>Ga0209581_1002830_pt1 | contig 15811 bp, 13 predicted proteins | sample Coa_R2_FD_187160 | JGI IMG/M metagenome (GOLD analysis project Ga0209581, IMG submission 187160) | Surface soil microbial communities from Centralia Pennsylvania, which are recovering from an underground coalmine fire - Coalmine... | ecosystem: Environmental > Terrestrial > Soil > Unclassified ...
ACGGGCCCGGCTCTGGCGCTACGTGACCGGCGACGACAGCATCGATGTCTCGTTCGAGGGGGCCCTGACGCGCATGGCGCGCTGATCGGGCCGTCTATGGAAGGTAGGATGACAGATGCCTTCTACACTCACCGGCTACAGGATCACGCGCTTCCAGCTCCCCCTCTCGCGCGTGATCGGCGACTCCCAGGTGCGCTTCACCACCTATTACATGGGCACGCTCGAACTGCTCACCGATAGCGGCCTGAGCGGTTTGGGCTTCTTCGGCGCGCTGCTGTACCCGCTCGCGCCGCTGGCCGAACTGGAGCGCGTCTTCTCGACCGAAGTGTGGGCGGGGCTGCAGGGCCAGCATCCATTCAGCCTGCTCCATCGCCAGGCCCGGCCGCGCGGCGGCAACATCCACGGCAGCCTCTTCGGCGAGGCGGTCGATCAGGCCCTGTGGGACCTGCAAGGCAAGGAGCTCGGCCTGCCGCTCTATCGCCTGCTCGGCGGCACCGACAACCGCGTGCGCGCCTACGCCAGCGGCCTGGACTACCACCTGACGCTCGACGAGGCGTGCGCCTTCTTCGGCCGCGCCGCCGCGCAGGGCTTCGGCGCCTTCAAGGTCAAGGTCGGCCATCCCGACCTGGCCTGGGACCTGGAGCGCCTGGGCGCCGTCGTCGCCACGGTTGGCCGGGACGCCGTGCTGATGGTCGACGCCAACGAGGCCTGGTCGCCCAAGGAGGCCATTCGCCGCGCCCACGCCTACCACGACGCCGGGTTCAACATCCTGTGGATTGAGGACCCCTGCCTGCGCGACGATGTCGCGGGGCTGGCCACCGTGGCGCGGAGCGTGCCCTTCAGCTACGTCAACAGCGGCGAGTACCTGGACCTGCCCGGCAAACGCCGGCTGCTGGAGCACCGCGCCGCCGACATGCTCAACGTCCACGGCACCATCAGCGACACGCTGCGCGCCGGCTGGCTGGCCGCCGAGTACGGCATCCCCGTCTCGCTCGGCAACACGCCGCTGGAGCTGGGCGTACACCTGGCCGCCGCGCTGCCGGAGGCGCACTGGATCGAGTACTCCTTCCTCGACTACAACCAGTTGGTGGAGGAGCCGGTGCGGTTCGTGGACGGCTATGCCGTGGCGCCGGAGCGACCGGGGCACGGGCTGGTGCTCTCGGAGGCCGCGCGGCAGGAGTTGGCGCGTCCCGAGGTGTAACACACCTGGGTTGTGCGCGCCACTGCCGGCCGGCACGGCCCCGGCGATTGTCGCCTTTCCGCGCATTGCCCCCTACATGGCCGGGTCGTACATGTGCAGGTCGCGATCGGGCATCTTGACGCCGATCAGCCGCAGGCGCTGCTCGCTCGCCCCCTCGTAGACCTGCCAGGGCAGGACGCGGTGCCCGTCGTAGCGCTTCAGCCACCAGTAGCCGTAGTACAGGTAGATGCCCCGCCGCAGGCCGTCCGAGCCGTTGCGCCCACCGGTGTGCCAGATGGACCCGTTGATGAAGATGGCGCTGCCGGCCGGGACGGGCACCGCCACCTCACCCTCCAGGGGCTGGTTCCGCTTGTCGCGCGGGGGCAGCGCCTCGCCACGATGCGTCCCCGGTACCACGCGCGTCGGGCCGGTCTCCATCCGGATGTCGTCGATGAACAATATGGTGTTGATGGAGAGCGGGCGGTCGCCCGGGAACGTGAAGTCGCGGTGCCAGCGGTACGCGGGCACCTGGCTGTGCGACCCCTGGCGCAGGAAGTCGTACTGCAGCAACTGCACCTGGTTGCCGAAGATGGCGCGCTGCCGGTCCAGGATGGGCGGGTGCTCGATCAGCTCGATGAAGGTCCTGTACTTGAGCAGCTCGTGCTGCGTGCAGGGAGGGGCTTTCTCCTTCTCCCAGACCTCGTCGAACTCGCGCTGCAGGCGTGCCAGGTGCTCGCCCCTGACGGCGCCCTCGACCACCAGATAACCGTGCTCCAGAAAGAACTCTTTCTCCTCAGCGGTGATCATGATCTCTTCTCAGCCTCCTCTATTCCTCTTCCTCGAAGTCGCGACGCTCGAGCAGCAGACAGGTGATGTTCGCCGCCGGCACCGAGACCGTGGCCGCCCCATCGGCGACCCCCATCAGGCCATCGCCCAGCAGATCGTGCACGTTATCGTAGCCGCGCACATCCACCCGCTCCGTGACGGCTTCCGCCGTCGGATTGATCAGGAACCAGGCCTCGCGCGAGCCGGCGACGCGGCGGCGGCGCAGCAGCGCGCCGTGGCGATCGGGCTGCACGCCCGCCTGTGCCAGCAGCGCGGCGATGAACCGGTCGGATGCCTGGTCGGCATGGGCGGTGGCGCAGAGGCCGGCGAAGGTGCCGAGCAGGATGGCCCACCCCTCTCCGCAACGGTTGCGCACCCCGGCCACGCCATCGCCGTGGTACAGGATGGCCTCGGCGGAGGTCGGCTGCAGGGTCTGCAGGTAGAAGGCGGCTCGCAGGCTGGTACCCGCCAGGGGGCCGGCGCCCGCGAGCATGGCCGCCTCGGCGACCTCGCCGTAGCCGCGCTCGGCCGGCAGCCAGCGCGCGGCCCCATCCGGCTCCCGCACCAGCCGCACCCGCCGGTGCCGCGCGCCGAAGACCTCTTCGGCCCCCTCCACCATCTGCGCGCGCGGGCAGAAGCCGAAGCGGTCGAAGCGGCCGGGGCAGGCCTCGCTGATCAGCGTGCCGCCCGCCTCCACGAAGGCCCGCAGGTGGGCGAAGTAGGCCGCGTCGAGCGCCAGCGGCAGCGGCAGGATGGCGGCCTTGTAGCCGGCGAGCGCGCCGGCCGCGACCTCCGCATCGTCGACGAAATCGGCGGCGATGCCCAGGCGCCACAGGCGGGCGTAGTGGCCGCGCACGTCGTACTTGAGCAACTCCTCGGCCTGCTCCGGCGTGCCCTGGCAGAAGTGGCGCAGGTCCTCGTTCACCAGCAGGGCCACCTCGGCGCGCGGCGGCCGGCCACGGACGAAGACCTCCGGCGCGGCGTTGATGGCGCGGGCGATGCGCCCGGCCTCCTCGATGCGCTCGGTTGAGTCACCGAGTGGGTCGAGCAGGCCGAAGCCGTTGCACTCCTGCCAGGCCCGCTCGGCGCGATGGTTCCAGAAGCTGATGCCGGTCATGCCCGCGGCCAGGCCGGCCAGCGTCCAGCGGCGGATATCCGTCGCCTCGGGCGTGCGGCCCAGGTGCAGGTAGGTGCTGATGGGGCCGCCCTGGTACTCCGCGCCCCAGAAGGCGCGATCGTGTCCTGCCGCGCAGCGCGTCATGTCCGCGCGCAGCATGATGCCGTCCCACAGCTCGTGCAGCGCCGAGGTGTGCCGATCGGCGCGGCCGGCCTCGTCGTGATCCCAGCGGTGGAAGCACCACCAGGCCGGATAGTTGCTGTTGCCGAAGAAGTCTCCGACCCGCGCCCAGCGCCACTCGGCGCCCGAGCCGAACGCCGGCGTCGCGACGTGGCTGAAGACGGGGCGGCGGCCGGGATCGTGCTCCTTCAGGGCGCGGGTTTTCCACTCCAGGGCGCGCACCAGGTAGACGTCGTCCATGAAATAGCGCCAGTCGATGAAGGCGGGCACGGCCGGGAAGCGGCGCGGCGGCTCCACCTCGTCCCAGTCGCCGTAGGCCGTGTACCAGGCAGCGTTCAGCGCGTCGAGGGAACCGTAGCGCTCGCGCAGCCATGCGCGGAAGCGGGCTAGGGTGTGTGGGCAGAAACAGAAGCCGATCGGCCCTCCGTCGTTGGGCCAGAAGCCGATCTCCTGCCAGGTGTTCCAGGCCCAGATGTTCTCGAAGCGGCCCAGGCGGCGGGCCAGCTCGGCCACGAAGCGCTCGCCCGCGGCGCGAGCGCCCGGATGGTCCCAGCAGGGGCCCGGCTTGCCGTCGGCGGGCAGCGCCGCGTGCGTCGGCGCATCGTGGGCCAGCCCCGAGGCATAGACCAGGCGGCAGTCGGGATAGCGGCGCCACAGCCAGGCCGGCGCCACCTCCATGGTCAGGCCCAGGTAGATGCCCAGGCCGAGCTCGCCGGCCCGCGCGATCAGGCGCTCGATGCGCGAGAAGTCGTACTCGCCCTCGCGCGGCTCGTCGATGGCCCACGATTCCTGGATCTTGATCATGTTGAAGCCCAGCCGCTTCAGCACGGGCAGATCGGCCAGCAATTCCCCCTGGTCCTGAAAGGGCTCGCGGTAGACGTGCGTGCCGAACGGGAAGACGCCGCCGGCGAAGAGTGGACTGATGGTCATGTGCATTCTCTTTGAGCTAGAGCTTGAGGGCGCCGGAGGTGATGCCGGCCACGAACTGGCGCATGCCGAACGAGAACAGCACCAGCAGCGGCAGCGCGCCGATGGTGTAGCCGGCCATCTGCGGACCGTAGTTGGTCACGAAGCGGGTCTGGAACTGCACCAGGCCCAGCACCAGGGTCTTGACGCTGTCGTCGGTCAGCACCAGCAGCGGCAGGATGTAGTCGTTCCAGTTGATGAGCACCTGCAAGATGGCGATGGCGGTGATCGCCGGCCGCACCAGGGGCAGCGCGACGCGCAGGAAGACCTGGAACTCGCTCGCGCCGTCGATGCGGGCCGCCTCGAACAGCTCCTCGGGCAGCGAGGCGAAGAAGCCGCGCAAGATGAAGATGGCCAGGATCTCCCCGGCAGCGATGTACGGCAGGATCACGCCCCAGTAGCTGCCGATCAGGCCGAGATTGCGGATCAGCACGAATTGCGGCACCAGGGTCAGGATGTTGGGCAACATCATCAGGCTGATCAGGCCGTAGTAGATGACCTCCCGGCCGGGGAAGCTCAGGCGGGCGAGCGGATAGGCGGCCAGGGTCGCCACCACGATCACGCCGGCGGTCGAGCAGCCGACCACGATGACGCTGTTGATGATGTAGTGCCAGATGACGGGGAAGGCCGTGGCATAGTTCTCGAGGTGCAGCGGGAAGGTCGGCAGCCAGAATTGCAGCGCGAACTGGCTGTTGTCCTTCAGCGAGGTCTGGACCATGAAGTAGAACGGGTAGAACATGGCCGCCACCAGCAGCCACAGCACGGCGGTCAGCGTCGTTTGCTGGATGGGACGCGCACGCATGTCTCTCTCCTCCCGCGAATCTAGGACCTGCCGCCGGCGTCGAATTCAAGGGATGGGCGTACGAAGCGCAGATTGAGGATGGTGAGCACGAGCACGAACAGGAACAGCACGGTGCCGATGGCGCAGGCGTAGCCCATGTGGTTGTAGTAGAAGGCGTTGTAGTACATGCTGAAGCCGGGTATATAGGTGGCGAAGCCCGGGCCGCCCCCGGTCAGGACCACGATGGCGGTCACGGCGGCCAATTGCACGCTGGAGGTGATGGTGAGCACGCTCATCAGGCGCAACTGGCCCAGGATCAGGGGGAACTCGACGCGCCAGAAGCGCCTCCACCAGCCCGCGCCGTCGAGCTGGGCCGACTCGATGATCTCGGCGGGGATCGCCTGCAGGCCGGCCGTGTAGATGAGCAGGCCGAAGCCGTCGACGAAGGGGAAGAAGGAGATGATGCCCGCGCCGGTGGCCATCACGGCGTAGAGCGCGGTGCCGGGGTCGCCCAGCCAATCGTGCTTCAGGAAGCCGAGGTGCAGCAGGTCGAGGGTGGCGTTGAGCAGCCCGACGTTGGGGTCGTAGATGAACAGCCAGAGCAGGTAGATGATGACTTGGGGGACGATCAGGGGGAAGACGAAGAGCAGGCGGATCAGGTGCTGCATGCGCTGGTTGCGCAGGGCCAGGATCATCTTAGCCACGGTCAGCGGCACGATCAGCTCGAGGATCAGGGTGACGACGGTGATCTCGATGCCGTTGAGGAAGGACTGCCGCATCTGGGTGTCGCTGAACATCTGCTGGAAGTTGGCGAGGCCCACGAAATTGGCGGCGTTGACGCCGTCCCAATCGGTGAAGGCGTGATAGAGCGCCGACAGGGTCGGGTAGTACAGGAAGACGCCGGCGAAGGCCACCGCCGGTAGCAGGCACAGGTAGGCGAAGAGCGGCACGGGCCGGCGTCTGGCGCCGCGCCCCCGCACTCTCGCCGCCGGGACGGCCACCGCGGGCGGGGTGGTCGCGTCGTACGTCTTCATGCCATCCTCACTAGTCCGCAATGTCCGCGTGAACGGGCTGCACAGGCCGGCGGGGCGCATCACGCCCCGCCGGCCGCCGCCTACACCTTGAACTTGAACTGCTTGATCATGCGGTCGGCCGCGGCATCCGTATAGCGTTGCATATCGGCCATGGCCTGGTCAAGCGTCTCGGAGCCGATGATGTACTGCTGCTGCACGCGGATGCGGTCGGTCAGCCACTCCGGCCCGAAGGTCGCCTCCGCGGCGAACTGCATGGTGGGGTGCTTGTACTGGCTGACGAAGAGCTTCTCGAAGTCGTTTGCCGGCGTGTAATCCTTAACCGTGGGCAGCAAGCCCTGCTCGTGGTCCACGGCAATCTGGTTCTTGGGAGCCGTCACCCACTTGAGGAAGTCGATAGCCAGCGGCAGGTTACCCCGCTTCTGGGTGGTGACCGGCACGCCCCAGGCGATGGCGTTCCAGGCGCCCCAGATGCCCACGCCCTTCTTGCCCGGCGTGGCGAAGCTCGAGGTGGCGCCCGTGATCTGCGGGAAGGAGAAGACGCCCCACTTGAAGGGCAGCTTGACGCTGTGTAGGGTTTGCGCAAATCCCTGAGCGGCGAACATCATGGCGACCTGGCCCTTGAACCATTCCGGTGTCGCGGTGGCCCAGGGTAAACCACTGATGTACGGACCTTTCTTGCCGATGGCGTTCGGTTCCCAGTACTGCGACCAGGCTTTGTACAGCTTCCAGGCCTCCTGGTAGTCCTTGTTCATGGGGCTGTAGATCTTGTGCTTGACCCCGTAGACCAGTTCCCTGATGTCGACCTTGCCGTCGTGATTCATGTCCAGCTTCTGGAAGGTCTTGGCCATCACCTGGCTCTCGAACAGCGACATGATGGAGCCGTTCTCGGCGATGGGATACGTATCGCCCAGGAAGTACATGAAGGGGACCAGGCCAGCCTTCTTCACCTTCTCGGCGTCCGCCAGCATCTCGGCCCAGGTGGTGGGCACTTTCAGGCCCAGCTTGGCGAAGATGTCCTTGTTGTAGAAGAACGCGGCATCCTGGACCTGCCAGGAGATGACGTAGTACTTGCCCAGGAAGGCATTCTGGCCGTTGATCACCGGATCGTAGATATCGATCCAGTGCTTATTCCCGGGGACATATTCGTTGGGCTCCTGCAAGTACGGGGTCAGGTCCAGCCAGTAGTTCTTGGGCAGGTCGTTCCACACCTGCTGCGTGTAGGACGGGGCGACGATATCCTCGGCCGTCCCTGCGGCCAGGTTGGTCTCCTCGTAGATGGTGGGATCGCCGTTCCAGGTCGAGACCGGCTTGATGGTCGCGCCGGGGTGCATCTTCATGTACTGCTGGACGACGCTCTTGCCGACCTTGGCGTACTGGCCACCGAAAGCTTGCCAATCGAAGATCTTGATCGTGCCCTTCAGCGTGTCGGCCGCCGCGGGCGCCGCTCCCGCGGCGCCCGCGGCGGAGATGGCCAGCACGAAGCTGGCGAGAAGACAGGAAATGAGCGCGGCTTTGCTTTTCATCACGTATCCCTTCCACACCTAGTCGGTTCCGGCCGCGTGGCCGGGGGAGGTTAGCAACTGACCTGCCAGGGGCCATAGCATGCGATCTCGCCGTATCTCTGGGCTGGACTCACCTCCTCCCTCATGCCGTTCGCGCGACCCAGCCACCCGGCTCAGTCGACGCGGTATTTCTCCAGGGCGTCACGGTTCAGATCGATGCCAAGCCCCGGTTTGCGCGGCAGGGCCAGCAGCCCATCGCGCATCTCCAGCTCGTCGGCCACCAGCTCGCGGCGCAGGGCCGACTCGGCCAGCGGCGCGGGCAGGAACTCGATATAGGGGCAGTGTGCGGTCGCCGCGGCCAGATGGGCGCTTGCGGCAATGCCGATGCCGGTCTTCCAGCAGTGCGGCACGACCAGGCGGCCGCGATCCGCTGCGATCTGGCAGACCTTGCGCGCCTCGGTGAAGCCGCCCACGCGCCCCACGTCGGGCTGCAGCACGTCGAGCTTGCCGCGGTCGGCCAGGTCGAGGAACTCGAAGTGCGTGTTCTGCCACTCGCCCGCCGCGATGCGGATCGGCGAATGGTCGTGCAGGTAGGCATAGCCATCCAAGTCGTCGATATCGAGCGGCGTCTCCATGAAGAAGAGGTCGTACGGCTCCAGCTTCTCGAGCACGCGCAGAGCCTCCTTGGCCGACGACCAGGCGTAGGCCACGTCCACCATCATAATGAAGTCGGGGCCAACCGCTTCGCGGCAGGCGGCGACGACTTCTACGATGGCCTCGTCGCCCTCGCGCAGCGCGTTGTGGGTGTAGGGGCCTTTGATGCAGACTTCCATCTTGGCGGCCCGGAAGCCCAACTCCCGCGCCCGGCGGGCCTTGGCCGCCAGCGAGTCGCGGTACTCGGCCAGGGTGCGGCCCTCGGGCAGCAGCGAGGCGTAGGGGGTGATGGCCTCTTTGACCGCGCCGCCGAGCAGCGTATGGACGGGCACGCCGAGCGCCTTGCCCTTGATATCCCACAGGGCCACATCGATGGCGCCCAGGGCGCAGATCGCCGCGCCGCGCCGGCCGGTCATCTTGGACATGGTGTACAGCCTCTGCCAGATGGCCTCGGGCTGCAGCGGGTCGGCGCCGATCAGCATCTCCGCCAGGCCAAGCCCCATGATGTGCGTGCCGCGGGCCTCCACGCAGGCCCGCGCCACCCAGGGGTTGGTGTCGGTCTCGCCGATGCCGGTGATCCCCTCGTCCGTGTGGACCTCTACCACGAAGTTGTCCTGCGCGGAGGAGCAGGCATCGCTGTCGTAATCGGGGATCAAGAGGACATGGCAATCGAGCCCGGTTATCTTCATACTTCCAACCTGTCTTACCAGGACTCCTGGCGCATCACCTGGGCGATCTCGTCGGCGACGCGATCGAGGTGCTTGCGCATGGCGAGACGCGCTCCCGGCGCGTCCTGGGCCAGGATGCACGACACGATCGCCTCATGTTCGAGCGTGGCGTCGCGGCGGTTCTCGGCCACGATCGCCGTGCTCTGCAGTTGCTCGCGCAGCGGCTGCACCAAGGGATGCAGCAGGCGCAGGAGGGCCGGGTTCTGGGTGGCCCGCGCGATGGTCAGGTGCAGGTGGATATCCGCCTCGCGGTAGGTATCGGCGTCGGCGCTGGCCAAGACGCGTTCGAGGGCTTCGCGCAGCGCCGCGGCGTCGTCGGGGGTCAGGCGCTGCGCGGCCAGGGCGGCGCTCTCCACCTCCAGGATGGTGCGCACCTCCAACCAGCGCAGCAGGTCGGTGCGGTCGGCCTTGACCAGCAGGGCCAGCGGCTCCGCGATGTTCCAGCGGGAGGCCGGCGCGACCGTCGTGCCGCGGCCCTGCCGCACGCTGAGCATGCCGCGCGAGGCCAACACGCGCACGCACTCGCGCACCACCGTGCGGCTGACGCCCAACTCCTGGGCCAGTTCGCTTTCGGTGGGAATGTACGCGCCGGCCGGCCAGGTACCCGACGTGATCATCTCGGTGAGATGGTCGATCACCTGCTCGCCCAGGCTGGAGCGCGCGAATCTGCCGGGCGGCGCGTCCTGCATCATTTGGGCGTCTTGAGCGTCATTCATCATATGTTATTCATCTGATTAATAGCAGTCTATACCCGCCGCGGCGCGATGTCAACCGCCACGCCGGCTTGCACACCGCACGATCGGCTGATATACTGTAGATGGAAGCTTTCCATATACAGGATTTGGTCACTTGTCGCTGGTTTATCATTTCGTGTGGGGGCCGATGCGCGCCCGGCCGGTACTGGTCGGGGCGGCGGCAGAGCGCCTGATCGGGCTGATCCAGGAGAAGGCCGACCTGTTGGGCGTCCGGCTGCGTCGTCTGGAGATCCGCCCCAACCGCGTGTACGTGGTTGTCGAGGCACCACCCCAGGTTTCGCCCCACAGCATCATCTGCGGCTTCAAGGCGCATTCATCGGGCACCTTACGGCAGGAGTTCAGGGAGCTCACAACCATCCCGACGCTCTGGACCCGCGATTACGTGGTCGTGGCGGGTGAAACGGTCGCGCCAGAGCACGTTTGTGATCTGTTCGAAGCCCTGCAACCGCCGCGGCGTCCGCGTGGCCGGCCGCGGGCTGGATGCGACAGCACGCCGAAAGAGGGAGAGGGAGGTTGTCTCCGTTGAGGGACCAGGAATCCGGCTTCCAGACCATGGGGTGGCGCTACACCTGTGCCACCGCGTTGGTCGAGAATCTACTAAGGAGTCACGAGTACTACCATGCCAAAGTGTGAAAAATGCCAGATCAGGGATGCCCGCGTGCGCCTGGACGGTTTAGTCAATGGACGGCCAGAGTCTCATCTGTTCTGCCAGGAGTGCGCCGAGGAGATCATGCGCGGCGCCATGAACAACCAGGCCGGCGGCGGGGCCATAGGTAACATCTTCGGCCGCGCCAACGGGTCTGCCGGCGCGGCGGCGGGCACGGCCACGGCCGAGCGGCAGGGGCCGCAGAGCAAGACGCCGACCCTCGACCACTTCGGCCGCGATCTGACCAAGGATGCCGCCGAGGGCAAGCTCGACCCGGCCGCGGGGCGCGAGCGGGAGATCCGCCGCACCATCACGGTGCTGGGCCGGCGCCAGAAGAATAACCCGGTGCTGATCGGTGAGCCGGGCGTCGGCAAGACCGCCATCGTGGAGGGCATTGCCCGCCGCATCGCCGACGGTAGCGCACCGGCGTTCCTGCGCGGCAAGCGCATCGTGTCGCTCAACCTGGGCGGCATGGTCGCCGGTGCCATGTTCCGCGGCCAGTTCGAGGAGCGGCTGAAGAGCATGATCGAAGAGGTCAAAGCCGACAACAACATTATCCTCTTCATCGACGAGCTGCACACCGTCGTGGGCGCCGGTGCGGCCGAGGGGGCCGTGGGCGCCTCCGATATGCTCAAGCCGGCCCTGGCGCGCGGCGAGGTGCGCGTGATCGGGGCGACCACGCTGGACGAGTACCGCAAGCACGTGGAGAAAGACGCCGCCCTGGAGCGACGCTTCCAACCGGTGCTGGTCGGCGAACCGTCGGTGGAGGAGGCCATCCCGATGCTGCAGGCCGTACGGCCGCACTACGAGCAGCACCATAGCGTACAGATCACCGACGAGGCCGTGGAAGCGGCTGTCAAGCTGTCCGACCGCTACATCAACGACCGTTTCCTGCCCGACAAGGCCATCGACCTGATCGACGAAGCCTCGGCGGCGCTGCGCCTGGAGGCCAGCGAGCGCGGGGAGGGTCCCGAGGTGGTGGCCGACCTGGAGCGCCAGTTGAGCGAGATTCAGGCCCAGAAGGAAGCGGCGGCCATGGCCGAGGACTATCAGAAGGCCGCCAGCCTGCGGCAGCGCGAACTGCAGCTTAACGAGGCCTTGCAGCACGCCCGCGCCGAGGCCGGGCTGAACCAGCCGTTGGTGGTGACGCCCGACCTGGTGGCGCGTGTGGTGGAGGCCTGGACCGGCGTGCCCGTAGGCCAGATGCTGGAAGGGGAGCGCGAGAACCTGCGCAACCTGGAGGGCGACCTGCGGGCGCGGGTGATCGGACAGGACGAGGCCATCGCCGCGGTCAGCCGGGCCATCCGGCGGTCGCGTGCCGGCCTGAAGGACCCCAAGCGTCCCATCGGCTCCTTCCTCTTCCTGGGCCCGACGGGCGTGGGGAAGACGGAGCTGGCGCGGGCGCTGGCGGCCGAGATGTTCGGCAGCGTCGACGCCATGATCCGGCTGGATATGTCCGAATACATGGAGCCGCACACCGTCTCCCGTCTCTTCGGCAGCCCGCCGGGATACGTCGGGCACGACGAGGGCGGCCAGCTCACCGAGCAGGTGCGACGCCGGCCCTACAGCGTGGTGCTATTCGACGAGGTCGAGAAGGCCCACCCCGAGGTCTGGAGCGCCTTGCTGCAGGTGATGGACGACGGTCGTCTGACCGACGGCCAGGGCCGCACGGTGGACTTCAAGAACACCGTGATCATCATGACCAGCAACGTCGGCTCCACGGAGCTGCGCAAGGTGGGCAAGCTGGGCTTCAGCATGCCCGGCCAGGAGTCCGACGAGGCCGTGCAGGATGAGCGCAAGAGCAAGACCCTGGAGGGACTCAAGCGCATGTTCCGGCCCGAGTTCCTCAACCGCATCGACCAGGTGGTTGTCTTCCGGTCGTTGACGCGCGAGAACCTGGAGCAGATCGTCGGCCTGATGTTGCACGAGGTGGAGACGCGCCTGGCCGAGCAGGGCATCGGCCTTGAGGTCGGCGACGACGTGCGGGCCTTCCTGATCCAGGAGGGCTACGACGAGGCGTACGGCGCCCGTCCGCTGCGCCGGGCCATCCAGGCCCACGTCGACGACGCGCTGGCCGACGCCATCCTGGCCAACGAGGTGCAGCCCGGCGAGACGGCGCACCTGAGCGTGGCCGACGGCGCCATCCGCGTCACCGTCCTCGAAGCGGCGCCCATCGCCGCGTAAGCGACGACGCGGGCTCCAACACGTGTGTTGTAGAACCATAGACGGCGGGGGCCGGGCTGGATGCCCGGCCCCCGCCGTCTATCCCGGATTATTCATGGCGGCTGCCGTGGCGGTACGGCCCGGCCTGGCGGCGGCCCGCGGGCCGACGCCGCCGGCATCCGTGCCGGCTCCCCCCGTTGCCGGCAGCGTGTTCCGCGCTCCGCCTGAATCATGCAGGCTATGCATGTGGGCGTCAGATCACCCGCCCATACCCATGGTGCCCCCCATGGGAGCCAGCCGCTTGTCTCGCGACATGTTCTCGGCCATCGGCGGCGCTACGGGCGCGCGGCCACGCAGCATCATACCCTGACCGCTGCACGACCCTATCATGTCTGCCGGCGAATTGCCGGACAGGCTCGTTTTTTCGCCACGGCATGATATCCCCCGGACGCAGCCCTTCTGGAGGTGCGGACCGGGCCACGTAACAATTCTACTGAGCAGGTCTGCCTTGCAGCCCAGCCGCGGCGGCCCGATCGACCAGCCAGAGCAGGGAACCGTGAGACGGCGCGATGCGTTGTGCCGGCAGGTTGTCGGGCTGGGGTGGTCCCTCGATCACCTCGTGAAGCCTGCCGGCCTTGCCGGCGCCGGCCACCAGGAAGGCCACGATGGCGGCATTGTTCAGCACACGCGGCATCAGCGTGATGCGGAAGGCGTTGAACTTGGGCACCCAGGGCGCGGCCACCAGGTGATCCGGCTCGGACGGCAGCGCGACACCGGGGAACAGCGAGGCCGTATGGCCGTCGTCACCCATGCCCAACAGCACCAGGTCCAAGCGCGGCAGCTCGCCCGGACCCAGGCCAAACGACGAGCGCAGCTCCTGCTCGTAGCGCTGTGCGGCCTCCTCGGCCGGCAGTTCGCCCTGTATCCTGTGCACGTTAGCCGGCGGCAGCGGCACCCTGTCGAGCAGCACCTGGCGCGTCATGCCATAGTTGCTCGCGGCGTCGTCGGGCGGCACGTGGCGCTCGTCACCCCAATACAGATGGACGTTTGCCCAGTCGATGCGCCCGGCGTAGTCGGGTGAGGCGAGCAAACCGAACAGGGTTCTGGGCGTCTCGCCGCCGGAGAGGGCGACGCTGAAGCGCCCGTTGGCGCCGATGGCGCGCCCGGCCAGGGTCGCGAATAGGTCGGCCGCACGGTGGGCCAGGTCTTGCAGATCGTCCGCCACGATGATGCGGCGCTCACCCTCGTGCAGGCCGTCCAGCAGCGCCGCGGCATCCCCGTTTGATGCGGTCATCGCGTCCTCCGCAGTATGGTAACCGTGCCGTCGTCCCGTCCGACCACCGCCTCACCGGCCATGCCGATGAAGAGGCCGTGCTCGACCACGCCGGTCAGCGCCTTGATGCGCGCGGCGAGCCCGCCGGGATCGGAGATGTCCGCGAAGCGGCAATCCAGGATATAGTGGCCGCCGTCGCTCACGAACGGCGGCGCCCCCGGCTCAGCCGACGTCCGGCGCATGGTCGGGCTGGCGCCCAACTCCTCCAGCGCCGCCCACGTGCCCGACCAGCCAAAAGGCACCACCTCGACCGGCACCAGGGACAACTGCGTGAGCGACTCCACCACCTTGCTCTCGTCGACGACGGCCACGAAACGGGCCGCGGCGCGGGCCACGATCTTCTCGCGCAGCAGCGCGCCGCCGAGTCCTTTGATCAGGTTGAGGGCCGGATCGACGGCGTCGGCGCCGTCCACGTCCAGGTCGAGTCGCGGGTTATCTTCGAGCGTGGTCAAGGGAATGCCCTCGGCGCGGGCCAGATGCTCGGAGGCTTCGGAGGTGGGCACGCCGACGACCTCCAGCCCCGCGCGCACGCGTTCCGCCAGGGCGCGGATGAAGAGCGTCGCGGTGCTCCCGCTCCCCAAACCGACGACCATGCCGGGCTCCACCAATCCGGCGGCATAGCGTCCTGCCGCCTCTTTTCCTGCCTGCCGGTTGTCCATCGCTTGCCCTACCTCATTGAGCATAGCACACGCGCTGTGCGCCGCCCGGTTCAGCAACCGGCGATAGGCAACCGGGGATGGGCGGCCGGATCGAGTACCGCACCGCCGCGCAACTTGCGCAGGACGTCGGCGACTTCGTCCTCATCCGCGTGGACGACCGCGAACCGGATTCTCTCGAACTCGCGCAGCTCCCAGTAGCGCTGCAGCCGGTGAGCAAACGTGGCATCCAGGCGGCCGCCCAATGCGCAGTAGGCCTTGATCACGGCGCCGGTAGCCAGATTTCCGAGATGGCGCAGCGTTGCGAAATCCTGGGCAGGATCGCCGACGTTGGCCGCTTCGAAATCGACAATACCGGTCACCGTCCGGCATGCGTCGTCCATCAGCACGTTCTCGTACCAGAGGTCGCCGTGGCAGCAGTAAGAAGGGAAGAACCGTTCGCGGCAATCGTTCCCCATCATGCAGGTTGAAGTGTGCCAGGTCGTATAGCCGATCGGCGCCCCTGATCTCGCCGAAATCGATGATGCCCGTGTATCGCCCGTCCCGCTGGTAGATGTGGGATACGTCGAAATCGCCGTGGGCCAGCCACGCCTGCTCGACATCGAGCCAGGCTCCATAGCGATCGATGATATCGCGAATCAGATCGATCTCCGCCTCGGCGAGCGGCCCCTGTCCAAGGAGCGCCAGGTCCTCGTCGATATTCTCAAGCGCGAACGTCCTATGGCTGTCATGCTCGCCCCGCGGGTATCTTACATGGCCGCCCCGTCCCGAGCCTCCGGGGCAGTAAGCCGGCTGGCCGGCACCGGGTGGTCACGTGCGTTTGCGCGCGATCCACACCTCCTCGGAGGGCCAGCGGCGCGCCCACTCGGCGGTGACGTAGGTATAGCGCGTTGTCGCGCCTTCGGGTGGGCGTATCTCGACGAGATTCTCCACCTCGAAGCCGTTCGCGCGCAGGAGCCGTATCCAGTCCCCGTAGCCCAGATGGAACTCGACCGACTGATCGTCCGGCCACTCGAAGCGATGCATGCCAAAGTAGTCGCGCAGCAGACGATCCTCGGCGGGAACGTCCTCGGCATCGGGAGAACACAGCATCAGGATGGTGCCGTTGACCAGAAAGATGAGCTGCCCGCCGGGCCGCAGCAAGCGCGCCGCTTCCGGGATCCAACGGTAGGGGTCGCACCAGATGCTGGCCCCATACTCGCTGATCGCCAGGTCGAAGCCGGCGTCGGGCAGTGGGACGCGTTCGGCGTCGCCATGGATGAGCGGGAAAGTGAGGCCGAACTCCGCCTGC
>Ga0209581_1002832_pt1 | contig 15797 bp, 11 predicted proteins | sample Coa_R2_FD_187160 | JGI IMG/M metagenome (GOLD analysis project Ga0209581, IMG submission 187160) | Surface soil microbial communities from Centralia Pennsylvania, which are recovering from an underground coalmine fire - Coalmine... | ecosystem: Environmental > Terrestrial > Soil > Unclassified ...
TCGCTCTTCTTCCTCTGTACACGCTCGCATTTGTAAGGGACCACGCATTCCTGTCTCCTCCTGCTCTTGAACTCTCCTTTCTCTATTCTACACCATTTTTAGCGAATGCACCACTTAGGCCAGAATTACGATACTGGTGTCAGACAACTCAATAGTGACGACCCTATTACAGTGTATAATACCTGCATAGCATATGGTTTGAGTGGATGCACTTGGTAGCACATGGCTGGCAGCAGGCTGATGGAGCCTTTCCAGGTGATATCTTTAAAGGGAGCGGCTTTATGCTAAATCTTTCTCAAATTCTTCAGCGTATTCAGGCTGGGCAGATTCCTGATTCCTGGCGGGTGATTCGCGCGCAGAATCAGGTCCGATTTGTCACAATTAGTGCAGCGATAGCTTTTGGCTTTACTTTCAATGTAGTCTTTTTCGGGGCTGGCTCCATTATTTTGTACAATAGCAGCCATGAACAACCTGGCAATAACCTGATTGACGCCTACACACATTATCCGCTTCCTGCAATTCTTACCCAGGTGGCAATCATTGGGATGGTCTTCCTTTTCAGATGGTGGGCTATCAGGGCGAGAAACGCGGTTTTTGTGATGCTCCCAGAAGGAATCGTTCACTATAAGCGTGTGGATAAACATGCCGGGCGGTATGCAAAGCTTATTGCATATGAGCAGATACAACGAATGGTATTGGATGTTTCAAGGGGAAGTGATTACCTACAAGTGAAGACAGCGACGTTTGATCTCACGGCTTCTGATCTCGGTTCCTTAGAAGAAAAAGAGCCAGTTCCAGACATGTTGAGACGATTTGAATTCCAAATCTTCTATAGAGATGGCATGAGAGAAACCTGGTTTCCCCCGCAGGGATATGAAAAGAAGCCGGGTGAGATAGCTCAGTGGGTTCTCGATGATTACCGTGCTTTCGCTATCGGAAAGTTTCATAGGCGAGAAAGCAGGTCTGCTGGAACACGCTAACCGATTGACCTGACAAACCCTAATTCGATCGCTTTGCCTGCAAACAACCACCAGATTCAGCGATCCTAGCCAGTAGGAGCGAGATATCAGAAGAAGACCGACAAGGATGCGAAGTAATAAAGGAGCAGTAGAATGGATAAAAATCTCCTATATGAAGATATAAGTACTTTTACCGAGAAATTCACGTATAGTTATATACAAGGAATTGCGGAAGAAATTGCGGAAATGTTCTTTCGACTTCAGATGGAGGAGGAGAGAAAAGTCAAAGATTTTGCGCTGTTTTTTGATTATGAAACCAACCACTATCGTATAGGAGTAGTCGTAAAAGACGACACTTTTTCCACTGTTCAGAGCATTTTTGTATCTTTCTTCGGCTTTATCTCCTATGCAGGAGCGAATGTAACAGCCAGCCAAAAAACAGCGCAAGGGATACGCTATCTCTTAGCCAGCCTTGATGAGCAGGGAAAAGGATTTTATTGTGAGGTCGAGTTTCTTCCCGAGGAAGCAGAGACAGAGGACGAAGAGCAGCAGGCAGAGAGGGGAACTACTGCCCAAACATCGGGGATACTTCCATTCAGCCAGCGAGAGCACCCAGAGATCAAGTGGAAATTCGAGATGGGTTCAGCCAGCTATTTCCCGCTCCTTGCTGCTCAGGACCTTATTTATAGTGTCGGCGATGAAGGAGATCTCTATGCGGTGGATGCCAGGCAGGGAAGCTTGCGATGGCATTGGCAAGCAGAACAGCAACAGAGTAAGATCGCGACCTTTCCAAGTGTCGATCAGGGCGTACTCGCGGTGTATACTTCCGCTCGTTCCCAGTTTGGTCTCTCCGAGGCGACCCTTTGGGCTCTCGATGCCCAAACCGGCCAGCTTCTCAGGTCCTCTCCCGTTCCCGTGCTCCAGTCCATCGGGTCATGCCATCTCCTTACCACCCGGGATGGTGTGGCCTATCTAAGCGGGACAGACCGCAACCTGCTCCCATCCAGTCCTCACAGTCTCTGCCTGGCTCTTGATCTTCAAACGGGAATGCAAAAATGGAGAGTCGATGGAGGGAGGCATCTGGGCACAACGACTCCTGTGGTTGCCAACGGACATCTATACCTCGTTACTTTCGATATACAGTTTGGTTCTCCATTTATTGGGTATCTCCATGCGTTGGATATTCAGACAGGAGAAGAGAACTGGAACTATCGCTTTGAGACTCGTGGCATACAGGAGATCGTGGTTGATGGCACCGAGATCTTCGTGGCTGGCACACGTGTTGAAGTCGTCGATGCGCTCACCGGAATGACAAAGTGGAATCTCCCCGATCTGGATGTGTTTCGAGACCACCCTTTCGTAGTAAGTGATGAATTCATCTATATCAGCTATGAGTATATTTCTGCTAGAAAGAGAAAATTAGATGCGAAAAGGACACAGGAAGTCTTGCTCGCGGGTGGGCCACCGCGTACTGGGAAATTCATAGCTATAGAGAGAGCGAGCAAGCAGCCACGATGGGCTGTCAACCTCATACATGGGCGCAGTTTGCCGGAAAAGCCAGTTCTCGCCGACTCGATGCTTTATACAACCTGGAAGCATCTAGATATGCGCGGAGAGATTATCCATGCGACATTGTTTGCGCTCGATGCGCGCACCGGGCAAGAACGCTGGCGATTCGAGGCCGATAATCTGTCTGCCCCACTTGTAGTAGCAGGCACAGTCTTCATTCGTGGGCAAGAAGATCAGAAGGAGTATATCTATGCGCTCTCCCTTTAGTAAGTGTGAGCCTTTGATTTCATGATACGCTTCTGGGTCAGTACAGTCTCTCCGGGCATCTGATCGGTTCCTTCAATGGTACCACGATGACCTTCTATCTGACTGACGCTCTGGGCAGCGTGCTGCTCGCCTTCGGTCCGAGCGCGATCTTGGGCGAGCAACTCTACGGTTCCTACGGCAACTCGCGCTCCAGCAACGGGGCACTGCCGACCAGCATTGGCTTTACCGGCCAGCATGCTGATAGCGTGACCGGGTTGGACTATTACGTCTCGCGCTCCTATGATCCAGTGGTGGGTCAGTTCCTCTCGGCGGATACCATTTTGGGTAATACAGTGGGAATGAATCCCTACAGCTATGTCGCCGGTAATCCTGAGACGTTCGTCGATCCCACCGGACATTTTATGGAAGGTTCTGGCGGCGCCGCGGGAGCTATAGGGGATGGGAACTTTGAATTCGTGCCTGCTTCGAGCCTCGGTGGAAACGATGACTCGTCTCCTTCTTCAATCGATAGTGCAAGTGGAGGGACATCAGAAGGGACAACATCATCTACGGACGATGGAGGCTCCGACACGTCGGACCAGGATATGAATACCAGCATCGGCCCGACTGTCGCGCAGGAAGAACAGCAATGGGCACAGGATCTGCATGCACAGGAGTGGCGCAACGAGCAGCAGCGACTCAATAGTGAAGAAAACGACACTCCGCCAACACTCAATAATGAGGAGAATACTACTCCGCCGACACACAGCGGTGAGACAAACAGCGCTCCGTCAGATACTCAACCATCAGAGCAGAACCAATCTCTATGCGGTGAGGGTCTGAGTTTTGCCTACCAAACTCCAGTTGCAACTGTAACGGGCGAGCAGGCAATCGGAACCCTTAAAGTTGGCGAAAAAGTGTGGGCCAACAACCCGCAGACTGAAAAGATGGAGTTGGAGCCAATTCAGCATATCTGGCTTAGCCATGACAATGATCTGGTGAACATGACACTGGTGACGACTGTTAAGGGGCCATACGGCAAGCTTATCGAGCAAAAAGAGGTTCTGCATACCAACGAGAAACATCCGTTTCTGACCACAGAGAAAGGTTTCATCCCGGTGAGTCAGCTCAAGCCGGGCATGCATGTGCGTAAGGCAAACGGAAGTTATGGTGTGGTAACTCAACTGGTGATTGTGCCTGGAGCTATGTGGATGTACAATCTCACTATAGCGCAGGATCATACCTACGTAGTGGGTTCTGGGCAATGGATTGTACACAATGCAACGTGTACTGTTAAGGATCTTAGTCCGGCGCATTCTCCAGAGACATCGGGAAGTCGTCCAGAGTTGCAAAACCTTTCCGACCAAGAACTGTTGAATGCTGTGAATAATCCGAGCAATGGCGATCCCATTCCTATCAACACAAGTACAGGTAATATCGTTGATGGTAATGGCCGTGCCTATGAGCTTCTTAGACATGCACAAGACCCTGGAAGTGTCATTACACCAGATACTCCTATCTATTATGAGCCTTACACCCCGGCCCCTCTATCAGAACCGTGGGAGGAACCACCTGGTTTTTGGGATTTGTCGAACCAGCTCAACGAAGAGGAGTAATGATCAAACATGCAAGAAGGAGTAATTTATGACAGATAAAGAGTGCATTTTAAAACTCATGTATTTGGCATTTCTGGACATCCGCGCTGCCAGCACTTCACAAGACATTCACACGTGCTTTGTCCTCTCGGATGTCTTTCACAATGTGCCCTTACAAATCAACCGGGTCGATAAAGGTGAGAGTCATTATGCTGATATACTGGCATGGATACAAAAGAGATGTGAAGAGAGAAAATGCACATCTTGGCTTGATAATGCTAAAGCACATATTGCGAAATTACCTTAGCATTTCTAGAAGTGCTTTTGGCTTGGAAAGTAAGTAGAACATGATTTGCTAAATACAGTAACTCCATTGTCAAATCCATGCTCACGTATCGAGGACACACACGCACGGCGAGTGCTGTTACCTGGTCTCCGAGAGGCGATCGGCTGGCTTCCAGTTCATGGATAAGATCGCCCAGGTCTGGGAGGCTTCTTCTGGAGTGCGTCTGCTGACTTATGAGAGACACCGTGAAGGGATCGATACCCTGGCCTGGTCGCCCAACGGGCTGTATCCTGCGTCAGGAGGCGATGATCAAACGATCGATATTTGGGATGCGCAGTCTGGGAGAACGCTTCAGACCTATCATGGGCATACGTCGGTGATGCGCGCTGTATCATGGTCGCCCGATGGCCTCTTCATTGCTTCCGGTGGTTCTGACGATACCGTTCAAATCTGGCGGGCCCACATCGGAGAGCATCTTTTGACCTATCAAGGCCATCCTGCGAAGTCGCGAGGCGTCTTTGTGGTGGCCTGGTCCCCAGCGACATGGTCGTGGCTTCAGGGAGCAAAGAAAAGACCATTCATCTGTGGGATGGCCGGGACGGAAGGCCCATCTCTTTCTATCAAGGGCATTGCTCGAAAGTGTTCTCCCTGGCCTGGTTGCCCAACGGGAAGCTGATCGCCTCTGGGATGAGACGTCCGTTCATGTCTGGGAGGTGGCAACCGGCAAACGGATCTGCCTCTATCAAGCGCATCGTCATCCTCGCTACGGGATACGGTCTCTTGCCTGGTCCCTGGATGGAGCGTTTCTCGTCTCGGGGAGCGACGATTGTACAGGAAAACATGGGAATCAAACCGTCCATGTCTGGAACGCGCGGACAGGAGAAACCCTGTTTCTCTATGATGGTCATGAAGAGAGAACAGAAGTCCGCTCCGTCTCCTGGTCGCCCGATGGAACACGTATTGCCTCAGGAGGGGGAGATGATACCGTCCAGATCTGGTCCGCCCCTCTCCTGGATCTGAGGTTCAGTTCAGGAGAGGGAAGGAATGAGTGAGTCCCAGACGATGGATGCAGTATGCTTCTCCCTTGAGGAACGGGTAATGGGTCTACGAGTAGCATGGATCCTGAAATGAGGCGGTGTTCCAGGCAATCTGGTGCTCGACGCCAGGCAGGTAGTGGAAGCGTTTTTCGATGGTCTGACACGCTCTCCCCAGGAGGCTCTCAAGCAGCTTGCTGGCGGCAAACAAGCTCTCAGCCAGAAACACGTCTGGAAACTGGAGCGGATCAGACGAAACCTGGAGTTCTTGCAACCATTGGCTGAGCGGCACCTTTTGCCAACTCATCCAGATCCGTTGACCTGGTACTCCTTTCGAGGTCAGTTGCACTTCTCTTGACATGCCTAAGGAAAGATTTTGAGCGGATATGAAATGTATCGTCCGTATTGCGATCGTGTGAGTACTTTCCTGGTGTCCTACGATCTGGGCATGCCTTTTGCATGGGATCAGCCAGTTCCTGAGATTGGGAATGGCCGGCGAGGGACAGGAACTCAGCAAGAGCTTCGACTCACCGTGATCGATGGCCTCATTCACTACTATCAGCTCACCTCGTTAGGAGAGGAGGAAGAGATCCAGCCAGTTGGCTCCCTCGACTGGCTTCCGCAGACGCCAACCTTTCTCTATCCACCTGCCACCGAAGAGCAGCTTTCGGCAACAGAGGAGAAGCTTGGTTTTCCGCTTCCGCCCCTTTTGCGGGCGCTCTATCACTGGGTAGCTAACGGAGGATTTGGTCCGGGATATGGATTACTCGGCGTGATGGGGGGTGGAGACGAAGATGGTTGGCATCTTCCCGAACTCTATCTTTGGCACACGGAGGGAAAACAGTCGATCGGTCTCTCGCTCTGCGAGCGTCGCCATTTCGAGAAAGCGGGCGATCCCCATAAGTATGTAACCGATTGGGAAATCATCGTTCCTCCAGGCTGCTGGCCTGACCGCTTGCTTCCAATCAGCCACACTGGGTGTGGTCTGTACTATTATTTGAATGTTCCCACTGATCAGATGTTCTATGGGGCCGATGATGATCTGACGCTTCGTCTGCTCGCAAACTCCTTCGTGGATTTTTTTGATCGATGGATGCTCGACGATCTTTGGGAATACCCCGAACGTTTCTATTATCCTTCATCTGATCTCCTTCCTGGTCGAGAGGAATGAGCGCAATGAGGTTTTTCAAAGAGGTCTTCTTTGGTCTAACGAACGGTAGAGTTATTCTGGCTTCTCAATCCCTGGTGCCTGTATGCCCTGACAATCTCCGCTCTAGCAAGTCTCTTCTCCCCGCCTGATGCCTTCTCAATGCACGGCATAGAAACGCACGAACAATATTACACACTGCAGCCCAATGCTCTTGCCTGGAATATGCCGTTTCATTCGCTTCCTCCAGGTGATGCGCTGCTTCCTCCTGAACTTCGTCCGCTATTTCCCTTTGTCATCCGTCTGCCATACCCCCTCTTTCCCTCCAAGAAGCTGTTCCCCCCCAACTGCTGAACCGCTCTCTGATGAGCATACACTGCTGACAATTGCTGATCAAACGAGATGATTCGGGACAGGCCGCTTTGAAATCGGGTGGTCCGAAGAACTGACAAGACTTGCAGCGCCTTTTCGCTACGAGCCTCCGGATCTTCACAGACAAAGCAGCGTGATCACGCCCGAGGAGTTTTCTCACGGGCTTCTCCTCCCCTGCACGATGCAGATCTCTCAACTGCTTGGCAATGGCCCCTCATGCTCGTTTCGGAGTCTCCAAACCAGCAAGGCGCCGCAGAGGAGCGGCAAGAGACAACCCAGCATGGCCCAGGATGATCCTGCCCGGGTGAGGACCACGCCAAAGAGCCAGCTCCACAAGACATTACTGATCCCCGCAACACACAGGACAAGCCCGGTCACTGATCCAGAGAACTGCCCCGCCGCACGTTCATTGCCCAGTGCCATAAAGGTTGCCACCAGCGGCGTTAAACCAATCGCCGTGATGGTCAGCGCCACGGTTCCCATCACGGCATTGGCACGACTGCTCACGGTGCCCAGCAACCCTATGATGGTCACGCACAAACCGAGCAGGATGGTGGAACGCGTGCCTATTCGATCGACGAGCAGGGACACCCCCAGGCGAAAGACGAGAACCAGCCCGTTCATCAAGCCGCTCAGAAGCGCAGCGACTGCTGGCGCCTGCCCATAGGTGAGATGGAGATAGGCCGGGGTCCAGGTTCTGATGGTCGCCGTAAAGCCGGTGGTCAAGACGATTGCGATGACGACCGGGAGCAAGAGCGAGACCACTGACTTCCCTTGCGCGAGAAGCGGCTCCCACCAGGCTCTGTCCAGCCTTTGGATAGCGCTTCTCTTGTGATGGAGAGGAGCGGGCAACCAGAACGCCAGAGCCAGGGCCAGCAGGCACAAACCGAGCGCAAACAGCAGCGACGGACGAGGGTCGTTGCGAAACAGGAGGAGAAACCCTCCATCCACGAAAGAGATCACCAGAGCACTCAGGGGATAAAGCGCGGTGAACAAATTCAGGGCGGTGCCTCGCTTCTGCGGATAGAGGCTGCTCATCAAGCCATTCGCCGCGGCATCAATGGTTCCTCCGCCCGCTCCTGCAATCCCAGCCCCCACAGCTAATCCGAACAGCCAGGAGAGATGAATGGTTGCCGCGAGAACAATCCCCCCCATGCCACCCACCAGGCAAAGGAACGCTGCCAGAAACACCAGGCGCGGTCCCAAAAGATCCAGGAGCGACCCTCCAAGAAGGGTTCCCGGCAGATACCCGATCAACCAGATGACGAAGAGCAGCCCAATCTGTTCCAAGGAGAACGAAAAGGTGGTCGCCAGTGGAGCGAGCAGGGGTCCCCACCCGTTCGCGGTCAGCGCAAAGCCACTGTAGCTCACACAGGCGATCCCGGTGAACAGCAAACGTTGCTGTCGGAGCCTCTGCCCCACCGGGTCGCTTTCGGCCAGAGGGTCTGAGATGATCGTGGAGGTTGTGGCAGGATGTTTATCCGAGCTCATGACCACTTCCGCAAGTGTTCGCGTGCATCTTTGAGCCGCCTCTCCCCAGGAAAAGCTATGCACATGTCGTGATAGGCACGGGCAATTTCCTGGTAGCGCAATTCGCTTTGCAACTCCAACGCTGCTTTGAGCGCCTCTTGCCAGAGAGCAAGGCATCGCTCCAGATCGCGTTGAGGCCCAGGTCGGCGCAGTTCCGCAAAGACGAGGTTATTCAGAAAGCCGGTTCGCACGCGTTCAGGAAGGTCATGTGACGGCGTGTGAAAAGGGGCTCGTTCCCAGGAAGCCTCTGCCGCCTCCAACTGATCAAGTTGGTAACGAGTGATCCCATCCCACAACAGTAACTCAAACTCATCATGAGCAGCATAGGGGAAAGGAATCTCTGAGGCGGGATGACGGTAAAATGCTTCTTGCGCAAGGTGAAGCATGGTCAGGGCCTGTTTCTCTTGCCCAAGCTGGGCCAGGCAGGCAGCCTTGATTCGATAGAGATAACTCTGGACGGCATCTGTTGTCTGATCGAGGATCTGCTCGGCTTCCAGACATTTGTCGAGGGCCTGTTCAGGATAGCCCTCATAGTACAATACCTGGGCATAGAAAGTGAAAGCCGTTGTCAGGAGATCGGGCACCTCTGCAATTTGACTGTAGAACACCGCCTGTTTGGCATAGGTTTCTGCGGCAGCCAGACTCTGCGTATGGTATGTCAGAATGGCATGGAGTCGAGAGCATTGCGCGGCCAGGTTGGCTGCGTGTTTCTGCTGCGGGGCTGGTTGTTGCGCCAACGCGGTCAACAGGGGAAGACAGGTGGCTGAAAGTGTTCTGGCAAGCATCATCTCATGCCGCTTGCCCTTGCCTAACTGCCGACTCAGCGGGATCACTTGCTCACAATGCTCCAAGATCGCGTTCTCCAAGGAGAGCTGCTTCGCCAAAGGAGAGGATTCCCTCATGTTGAAAGCTGATGGCCTGAAACTGGCCGGAAGCGCACCAGCCGCAGCCAGAAATACTGCCGCTATATCCTGCAGGGTTTTTCGTTTTGATGGGTCAAAAGCCAACGGTGCCGTTTCCTCTCCATTCCTGATCGTTTGTATTATATCGTGTTGAAGATCAGTCGGAAAGGGAAGGAGCAGGGAAAGGTATGATTCGTCAGGAGGCCAAAGGACGCCATTAGGAAAGTGCGCACTGCTTGCCCTGGGAGGAGTGGTGCGCGCTGTTAGCGGTCTACTCAAACGTCGAACCTGCAACGCTCGCACGGTCTCCATCGTCTCGATGGTGCGCGTCTCCGGCTCACAGCCATCTTCGGCCAACGCTGCTTGCGCTCTTGCATACACCTCCTCGGCCTCCCCAAATCGCTCCCGTTCCCCCAGCAGTTCCAGCAGGGGCCGCAACGCATCCTCATCGGTGGGATGCGCGAGCCAGTAGCCCCGTAGCCGCACGATCGCCTCCTCCCCACACCCTCGCTGCCGCAGCACCTCCGTCCAGCGATGCACACAGTCGCGCTGCAACCCGCTCAGATACCCCCGCTGCTGCTGGCTCCACTCGTCCTCCAGGTGCTCGGGCAAATACTCCCCCCGCGCGGCCAACGCATACGCTCGCTCCCACAACGCGGTGGCATCGTGCCCGCGTTGATCGAGCAGCAGAGCATGGGTGACGTACCAGGCAAAGGCGTCCGCATCACACCACAACTGCGGATAGGCATCCAGCCGATAGCCGGCCCCTCGTCCATTGGCCCCATAGACAAAGTGGACCACCTTCCGGGTGCAGCCGGGCGGTCGCAGCAGCGTGCGCAGGGCTGAAACCACATCGTTGAGCCGCTCCTCGGCGGCGCGCTGGCGCGACTCCGGCCAGAACTGCTCCAGCAGCCACGATCGGGTGGCGAAGCGGTCCGGGCGGGTCAGCAACGCTTTGAACAGGCCCAGCGCGGTCCCCGCGTTCTGTCCCTGCATCCGTTCGGCGGGCAGCGGCGTTCTCTCCCCAGTTGCAGGATCAACCCACTCGATCTGGAAGCGGCCAAAGGTAGTCACACGAAGATGCCAGGGCGGGGGGAGCGTGCCGGCGGGATCAGATGCTGGTTCCTTCATCGAAGGCTTCCTCCACAATGGCTTTCAGGCTCGACGCTCTTCTCTCTGCTGATGCGGAACAACGAGGTCATCATCGTTGTGATGATCTCTTCCCATGAGTATAGCAGATCCTCGCTTCTCTGGCTATGGATACTTCATGAGCAATAGCGGCAAAACAGGTGAAGCAGGCATATTTTGCCCGTTTCCCTCTGTGGGCTTTGACGGAAAGCATCCATCCGGCAGGGGACTCAGATTTTGGTTTCCTCCGAAAGCATCCATCCGGCATGCTGGTTGATCTCCTTGGAGCGCGAAAAGCATCTATCTGGCAGTGGGGGGAACTCGTAACCATTTGACGAACACGCGCCGTTGCTCTACAATGCCATCACCACGCGTTTGCGCCAGAGGTTTGTCTCGGTGAGAGGTCGCAGTCCTGTGCTACCAGCAGGAGCGATAGACAGGATGACTTCCTTGCTTTCCGCAGCGCCATCGCTGGTGGCCTCGCGAAACGATACTCTTGAGCTTCCATCCCGGTGAGGCTGGAAAAGAAATACTGACTGAGAAAAGAGACGTTCTCTTGCTCTCTTCCTCTTTGAGACAACCCGACACGCAGGAGCACGTGTATGCAGCCAGACCAACTGAAAGCCAACGGCATTGTTCGAGGGCCGCTGTTTCCCGAAGCGGTCCAGATTCTTGCGGTGTTCCCACTGGGTGCCTCGGTGAGAATCTTTGGAAAAGGGCTGACGACCGGACAAGCCTACGATCCGATCCTGGACCCGGAACAAATCAGCCTGCTTGAGACAACCCCCGAGAGCATTCCGTTTGATGGAGATGCCAAAAAGTTTCGCCTGGGAATCGAAGCCCTCCGGCTCGGCCTGGCTTACGAGTATGATCCCTATTTTGCGCTCTCCATTGCCCGTGTCGATCCGCTGCCTCATCAATTAGAGGCCGTGTATGAGTACTTTCTGGCCCAGCCGCGCATTCGTTTCCTGCTGGCCGACGATCCAGGAGCCGGCAAAACCATTATGGCGGGACTCCTTTTAAAGGAACTCAAGATTCGTGGCCTGGTGAGAAGAACCCTGATCGTCACGCCGGCTAATCTGCTGTTTCAGTGGCAGCGGGAAATGAAGGATAAATTTCGCGAAAACTTTGAGGTGGTCCGAGGAGATGTCTTGCGCGCCAATTATGGGGTCAATCCCTGGCAGGAGAAGAACCAGGTGATTACTTCGGTGGCCTGGGCCTCGCGGATTGAGGATGCGCGTGAGAGTTTACTGAGAAGCCGCTGGGATCTGGTCATTGTCGATGAGGCCCATCGCATGAGCGCGGCCAGTGCGGATAAGAAAACGTTCGCCTACCAACTCGGAGAAGCGCTCTCTGAGGCAACAGACCATTATTTGCTTATGACAGCCACTCCCCATAAAGGCGATCCTGAACATTTTACGCTGTTTCTCAAACTGCTCGATGCCGACGTCTATGGGGATGTGAAAAGTCTTGAGGAAGCCTTACGCCGAAAGAGTGCGCCCTTTTATCTGCGGCGCACGAAAGAATCGCTCGTCACCTTTCCCGACCCGGAGACGGGCCAGACCAGGAAAATTTTTACCAAACGTGAGGTCGAGACCATTGATTTCCGCATCACTGACGTGGAGTTCAATTTCTATACGCAGCTTACCACCTACGTCAGCGATCAATCGATCAGAGCTTCCAGCGATTCTTCGGCGCGGGGCCGCGCGCTTGGCTTTACCATGGCCATGCTGCAGAAACGCTTTGCTTCCAGCCTGTGTGCGGTTCGGCGGAGCCTTGAACGCATGCGTGAGAGTCGTCAGAAGATCCTGGCCGATCCGGCGGCCTATCGCCAGGCGCAGATTGCCAGAGAACTTCCCGAAAACTATGATGAATTACCGGACGAAGAGCAGCAGGAGATTCTCGAAAAACTGGAAGGGATGGTGGTTTCACTTCACCCTGCCGATCTGCGCGCCGAAATCCAGCAACTGACTACGTTGATTGATGAGGCAAGGAGGCTTGAGCATCAGGAGGTCGAATCCAAGCTTCGCACGCTCAGAGAGGTTATGACCGAGCAGGGGTTGTTTGCTGATCCAAAACTCAAGTTACTCATCTTCACAGAGCATAAGGACACCCTGGACTATCTGGTGACAAAGATTCGCGAATGGGGCCTTTCTGTGACCGCCATTCACGGAGGGATGAAGGTCGGCGATCGTGATACCCCCCATACTCGCATCTATGCGGAACATGAGTTCTGGCAGGACTGTCAGGTCATGGTCGCGACAGAAGCCGCCGGCGAGGGCATTAACCTTCAGTGCTGCTGGTTCATGATTAACTACGATATCCCCTGGAATCCGGTGCGGCTTGAGCAGCGGATGGGACGGATTCATCGCTATGGGCAGGAGAAAGACTGCCTGGTGCTCAACTTTGTTTCCACGCGGACCAGCGAGGGACGGGTCCTGAAAAAGTTATTTGAACGCATCGCGGAGATTGAGCGCGATTTAGATCCTCAACGTACCGGGCAGGTTTTTAATGTGCTTGGGGATATTTTCCCGGCCAACCTGCTGGAAAAGCTGATCCGGGAGATGTATGCGAGCAATCAGACGGAGGCAAGTATCACCCGACGCATCGTCGAGGAAGTCGATGTCAGCCGGTTTCGCCAGATTGCCTACTCTGCACTGGAAGGTCTCGCCAGGCGCGAACTGAACCTCTCGAAGCTGATCGGGAAGTCGGCGGAGGCGAAAGAGCGCCGGTTAGTGCCGGAGGTGGTAGAGGACTTCTTTGTGCAGGCTGCGCCGGTCGTGGGGATTCCCTTGAAACAGACGACGCAGGAGCCCCACGTGTATCGAGCTGGCCGCATCCCACGCCATCTCTGGCCGATCGGGGAGCAACTCGAACCTCGTTTTGGACGACTGGCCCGCGAATATAAACACGTCACCTTTTATAAGCACTGTATGGAGCAGGATGCTTCCGTCGAGTGGATCACGCCCGGACATCCCCTGTTTGAATGTGCCCGTGAAGACCTCTGGCGGCAGGTTGAGCCTGACCTCCAACGCGGCGCGGTCTTTTTTGATTTCTACAGCGACGAACCCTCTCTGCTGGACGTCTTCTCAGCGGCGGTGCGCGATGGGCGCGGCAATGTGTTGCATCGCCGCCTGTTTGTAGTTCAAACGGCGAGCAATGGGAGGGCAAGCGTTCGCCAGCCCACCATCTTTCTGGACCTGATTCCAGCCCCAAAAGGAACGCTTCCCCCGGAGAATCCACCGATGCCGTTTCCGAGCAGGGACCAACTGATGCAAACACTGTGGGAAGAGGCGCTGCAAAAATTCCAGGCCGAGATCAGCACGGCGCGTCAGAAAGAGATTGCGACCATTGAGCAGCATGTCAGAATCAGCCTGAACACGATCATTGATCGGGAAAACCAGAAATTTGCGCAATTGTTTGAGGCCAAGGCTGCCGGTTCAAAGGAAGCCGGGCTGGATGGACGCCTCAAGGTGATTGAAGAACATCTGATGGCTCTCAACACTCGTCTGGAGCAGCGTGAGGCGGAGTTGAAGCAGGAGAAGCAGTGTACCGTCGATGATGTCCGGCATTATGGCCAGGTGTGGGTACTCCCACACCCCGAACGCGATGACCCGGATCTGCTTGCAATGGTCAGCGAGGTGTCGATTGAGCGACGAGCCGTCGCGGAGGCTGTGCGCTATGAACGGAGTCTGGGGCGGCTGGTGGAAAGTGTGGAAAGTGAGAATCGCGGGTTTGATCTGATCTCGCGCTCGCCAGATCCCCTCAATCCACAGGTGCGTTTTATTGAAGTGAAGGGCCGCGCGAGTATCGGAGGAGTCGCGCTCACGGACAATGAGTATAAAACCGCGGACCGATTAAAGGATGACTATTGGCTCTATGTGGTGTACAATTGTGCCACAACACCGGAACTGCATCGCGTCAAAGATCCAACCCGCATGGATTGGGTCTCGCGGATTCGCATTGAGCATCACCTGGTAAACACCGAAAGTATCCTGCGCTTCGAGCAAGAGGGAGAAGCGTAATCGAGTGCGAACAGCGATAGCGCCGAGCAGCAAACCTGCTCTCAAAAACCGCTTGCTGTTCAGGGGAAAGAATGGTATTTTCTCAGCCGAGATTGAGAGAGAAGGTTCGTCTGGATGAACTACCCGAAGCGTCTGATTGAAGTGGACCTGCCCATTAAGCAGATTTCTGAGCATGCCCGCCGCGAGAAAAGCATTCGCCATGGCCATATTTCGACCCTGCATATCTGGTGGGCGCGCCGGCCCCTGGCGGCCTGCCGCGCCGTTCTCTGCGCCGCACTCTGGCCCGATCCTGCTGATGAACATTGCCCGCCCGCATTTCGCATGGCTGCCGCAAAAATTCTTTTTGAATTTGCGAAGAAAGTTCGCACTGATGCCACTCTCGCAGGTCTTTGTGGTCGTCACTTCAAGTACTGGCAACGCTTCGACCCCGCTATTCTCAAAGGGGACTGGCAATTTTGCCCGGTCATGCGCTATTATCTGCTCGATTTTATTGCTGATTTCGCGAACTGGGATGCTTCCAATCACCCGGCGTTCCTCGAAACTGCCCGCGCTCTGACAAAAGCAGCTCATGAGAGCCTTGGCGGTATTCCCGGCACCTATCCGCTTGTCGTCGATCCTTTTGCTGGAGGCGGAGCGATCCCTCTGGAGGCACTCCGCGTGGGCGCAGACGCCTTTGCTTCGGATCTGAACCCGGTAGCGGTCCTTCTTAACAAAGTAGTGCTGGAATACATCCCCAAATATGGGCAAAAGCTGGCCGATGAGGTACGCAAGTGGGGCACTTGGATTAAGGAGCGGGCAGAGAAAGAATTGGCTGAATTCTACCCCAAAGATCCCGATGGATCGACGCCGATGGTCTACTTCTGGGCGCGAACCATTAAATGTGAGGGGCCTGGTTGTGGAGCAGAAGTTCCCTTGATGCGCTCTTTCTGGCTGGCCAAGAAAGGGGAAAGAGCAATAGCCTTACGCTTAGAGGCTGTGTGCAAAGGCTTCTTAAGCAGCATGAGCATGTTCGACACGCTCTCGTGCCGCTTGAGCCGCACTGGCAAGCCGCCTGACCATGAGCC
>Ga0209581_1002837_pt1 | contig 15776 bp, 10 predicted proteins | sample Coa_R2_FD_187160 | JGI IMG/M metagenome (GOLD analysis project Ga0209581, IMG submission 187160) | Surface soil microbial communities from Centralia Pennsylvania, which are recovering from an underground coalmine fire - Coalmine... | ecosystem: Environmental > Terrestrial > Soil > Unclassified ...
GTCCTTGCGCCCTGCTGGTTGAGCGCGAGCCGACTCCGCGCGGATTTTCGTTCGGGCTGGTTCTGCTGGCAATGGGCTTGATTGCCCGCGAAAAGCCGCTCCTTTCGGGGCTGGTTGGAGGTCTGGCTCTGCTCTACGATCCGGTGATGGCTGCCCCGTTGTGGCTAGTCATCCTGGTCGCGTTTCTCTTCGATCGGAAGCTCCGCGGCCTCCTGCGTCCGGCCTTGACCATCCTGCTGGTCTTTGCGCTGCTACTGGCCAATCTGGCGCAATTGCAGCCCGGTGTCACCGATTCACAACCTGTGTTTGCACGGCTTCCGGCGGACCTGGCGGCGCTTCAGAAATTGCGGACAGATTACGTCTGGGTGTCCTCGTGGGCAGGCAAATATATGTGGGGATATCTCGGGCTCTATGTCTGCACAGTATGGGCTGTGACCCGCGTTTATGCCGCTCTGAATGACCTGTTGCGGTGGCTGTTTCTTGGCCTATCAACGTGCGGCGTTTTAGCCGTAGCAGCGTCGGCCTTATCCCTGGATCATTTCCGGTGGGCTCTCATCCCGCGAATCGAACCTGCTCAGCTTCTGCTTTATAGCGTGGCTGTTGCGTCGATTACGTGCAGCATCGCGGGATGCCGCGCCGCAGCTGCTCGCAGGCGGCGGGAAGCTTTCGCGTGGTTTCTGGTTGTCGCAGCGATACCCGTAAACGCGGAGCTTTTCGATTTGCTGGGGCCGCGCAATAGGAGTTCCCTATTGAACTCGGCGGTGTGGATTCTACTCGCTTTGGGTCTGATGGCGGTCATGCGCTACTACGGTGGAAAGCGTCGGCCCGGTTTGATGGGTGTGGCGCCCGCATTTGCGGTGATCTTGCTCGCCGCTGCGGGAACCGGCGAGAGCAGTCCGCGCATGGATGTAAACGGCATCCACACAGTGGCAGCCTGGGCCGAGAGCAGCACATGGGGCAGTTCCCTATTCCTCTTTCCCGATGCACGTCGCGTCATCTACCCTGGCGTTTTTCGCGCCGAATCGCGGCGAGCATTGTGGGTCGATTGGAAGAGCGGCGTCGAAGTGAAATACTCCGAACCGGTAGGAATGGAATGGTGGCGCCGCTGGGAAAGCGCGATGCAGGAACCCTTTTCCCCCAAGCGGCTGGAAGCCTTATTGCCTCTCCCGATTGACTACTACGTTTTGAAATCCTCGAATCGTCTGGCTAAAATTCAGCCAGTGTTCGCGACCAGGGAGTTTGTTGTGTACGATGCGAGGGATCTGCGGCAAGCACCGGGACCACTAGAATTGGCGCGGCGGCCACGCTGAGCACTTACCCGTTCAAATTGATTCCCAGCTTCTTCAGCTCTTCGGCGTAATAGCGCTTGTGCAGGAGATCGTATTCTTCGCCGCCCTCTGTGATGTTGCGCTTCTGAGTACGAATCTTCTGGCGCGCCGCATGATCGATCCGGTCTTCAAGCTGCAGAAGATCCGTCATCTCGCGCACCAAAGCGAGGCGCAACTCATTCGGATCTTTCCGCACGCGAAAGTCCCGGGATTTGCGAATCGCTGAGACGATCTTATGAGACAGATCGTTGACCTTATCGCGCGACAGCTTCATCGGGTCGCCGCTGTCCCGTCCCGACGCTCGGATCACCTTACGCTGGGCGATCAACTGATTCTTGATGCGCCGGAACATTTCCTGATAAGAAACGTTCTCCCGGCGCATGTAATCGCTGTATTGGTCCAGCAGATCGCGGACCTCATCGTTGAGACGGTCCTCGATCGATAAATCTTCTTCAATGACTGCGGAAATCACACCGGCGGCAACGGCCGGATTCGACGTTTCAAAGGCGGACGGGCTCAGGCGATGGACGAGTTGCCGCGACAGATATCCGATAAACTCTCGGGCCAATAGCATCCAAAGTTTAGTGTAACAATCGGCCCGAAAATGCTACTTTTCGCCCCGATGATTGGCCTCAAAATCTTTGTCGATCGGACGCCGGCCACGATATCCGGCATCCAGGGAGTGCCAGAACGCGATCTTCGGTTCGCCGAGCTTCCAGCACAGATAGACATGCTCTCCCCGGTAGAACGTCGGAAAATCGATAAGCCCCATATCGAGATCTTTGAGTTCGCAGCCGATCTCTTGAATCCGGTCCACCATGGCTTTCAGATTGCGCGCCGTGCCATCTTTTCGTAGGCGAAGCTGCTGCATTTCTTCCCGCGGAGGGACCGTACCGCCCATCACCGCAATGTGCTGGGTAAGGCGCGTCAATTCCTCATCGGCCTCGTCGTATTCGCGTTTCGCCTGGATCAACCGGCGCAAAATACGTTCGACCTCCGGCAATACACTTTCGGCTTCTGACAGATCGAAAAATCGTGACACGGAGCGCAGCACGAGTATAGCGCGAGCGATCTGCCCGGTAACACAAAATCCGAGTAGACTGAGTGAGCACAGGCATGCCAGGAGGGTGCGGCCCCTGTTATGAAGAAATACAAGTTCAAGGCGAAGATCGAAGCCGGAGACGGTGGCGGCTCTTATGTGCTGTTTCCGTATGACGTTGAAAAAGAGTTCGGCGCAAAGGGAAGAGTGCCAGTAAGTGCGACCTTCGATGGCGTGCCATACACTGGCTCGCTGATGAAGTACGGCAGCCCGATGCACATGCTCGGCATTCTCAAAGAGATACGCGAACAGATCGGCAAAGGACCGGGCGATATTGTCGAAGTCGAAGTCTGGAAGGATGAGAATCCACGCTCGATCGAAGTGCCTGCAGAATTTCAAGCAGCTATGAAGAAGGCGGGCGTCGCGTCTTTTTTCGGGGGGCTGAGCTATACCCATCGTAAGGAGTACGTCCGCTGGATCAGCGAGGCGAAAAAGGAAGCAACTCGCTCCGCCAGGGTAGAGAACGCCATTGAGATGCTCAAGAAAGGAGCCAAAACTCCTGACCAGCGGAACTCAATTGGCCGGCAGCGCTAACCTGCTTGCGGTTAGCGTCAGTGCGCGCCCGTGCGTGACATCATCCAGATATTCCCAGTACCTTCAACGAGCACCATTGCAATCCGCCCGCCACCTGCCGACCAGCCGCCTTGCTCATACGATACGCGCCCATGCAAATGCTGCACTGGGAAGGGTTCTCCCACGGGCCTGTGAGAGCCGGCGTCGATCCGCTGCCCCCACAGACAGAAATGACCATCTCTCGCGGAGGTGAAATAGAGCGTCTTACCGTCCGGCGACCAGTTCGCCCAATCCTCGGCCGCTTCCTCCGAGATCTTGATCCACGCGCTCTCGGGAACAGGTTTGGCGCCATCGAGCGGCGCGATCACGATCCAGGCGCGATCTGGCTGTACCCGCGCTGTCAAACTTATCCAGCGATTGTCGGGAGAGAACCGGGCGTATAGCAAACTCTCGGTAGGGTGCTTGAACAGCACAATTTGCCGGTGGGAGGCGATATCGAGAAGATTAATTTGATACGGGTTCCCGCCAAACAACAAGAGCTTCGTCTCATCCCGAGACCAGTCGGTAGCTCGAAGACATTCTTCGCACAACTTTTCCGGCACCCCGCCGATCGCCGAGACGTACACTACTCTCTTGCTGTCTTCGTAGCGCGAAAATGCGACTTTGCTGCCGCTTGGGCTAATCACCGGATATCGCTGTACAAACGAGGAGTTGGCCACGTCGGTTTCCTTGCCGGTCGACAAATCCCGCACCCAGATGTTGTCGTAACGACTGGATTGTGTTGAGGCAAAGGCGACGTATTTCCCGTCCTGTGACAGCGATGCATGTTCCCGGTCAGCCGGACTTTCCGTCATCCGCTGCAAAGCGGATTTCGGTACTCCGTGCTTCAAATCCATCGCCAGGGCCCAAATGTCTTTTCTGATTTCCAGGTTTGTAAATGCCAAAGCATCTCCCGATGCGCACGATGGCTCCACTTCGTTCCCAGCGCCGACCGTTAGTGCTTTGAAGTTGCCATGGATTCGTCCGGTTGCCTGCGATAATCCGACTTCCCAAAGATTCGACGTATAGCCACTTCCTTTCATCAAGGACGAAAAGATCAGGCTGTTATTAGCGGCCAACCAGCAACTGGGCTTGGGAAGATCGGGATGCGTTAACGGCCAATTACCGGCAAAGGTGTTTCCAGTCAACCCGGCACGGATTAAGGCATCGTATGCACCCGTTTTTACCGCCGGGCCGCCACCCACAGGCGTGAGCCACCAATCAATAGGAGCTGTCGTATGCCTTGGCAGAGGCGGTTGCAACACAAAGGAGATGCTTGCCATCAGGAGACCAGATGGGATAGCGAGCGGCTGTGAAATTTGACCCTACCTTCCGCGGCGGGCCCCCATCCACTGAAACCACCCAGACTGCACCGCTACCCGGTACGGACGATGCGACGTTGGGTGCTCCTACCCAATACGCTACTTGCGAGCCATCAGGCGAAAATCTCGGGTTGAGCCCGTGTCGCGCCAGGAGGTGTACCTCCCCGCCGAATGCCGGAATCTCGTAGATACCGCCGCCATCGCGGTTCGAGTGGAACACAATGCGGCTGCCGTCTGGCGAGAAATTCGGCGTCGTGTTGTTTGCTCCGTCAAAGGTGAGGCGGATCGGCTGACCGCCAGCAACCTGCTTGACGTACAGATCCCTTTCGCCTGCCGGATTGCGGTCGGAAGAATAGGCCAACAGCTTGCCATCGGGCGACAAGGCTGGAGTGTTTGAGAGTCCGGCGTCGGCGGTAACGCGGGTGAGTGTCCAGACATCCGATGTAGCCGGATTGCGATAAAATTCCCGACTCAGGAAAAACGAACACGCGGAGGCGGCTACCGCAATGGCCATCCAGTTCGGCCAAACGGCGCGCTTCCGTTTGACCGGCGGCGCACCAATACCCGCATCCGACACAGCCTGTAGCGCGAACCCAACATCGGCAGCCGATTGGAACCGGTGCGCCGGCTCCTTATGAAGGCAACGCCGCACGATTCGTTGCAGTGCTAACGGAACGGAAGCAGGCAATTCCGCCGGATCCTCTTTCAGGTTCGCGCCGATGATGCTAATGACGGAATCGCCCGGAAACGCACGCCTCCCCGCGAGCAACTCGTAAAGCATGACGCCCAGGGCGAAAACATCCGAGCGCGGATCGGCCAGCTTTCCGGAAATCTGCTCGGGCGCCATGTAGCCCGGGGTGCCCATGATCAAACCCGGAATGGTGAGCTCCGCTGTCACGCTTTCGCTTGCACTGGCGCTGATGCGACCCCGCTTCGCCAATCCGAAGTCCAGGATCTTCACCCAGCCCTCCGGCGTGAGCATCACATTTCCGGGATTTAAGTCGCGATGCACAATACCGGCCGCATGCGCTGCCGCGAGTCCGTCCGCGATTTGTATCGCGATCTCAATAGCGCGGCGCGCGGGTACAGCTCCGTGCTCGATGAGATGACGCACTGGATGGCCAGGAACTAGCTCGGATGCAATCCAATAAATTCCGTCATTGTGTCCGATTTCGTAAACCTGCACAATATTCGGATGGCTCAGAGCGCTGGCCGCGCGCGCTTCGCGCTCAAACCGCACGACGCTCGTGGGATCGCACGCAAAATCTGCCGGGAGGACTTTGAGCGCAATCTCGCGTTTCAGGCGCGAATCTCGCGCTCGATAGACCTCGCCCATGCCGCCCCGCCCGAATAGTTCCAGAATTTCGAAATGATCAAGCTTATACCCGCGCTGGAGAGTGGGACGCTGCTCTGCAGGTCGCACCGGCGAAACTTCCAGAAACCCCTCAGTTTTGTCAGCCGAACTCAGAAGTGACAACACTTCCCGGCGTACTTCTGCATCATCCGGGCAAGCTTCTTCTAAGAATTGCGCACGCTGCTCAGGTGGGTGCGGCAGCGCAGCCTCAAACAATTCCTCAATGCGTTTCCAATTCGCAGGCACTGAGATGCGTCCGGTTCACAGAGTGTAACAGAATTTCTAGCCATTAAATTCGCATCTGTCCTGCGGAGAATGCTTCGAAGTCGCGCAGCAGTTCGGTCTGCGTCTTGCGCATTTTGGGGCAAGCAATGGGTACCAGGCGAACGTTATCCTGATTCTTGCGAATCGGCATCCATTGTTCCACTGCTGGCGCGCTCGAACGCTCGGCTATCAAGGCCGCCGAACTCGGCGCGAACACGTTCCAGATCTTCTCCGCCAGCCCGCGCATGTGGCGGACCAAGGCGCCGGAGCCCGAGCAGATTGCGCGCCTGCGCGGACACCGTGAAAAGCACGATCTCAATCCGCTCGCCATTCACGACAGTTACTTGATCAACCTGGCGGCGCCGCATTCACTCATCCGGGACAAATCCATCGAAGGATTCCGTGGCGAACTCGAACGCGCTTTGCTGATCGGCGCGGATTACCTGATTGCCCATCCAGGCAACTACAAAGGCCTGCCAGTCGAGCAAGGGTTACTGAACGTGGCCGAGGCCCTGGCGCTCGCCTGGCGCAGCGTTGATCCCAAGTTGACCCGTAATCCGAAGCTGACCATCCTGCTTGAAAACACAGCCGGAGCCGGTGCGCAGCTCGGCGGGAAATTCGAGGAACTTGCCACCATTCGTGAGCTCGTTCAGCCTTATCTGGACATTCCGGTCGGCTTCTGCCTGGACACCTGCCATTGTTACGTCAGTGGATTCGACATTGCGCAGGAAGTCGGGTTGACCCAGCTCATCGCCGAAGCATCCGAAACCCTCGGCCTCGACCGCATTCCCGTCATCCACGCCAACGACGCGAAAAGCAGGCTGAACTCGCATGTAGACCGGCACGCGCATATCGGCTCTGGTTATATTGGGTTAGAAGGTTTTCGCCGCATTCTGAACCACCCAGAATTGAGCGGAAAAGCGTTCATCCTCGAGACGCCTGTCGACAAGCCGGGTGACGATCTTCGTAACGTTCAGACATTGAAGGAGCTGGTATTCCCGAAAAAGCGTTCGACCCCAAAGAAATCGAGCCGAAGTGGCATCAACGGTGGGCGAACGATCCGGCGCTCTACGTAGCGGACGCCCCGGATAAGCCCAAGTATTACGTGCTCGAAATGCTGCCGTATCCGAGCGGCAAGCTGCACATGGGACACGTGCGCAACTACTCCATCGGAGATGCGCTCGCTCGCTACATGTGGATGCGCGGCTACAACGTGCTGCACCCGATGGGTTGGGATGCTTTCGGGTTACCCGCTGAGAATGCCGCTCTGAAAGAGGGCCGCGATCCGCGCGATTGGACACTCAGCAACATCGCCCACATGAAGGCGCAAATGCAGCGCCTGGGCTTTGCCTTTGATTGGAACCGCGAAGTCGCAAGCTGCGAACCCGAGTATTACCGCTGGAATCAGTGGTTCTTCCTAAAAATGTACGAGCGCGGCTTGGCGTACCGCAAAGAGGCGCTCTTAAACTGGTGTCCGGAGTGCTGCACCGTTCTGGCCAACGAGCAGGTAGTGAACGGCTGCTGCTGGCGCCACGAAACAACTCCCGTAGAGCAGCGCGCTATGCAGCAGTGGTTTCTAAAAACCACCGCGTACGCCTCTGAACTGCTGGATGACATGCGCGAACTGCAGGACGGCTGGCCGGAACGCGTGCTGGCCATGCAGCGCAACTGGATTGGACGTTCGGAAGGCGCTGAAGTCGATTTCGCGGTTGACGGCCTTCCCGAGAAGATTCGCGTCTTTACCACACGGATCGATACCATCTACGGCGCGACTTGCCTGATTCTGGCCCAGGAACATCCGCTCGTGAATCTCTTGGTTCAGGACGAAGCGGAACGGCTGAAGATCAAGGAAATGATCGACGCTACCGCGCGCCAGGACCCGGGTAATATCCAAAAGCTTGGCTTGCCAACCGGACGCTGCGCTGTCCATCCCTTCAGCGGGTCTCGAATTCCCATCTGGATCGGCAATTTCGTCCTGATGGGCTATGGAACGGGCGCGATCATGGCCGTGCCTGCCCACGACGAGCGCGATTTCGAATTCTGCCGGACCTACGGCATCCCGGTCGTGCCGGTAATCCGGCCGGAAGATGGCGCACTCGACGACGGCGCCACGATGCAGCAGCCATTCGTCGATTACGGCGTGGTCGAAAACTCCGGCCAGTGGTCCGGACTTTCGAGCGCCGAAGCCAGAAAGCAGATGGCCGCATTTGCCAATGCGAACGGATTCGGCAACGAGGCCATCACCTACCGTATCAAGGACTGGGGCATCTCGCGGCAACGCTATTGGGGCACGCCCATTCCCATCGTTTATTGCCCGAAATGCGGCATTGTCCCGGTACCCGAGAAAGATTTGCCCGTACATCTTCCGCTCGGAGTGAAGATCACCGGGCAAGGGAAATCGCCGCTCGAAACGGTCGAGTCATTCATGAACGTGTCATGCCCACGGTGCGGCGCAGCGGCTCGGCGCGAGAGCGACACTATGGACACGTTCGTGGATTCTTCCTGGTACTTTTATCGCTACTGCGACCCGCGCAACGATCAAGCTCCGTTCGCTTCGGATGCCATCGCCTACTGGTTTCCCATCGATCAGTACATCGGCGGCGTCGAGCACGCCATTTTGCATTTGATCTATTCGCGCTTCTGGACCAAGGTAATGCGCGACATCGGCATTGTCCGCAATAGCGAACCCGCGAAGCGTCTTTTCACACAGGGCATGGTGATCAAGGATGGCGCGAAGATGTCGAAGAGTCTCGGCAATGTTGTATCGCCGGACGACATGGTCGCGCAGTTTGGAGCCGATTCGGCCCGCATGTATTCGTTGTTCGCGGCGCCGCCGGATCGCGACCTCGACTGGCAGGAAGACGGCGTCTCCGGCGTTAATCGCTTCCTGGCGCGCCTATACCGTTTCGTGACTCGCAAAGCCGATGGCGCAGAAAACACCGAAACCGGCGATGCCGACCGGCAGGCCCTCCGCAAGCTGCACCAGACCGTGCGAAAAATCACCAACGACTTCGATAGCCGCTGGCACTTCAACACTTCCATTGCATCCTTGATGGAGCTGGTCAACGAGCTGTACGCCGTTGAAGCGAAGCTGTCGAAGACGTCTCTGCGCCAGATCTGCGAAACGCTAGCGCTCCTGCTGGCTCCGTTCGCTCCATATACAGCGCAAGATCTGTGGGACACGCTGGGCCATACGGACCCGGTGTTCCGGCATCCCTGGCCGCAGTACGATCCAGAATTAGCGAAAGAAGATCTGGCGGAAATTCCTGTTCAGGTCAACGGAAAACTAAGGGCGCACATCCACGCCGCATTCGGCACGCCGAGAGAACAGCTCGAAGCTCTGGCGCTCGATCACGAACGAGTAAAACCATTTCTGGATGGGAAACGCGTTAGCAAGGTGATCGTCGTCCCGGACCGCCTCGTGAACATTGTCGCCAAATAGCGCTCACAGTTCTGCCCACTGGCGCAACAAATTGTGATACACGCCCGTGAACTGCACCGCTGAAGGATGCTCAGGCGCGTCCCGGTTCAATCGCTGAATGGCAACGTCGAGATCAAACAACAGAGACCTCTTGCCGTCGTCCCGAATCATGCTCTGAATCCAGAAGAATGAACAGATGCGCGCGCCGCGCGTCACCGGACGAACATGATGGAGGCTCGTCGCGGGATAGAGAATCATGTGTCCGGCTGGAAGCTTCACGCTGTGCGTTCCGTAGGTATCCTCGACAATAAGCTCGCCGCCGTCGTACTCTTCCGGATGCGTGAAGAACAGCGTAGCGGAGAGATCCGTGCGAATCCGGTGGGGCGTACCGGTGATGGAGCGAATCGCGTTATCCACATGCGTACCGAACGATTGCCCTCCCGAATAGGAGTTAAATAGCGGCGGGAAAACACGCTGCGGAAGCGCGGCGGAAATGAATAACGCGTTTTTCCCTAGCGCATCCAGAATCATGTCCCCGAGTTCGCGTGCCGCGGGATGATCTTCCGGAATTTGCAAATTGTCTTTGGCGCGCGCGGATTGGTGGCCTGCTGTTACGCGGCCATCTACCCACTGCGCGCTCTCCAGCACTCGGCGTGCGCGCGACACCTGCTCACTGGTGAGCACTTCGGGAATTGCTAGTAACATTTCGCCTAAAACTTGAACTTCAAATCGATCAGCGCTGAACGGCCGGGCCCAAGCACGATGTGGGCCGGGTGCAGCTCATCGTAGTAGTAACGGTTCGCCAGGTTATAAACATTCACTTGCAGATCGACGTGCTCACCCAAGGGGTGGCCTGCCATTGCGTTGAACACCCAATACCCCGGAACCTGCTTCTCGATGCCCGTGGTTGGATCAACGGGCACCGTGGAACTCGCGTTACGGCTCGAGACGTAATTCGCGCCCACGCCAAACTCAAAATTCTTCGGGAGACGATAATCGTTCCACATCGTAAATGTGTTCTTCGGCACGTTGGCCAGCGGATAGCCGATCGCGCCCGGATAGAACCGCGAGCTGTCAACACGGCTATCCAGATACGCATAACTCGCCAGCATCTCCCAACGGCTGGTGAGTTGCCCGCGTACATCGGCCTCCACGCCGCTCACGCGTTGATTGCCCGCGAGCACGTATAAAAGCGAATTCGTAGGACTCGCCTCGCGGGCATTTTGCTTGGACGTCCGAAACCAGGAGCTGTTCACATGCAAACGATTCTGTTTCAGATCCCATTTCGTGCCGAACTCGTAAGTCTTGTTGGATTCGGCCGGGAGGTTCGCCGTCCCGGCGCTTAACGATAAACTCTCGGCCGACGGATTGAAAGACGTACCCGCGTCAAAGTAGAGGCTGCCAAACGCGGCCGGCTTGTACACCGCCGCGGCCCGCCAGGTGGGCTTTTGATCGACTCGATTGAAGTGCGACGCAGGCGCAACTGTCTGATCGTAAGTATTGTCGAAACGGTCGAAGCGCATGCCTCCCGTAAAGTCCCAGTGCCTGCCAATACTGACGGTATCGATCGCATACGCCCCTGCTGACAACGCCGTATCGTGGACGCTCGAGGCAATTGTCACGTTGGGGTTGAGCGATTGGTTCGGGTTCGGATCGAGCAGGCTGGTCGAAGGAGCCGTATAGTTCGGACGGGTGGGATCTGAGGTCTCGCGCCCCGCTTCGATGCCGCTCACGAACGTATGCCGGATAGGACCCGTTTGAAAGTGGGCAATCGCATCAAGCTGCTCGTCGAGAAATGTCTCGGTGCTGTTTACGGCAATTTCATGACGCGTCACGCTCACCGCATCTAGTGGCGTCCAGAGTTTGATCCCGTTAAGCTGTGGCTCGGTAATCAGAGCATCACGCACGTAATTCGCATAGCGCACCTGATCCCGCACGGTGACCTTTTCATTGACATCGTGCTCTACCTTCACGGTTCCAATGTCGTCGTAGGTGCGCAGATAGTTTCCGTCGCGCAGGCCGTAATAGCTCGAATGCGGGACGGGCGCCGGCCCGTTGAACATCCACGGAATGCCGTAGTCCGGAATGTCGTCTTCGTTCTGATGAAAATAGCTGAGTGTCAGACGGGTCGGCGTGCCAACACCGAGCGCGAGGGACGGCGCAAACCCATCGCGCCGGTTCTCCGCCACATCGCGGCCCGCAACCCCGCCAATGTTTCCCATCGCATTTAAGCGAAATGCAGCCCCTGAACCCAAGCGCGGAACAGGCGTGTTGATATCGATGGTGGCGCGCCGCGTGGCATCGGTTCCAAAATCCAGCCCGCCAGAAAGGAAGTGATTCAGTTCAGGCGTCTTGCTCGCCTGGTTCACGACGCCGCCCGTCGATCCGCGCCCGAACGTTACCGAAGATGGCCCTTGCAGCACTTCCACTTCTTCCGTGTTGAACGGATCGCGGTAGTAGCTCCCGAAATCGCGCATCCCGTCGATGAAAAGATCGTTACGCGCGGTGAAGCCACGAATTGTCAGGTTGTCTCCCTGCGATCCTCCCTCACCGGCCGCTAAACTGATGCCCGCCACATTCCGCAAGGCGTCGCGCAAAGTCGTTGCGCCTTGCTGATCGAGAATCTGCTGCGAAACCACTCCGACCGTCTGCGGAATATCCAGGAGCGGCTGCTCATATTTCGGCAACGAGGAAGATAGAATCGGCGCGGAATCCGTCACCTCCACGGATGTTGAAATCTGCTTCAACTGCAAACTGATCGAACCGTCGGCATTAAATACATACGTGATCGGCGTGCCGGCGAGCATTTTCTGCAGCGCCTGTTCCACCGTGAACAGACCGGAGACGCCGGGCGACGGAACACCCATTAACGCCGGGTCAGCCGCCTCGATCTGTATACCCGCTACCCTTTGAAAACTCTGAAGAACCGTGCCTAATGGACCGGGAGCAATCTCGTACCGCCGGATCGGAAGCGCTTGAACGGATGCGCTCGGGGGCACCTGTTGTACCTCTCCTGGGCGATCTTGCGCCACCACCATCTTGCCTGCCCCGGCCGCCGCGTAGGCCGCCAAAGTGCCCATCGCTACCCAGTGGCGGGGCTTTATCAGACGCGAAATTCTGTTTGTTTTCTTCTTAATACGCTTAGCAGCCATGAAACGGTATATACGACTTTATTGGTCCACTAGGACCGAAATAGTCCATGATAGTGACAGGCGGGCGCTCCAGTCAATACTCTGCATCGAACGGCTACAAAGGGTACCCGAACGGTGGCATTTTTCATATTGCAGGAACCTGCGCCGATCTATCCTGATTGGTATGTCTCGGGTTAGTACGTTCGCGGTAATCTCCGCCGTTGTTCTCCTCTTTTGCAATCTGGCGCTTGCGCAGTCCAGCGTCGCGACCGCCAATCTGAACGGAACAGTCACCGACCCCAGTGGGGCCGCCATTGTGGGGGCCAAAATTACGGCGCGCAATACGGAAACCGGCTTTGTCCGCCAGACGGTCACGACCGATGTCGGTCTGTACAGCCTCACGGATTTACCGGTCGGTACCTACGATTTGACGGTGGAACAACCCGGCTTCAGTACTGCGGTGCGAAACAACGTCCGGCTTACCGTCGGCTCGGCCTCCACCTTGAACATCCAAATGGAAGTCGGTACGGCCACACAGAAGATCGACGTTTCCGCGGAGGCACCCCTTGTCGAGACCAGCCGGACCCAGACAAGCACCGCGATTTCCAACCGTCAAATCCAGGAACTCCCCATTAACGGCCGCAACTTTCTGGATTTCACTCTGCTAACGCCCGGTGTGGTGCGCGACCCGACGCGCACCGGCGATCTCTCCTTCGGCGGGCAGCGCGGCACTTCGAACAGCCTGCTCATTGACGGATCGGACGCCAATAACACTTTCTATGGCCAAGCCACGGGGCGCACGGGCACCGGCCGCAATCCGTACTCATTCAGCGAAGATGCCGTACAGGAATTTCAGGTGAACACCAACGGCTATGCGCCGGAAATCGGCCGCGCGGGCGGCGGCGTCATCAACACGATCACCAAATCGGGCACCAATGCCTTTCACGGCGACGCCTTCGAATTCTTCCGTGATAAAGCTCTGAATGCCAATAGCTGGGATAACAATGCGCTCGGGCGGCGCAAGCGCGCGTACCATTACAACCAGTTCGGCGGCAATATCGGAGGCCCCATCGTACGCAACAAAGCCTTCTTCTTTTTCGATTACGACGGCCAGCGCAACACGACACCGAACACGGTCGCGCCCGGCGTACTTCCCTCCCCGACCGATACTCTTGGCCTGTCCGTCTTGCCTGCTCTCCAGCAGTATTTCGTGTCATACGCGAACAGCCTGAACAACGATGTCTATCTTGGCAAGGTGGATTGGAACCTGACGGACAATCAGCACATCAGTTTTCGATACAACGCCAACCGGTTCACCGGTCTCAACTACGAAAATTCAGGCGCCACCAGCGCGCTCGGACACACCGGCAATAGCGACGTGAGCACAGATAATGCCGGCGCCATCTATACCGCGTCGTTGGGCGCCAACAAAGTCTTCGAAGGCCGCTTCTTCTACACGCGCGATTACGAGCCCGGGTTCGCTAATTCCAACTCGCCGGAGACCATCATTCAGCAAAGCGGCACCACCGTCATTTCATTCGGCCGCAACAGCTTCAGCCCGCGCTCGGCCAACATCGACACCTTCCAGCCAACTGCCATCATGTCGGTCGTCAAAGGCGCCCACACGTTCCGCTTCGGCGCCGATTTCATCTTCCAGCAGATCGCCAACTATTTCCCGGGCAACTTTGGCGGCTCGTTCACGTTCACCAGCTACGATGCATTTGCGCTGAATCAGCCGGCCAGCTTCACGCAGGCGTTCGCGGGCCCTGGAACCACCGGAGCCACCGTCTACCCCAACATCAATGAATATGCCGGGTTCTTTGAGGACAGTTGGCGCATATCGCGCAAGCTTACTCTGAATTACGGCCTTCGTTACGACTACTTCGACTACGCGCAGCCGCCGGTTCTCAATCCCGATCCTAGCCTGGCCGCCATGAATCTCCGCACAAATCGGATCAACCTTGATCCGACGGATTTTGGTCCACGTTTCGCGCTCGCCTATTCGCCTACCGAGGATGGCAAGACCGTCATCCGAGCCGGTTACGGCATATTTTATGCCGTGACACCATCCATCTTCACGGGAACAGCTTTCACCCAGAACGGTATCCAGGTCCAGTCCTTTACGTTCAACACGCCGGGCATTCCAGTGACCTATCCGAATCTGCTGCCCGGCATTCCCACGGTCAATCGCAAGCCCAGCTTATTTGTCTTCGCAGGTAACTTCGCCAATCCGCGGACACAGCAGTGGAATTTCAATCTGGAGCGTCAACTTGGAGCGAACATGTCCATCACGCTCGGCTATCTCGGCTTGCATGCGTTGCATCTGCCTCGGACGCGGGATATCAACCTGTACCCCGCGACGCCTGTGGTCGATCCCAACGCCGGCGGAGGCTCGTTTCTCTTCTACCGGCATCCCTCGATTCGCCCGAATCCGAATTACGTCCGCATCTGGCTGGCCGATAGCGGCGCGGATTCCAGCTACAACGGCGCATTCATTCAGTTCACGAAACGCTTCGCGCACAACTTTCTGATCCAGACTTCCTACACCTGGTCTCACGCCATCGACGATGACCCGGACGCGACGGCGGTCGTCTTCGGCACGGACGACACGAAGATTGTGCAGAATAATTTGCTGCCGAATCTTGACCGCGGCAATGCGAATGCGGACATCCGCCAGCGCTTTGTTTTTTCCGGCGTACTCGATATTAATTTCGTGCCGCACGGCGCCAATCCAGTTCTGCGAGCGATCGCGAACGGATGGGAGATTTCGACCCTCGCCAACGTGCAGAGCGGGCGTCCTTACACGTCCACCATCGGAGGATCTGCCGCCGATCTCAACAACGATGGAAACCTGCGGGACGACCGTACGCCATATCAAGGCCGGAACGCGCTGCGCGGGCCGAACTTCATGACCGATGATGTGCGGCTATCGCGCTTTTTCCCGCTTGGCTCGGAACGAGTCAGGCTTCAGCTCATCGGCGAGGCATTCAACGTCACCAACCGGGTAAATTTCACCTCCTTGCGGACGACGCAGTACAACTTCACCGGAGCAGCTTTTGTCCCGGTAAGCACCTTCTTTACTCCCGCGCCCGGAAGCGCCACCGGCGACCCGCGCATTTTGCAACTCGCGGCGAAGATTTTCTTTTGAATTAATGCCCGCCAAGCGTCGTTAACTAGACTACTTTCCGGTGCAAAATACGCTGTGCGAAGCGCGTAAAGACAGGAAGCAGCGCCCCGCAACCTTATCCGAACGATCCCTTTGGCTGGCCTAATAAAACATTCCATAGCTCTATTGTTTTTTGTAT
>Ga0209581_1002839_pt1 | contig 15774 bp, 11 predicted proteins | sample Coa_R2_FD_187160 | JGI IMG/M metagenome (GOLD analysis project Ga0209581, IMG submission 187160) | Surface soil microbial communities from Centralia Pennsylvania, which are recovering from an underground coalmine fire - Coalmine... | ecosystem: Environmental > Terrestrial > Soil > Unclassified ...
ATGAACCTCGGCGGCGTTCGGTCCGATGACGGCGATTTTTTTATATTTGCCTTTGGGCAGCGGAAGCAGATGGCCTTCGTTCTTCAAGAGAATGATGGCTTCGCGCGCGGCTTTGAGCGCGAGCTGCCGGTGCTCGGGGCTGTTGGTGATTTTTTCGGCGTAGGCGGGGTCCACGAAGGGGTCATCGAAAAGGCCGGCGAGGAACTTCACGCGGAGAAGGCGAGCGACGGCGCGGTCGATTTGCGCTTCGGAGACCTGGCCTTGATGAACTGCATCGATGAGGCTCGGATAGGCGGCGAAGAAGGGGAGTTCGATATCCACGCCGGCATCGAGGGCAAGGCGGGCGGCGGCGGCACTATCCGGAACGAGGTGATGGACGGTGCGGAGCTCGGTGATGCCGAAGTAGTCGGAGGTGACGGCGCCCTGAAAACCCCACTCGCGGCGAAGGATGTCGCCGAGGAGATGGCTGTTGCTATGGGAGGGAATGCCGTCAATCTCGTTGTAGGAGGGCATAACGTTCACGATGTGGCCCTGTTTGACGGCGATTTCGAAGGGACGGAGGAAATAATCGCGAACGACGCGCTCGGAGTAGTTGCCGGGACCGACGTTAGTGCCGGATTCGGGCTGGCCGTGAACCGCGAAGTGTTTGGCGGTGGCGGTGACGTGGAATTTGTCGATGAAAGGGCCGGAGCCCTGGAATCCGCGGATGGCGGCGAGGCCGATTTGCGAGACGAGGTAGGGGTCCTCGCCGTAAGTCTCTTCGGTGCGGCCCCAGCGAGGGTCGCGGGCGAGATCGAGGACCGGAGCGAGGCACTGCTGGGCGCCGGCAGCACGGGCTTCGGCGGCGACAGCGGAGAAGACGCCGTGAAGGAGCGCGGGATCCCAGGTGGAAGCCAGCGCGATGGCTTGCGGGTAGGAAGTCGCGCCGGGAGCGACGAAGCCATGGAGGCACTCGACGTGAAAGAGGACGGGGATGCCGAGGCGGGTGTTGTCGCGAACCCATTTCTGGACGGTGTTGGTGTATTCGGCCATGGCGCGGGCGTTGCGGCCTTCGCCGGGGCGGGAGATTTGGCCGATGCCATCCTTGAGGACGATGGCGGCCTCGCCGGGGAGGAAGCTGCCCTTTTCATCGACGAAGAACGTTTTTTGGACGTTGCGGAAGGCGGGATTTTCCCAGGCGCTGCCCATTTGGGCGACTTTTTCTTCAAGGGTCATGCGGGAGAGGAGGTCGGCGATGCGCTGTTCGATGGGGAGCTTGGGGTCGCGGTAAGGAGGCGTGGTTTGCGCGGTGGCGAGAGCGGCGAAAAGCAGAGTGAGCGAGAGCGAAAGGAGAGATCCGGGGACGAGCAGGCGGGTTCGAAGGGCGAATGGCATGCAGCCTCCTGAGTTGTGGGAAATCGGCGGTCGAGCGTGCGAGCCGCGGGGTACTGTACATCAGCGTGAACGTTTACGCTAAGGATTTTCGCAGATTCGTTCCGGGCCGGGCGGGATGGGCGTCAACCGAGGGCGGACGGCTAAGCAGGGGGATACGCGAGGGGGCGCGGCAAACTCGATACGCTGTGGCTTGCGGAAAGAGGCGGCAAGCCGGAAGTACTAGGTTCGCGGGCGAGTGGTGGTACGAGCGGGCTATTTTCATTTCGAGGCACGTTATCTAAGGTGTTTCTAATGTGGAACTGGTTCGTACTCGTCACGTCGGTGGTCTCGTGCGCTCACCAGTCCTATCTGCTGGCGCGCACGTTCGCTACGCCCGTATCGTTCGCTGACCGACAGCCATCCTAAGCGGATGGCGAAAGCGGCGGCTGTGCCCCGCTTGGGAATGGCGGGGGCGCCGAGTATCATTGTTCCCCGCATGAATGTTCAGCTTACGGAAATCGAGGCGCGCGTTCTGGGCGCGCTGGTGGAGAAGGAAATCACGACGCCGGAATATTATCCGCTGTCGCTGAACGCGCTGGTGAATGCTTGCAATCAGAAGTCAAACCGCGAGCCGGTGATGAATCTGGACGAGGACGCGGTGCGGGCGGCGCTACGATCGCTTGGCGAGCAGCATCTGGCGCGCTCGGCGGCGAGCGAATCCCGAGTTCCGAAATACGAGCACCGGCTGAACGAGCGGTTCAACTTTCACCGCCATGAAATCGCCGTGCTCTGCATGCTGCTGCTGCGCGGGCCGCAAACAGCCGGGGAGTTGCGCGGCCGTACGGAGCGGATGTACGCGTTTGAGGACCTCGATTCGGTGCACGCGGCGCTCCATCTGCTGATGAAGCGCGAGCCGCCGCTGGCGGCTGTGCTTCCCCGACAGGCGGGCACCAAGGAAGCGCGCTACACGCATCTGCTTTGCGGTATGCCGGAAGGGGCGCCGGTTTCATCCTCGCGCACTTCGGAAGCGGGCGGGGCAGGTGAAAATTCGTCCCATCGCGTGGAACGCCTCGAAGGGGAAGTCGCGCAACTTCGCTCCGAACTGGCCGCGTTGCGCGAGCAATTCGACGCCTTCCAAAAGCAGTTTCAGTGAGTCCTGCGATACCGGCCGTTGGCAGCCGGGTTGCGCGGGCGCGGCCCCAGCGCCGCAGGGCGCATTTCCGGTGCGGACGCTCATGCGCCCTCCGCGGAGGCGATAGATTGCAATGAGCGCTTTGTCCGTGGCGACGGCGGGAATCGCTTCCCTTGGTTTCCTTGTCCACGTTCTACGGACAGGGAGCCGTCAGGCACCATGTCCAACCGTGAGCCACAAGGGTTTCCGCGTTGGACCAACAGGGAAATGGCCAGCTGGCGGCCCGGGCAGCTTCCAATCCGGTCAAACTGCAAAGGCCCGCATCGGGCCGCCGTGTGCAGTCACTCTCCATCGCGGAGACCAGACCGCCAGCCACGCCGCAGAATTTATCCGCCCGGGCCCGCGAAACTCCATCGGTGAATTCATGTAGCCGGCGAGCCGCCAAGCTTCATGCGTGCGGACAAATCGCGCCCTCACGCGCGCTCCGCGATTTTCTTGAGAGCGACGCCGAGCGCGGTGGCACCAAGAGTCTTTGCGAGGGTTGGATGCCGCGAATAGAAATTGCCGAGAGTCTCGAATACCGACGGATTCGTGTTTTCCGCGTGATTCGCCAGCTCGTTCACCGCTTGCGGCGAAACTTTCTGGGCTTCTTCCGCCGTGACCTGGGGCCGCGCGCCTCCCAAGGCGTGCCCGAGCCCTGCCCCTCCGAGCACTTCCGCCACTTTGGAAGGATGCACGGCTCCCATCAGTTCATTGAGCAGCGCGGCTTTCTGCTCGCCGTTGGACCGCTCGAACAAGCCGGAGACCAGGCTTCCCAGCGAGCCGGTCTTCTCCGAGCGGAACGCCTCCGCCAGTCCCTCGGCCACTCTGCTGGGCGGCGCGGCGTGCGCCACTTGGTCGAAATGTTCGCGAACGCTGGGCGCGGGCTGCGCGGCCGCCGGACCCGCGCCCGTCGTCCCCGCCTGCGCGGCGCCGCGGTACTGTTTCAGAATACCTTCCACTTGATTCAGCCAATTCATATTGCTTTGCTCATTTCTGCCGCCGGTTTCTCCCGCGGATTTTCGTCCGAGGGCGATGGCTCCGCCGGAATTCGCAACGTGTCTCCCTGCAGCACGGTTGTGGATTGTTCCGGCCCGCCGTTCACGCGGAAAATCACCGAGAGGACTTTGTTGCTACCAATGGCGGGATCGCCGCCCATATTGTCGTCGGTCACATCCACGACGAGACGGCCGTCCTGCACCATACCCTGCAGCTGGCGCGTGACGTCGTTATATTGGCCGCCCGATCCATAAAACGCCGCCAGGATTTGCAGTCGGGGGGCACGAGGCTGCTGTTCCCGCGCGTACGCCGCGCCGATATGCGGAGGCCGTGCCGGGGGCGGAAATCCCGGATACCTGTCCGTCGCCGCTCCGGTATCAAAGTCCCGCGGATCAAGCGTGGCTCCATCCTTGAAACTCAGGTTCCGTTGTTCGCCCGCCGCGTTCTCCGCAAGGATGCGCAGGGTTTTTTCCTGCCCGGGCGCGGGATCGAAGCCCAGGGTCACGCTATCCACGCGGAGTTCGCCGTCCGCGTTCGTGAAAAGCACTTGCCGCAGCCGCAGCGTCACATCGATTCGCTGCTGCTCAGCACCCCAATCGGCCCGCTTCACTTCCCATTGCCTCTGGGCCGCCTCTTCGGCAGTGCCCTGCGCGGCTCCAAAAGCGGCGTGTCCGGCCACTCCGGCAAAGACACCAATCGTCGCGGCCATCCCGGCAGCCTGAACTATCCGCGAAATTCCCGCGGCTGCTTTTCCGTGCTTCAAGTTGTCCTCCGGCGTGCTCCAGTCCCGCTGCGCACGTTACGTCAAAGGCGGGGCGAATTTGCCGCAACCTCGTCCTCGTTATCCTCGTTCGCATCGCGTGTGGCTGGAACTGTCACTGCTGCCAGATGGCGGCCGCCAATTGCTGTGTAATGACGGTCCGGCGGGCGAAGCCGCGCACCGGAGTGGTTGAAGGTGTGATGGAAGAGCCGGCAACCGTTAAGGCGAGCCAACTCTCGCTTCTTGGCCCGCAAGTTCCGGTGTATTTCGCCGGCGTTGAGCACCGGCCCTCCGCCGATATGTCCCTCCGCGGAACCAATCTTGCGCGCATGCGTGTATTCTATGCTTCGCAAGCATGAGTTTTCAGGACTCGGGGATGGGCAAAGCGGGTGAACCGAACGCGATGGGCGGAGGGGGCGAGTCTCCCAGCGCTCGGTCAACTCCGCAGCGTTTCGCGGCGGGTCACAAGCAGATTGGCCTGTTCTACCTCTGGCTGGCACTCGGCGCTGTTTTTATCGGAATGCTGCTTTCGCTGACGCTGCGTATCGGCGCGCTTTCCGGCTTCGCAAGCTCGCCGGAGCGCGGCAGCCTGCTGGCCGTGCTGCACGGTTCGCTGATGGTTTTTTTCGTTTTGACGACGGCGCCGCAAGCTGGCTTCGGCACGTATTTTCTGCCGCTTCAAATCGGCGCTCGCGAAATGGCTTTTCCGACGCTCACCACTGGCGCCTTCTGGGCCACGGTTGGGTCGCTCGCCGGGATGGCGAGCGCCTTTGGCGTTCCCGTGAAGGCCGGTCTGAATCTCTGGATCGCGAGCGCCGCGATTTTCTGTCTTGCGGGACTAGCGAACGCCATCAATTTCAGCGTGACCGCCATCAACCTGCGCGGCGAAGGCATGACGCTGCCGCGTCTTCCGCTGACTGCATGGGGCTGGCTGCTGAACGCGCTGCTCAGCTTCCTGATCTACAGTATTTTGCTGGCGGCCTGCGCGCTGCTGCTTTCCGACCGGTTTGCCGGCACTCACTTCTTCAGGGTCTTTTCGGCGGCTCGGGGGCCGGGCGGTGCGGCGCCTCTACCAGAGACTACGTACGGAGTTGCCACGTTGTGGCAGCGTCTCTTTTGGTTTTTCGCGCAGGCTCAAGTGTACGTGGCCATGCTGCCGTGTTTCGGCATTGTCACGCATCTGCTCGCCACCTTTTCGCGGCGGCCGGTTTGGCGGGAACGTGCCGTTGTGCTGGCGCTCTGCGCAGTGGGCGTTTTCGGATTCTGCATTTGGGGCGGGCACATGTTTTCGAGCGGCCTCAATCCTTTTTCACCGCTCGTCTTTGCGCTGCTTGCTTCTTCTCTTGGCGTTCCGGCGCTAGTTTTAATCATGAGTTGGCTGGCCACGCTTTGGGGAGCGCGCGTTCATCTGAGCACGGCAATGCTGTTCGCGCTCGGCTTCGTTTCCTTGTTTCTCTCGGGCGGCCTGAGCGGCATCTTCCTGGCGCGGCAGAATCTCCCGGCGGACGCGAGCACCGACGACTTCACCGCGGGGCATTTCCATCTGGTCATGGGAGTCGCAGCGACGTTTGCGATTCTTGGAGCGCTTTTCTTCTGGTTTCCGAAATTATTCGGACGGAGGCTGAACGAGCCGCTCGGGAAAGTACATTTCTGGCTGACGTTTGCCGGCGTCCATTGCGTGTTTATACCAATGCACTGGCTTGGGCTCATCCATCACACGGAGATGTATTCGTGGACGCGGGCCGCCGCCGTGCAAATGTGGCTCCCCGCATTGCACAGGTTTATCGCCGTGGCCGCGCTCGGGACCGCGGCCGCGCAGATCATCTTTTTGGCGAACTTCTCGCTCAGCTTGGTCGCCGGCGAGCCCGCAAAAGAGTGCAACCCATGGCGGGCCACAACTCTCGAATGGAGAGTGCCGTCGCCTCCGCCGGGCGACGATTTCGGCGAGCGCGCCCCGGCGGTGTATCGTGGGGCTTACGAATTTTACCCGCCGGGCCCGCAACCCCAGCCGGCCATTGACTTCGTGCCGCAGCACCTGACGCCTGAACAGGCGCCAGCGCTCCTCCGGCGGGAAGAGCATTAAGGAAAGAAGGGCAAGACCATGCCGGGCACGGCGGTAGAAGAACTGGAAATCATCATCGACGATACGGGGGGAGGCGGAGGCGGCAAGCCGCCGATGCGCGACGGCGGCGGCGACGATGACCGCAATCGCCAGCCGGATGACGACTCGAGCGTTCCGAGTCCGCGGCGCTACTATACGGGAATCACGCTCGCGATTATTTCGATTCTGATGTTTTTCATGGCGCTTTCCGCGGCGTTCATTTTGCGGCGCGCCTCCGCGAACACGTGGACGCCCGTTCGCGTTCCTCCGCTGATGTGGTTCAGCACGTCGGTGCTGCTGGCAAGCAGCGCCACGCTCGAGATGGCGCGCCGGAAATTGGGACGCGGGGAGTACTTCGCATTTCGCCGCATGTGGGGCGTCACCATTGTGCTGGGGTTTGCCTTTCTCGCGGGGCAGATTGGGGCATGCCGCGAATTGATCCGGCAAGGCGTGTATATGGCGAGCAATCCGGCCAGCAGTTTTCTTTACATTTTTACGGGGGCACACGCGCTGCATCTGCTCGGGGGCATTTGCGTTCTGCTTTTCGTGGCCACGCGCAACTTCGCGAAAGCGAAGATTCCGCGCGCGGCGGCGGCGGAAATCACTTCGTACTACTGGCATTTCATGGATGTGCTGTGGCTCTTTCTGCTCGCGCTGATTTTCTTCGGCAAATGAGACGGCGCGGGGCCGCGCGCTGAATGTGATTCCGAGCGCAGCGCGGAAAACGGCGTTTGCCGGCGGTCCTTCGAAGCGTCAACATCCGGGAGCGCGCATGGGCCGCGACGCGGATTCCTCGCCTCGCTTGGAATGACGGCGGGCGGCGATCGGACGGTGGGTCAGTAGCGCGCGAAAAATTCCGAAATCGCCCCGGCGACCCGCGCGATCTGCTCGCCGCGCAGCTCCGGATACATCGGCAGAGAGAGCGCTTCCTCGCACGCGCGCTCCGCGTTCGGAAAGTCTCCAGGCTTGTAGCCGAGCGAAGCGTAGATCGGCTGCAGGTGCAGCGGCACGGGGTAGTACACCGAAGTCCCGATCTTCCTCTCCGCCAAGAATTGCCGCAGAGCATCGCGATGCCGGACGCGGATCGTGTATTGGTGGAAGACGTGCTGGCAATGCGGAGGAATCGCCGGTACGGTGACGCCCGCCAGCGGCGCAAGCCATGCGCTGTACTCGGCGGCGAGCGCTTGGCGCGCGCGCTGCCATGCCGGAAGGTGACGAAGCTTGACCCGCAGGATGGCCGCCTGAATCTCGTCGAGGCGGCTGTTCCAGCCGGGCTCGCCGCTGACGTATTTGCCGGTCTGGCCGTGATTGCGCAGGGTGCGCAGGCGCTCGGCGAGCGGCTCCGAGCTGGTGACGATCATGCCGGCGTCGCCATAGGCGCCGAGGTTCTTCGTGGGATAGAAGCTGAGGCACGCAGCGTCGCCGAAAGACCCGGTTCGGCGGCCCCGGTAGGTGGCGCCAATCGCCTGGGCGTTGTCCTCGATGACGGGAAGTTTGCGCGAGCGGGCGAACTCGAGAACCGGCTCCATCTCCGCGGCGAGACCATAGAGATGGACGACGACGATGGCGCGCGTCCGCGGAGTCACGCGGCGCTGAAGTTCGGCGGGATCGAGATTGAAGGTCACGGGCGAGATATCGGCAAAGACGGGCTTGGCGCCGAGGGCGCTCACCGCGCTGCCGGTGGCCACAAAGGTGAAAGGCGGAAGAAGGACTTCATCGCCCGGGCCGACGCCGCACGCGCGCAGCGCGAGGATAAGCGCGTCCGTGCCGGAAGCGACGCCGATGCCGAAAGCGGATTGGCAGAGCGCGGCGATTTCGGATTCGAGAGCGGTTCCTTCGAGCCCAAGGATGAATTGCTGGGAAGCCAGTACGCGCTCGACAGCGGAGCGGATTTCGCCGCCAATCGCGGCGTACTGCGGCGCGAGATCGAACTGCGGAATCGCGGAGGGCGAGGAGACGGGCTGAGTCCTTGAGGTCATGGCGCGAGAAATCAGTATAACCGGGAAGGAGGTGGGTCACGCGTTCTCTCAGCGTTAGGCCGTCGTTTGTTTGGGCCGGTTTAACGTCCGGGCTTTCCTCGACAGCCCCGGAGCACCCCCTGCCTCTACTCCTGCAATTCGGTGCAACCTGTCCGCTGATCTTTATAGCTAAGCTCAAGTCAACGGCAGAGTCGAGCAGAGCCACAAGACCCACGCGGAAGAATTCTATTGAGGAAAGCAGTTCCGAAATCGAAAGCAGCTCGCCCGCAAACTGAAGCGCTGGGAGACAGAGTACAACGGGGAGCCTCATCCGGTGCTCAAGGCATGACTCCCGCCGAGCGAGTTTTAGAACTCGCTCGGCTGTTTCCAGCCTGTCAGGAATCTTTCTTGCCTAATAGAGCAAAGGACTGTAGTTTGCGCTGATTCTCTGGAGAACTTCGGGATTCACTTGGGTCAGCAAGGTTGCAAGATCCCCTTCGTCCCGCAATGTAGAGAACGACTTTTCGGTTGCAAGATACACCACCACCGGCTTCCGCCCACGGACAAGATCAACGATGCTTCGCAGAGTCCCGCGGCTCTTTCCATCCCACAGCATCAATCCATAGTCGGCCTCTTCGACCATTACTCGATCCTTCGTCGAATAGAACGCAAAGTCACGCCGCGACGAGTCAGAAGCTTTGATGATCCGGGTGGGCCAGCCAGCCAAATTGTTTCGACATTTCCCTTGCATACAAAACACTGTCACTTTGCCATAGTGCCGGCTGCTCAGATACTCCTGAACCGCCTTGTCGGCACCATTCGCGTCACCGACATAGACAGTCAAACCTTTTTCCAAAATGCCGTCGATTCGGCGCTTCACGTCGTTGCTAAGACGCGACAAACGCCGCGATCCCGCGATAAATACTGTGCTTCCACCCTTCATAGAGTTCATTTTGTCCTAGTCAGCACGAGGGCGTAAAGGGCCTTTGCATTCCCATCCTTGAGTAGTACCTCGCCAGCACGGCGAATCGTTGATCCTGATTCGATTAAATCGTCAAATAATAGAATCACTTTCCCCTTTACATCGCTCCCGCCCCGTTGCAGTGCTTCCCTCAGGACTGTCTGCCGCTCCGCCCAGTCGTCAATGTTGTTCATTTGTGGAGTTTCCTTTACCTTGACCACGGCACCTTCGCACAGCGGGAGGTGCAGGCGTAGCGCCAGTTCACGGGCAATTTCGACAGCGGGTTGCGTGCTTCGAGCGAGCGAAGGTGGCGCAGGCACGACACATTCAACCGGGGGATTCCAGCGTGTGACGAATTGTGCGGCTGTGTCAACAATGTCGGCGATCACGCTGGCTCCTCCCTGCCTGTATTTCAAACGGAACAGACGTTCGCCAAGTTCCGTGCGCTTTGTGTCGAAGCGATAGTAAGGGTCGCCGGTCGGTGTGCTGCTTATCGTATGATAGTCCAGGACAAAGCCCTCGACCCAGGGCGCCGGGGGCAGTTTCATTGGTCGGATGTTAACCGTCGACATGCCGTCTGAAGCTGCTCAAATTCATTAAATAGTACACGCAAATTTAACAGCAGCCGGCAGAACTTTCCGCTCAAGCAGTTGAACGGTACCAGTGGGGACTTGAGCTCAGACTGAAAATGAGCGAACAAATTGCACCGAATTGCGGAAAGTGAAGGCAAGGGGTGCTCCGCGACTCCGGTGGCAGGATTTTCGGTTGTTCGAAGCCACGCAGCCGAGCCTTGATAAGGTTTTCCCGGGGCTCCTGGTTTTCTCCTCGATGTAAGTCTTTCCGTATCCGACCTACAGCTACATTGCCATCCGCCAGCGGTTACATTCGAGGGAGAAGCGGGATGGAATACGCTTCGCTTATAATCGCGTATTGCTCCGGCGATCTGAAAATCGGCGGCTACGAGGAGCATTTCGCCGAGTCTGGTCGCGTGACGCGAAGAGGCAGCAGATTTACTGGCGCATACACGGCCTGGAATGGGAGCGGCATGACATTTTTCGAGTTCATCAGCAGCTCGAATATTGCGAAACGATGAAATTCGCGCAGCGGACGAATTGGGATTTGCGGCCGAACCAGCTGGCGCAGGCGCTGGCGAAGCACCGGGCGGCGGGGAAGCCGCTGATTGACTTGACGGTATCGAATCCGACCGAGTGCGGATTCGCGTACGAAACGGAAAAGATTTTAGATGCGTTGCGGAATGCGGCGGCCATGCGTTATGAGCCGGATCCGAGGGGAATGCGGCTAGCGCGGGAAGCCGTGGCGGGGTATTACGCGGACCGCGGAGACAGGGTTTCTCCCGAGGACATGCTGCTGACGACGAGCACGAGCGAAGCGTACTCGTGGATCTTCCGGCTGCTGTGCGATGCGGGAGACGAGGTGCTGATTCCGTCGCCGGGGTATCCGCTGTTCGACTTTCTGGCGGATATCCATGACGTGAAGCTGGTGCGGTATCCGCTGTTTTATGACCACGGCTGGCACTACGACCTCCACGCGCTGGAGCAGGCCGTTACGCCGCGGACGCGCGCGGTTATGGTGGTGCATCCGAACAATCCGACGGGGAATTACTGGAAGGCGGAGGAGCGGGCGCGCCTGAATGAGATTTGCCTGAAGCGCGGTCTGGCGATCGTGGCGGACGAAGTGTTTCTGGATTACGCGCTGGATGGACAGCGGCGAGCGAGCTTTGCGGGAAACCAGTCAGCCAATGGCGGGTCGCGTGAACCGCCGCGCGGCGGGCTGAGCGGCGGGGCGGGCTGCGAAGCGGTTGGGGGAGCCAATCCCACATGCAGCGCTGAAGCCAGCGATGCGCCGGAAGCGCTCCGGCGCGTGCCGCTGACGTTTACGCTGAGCGGAATCTCAAAAATTTGCGGGCTGCCGCAAATGAAGCTGGCCTGGATGGTGGTGTCGGGTGCAGAGGAGGAGAAGGCGGGAGCGCTGGAGCGGCTGGAGGTGATTTCGGATACGTATTTGTCACTGAGCGCGCCGGTGCAGCTCGCATTGCCAACCCTGCTGGAGACGAGGCATGAATTTCAGCGGCAGGTGATAGAGCGCGCGCGAGCAAATGTGGCGGAGATCGACCGTCAGTTGGCTGCCGGGAACGCGTCACGGGGGGAGGAGGATTGTTCCGCGCGGTCGCCCCGAAGCGCTGCATGGACGCGGTTGGAATTGGAAGGCGGCTGGTGCGCGGTGCTGCGGGCCGAGGCGGTTGCCAAGAAGGCGGCGGGCCTCGCTCAGACCCTCTTGGACGAAGGAGTCTGTGTCCATGCGGGAGGCTTTTACGGATTGAGCCCAACGAGTCTTGCGATCACGCTGTTGCCGCCCTTGATAGCGTTACGATCCGGGCTGGTTTTGTTTTGACTCCGTCTCCTGTTCAGATTTCAGCTACGCGAGCGACGATTTCCAGTTGAAATCCGAAGGAATGAGTTTGCAGCCGCACCTCAGTCTTTCGGATGCCTCCCCGTCTGCGATTAAATACAATTTACGCAATAAAGAAGTCGCCCGCTACGGTTTTTGGAATAAAGAGCCGATAAAGCAGACATCTGGTTTGGCAAGGCTGCGAATTCTAAAGCCCTTGTTCATTGAAAATACACAAGTTACATTATCTTTAGCTAAAGCAATAGCTGGGTGGGAAATGGACCGCGCCTTGCTAACGTTTCCCTCAGGGTCGGGTGTTGTCGCTTTTTGTTAAATATACTGGGCTCATTCGGGATCGGAGGAATTGTAGATGCGAAATTGGGTTCGATTGCTGGGGTGTATTTCTGCTCTGCTACTTTTCGTTCCAACTTTCAGCTTCGCGCAAGTAAGCAAAGGTTCGATATCTGGCACGATCGTTGATCCTCAGGGGGCGGCCGTACCGGGTGCCAACGTCAAAGCCGTTAACAAGGATACTGGCGAGAGCGCTAGTACCGAATCGGAAGCTTCAGGGCTCTTCCGGTTGACGCTGCTTTCTCCCGGCCGTTACGTAGTCGAGGTAACCAAGCAGGGTTTCCGAAAGGTGTCGCTTCCTGGCGTGGTTGTGGCCGTTGGTCAGGATACCGGTCTGAATCAATTGCAATTGGAAATCGGAGACATGGCTACCACGGTGGAGGTGAAAGAGACCACGCCGTTGGTTGACAGTACGGAATCGCAGATTTCCACCAGCTTGGGTTCTGAGAGTCTAAGCCGCCTGCCCGGTGTGCTTGAAAATCAGGGTTTAGACACTCTGGCGTTGACGATTCCGGGCGTATCGAGCACGCGCGACGCCGGTTTTAGCAATACCAATGGGGCTGGTTTTGCTGTTGAAGGAATTCGCGGGCGCAACAACGACCAGCAAATCGACGGTCAGAACAACAACGACAACTCGGTGGCCGGTCCGGCGCTGTTCCTGAGCGATACGGAATTCGTCCAGGAATATGATGTGATAACAAACAATTTTGGGGCGGAGTACGGCCGGAATTCAGGCTCGGTGGTTAACATTCTGACCAAAAGCGGCACGAATAACGTACATGGCTCAATTTACGGAACCGAGGGCAACTCGGGGTTCGACGCACTAACCAATACTCAAAAGGCTTTTGAAGGTTTAACTCAGGTCCCTCATTATAACGACTCGTTTGTTGGTGCGACTATCGGCGGACCGATGGTGAAAGACCATCTTTTCTACTTTGGCGGATTTGACACGGAGATCATACCACAGAAATCCGTCTACTCTACCGGCAGCCAGACGCCGACGCCGGCGGGCATAGCGCAGCTGGAAGGCTGCTTCGGGGTTACCCCTTCGCTGGCAACGCTTGCAAAGTATGGCCCGTACGGGATCAGCGCCGGAAATCCGACGCCGCAGAATCCGCACACGGTTACCGTAAACACGACGTCACCGAGTGACCCGACGCAAGCGCTGAGTTGTACGTTTGAAGAGGGTGGAGTGCAGCGCACGCTTTCGACTGGTTCGCACCAGTACAATTGGGTCTATAAGATGGACCTAAACACGGAGAAGAATCACTTCTACGGACGATATCTTTATAACAAATCGAATTTCTTCAATGCGGACCCTTTTGGTACTGCGGCAGCCGGTTATCCAGCGAGCGTACCTGCGCTCTCGCAGGACTACGGGTTTAGCTGGGTTCGAACGCTTACGAACAGGATGGCAAATGAATTTCGAGCGAGCTTCGGGCGGATTAACGTCGGCTTCGGAAGTAACACAATAGGGAACACTGTGCCGGCTCAGACGGCCATCTCCGATGCGTTGGCGCGGCTGACGACGGGCAGTGGCAACTTGGGATTTGGACCAGCGACCAACGCTCCGCAGGGACGCATCGTGAATACATATCAGTTTCAAGACAACTGGACGTACACGTTTGGACGTCACCAGATCAAGTCCGGCGTGAACTTCACTTATCAGAGGTCGCCGAATTTCTTTCTTCCGAACGTAAACGGTTCGTTCAACTATACAAACTGGGTACGCTTCGCGGCTAACTTGCCGAGTTCCGATAGCATCACGGCCGGCAATCCAGTTCTAGACTTCCGTGAGCATGATACGTTCTTGTATGTACAGGACGACTTCCGAGTACGGAACAATCTGACTTTGAACCTCGGATTGACATGGAGCTATTACGGACAGCCGGCAAACCTGTTCCATGACCACACAGTCCAGCAGCAGAATAGCTCTCAGCCGTTTTGGGACCCAAGCTTGCCTGCTTCCATAACGACGTTCCCATCGATTCCGGCACCAAAAGCAAGCTTTGGACCTACGGTTGGGTTTGCTTGGACGCCAGAAATGAGGAATCGGTTGACAGGCGACCGGAAAACGACGATCCGCGGTGGGTATCGATATTCCTACGATCCACCCTTCTATAACATTTACTTGAACATCGCGTCAGCTGCACCGAACGCGTTGGCTCAGACAATCGCAAGTTCGGCTACGACAGGCTTCCAGGCACCAGGCGTTATCACTGATCCATTTGGGCCGGCAGTCAGGGCAGCGCTAAGCTCCTTCCTCACGTTCGGTGTGTCGGATCCCCGCACCTTCAATCAGACTACGATCACTCCGGATTTTGGGCCGCAGAAAACGAGCCGCTGGTCTTTTGGCATTCAGCGGGAACTTTCGAGTGCAGCGGCTGTCGAGGTTCGGTATGTGGGGAATCACGCAACGAACCTGTTCCAGTCCATCAATGCAAATCCGTTGATTTCTGGCATCGCGGCTGACTTTCCCAATGCATTGCCGTCCGGCGTGACACCGTGCACGGCGCCGGTCATACCAACGGCCGCAGGCCGCGTCAATTGTAATGAGGGAGTTATAAGAGAACGGACTAATTCGGCCTACTCGGATTACAACGGTCTTGAGGCCGAGCTGCGAACAAACAACCTTTGGCACCAGTTAAGCCTGCGCGCGTCCTATACGTACAGCAAAACGACCGACAACGCCGATGAAATCTTTGGTACGTTCGGCGGAGGCGGTACGCTGGCCTTTTCCCAAGATCCTCTGAACTTTACTTCAGGCGAACACAGCCTGTCCGGATTGGATTTCCCGCACCAATTCTCGCTCGCCTTCGTGGAGGAGTTGCCGTTCTATCGCTCGCAACACGGTATACTCGGCCACGCACTCGGAGGCTGGGCCGTCTCGTCAATTTTCCGGCTTTCCTCGGGACAGCCTTATACGCCAAGCCAGTTCTCACTGGCCGTAGGTTCAGGTGCCCCGTATTGGGACGTGACGTTTAACAACGCATTTGCCGGCAACTTTGACGGTGGTGCGCGACCCTTCATCGGGAGTTTGTCCGCTCCCGCGACCCAAGTCGGCATCTACGCGGCAGATGCGTGTAACAACTTCGGAGCCGGATGTTCGCTGGCTCCCAATGCATTGATCAGCCTGAACGCCATCAATCAGGGAGACACGGTGGGAACTCCGGTCACCAACAAGGACGTGCGGTTTATAGTCAACGGGTTGGAGGCTGACCAGATTTTTGGCACGCCTTTCGGAAACGCAGCACGTAACTCTTTGCGCGACTGGAAGGTAAACAACGTCAATCTTCAGATTTTCAAAACCTTCAATTTCTGGGAGCGCGCCAAGGTCGAGTTGCACTTGGGGGCGACGAACGTATTCAATCATGTCCAATACGGCACGATTGATCCATTCATCGACGATGCGGGCTTGGCGACAGAGGGAACCGGTTTTGCGAATCCTTTTGTCCAAGGTAGCTCTGCCCGCGTAGTACGGATGGGCATGCTGATTCGGTTCTAGTGAGCCGAATTTACTCTGTTTAGAGCCACGGGAGCCGAGAAGCGTTGTTTTCGGCTCCCGTGGCTTTTTTGATCTTGCAACGTGTAAAAGCCGCGTCAGAGGTTTTTGAGGTGGGCGAGGCGGAAGGGGGAGCCGAGGTTTTCGCGGAGTTCGATCCAGTGTTCTTCGGGGATGGAGAGGAAGACGTCGACGACTTTGGGGTCGAA
>Ga0209581_1002840_pt1 | contig 15774 bp, 13 predicted proteins | sample Coa_R2_FD_187160 | JGI IMG/M metagenome (GOLD analysis project Ga0209581, IMG submission 187160) | Surface soil microbial communities from Centralia Pennsylvania, which are recovering from an underground coalmine fire - Coalmine... | ecosystem: Environmental > Terrestrial > Soil > Unclassified ...
ATCCGAGGGAGATGGCGAGGGCGGCGGCGGTGGGCGCGGCAACGAAGAGAATGAGTCTGACGGCGGCGACGGCGGGCAGAATGGAGGGTCGTCTGGGTCAAGCGAGATCAAGAATACTCCCGCCCGCGTGATGCTCCTCAACGTGCGATCCGTCCCCCTAGATCGTCGGCGGCGGCGAATCGCGTTCACCCCAGATTACTCCGGCGAAATAAGAATTGCCGTGCAGGACTCCGGTGCTGACACGAACCACAAGCTTAAAGTCGTGTCTGCAACGAGCGGAAGGATCTCTCAAGGCATGATCGAGGGGCTCGCGGTTACGGCCGGTCAACGCTGCGTCGTAGATGTTGAACTCGCCGATGAATTCGATGGCGCGATGAGGGTAGCGGCCGATGCAATTTGATGCTCAACGGGCATTCCCGTACCCGGTCCTTCGGCCGGACATCAACGATTACACCGACGGCGAATTCCAGGTTCTGGTTGACTTTGCTCATCCGGACGACGGCTCGAACATCCACCTTGAGGTGCAGTTTGCCTTGAGTGTTGAGGAGATTGCCGATGCCGTTGCCCGTGGCGACGCCAAGTTTGTCGTCGTTGTCTCCTGCCGGGACACTTACTTTCGGCGTCCGCTTGAAACGACACAGAGTTCTCTCGCAGAGACGTTCTTGGCAGGAGATCTGCGCGGTGAAGTCCAAGTGTATCCGTATATCGTTGCGGACAAGAACATCTCCGGTTTTTCATGCCCCTTGATCAACGTCGAGTTCGGTCTCGGTCCCTTTTCGTTCGAGAAGGGCTCCGTCCTGGCGGTCGACGAGCCGAAGGCTGTCTACATCGACCGAGATTGCTTCAGACCCATTACTTCGGTGTTCGAGCTTGTGAAGAACGAGAATATCAACGGGCCGGAGTGGCACGTCGATTTTTCCGGAGATCGGGTACGGATCTCTGTCAGTCCACCGTTGAAGGAAAAGATCGACAAGTTTCGAAACAGTTCGAAGAATCGCGCTATTCTTATCAACTCGATCTATTTTGCTGCGGTGATGCAGTGCGTTGATCACCTTCGGGATGATCAGGGTGAATACGACGACCGGCGGTGGGCGCAAATCATGCGCCAGCAGTGTCACAACCTAAACATAGATATTAAAGATCACGACGAGTACATGATTGCCGAGCGCTTGCTCAAATTTCCGCTCGGACTGCTCGATACGTATGTATTTCAGGAGAGCCAAGAATGAGGGCGCGATACCTGAAGAGGGCAGCGCTCGAAGAGTTGCGCGAGGCTGTCCCGCAAAACCTTCAAGTCTACCGCTCAGGCTCGTTTAGCCATCTAGCCACGGACGTTTCAAAGTATTTCGAGGGGACGTTTGAGCTCGACAACGAGAGGCTGAGTTCATTGCGCAAGCCCGATGACGAAGGATTGTACGAGGAGCAGAATTGCGCGATTTCCTATAATGCCCTCTCCGATCTTTCGCCGTATGAAGCTCGAGACGAGAGGTTTTGGGTTTATCTCACGCATACGCTGTTGCTTGAGTACGCGAGGAAGCGGTGGCCAATCCCGGATGATGATGACGCTGCCATTGATCACATCAATGCCCACTTCTTTGCGAAGGAGAAGCGGCAAATCGAGCGTGACAATGCTGCATCTCGGCTGTGGTGGATGGCCCGCTTGTGCCAAAGGGTGCCAGGCCTCGCCCTCAATGAGTGTCTCGAGGTTCTCCTTTACCGATCGGACGTTCGCGCCAATATCATTGAAAGGCCGACCGCCTCTCAGAGTGTCGAGGTCTTTAGCGCAATCATGAAGAAACTGCATGCGTCGTATAAAGGCGAGAAGAAGCTTTTCGAACGGAAAACGTTTCGATCATTCATGATCAGGATCAACTCTATCGGCGGCGTGAAATTGCTTGACTGCATGGGGGAGCCCCAGCTGGCGGGGTTGCTCTCGACCGTTATCGAGGGCGACTTGGGATTAGCCGCGCTCTGAGCGCAGTTCTTAGACGGGCGCATAGGTCATATATCAGGATGCTCGCCCTAGCTTCTCTGGTGAACTTTGGGCCTGAGGTAGTGTCGAGTGAAAAGGTGAGCGTACCATCGTCCGGTATCCCCTCACGCCGGATGGACATGTCACGGGTAAGGTCGATTGACACCTTGCCGGAGATGCTTGTCCGGAAAACGCTGCATTCACTCGGTTTCCGCTATCGCGTGCACTATAAGGGGCTCCCAGGGAAGCCGGATATTGTCTTCACTCGCAGGAATATAGCGATCTTCGTTCACGGGTGTTTTTGGCATCAGCATCCCGGTTGCAAGAGAGCTTCGACTCCTGCCTCGAACAAGGGGTACTGGGGGCCGAAGTTGGCGCGCAACGTCTCTCGGGATCGGACGAACACAGAGCGCCTTGAGGAAGCTGGTTGGAAGGTGGCGGTGATTTGGGAGTGTGAGACCAAGAACCTCGACACAATGACCCGGAAACTCGTGGATTTGCTTCGAGGCTAATGCCACCGCAATCGCTTAGGTGGGATCGACGTCTTGATAACACCGTGAACGTCAGGCAGCGGATTTTGATTCCGCCATGCGGAGGTTCGAATCCTCCCGCCCCAGCCATCGGCGCATAGGACGCGCCGGGGCCGCGGCGCCCGTCGGCGAAGCTCCGCCGCTAGGCCGCCTTCACGTCGATGAGGTACTGCTCGACCTCGGCGCGGAGCTCGTCGGCTTGGCGGTTGAGGCCTTCGGCGGCGTCGCGGAGCTGCTGCGCGACAGCGCCCGTCTCGCTCGCAGCGGCGTTCACCGAGCCGATATTGGCCGACACCTCCTTCGTGCCCTGCGCGGCCTGCTGGACGCTGCGGGCGATCTCCTGCGTCGCCGCGCCCTGCTGCTGCACGGCGGCGGCGATCGTGTTGGAAATGACGTTGATCTGCCGGATGGTGGCGACGATGTTCTCGATCGCCGCCGCGGAGTCGCGGCTGGCGCTCTGCATCTCGGCGATCTGCTGGCGGATCTCCTCGGTCGCCTTGCCGGTCTGGGTGGCCAGCGCCTTGACCTCGGAGGCGACGACGGCGAAGCCCTTTCCGGCCTCGCCGGCGCGGGCCGCCTCGATCGTGGCGTTGAGCGCCAGCAGATTGGTCTGGCTCGCGATGTCCTGAATGAGCTGGACGACCTCGCCGATCTTGTCGGCGGCAGCGGCCAAGCCCTTGACCGCGCCGTCCGTCCGCTCGGCATCGGTCACCGCCTGATCCGCCGTCTTCGACGCCTGCTCCACCTGGTTGCCGATCGACTGCGTCGAGGCGGCGAGCTCTTCGGCGGCGCTGGCGACGGTCTGCACATTGGCCGAGGCCTGCTCCGAGGCGGCCGAGGTCGCGGTCGCCTGCCGGCTCGTCTCCTCGGCCGTCGCTGTCATCGCTTCCGATGTCGTCCGGAGCTGGGCCGCCGCCGCCGCGACGGTGCGCACGATCCCCTCGATTTTCGATTCGAAGGCCTGGGTCAGGCCTTCGCGGATGCGCGTGCGCTGTTCGCGCGCGGCGTGGTCTTCCGCGCGCTGCGCGGCGAGAGTCTCGGCGCGCAGGGCATTCTCCTTGAAGACGACGACCGCGCGCGCCATGGCGCCGATCTCGTCCCGCCGCTCGGCGCCCGGAATGTCGACCGACCGATCGCCATCGGCGAGCTTGCCCATGACCGTGGTGATCGCGGCGAGCGGGTGCGTGACCCCGCGCGTCACGACGATCCAGGACGCGAGGGCCGCCGTGAGGAGGCCGGCCGCGGTCGCCCCCAGCACGAGCCACCAGGCCCGCCGGTAATCGTTTTGCGACCGCTCCGTCTCGCTCTTCATGACGGCGACGCTGGCTTCGGCGATCTTGGCCAGGCGATCGGCGGCATCGCTCCGCAGCTTTTGCGCGGTGCCGGCGGAAAGGGCGGCGGCTTTCGCATTGGTCTTCTGCAAGCCGAGCTCGCGCGTCTTCTGATGGATCGCCAGCCATGCCTTCGCGGCCTGATCGAAGATTTCGAGGCTCGAGCGCAGCTCGGGAGCGGTCACAAGCTTGTCGAGCGCGGCGCGGTCGGCCTTGATCTCGTCGCGGATGTGGTCGATCTGCCGCGCCCGCCTCTCGGCGCCGGACTGGTCGACCGCCGAATCGATGATTTCACGCTCGAGCTTCTGGATCGTCAGCATCTCCCGCGACATCTTCATCGCGGTGTAGACGGCGCTCGCGGCGCTGCGGTCGCTGCCGCTCTCCGCCAGCGGTTCCATCGCTTTCACCAGATCCGCGAGCGGCGCCAGCGCCGTCGTGAGGGCGCTGTCTCCCTCGCGGCGCGATAGCATCGAGGCGGTGACGTCGGTATTGGCCTTCGCGAGCGCCTGGATCTTCTCGTTCTCGGCCACGTATTTGCCGACGAAATCCTTGAAGCCGGCGAATTCGTCGCGCGATTCCGCCGAGATGATCGGTTCCAGCGCGGCGATGATCCCATCGAGCCGCGCGCGCTGCTCCTTGATGGCCGCCGCGATCTTGTCCATCGTCGCGGCGTCGGTCGTCAGAATCATGTCCTTTTCATCGCGGCCGATCGCCTCGACCGCCATCTGCGCCTCGCCGGCAAGGCGCACGCGCTCGGCCGCCGTGCCGGTCAGGAACCGGAGCCGCTGGTTGATGTCGCTCATATTCACCAGCCCGTAGGCGGCGATCACGACCGCGAAGACGGCGAGCAGCGCCACGGCGAGGCCGATCTTCCAGACGATCCGGATGTTGCCAAAGAAATCCCCGCGCAACCCGGCCATCGGCTTGCTCGTGATCGAAGCCATTCTCGGAAACTCCAGCGGCGCGCCCACCCGGTCCCGGGTAGGGCTAAGGAATTGTTCTGACATAAATTCCGAGGGGTGAACTTTGGGTTAAGCGGCAGCCCGCTCACTATCGCGCGAGGCGCGAGAGCGGCGGCGATCAGGCCTCGCTTCTCGGCTCGGTGAGTTCGACATCGGCTCCCGTGAACTCGTCCATATTGTCGACGACGAGAATGCTGCGGTCATGGCTCGCATAGAGAAAGGTCTGGATGGCGAGCACCTGGCTCACCGTCGTTCCGTCCTCCGAGAGAGGCATGAGCAAGCGCTTCGTGGTCACGCCCGGATTCTTGCTGCCGGTGTATTTGCTTTCGCAGAAGACGCAGCGCCGGGCGAGACACACATTCCGGTAGAGGCGCAAGATGAGATCGCGGTACTGGCCCTTCATCACCTCGTCGACATACTGCCCGGTGAGCGAGCGGCCGAAGGCCTCGGTCACGGCGGTGCCGGAGAGTCGGTAGCGAAATCGCGCTCCGTTGCCGATCACCTCGGTGATCGTCATGTGCGGCAGCAGTTTCGGAATCTCGCTCGGATCGATGTCGCGGCGCGAAGGCATCGCTCGCCCGGCGCATTTGCGGCGCCAGTATTCGTACATGGAGCGCAGCATCGGATCGCCGAGCTGATCTGCAAAGAGGCCGTTCATGCTCCCCCGGCCGAACCGTCAGAGCAAAGCAAATACAAGCGCGTGTAGCAAGCTGTCGTTAATTTTCGCTCAACGCCGCGGGCGGAATCCGCGGCGCGGCCGCAGGAACGAGACGGCAAGGATTGGGCACCTCTCGGTTGCGCCGCCCCCATGCTCCAGCGTATGAGCTGGGCTCCGCCGCGTCGGAGCGCGGCCAGCGCTCGACAGTCCATCCGCCTTGGAGCGAGGGAATGCCCAACGCCGCACGACCACCCTATATGCGGGCTGAGATCGCCGCCCTATCGCCCGTCGGCCGCTTGACGCATGCGGCGAGCCTGCCGCATCCCGTGCGCGCCCTCCATCTCAACGAATGCCCGCTGCCCCCCTCCCCCGCGGTGATCGCCGCGATCCGCGCCGCCGCGCCCGCCATCAACCGCTATCCCGACGCCCATGTCTGCCGCCTCGCGCAAGCCCTCGCGGAGCGCACCGGGATCGCCGCCGACCGCATCGTCTTCGGCACGGGGAGCGAAGAGCTGCTCAATCTGACGACGCTGCTCGCGCTCGATCCCGGCGACCAGATCGTCACCTCGACGCCGTCTTTCTCCCGCTATGTGCGCTCGGCGGAGCTGGCAGGCGGGACAGCGGTCCGGGTGCCGCTGCGCGGCGACGGCCGCAATGACGTGGAGGCGCTCCTGGCGGCGATCACGCCGCGCACGCGCATTCTCTACTGCGCCATGCCGAACAATCCGACGGGATGGATCAATGACGCGAGCGAGCTCGCGCGGCTTGCGCGCGGCACCCCGGCGGCAGTGTTCCTCGCCATCGACGAGGCCTATCACGAATACGCCCGTCATGCCGGCGGCCCCGATGTCCTTGCCGCCCTCGCCGAACGCGACGGGCCCTGGATCGTCATGCGCACCTTCTCCAAGGCCTATTGCCTCGCGGGGCTGCGCCTCGGCTATGCCCTCTGCAGCTCGCCCGAGGTCGCCGGCGCCCTCGGACGCGGCCGCACCGCGTTCAACGCCAACGTCCTCGCCCAGGCGGCGGCTCTCGCCGCACTTGGCGACGAGGCGCATCTGCGCCGCGTGCTCGAGACCTGCGCCATCGAGCGCGAGCGCCTCATCGCCGGCTGCCGGGCGCTCGGGCTCGATCCTTTCCCTTCGGTCACGAATTTCGTCTCGATCCCGGTTCCGCTCAAAGCGGCCGCGGTCGTGAGCGCCATGCGGCAGCGCGGCATCCTGATCACCGCCTGGGGGGAAGAGTGCCGCGACGATGTGATCCGGATCTCGATCGGCCTCGCGGAAGACACGGATGCCGTGCTCCAGGCGCTGGCCGACATTATCGGCGCGCGCAGCTGAGCCTTGCCGGGACGCTCCGCGCCGAGGAGCGGCTCTCTATACCGAGGGAATGGCGCCGGCCGCGACCCACCAGCGCGGCTCGATCGCCGAGATGGCGGCGGCGGCTCGAGCCGCCGCCTCCGTCGTGTCGTAGAGGGCAAAGCAGGTCGCGCCGCTGCCGCTCATGCGCGCAAGGCGAGCGCCCTCGCTCCCTTCGAGCCGGCGCAGCACCGTCGCGATCTCCGGCAACAGGGCGATCGCCGGGAGAGTCAAGTCGTTGCGGCGCGCGCGGAGCAGCGCGACGAGCTCGCGCCCGTCCCGCGGCGCGCCGGCAAAGCGCGCCGGCGCGGAATACGCCCCCTGCCGGGCCTCGAAGACATCAGGCGTCGGCAAGGGGATGAGAGGATTGGCGAGGACGATGCCGAGCCGCGGCAGCTCCGGAGCGGCTTCGATCCGCTCGCCGATGCCGCCGAGCCAAGCGGAGCGGCGATAGAGGCAAACCGGGACATCGGCGCCGAGCGCGCCGGCAATCGCCGCGAGCTCCGCCTCGTCGAGAGAAAGGCGCCAGAGCCGGGTCAGCGCGCGCAGCGTCGCCGCGGCATCGCTCGAGCCGCCGCCGATGCCGCTGGCGACGGGAAGGTTCTTCCTCAGCGAGAGAGCGGCCCTAGGCGCCACGCCTGCCCGGTCGGCGAGGAGACGCGCCGCGCGCAGGACGAGATTGTCGGCCGCGCCGCAAAGCGCCTCGGCGAAGGGCCCCTCGAGGGCGAGGGTGAGGCCGTCGGCGCGACGCGCCGTCACGGTGTCGCCGATATCCGCGAAGACGACGAGGCTGTCGAGCTCGTGATAGCCGGCCGGACGACGACCCAGCACATGAAGGTAAAGGTTGATTTTCGCGGGAGCGGAGACGCGCAGCTCGCCCCCGCTCGCTGCCTCGCGCATCTGTGCAGCGGAGCCTTCAGCCGCCTTGCGCGGTCGCTCCCGCGGGGCTGGGCTTGGCGAGGCCGCGGTCGAGCTTTGCCGAGATCGTCCGGACCTCGTCGGCCTCCGGCCCGAACTGCAAGGCTCGCCGCCACTGGCTGCGCGCCTCGTCGAGGCGGCCGACCTGCCAATAGGCGTCGCCCAGATGATCGTTGATCGTCGGATCCTCGGGCCGCAGCTCGATGGCGCGTTCGAGGTTCTGCGTCGCCTGCGGATAGTTGCCGAGGCGATAATACGCCCAGCCGAGGCTGTCGACGATGTAGCCGTCATTGGGACGCAGCTCGACCGCCCGCTCGATCATCCGCAGGGCCTCGTTCAGCTTCACGCCCTTATCGACCCAGGAATAGCCGAGATAGTTGAGGACGAGAGGCTGCTCCGGCTGGAGCTGGAGCGCATGCAGCAGATCGGCCTCGGCCCGCGGCCACTGGCCGGAGCGCTCGAGCGCGACGCCGCGGCTGTAGAAGATCGTCCAATCGCGCGGCTCCGGCTGCTTGAGCCGCGCCACCGCCTCGTCATACGAGGCGACCGCCTCGGCGAAGCGGTTCTTGCTGCGCCAAAGATCGCCGAGCTGCACCAGCGGCTGCACCTCGTTCGGCCGCTCTGCGGCCATCGCCTGCAGCTCTTTCGCCGCCTCGTCGGTCTTTCCCATCAGCTCGAGATTGCTGGCCGCGCGCAGGCGCGCCGTCCAGGCATAAGGCGACTGGGGCGGGATCGAACGATCGATGGCGAGCGCCTCCTCAGCGCGATGCTCGGATTCCAGCACGTCGGCGACGAGAAGCTTGGCGAGCGGAAAATCCGGCTCGAGGTAGAGGGCGAGGCGGGCATAGATGAGCGCAAGATCAGCGGTCTCGCTCTGATTGAGCACGCTCGCGAGATCGAACAGCGCTTCGGCGGCGCCTTGCGCGGCGCTCGTGATCCGTGGCGGCGGCTCCTGTCCGCCGGCAAGCCGTGCCAGAGCCCTCGCGGCAAGATCGCTTCCCGGGTTTTCCCGGGCAAAGCGCTCGTACAAGGCCTTCGCCTGATCGGGATGTTCCATCCGCTCCTCGAGGCTGCCGAGCGCCTCGATCGTCCGCCAATTCGCATGCTGGTTCGATTTCAGCACCTTCTCCAGGGCCACCGCAGCGTCAGCCGAGCGCCCCGCCATATCATCGACGAGGCCGGCATGGAAGTCGGCGAGCGGGGCAAATCCCTGGACTGACCGGACGCGATCGAGCGTCTTCAAGGCGTCGTCGGGATGGCCGAGCCCGGCCTCAGCCCAGGCCTGGACAAGGGGGGTCACAAAGCGATGAATGCCTTCGCGCGGCAGCTTCTGCGCCAGCGCATCGGCGCCGGCGTAGTCGCCCGACCTTATGCGACCGAGGCTGAGAACGAGGTTGGGGACCGGCGCCGCCGGGTCGATGCGGTTGATGCGCTCGGCGAGCCGGCTCGCTTCTTCGGTCCGCCCTTCGGTCACGTCGAAGAGAAAGGTCTTGTTGAGGAGCTCGTAATCGTTGGGGTCCTGCGCCAGAGCCTCGCCGAAAAAGCGCGCCGCCGCGGCATAGTCATGCTGCTGCTGGGCATGGCGCCCGGCGAGGTAGCTCCCGAGCGGACTCATCGCCCCTGGATCGGCGGCGGCCTGGACGCCGCTCGTCGATTTCGCATCGCCGCTCGGCGCGGTGCAGGCCGTCAACAGCGCCGCCAGCAGCATCGACGCCATTCTCGATGTCCGGCGATCGCCCGCTTTCATCTCCATCTCGATCCTTTCCCGCCGGCCGCAGCCGCGGCCGACTCACATATTCGGATAGTTCGGCCCGCCTCCGCCTTCGGGGACGACCCAGTCGATGTTCTGCCGCGGATCCTTGATGTCGCAGGTTTTGCAGTGGACGCAGTTCTGCGCATTGATTTGCAGGCGCGGCGCGCCGCTTTCCGCGGTCACGATCTCATAGACCCCGGCCGGACAATAGCGCTGCTCGGGCGAATCGTAGAGCTCGTAATTGACCGAGATGGCAAGAGCCGGATCCGCGAGGCGGAGATGCGGCGGCTGGTTCTCTTCGTGATTGGTGTTGGAGATGAAGACCGAGGACAGCCGATCGAAGGAAATCTTGCCGTCGGGCTTCGGATACGCGATCGGCTTGCACCGGCTCGCTTTCTCGAGCTGCGTGTGATCGGCGTGGTGGTGCAGCGTCCACGGAGCGTTGCCGCGCAGCAGATAGGTGTCGATGGCGGCATGGGCGAGGCCGCCCCAAAGGCCCCAGCGGAAGCCGGGCCGGATATTGCGCACGCGCCGCAATTCCTCCCACACCCAGCTCGCCTCCATGGCGCGGCGAAAATCCGCCGTCTCGTCGCCGCCGAGCCGCGCGAAGACCGTCTCGGCCGCGACCATCCCCGACTTCATCGCGGTGTGGCTGCCCTTGATCTTGGCGACGTTGAGGAAGCCGGCGGCGCAGCCGATGATCGCGCCGCCGGGGAAGCTGAGCTGCGGGATCGCCTGGAAGCCGCCCTCGTTGAGGGCGCGCGCGCCATAGGAGACGCGCCGGCCTCCCTCGAAGAAGCCGCGGATCTCCGGATGGGTCTTGAAGCGCTGAAACTCCTCGAACGGGCTGAGAAAGGGGTTGCGGTAGTCGAGCCCGACGACGAAGCCGACCGCGACCTGATTGTTTTCGAGATGATAGAGGAAAGAGCCGCCATAGGTTGCGCTGTCGAGCGGCCAGCCGACGGTGTGGATGACGAGCCCGGGCGTGTGTTTCGCGGGATCGACCTCCCACAGCTCCTTGATGCCGATGCCATAGGTCTGCGGATCGCCAGCGCGCAGATCGAAGCGCTTGATCAGCGTCTTCGTCAGCGAGCCGCGGCAGCCCTCGGCGAACAGCGTCTCTTTGCCGACGAGCTCGACGCCGGGCTGGAAGGACGCCGTCGGCTGCCCGTCCTTGCCGATCCCCATGCTTCCGGTCGCGACGCCGCGCACGCGGCCGGCCTCGTCATAGAGCACTTCGGCGCCGGCGAATCCGGGATAGATTTCGACGCCGAGCTCCTCGGCTTGCCGGGCCAGCCAGCGACAGAGATTGCCGAGGCTGATGATGTAGTTGCCGTGGTTGCGCATCTGCGGCGGGGTGGGCAGGCGCAGCGCCTTTCGTTGGGTCAAGAGCAGGAAGCGGTCCTCGGTCGCCGGCGTCAGCAGCGGAGCGCCGCGCTCCTTCCAGTCGGGAAAGAGCTCGTCGAGCGCGCGGGTCTCGAAGACGGCGCCCGAGAGGATGTGCGCGCCGACCTCCGAGCCCTTTTCGATGACGCAGACGGCGAGTTCGCGCGCCGCCGCGGCGGCGAGCTGCTTCAAACGGATCGCCGCGGCGAGGCCAGAGGGGCCCGCCCCCACGACCACCACATCGTATTCCATCCGCTCGCGCTGCATTCCTTGCCTGTTCTCGGCGGCTCCCTTTTCATTCGGCACTCGATGCGGCTGCAACGCCTTTATACGGGAAGCGCCGTCCTCCTTGTAGAGAAAGCTTGCGCCCGGTTTGGTAAAGCCATGGTAATTTCGAGCCTATGGCGGACGCACGCGCATGGACCGGTCTGCTGCGCTGGTATGTCGAGATGGGCGCCGACGAGGCGATCGGCGCAGAGCCGGTCGACCGCTTGTCGTCGCCGCTGCTCCGCCCGTCGGCGGCGGCTTCCGCGCGCCCGTCCCCGCCGAGCCGGCTGCCCGCCCGCTCCGCGCCCGTCGCCCCGGCTGCCGGTGCCGCGCGCGAACTTGCGGCCGCGGCGCGCGATCTCGCGGAACTCGAGCGGGCGGTCGCCGGCTTCGATGGTTGCGCGCTGCGCCTGACCGCGACCAATACGGTCTTCGCCGACGGCAATCCGGAGGCGCGGCTGATGCTGATCGGCGAGGCGCCGGGCGCCGACGAGGACCGGATCGGCCGGCCCTTCGTCGGGCGCAGCGGCCAGCTTCTCGACCGCATGCTGGCGGCGATCGGCATCGACCGTCGAACCGCCTACATCACGAACGTCATCTACTGGCGCCCGCCCGGCAACCGCAAGCCGACGCCGGCCGAGATCGAGAGCTGCGCCCCGTTCGTGCGGCGCCAGATCGCCTTGGCGCGCCCCTCGGTGCTGGTCTTGTGCGGCGGCACGGCGACGAGCGCGCTTCTCGGTCTCAGCGACGGCATCACACGGCTGCGCGGCCGCTGGTTCGATCTCGAGATCCCGGGTCTCGAACGCCCGGTCGCCACCATCGCGACATATCACCCCTCCTATCTTCTCCGCACCCCCGAGCGCAAGCGCGAGGCCTGGCGCGACCTGCTGGCGATCAAGGCGCGGCTCGACGCGCCGCCCGAACAGGAGGCTGCGCCAGATTGAGAGGGAGCGTCGACGCGCTTGCCGCCGAAACCCCGCGGGTCTATTTCGCTTCGGACACGCCTTCGCGCAGGTGATCAGGGATGCCTCGATTGGATGAGAAGCAGCCGTTTCTTGCCGTCAACATCGCCGTCCTGACGATTTCCGACACGCGGAGCGCCGCCGACGACACATCCGGCGATACGCTCGCCGAGCTCATCACGGCGGCGGGTCACCGCGTCGCGGCGCGGCAGATCGTCCGCGACGACCGCGACAGCATCGTCGCGCAGCTTCGCGCCTGGATTGCCGACCCCATGATCGACGTCGTCATCTCGACGGGCGGCACCGGCGTCACCGGCCGGGACGTCACCCCCGAAGCGTTCCAATCCGTCTACGAGAAGGAGATCGCCGGCTTCGGCGAGCTCTTCCGCTGGCTGAGCTACCAGAAGGTCGGGACCTCGACGATCCAGAGCCGGGCGACGGGCGGCGTCGCCGGCGGCACCTATCTTTTCGCCCTGCCCGGCTCGCCCGGTGCGTGCCGCGACGGCTGGGAGGGCATTCTCGTCCATCAGCTCGACAATCGCCACCGCCCGTGCAACCTCGTCGAGCTGATGCCGCGCCTCAAGGAGCACCTCAAACCCGGTTGAGACTTCGGCTTCGCGCCGTCCAGCGTCGGAGCGAGGCGGCGTCGTCGATGTCGTCGAGAGTGGCCGCCAAGGCGATGCGGAAGCGGCGCGGCAGCGTCGCGACGGAATCGGCGAGCGCGTGCTCGGTCGACCAGCGGACGCCGGCGAAAATGCCGGGCGGCAGCGGCCCGCGGCGCGCGCCGAAGAGCCAGTAACCACCATCGCGCGCCGGGCCGAAGACGAAATCGGCGCTGCCGAGCCGGCGGAAGGCCTCCGCGATGTGCCCGGCCGAGACATCCGGAATGTCGGAGCCGACGACGAGAACCGGTCCTCGCCGCAGAATGCGAAAGGGCCGCGCCATGCGCCGTCCGAGATCGCCTCGGCCCTGCGCCAATCGCGCGGCCGGCACGCGGCCGAAGCATCGGCTCCGCGCCGCCCGGTCGGGAGTGAGCGCGAGCCAGCAATGCCATCGCCGGTCCCGCGCCAGACGGCGCAACAGCCGCTCAGTAGCGGCACGGTGGAAGCGCAGCGCCGCCAGCGCCCCGATGCCGGCCGCGAGCCGCCGCTTCACCGTGCCGAGGCGCGGCGCCTTCGCGAAGACGACGACGTGCCCCATCCGCCTCATCCATTTCGCTTCATGCATAGAGCTTCGCGATGAGCCGCGGCGGCACGCCGAGGAAGAAAAGACCGAGGCAACAGCCGTTGCGCAACATGCGCCGCGCATAGCCGGATCGCCTATAGCGGCGGGCTGAGGTCGTGGCGACGGCGGCGAGCGGGACAAGGCGGCGGCGTCCCAGCCGCCGCACGAAATCGACATCCTCCATCAGCGGCAGGCGGCGAAATCCGCCGACGGCCTCGTAGAGAGCGCGCGAGAGGAGGAGGCCCTGGTCGCCATAGGGCAGCCCGAGCCAGCGGCAACGCGCGGCCACCATGCTTTCGAGCCGACGGGCCGCCGGCGCACTGTCATCGAGGCGGAAGCGAAAATAGCCGGCACGGTCCCGGTTCTCCGGCGCTGTCATGAATGCCGCGGCGCAGCATGCCCAGCCCGGCGCGAGGCGCGTATCGGCGTGGAGAAACAGAAGCCAAGCGCCGACCGAGGCGGCAGCGCCGGCGGCGAGCTGCGGCCCGCGGCCGCGCGGCGCCTCGACGAGACGGGCGCCGCGGCGCAATGCGAGGCTCGGACTGCCGTCGCGAGATCCGCCGTCGACGACGATGACTTCCGCGACGAGCCCGCGCGCCCGACCCTCTTCCAGGCTGTCCAAGCATTCGCCAAAGGGCGGGCCCGGATCGAGCGCCGGAATGACGACCGAAAGCGGCGCCGTGGAATGCATTTGAACCGCGCCTCCTTTGGCGGCACCTTAGCGCGCGCCCGACCCGCCGCAAACCGCCGCAGGATTTGATCCCGACCGCAATGGCTGTGCCGAACCTTTCCTGGCGCCCCGATCCGATCTCCCTCGCGGCCTTGCTCCGCGCGGCTCCGGAGAGCGCTCGTCTCGCTGCGAGCCTGCAGCCCGAGGACATCCGGCCGCTCCGCCAAAAAGGCGTCGCTCACCTCCATTTCCGTCTGGGCGGTACCGGCCTTCTCCTGCGGACCCCGCGCCCCTCGACGGCGAGCGCAGCGCCGGCCGATCATCTCGCCGCCGATCATCTCGCCTATGAGGCCGCCTCCTTCCGCCGCGCCGAAGCAAGCGGCGCGACGCCGCGCCTGGCGGCGGTTCTGCCTCCCTGCGACGCGCTCCCGGCGGGCGCCCTCCTCGTCGAGGAGATCGTCGGCCGGGCGCCGCGACTGCCCGCGGATCTGCCTCGCCTTGCCGAAGCGCTCGCCAAGCTGCACCGGCTGCCGCTCCCCGCACCGGAGCGGCGCCCGCCCCTTCCTGACCATGGCGTCGGCGGCCCCGTGGCGCGCACGCTCGCGGTCATCGAGAGCCAGCGCCAAGCCTTCATCGAAGCCGATATCCCGGCAGCAACCCGCAGCGCCTTGGAAGAGGAGATCGCCTGGGCCCGCGATTTCGCGGCGGCGAGCAGGGGCGAGCAGCCGCTGGCGCTCGTCGGGACCGATACCCACCCCGGAAACTTCTTGCTTCGCCCGGACGGCGCGGCGATTTTCGTCGATCTCGAAAAGGCGCTCTACGGGTCGCCCGCGATCGACCTCGCCCACGCCACCCTCTTTACCTCCACCACCTGGGATCCGGACGTCCAAGCGAGACTGTCCCTGGCCGAGATCGCCGCCTTCTATGAGCATTACCTCGCGTTGGCAGGACCGGGCCGCGCCGCCGCCTTGCGCCCCTGGCTCGCCCCCTGCCGCCGCTTGACCTGGCTGCGCACGATGATGTGGTGCACCCGCTGGCGCACCGGCGCCGGCAGCGGAAGCGCGGCGGCGGGAGAGGACGGCTTGCTGACGCATATCGAGAGGCGCGTTGCGACGTTCTTTGATCCCGCCGTCGTCGCTTCCGTGCGCGCGGAGTGGAAATCGCGGAGCCTCGAGCTCTCTTTTTAGCCAGCCCATTTGTTCTTGATTTGTTCACCGCGATCGGCCATCATCGGCCATGGACCCGATCACACCCAACGCCGCTCGCAAGGGTCGCGGCGCGCTCAGCAATGCGACGGGACGGTTCGAGCCGGCAGAACGCATCGCGATCGACGACGGTTGGGGCTCGGCCGACGAACCCGCGCCCCCGCTGGCGACGACCCTCACCATCGACAGCACGCGGACCATCATCGCCCGCAATGACTCGCCCGATATCGGCTTCGACCGGTCGATCAACCCTTACCGGGGGTGCGAGCATGGCTGCGTCTATTGTTTCGCGCGCCCCACCCACGCTTATCTCGGCCTCTCACCCGGGCTCGATTTCGAGAGCCGGCTTTTCGTGAAGCCGGAAGCGGCGAAACTGCTGACCGAGGAACTGCGCAAGCCCGGCTATGTCTGCCGCCCCATGGCGATGGGCACGAACACCGATCCTTACCAGCCGACGGAACGCAAGCTCGGCATCACCCGCAGCATCCTCGAAGTGCTGCAAGCGACCGATCATCCCGTGTGCATCGTCACCAAATCGGCGCTCATCCAGCGCGATATCGAGATCCTCTCGGCGATGGCGG
>Ga0209581_1002842_pt1 | contig 15759 bp, 12 predicted proteins | sample Coa_R2_FD_187160 | JGI IMG/M metagenome (GOLD analysis project Ga0209581, IMG submission 187160) | Surface soil microbial communities from Centralia Pennsylvania, which are recovering from an underground coalmine fire - Coalmine... | ecosystem: Environmental > Terrestrial > Soil > Unclassified ...
GATCCTCACCGCGGCCGCCGGCTACGCGAATGTCGAGGAGCAGGCGCGTTACGATGCCCGCAATCCGCAGGCGCTGAAACGCCTGGTGGCGGCCGGCACGCAGCTGCGGCCGTTCAGCCAGCAGATCATGGAAGCCTGCCTGAAGGCGTCCAACGAGGTCAACGCCGAAGAGTCGGCCAAGAATCCCAACTACAAGAAGGTGCTGGAGTCGCTCGTCGCGTTCCGCAACGACGAGAATCTGTGGTGGCAGGTCGCCGAATTCACCTTCGAGAGCTTCATGATCCGCAGTCGCGCCAAAGGCTGAAGCCCGGACGCGATACGAGGCAAGGCGCGGCGGGGCCGGTCGACCGACCGGCCCCGCTCCGTTTTGGGCCGCGCCGCGGGGTAGGGCCCTGCGCGGGCCGCCCGTGCCGCGCTGCGGCGGAGGCCACCCGGGCCGCTCGGCGCGGGCCGTGCTTCCCGTCGCCCGCGGAGTGGGGCAACATGGCGGCGGGCGGGAGAAGGGGCTCCCGCCATCGGATACGACAACGCACCGTGCATGGGAGGAACGAGGGATGAAACGTCGTCAATTCTTGAAGGCCGCCGGTCTCGGCGCCGCGGCGAGCGCGCTCGCCGCGCCGGCGATTGCGCAGTCGATGCCCGAGCTCAAATGGCGCCTCACCGCGAGCTGGCCGAAGTCGCTCGACACGCTGTTCGGCGGCGCCGAAATCTTCGCCAAGGCGGTCGCGGAGGCCACCGACAACAAATTCCAGATCCAGACTTTTGCCGCGGGCGAGATCGTTCCGGCCCTGCAGGCCCTCGACGCGGCCTCCAATGCCACGGTCGAGATCGCGCATACCGCTTCCTACTACTATTTCGGCAAGGACCCGACCTTCGGCCTGGGCACGTCGATCGCCTTCGGCCCGAACCAGCGCATCAACCAGGGCTGGTTCATCAACGGCGGCGGCGGCGAGCTGCTCAATGAGTTCTACAAGAAATACAATGTGATCATGCTGCTTGCCGGCAATACCGGCTGCCAGATGGGGGGCTGGTTCCGCAAGGAGATCAAGACGGTCAACGACCTCAAGGGGCTCAAATTCCGCATCGGCGGTTTTCCCGGCAAGGTGATCGCCAAGCTTGGCGGGGTACCCCAGTTGCTCGGCGGCGCCGACATCTATCCGGCGCTCGAGAAGGGCGTCATCGACGCGGCCGAATGGGTCGGGCCGTATGATGATGAGAAGCTCGGCTTCTACAAGATCGCCAAGTACTACTACACGCCGGGCTGGTGGGAAGGAGGTTCGATGCTCGGCGCATTCATCAATCTCGACAAATGGAACGCCTTGCCCAAGAGCTACCAGACCATCCTCCGGAACGCCGCCGCCTACGCGAACGACTGGATGGTGGCCAAATATGACGAGCTCAATCCGCCCGCGCTCCGGCGTCTGATCGCGAACGGCGCCCAGCTTCGGGCGTTCTCCCCCGAGATCATGGAGGCCTGCTGGAACGCGGCGCACGAGCTGCACGACGAGATCGCCAAGACCAATGCGAGCTTCAAGAAGGTCTACGAATCGATGCAGGCGTTCCAGGGAGCGGCCTATCCCTGGTTCCGCGTGGCCGAGCTCAACTACGACTCGTTCATGATCCGCAAGCTCAGCTGACGGACCAGGCGTCCTGCGTCGTTGCGAGGTGGCGCACGTGCCCGTCATTGCGAGGCCGCGAAGCGGCCGAAGCAATCCAGGCAGGCCGGCCCGCAAGTGGTGGGCGGTCGGCGAGGCACCGCCATGTCCACCGTCATTGCGAGGCCGCGAAGCGGCCGAAGCAATCCAGGCGTGCGGTGCAGCAAGTGATGGGCGGGAGGCGTACATTGTCGCCGCGCCCGATTCTGGATTGCTTCGCCCTCGCTTCGCTCGGGCTCGCAATGACGGGGAAGTCGCCCTCGCTTGCGCTCGCGCTCGCAATGACGGGGGCGGCCGGCTCGCAAGGACGGCGCCGATCCGGTCGGAACCGGCTCAGGCGCGCTATTTGAGGCTGGGCGGCTGGTTCAGATCAATCGGCGGCGGCAGGTCGACCTGCGGCAGCTCGATCTTGACCTTGTTCGGATCGACGGTGGGGAGCTTGTTCTTGTAGTGCATGACCATCGCCGGGAACATGATGACCAGCACCACCATCAGGATCTGGATCGCCACGAAGGGCACCGCGCCCCAGTAGATCTGTCCGGTGGTCACGGGCTCGGTGCGCTTGCCGGTGATGCGGTCGATGAAGGCTTCCCGCGGCGCGACCGAGCGCAGGTAGAAGAGGGCGAATCCGAACGGCGGGTGCATGAAGGAGGTCTGCATGTTCACGCCGAGAATGACGCCGAACCAGATGAGGTCGATGCCGAGATGTTCCGCCGCCGGCCCGAGCAGCGGGATGACGATGAAGGCGAGTTCGAAGAAGTCGAGGAAGAACGCGAGCACGAACACGAAGGCATTGACGAAGAGCAGGAACCCGATCTGGCCGCCCGGCAGCGAGACCAGCAGGTTCTCGACCCAGATATGGCCGCTGACGCCGTAGAAGGTGAGGGAGAACACGCGCGCGCCGAGCAGGATGAATACCACGAAGGCGGAGAGCTTCGCGGTCGACTCCGTTGCCTGCCGGATCAGATCCCAGCTCAGCCGTCGCTTGGCGGCGCCGAGCAGCATGGCGCCCGCGGCACCCATCGCCCCGCCCTCGGTCGGCGTGGCGACGCCGATGAAGATCGTGCCGAGCACGAGGAAGATCAGCGCGAGCGGCGGAACCATGACGAAGATCACCTGTTCCGCCAGTTTTGAGATGAAGCGGAAGCCGGTCGCGCGTTCGATCGACGCCGCGACCAGCGCATAGGCGCTGCCGGCGAGCAGCGTGAGCGACAGCAGCGTCCAGTTCTCATGGCCGCTGCCGCGGAGCATGAACCATGCCGCGGCGAGCGCCGCCGTCACGGCGGCGATGACGTAGAGCTTGCCGCCGCCCAGAAAACGGGTGAGCACGGCGCAGGTGAAGGCCGCGGAAATGGCGACGCCCATGGTGAGCACGACGAAGTCCGCGCCCGCCGCCACCTCGGTCTGCCCGATCACGTAATAGCCGACGAATCCCGCAAACAGCACGAGCAAGGCGAGCTGCCAGACGCCGCGGCTGCCGTCCGCCTCGCGGAAGCCCACCGCGTCCGCCGGCAGGCCCGGCGCCGCCTTGGGGAAAAGGATCGTGATGATGAAGACATAGACGGCATAAAGGAGCGCCAGCACGAGTCCGGGAACGAACGCGCCTTCGTACATGTCGCCGACGGAGCGGCCGAGCTGGTCGGCCATGACGATCAAGACGAGCGAGGGCGGGATGATCTGCGCGAGCGTGCCCGAAGCGGCGATCACGCCGCTCGCGACGCGCCGGTCATAACCGTAACGCAGCATGATCGGCAGCGAGATCAGCCCCATGGAAATGACCGAGGCGGCGACGACGCCCGTGGTGGCCGCGAGCAGCGCGCCGACGAAAATGACGGCGTAGGCGAGCCCGCCGCGCACCGTGCCGAAAAGCTGGCCGATGGTATCGAGCAGATCCTCGGCCATGCCCGAGCGCTCGAGCACCAGACCCATGAAGGTAAAGAACGGGATCGCCAAGAGCGTGTCGTTGCTCATGACGCCGTAGACGCGATCGGGCAGGGCCTGCAGGAAATCCGGCGCGAACTGGCCGAGATGGATCCCGATCAGCGCGAAGATCAGGCCGACGGCGCCGAGCGAGAAAGCCGCCGGATAGCCGAGCAGGAGAAAGACCACCAGCGCTCCGAACATGATCGGAGCCATGTTGGCGACTAGGAAAGCTTCCATCCGCGACCCCTCACCGCGACGGCCGACGGGAGCGGATCCCGGCGACATCGACCCTTCCTGGCAAGCCCGGGCGAAGCCATCCAGAGCGGGCACCTGCGTGCCGTGGACCCTGGATGGCCTCGGCGGCTTCTCCGCCTCGCCATGACGGCGTCATCGGCGACTTCCTCCTCTCGCCATGCCGGTGTCGATTCGATCCGATGGAAATCCGCGCTAATGTTTCTCAAGTGCTCCGATCAACTCCTCGGCTTCGGATTCGAGAGAGCTCTTTCGCTCGGCATGCGGATCCGGGATGAGGCCGCGCATGATCGCGATACGTTTGATGAGTTCGGAAAGACCTTGGGCAAACATCAGGATGAATGCGATCATGATGAGCCCTTTCGAAGGCCATTGCGGCAGGCCGCCGGCGTTCAGCGACTGCTCGTTCTGCGCATAGGAGACGAGGAAGAACGGCACTCCGGTGAGCACCATGACGACGGTCAACGGCAGCAGGAAGAATGCGTGGCCGACCAAGTCGATGGTGTTGCGCAGCCATTGCGGGAGCAGGTTGTTCACGATGTCGATGCGGATGTGTTCGTTGACGAGGAGCGTCCAGGGCGAGCACAGCAGAAACACCACGCTGAACAGCACCCATTGCAGCTCGAGAAACGCGTTCGAAGACGTATCGAAGATCTTGCGCACGACGGCATTGACCGCCGACACCAGCACCGCGGCGATGACGAGCCAGGCAAGGCGTTTGCCGATCCAGGTATTGGCGCTGTCGATGATGCGCGTAACGGGCAGGAACGCCCTCAGCGCTGCGTCGAGGCCGCCCACACGCACCTCCCCCTCTGACGGAGCGACCGACGAAGGCCGGCTCTCGTTTTTGCGCCCCACACGCCCGGCCCCGCGGACGGGCACGCCACCTTAAGCCGAAGCCGCGGCAGGCCGTCAACAAGGAAGTTCGTCGGAGGGATCGGAATATAGGAAATTTACTCGCCGCGGCGGGGCGGGAAAGGGGAGGTGTTCGCGGCCGGGCGCGAAAGGGAAGGCCGCGCCACGGCCGTCTGCTGCCGGATCGACTCCTCCGCGCGCGCCTGGCCGCCCGGGCAACCGCGCCGCAGGGCGACGCCCTCCCGGGAAGGCTCGGCGTCAGCCTCCGGTGACGCTCATGTGCCGGGCAAGCGCCGGTCGCCGGTGACGGCGATCGATCACGAAGTCATGGCCCCTGGGCTTGCGTGCGATCGCCGCATCGATCGCCGCGTCGAGCAGCTCGTTGCTTTCCGAGGCGCGCAGCGGCGCGCGCAGGTCGGCGGCATCCGCCTGGCCGAGGCACATGTAAAGCGTGCCGGTGCAGGTCACGCGCACCCGGTTGCAGGCCTCGCAGAAATTGTGCGTCAGCGGCGTGATGAAGCCGAGCCGACCGCCCGTCTCCCGCACGCGTACGTAGCGCGCCGGCCCCCCGGTCCGATAATCGATGTCCTCGAGCGTGAAGCGCTCCGCAAGCCGCGCGCGCACGATGGAAAGCGGCAGATATTGATCGACGCGCGCCACGTCCACCTCGCCGAGCGGCATCACCTCGATCAGCGTGAGATCCATGCCGCGACCGTGCGCCCAGGTCAGCAGCGTCTCGATCTCGTCCTCGTTGACGCCGCGCAGCGCCACGGCGTTGATCTTGACCCTGAGGCCGGCGGCCGCGGCGGCGTCGATGCCGGCAAGCACCTTGTCGATGTCGCCCCAGCGCGTAATGGCGCGGAACTTCTCCGGATCGAGCGTGTCGAGCGACACGTTGACGCGCTCGACGCCGTAGCTTCTGAGTTCCGCCGCATAGCGTGCGAGCTGCGAGCCGTTGGTCGTGAGCGTCAATTCCCTGAGCGCGCCGCTCGCCAGGTGGCGTGACAGCGACGCGAACAGGGTCATGATGCCGCGTCGCACCAGCGGCTCGCCGCCGGTCAACCGCAGCTTGTTGACGCCCTTGGCGATGAAGGCACTGCAAAGCCGATCGAGCTCCTCGAGACTCAGGAGGTCGGCCTTGGGCAGGAACGTCATGTGTTCCGACATGCAATAGACGCAGCGGAAGTCGCAGCGGTCGGTGACCGAGACGCGCAGATAGGTGATCGCGCGCCCGAAAGGATCGACCAAGGGCCGGGCGGTGCCGCGGCGGTCGCCTTCGTGTCTCGCCTGCAAACTCACGGTCATGCCTTCATTCCCGCGCGCGGTCCTGCCCGCCGCGGCGCCCTCAAGGCTCATATAGCGACTGTGACGGATCGGCGCGAGCGGGTCCAGAGGCGCCCCGCCGCGCCGGGAGGCACGCCGCGCCGACGATCTTCCTCGAGCGTGAAGGCCGGGATGGCTTCGTCGCACCTTCGTCGCACCGCGGGAATCCTCGCGATGAGGGTAGCGAAACGGCAGCGACGCGATCCGGCAGGGATCCGCCCTAACGCGCCGGTTGCGGCTGGACTGGCGGCCAGGGCGACGGCTGCGCGGGCGCGGATTGGGCGGGCGGCGGCGAAGCCTGGGCAGGAGGCTGGGCCGGCGCCGCCGGTGCGGCGGGAGTCGCCGGCTTTGGCGCTGCGGTCTTGGCCGATTTCTTCTTGCGCACCGGTTTCTTCGGCTTGGGCGGCGGCGGAGCGGGGGTGAGTTGCACCACGATCGGGTTGGGCCGCAGTTGCATCGTATTGTCGGGAGCGGCGGCGACCTCGATCGTCTCCTCGTCCGGCTGATATCCGTTGAGCGTGAAGGTCGCCGTGTAGCCGGTATTGGCCTCGAGCGCGAGCGCGCAGGGTGTGCGGCACGTCTGGCCGTTGGAAACCTTGACCTCGGCGCCGGGCGGGTCCGACTCGAATCGGACCGTGTCCATCGGCGGAGCCGGTTTGAGCGCGTCGAGATTGAACGAAGAGCAGGCTGCGAGGGCCAGCGCGCCGCCCGCGATCGCAATCACCCGGTACATGGTTCGTTACCCGTCCACTGAGACGCCATACCGTCACCCACCCCGCGGCAGAATAAGGAGGCGGTCATGGGGGTGCAACAGTTCCGAGGCCGTTAACCTTAATCCCGTTAACCATGTGATCGGGCCGCCGCCTCAATTTGTCGACGAAATTGCCGCAATCGCCGCCGGCAACTGGTCGAAGTGGCCGATGATGCGGTCAGGCGCGAACTCGGAGATGGGACGTTCGCTGTAGCCGAAATCCACCGCGATCACCGGCACGGCGGCCGCGCGCGCCGTGTGGATGTCGGTGGCCGAGTCGCCGACCATGACGGAGCGTGCGGGGTCGCCGCCGGCCGCAAGGATGGTGCGCCGCAGAATCGCCGGATCGGGCTTCGCGATGCCGAACGTGTCCTGGCCGCAGACCGCCGCGAAGCGATGCGACAGGCCGAGCACGTCGAGCAGCCGTCGCGACAGCCGCTCGAGCTTGTTGGTGCAGACCGCGAATGCGCAGCCCTCCGCGGCCAGTCGATCGAGCGCCTCCGACAGGCCGGGAAAGGGACGCGAACGGTCGGCGATGTGTTCGGTATAGTGGGCAATGAAATCGGCGAACAGGCGCTCGAGCCGCGTCGGTTCGATCGATCCGCCGCGCGCGGCCATGCCGCGGGCGATCATCGCCTTGGCGCCGCCGCCGATCAATTTGCGCGCGGCCTCGTAGGCGAGCGGCGGCAGCCCCTCGCGCACGAGCATGAGGTTGAGCGTGTCGATCAGGTCGGGCGCGGTATCGACGAGCGTGCCGTCGAGATCGAAGACGACGGTCAATCCGGGCATGGCGTGAATGGCTCGCTTCGCGCAGCGGGACGCGTTCGGGTTGAATCGCCGCGTTCCGCCGGTATCTGGCTGCTGCAGGATTTTCTTCGAAAACCGGTGCCCGCTTTTGCGATCATCCGCCAGCCCCGTAAGATGGATCGCGCGAGCCTGCCCCGGCCTTCCGTTCGCGGCAAGGCGCAGGGCGCATCACGCGCATGCGCACCCGGCGGGCGCCGGGCCATCCTCCTTTGCGTGAACGGCAAGGAGACGACGCGGCGGAAATCCTGTCGCATCGATCAGCGATGGCGGGCGTCGACCGCCGCCGGGTAACGAGCCATGATCCTTCCTCGCGCGAAGAGGATCGCGTTGGCCCCCGTCGCGCCGGCCATTGCGCGGCGTGCACGAGTCGGCCGGGCACGCGCCGGGTCGCGACGAGGCTGCGCGCGGCGCAACGAGCGGATTTCCGCCTATTCAAGCGCGGCATTCGAGGCTAGAAAGCGGGTCGACCGACCCATGGACGACGTCCCGGCCGTCATGGATGCCGAAGTCCATAAGCGCGCGGCCGCGGCGCGCGCGCTCGAACTCCTGCGCCCCGGCCTGCGGCTCGGCCTCGGCACCGGCTCGACCGCGGCGTATTTCGTCGAACTCGTCGGCGAACGCGTGCGCGCGGGGCTCGACCTCGTCGCGGTGGCGACCTCGCTCGCAACGGCCGAGCAGGCGCGGCGCTGCGGCATCCCGCTCACGACGCTGGAGGAAACGCCGGTCCTCGATTTGACCGTGGACGGCGCCGACGAGATCGCCCCCGACCTGACCCTGATCAAGGGCGGCGGCGGGGCGCTCTTGCGCGAAAAGATCGTTGCGGCGGCCTCGGCGCGCATGGTCGTGATTGCCGATGCCGGCAAATGGGTGGAACGACTCGGCCGCTTTCCCCTGCCGATCGAAGTGGCGCCGTTCGGTCTCGGCGCGACCAGGCGCGCGATCGAACGCGCGCTCGGCATCGCGCCGGAGCAATTGACGTTGCGGCGGGGAAAAGACGGCCACGCTTTCGTCACGGACGGCGGTCACTGGATCGTCGACGCCGCCGTCGGTCATATTGACGATCCGGCCGCAACGGCGCATGCACTGGCGAACATACCGGGGGTGATGGAACACGGCCTGTTTGTCGGCCTGGCGCGGACCGCCATCATTGCCGGCCCGCGCGGCATCAAGATCGTCGACCGGTCCTGACGTCGCCGCGGCGCCGCAGACCGGATGGGTAATCGAGCCAACGGAGTCCAACATGATCGTTCTCCTGCAGCGCGTGGTCCGGCCGGCACTTGTCGCAGCGACGGCCATCGCGTTGTCGCATCCTCTCTTCGCGCAGCCCAAACCGTCGGCCGCGACGCTTGCCGCGGCTCACAAGTTGATCGAGGTCACCGGCGCGACCAGCCTGTTCAACCCGCTCATCCCGGGCGTGATCGAGCAGGCGAAGCTCCTCTTCCTCCAGCAAAACCCGGCGCTCGGCAACGATCTCAACGAGGTGGCGGCCAAGCTGCGCACCGATCTTGCCCCGCGCTTCAGCGAATTGACCGATGAAGTCGCCAAGTTCTACGCCGCCGATTTCACCGAACAGGAGCTCAAGGACATCCTGGCATTCTATCAGTCGCCGACGGGCAAGAAGCTGCTCGAGCGGCAGCCGCAGATCATCGACCACAGCATGAAATTCGCGCAGGATTGGGCGAACAAGCTTTCCGTCGAGGTCGTCGCCAAGATGCGCGAGGAAATGAAGAAGAGGGGGCACGAATTGTGAGCGCGCGGCGCTCGACCGCGCCTGCGATGTTCGGTCGGCCGCGTCGAGTGCGGCTCGATGCCGATCCGCCCTTCGGGCTGCCGCCGCACGTGTGGCATGGCGGCGGATGCGCAAGCTCTGCCGCGGTTCGCCACGGAGAGGGCGCGACGGCGCGCTTTGCGGACGGAAGGCTGAGGACGAATGGCGGATCACGACGTTGATCTTTTTGTCATAGGCGGCGGCTCGGGCGGCGTGCGCGCCGCGCGCGTCGCCGCCGGTTACGGCGCCCGCGTGATGGTCGCGGAGGAATACCGCGTCGGCGGTACCTGCGTGATCCGCGGTTGCGTGCCGAAGAAGCTGCTGGTCTATGCATCGCGCTTCGCCGATGCCTTCGCGGACGCCGCGGGCTACGGCTGGACGGTGCCGGCACCCGCTCTTTCCTGGCCGGCCTTGGTCGACAACGTGGCGCGCGAGGTGGCGCGGCTGGAGGCCGCCTATACGAAGACGCTCGAGCGTTTCGACGTGGCCCTCGTCAAGAGCCGCGCGGTGCTCGAGGATGCGCACACCGTACGGCTGCTTGCGACGGGCGCGCGCGTCAAGGCCGAGACGATCCTGATCGCCACCGGGGCCTCGCCGCATTACGGACCGAGCATCCCCGGTCTCGAGCACGTCATCACCTCCAACGAGGCCTTTCATCTGCCCGCGCTTCCGCGCCGTCTCCTCATCCAGGGCGGCGGCTACATCGCGATGGAATTCGCCAGCATCTTCGCCGGACTCGGCAGCGCCGTCACCGTCGTCTATCGCGGCGACAATATCCTGCGTGGCTTCGACGAGGACGTGCGTGCGCATGTGCGCGACGAAATGCGCAAGCGCGGCATTTCCATCCTCTGCGGCCGCACCGTCACGGCCGTGACGAAATCCGGTGCGGAATACGCGGTGCAGCTCTCCGACGGCGCGACCCTCGCAGCGGACAAGGTCATGTTTGCCATCGGCCGACGGCCGAACACGGCGCAACTCGGCCTCGAGGCGATCGACATCAGGATTCACCGGCACGGCGGGATCGAGGTCGACGCCTTCTCGCGCACCTCGGTGCCCAACATCTATGCCGTCGGCGACGTCACCAATCGTGTCAATCTGACGCCGGTCGCCATTCGCGAAGGCCACGCATTCGCGGACACGGTCTTCGGCGGAAAGCCGACGCCGGTCGACCACAGCAACGTGCCGACCGCGGTGTTTTGCGAGCCGGAAGTCGGCGTCGTCGGTTTGACGGAGACGCAGGCGCGCGAACGCCATCGCAAGCTCGACGTGTACAAGACGGTGTTCCGGCCGATGAAGGCGACGCTCTCCGGCCGCGATACGCGCGTACTCATGAAACTCGTGGTCGAGCCTTCCACCGACCGCGTGCTCGGCTGCCACATTGTCGGCGCCGAGGCCGCCGAGATGATCCAGCTCGTCGGCGTCGCGGTGAAAATGGGCGCGACCAAGGCCGATTTCGACGCCACCATGGCGCTGCATCCGACCGCCGCCGAGGAGCTGGTGACCATGCGCGAAAAGGTCACCGGCATGGTCCGCGCGGCCGCCGAGTAACGGCCTCGGTCGCTCCGGGCGGCAAATCTGGCCTGCGGCGACCGGCATCGTGTATAACGGCGGCCAGGTGCTGGAGTGACGCGCGATGCCCGAACGTTGGACGCCCGATAGCTGGCGCAGCAAGCCGATCCTGCAGGTGCCGACCTATCCGGATCCGCAGGCCTTGGCCGAGGTCGAGAAACAGCTCGCCACCTTCCCGCCGCTCGTCTTCGCGGGCGAGGCGCGAGCGCTCAAGCGCGCGCTCGCGCGGGTCGCCGCGGGCGAAGCTTTCCTTCTGCAGGGGGGCGATTGCGCGGAAAGCTTTGCCGAGCACGGCGCCAACAATATCCGCGACTTCTTCCGCGTGTTCCTGCAGATGGCGATCGTGCTCACCTATGCCGCGGCGTCTCCGGTGGTGAAGGTCGGCCGTATCGCGGGGCAGTTCGCCAAGCCGCGTTCGGCGCCCACGGAGAAGCGGGACGGCAAGGAATTGCCGAGCTATCGCGGCGACATCATCAACGACATTGCCTTTACCGAGGAGGCGCGTCGGCCCGATCCGCGCCGGCAGATCGAGGCCTACCGGCAGTCGGCGGCGACGCTCAACCTGCTGCGCGCCTTCGCCAAAGGCGGCTATGCCAGCGTCGAGAACGTGCATCAGTGGATGCTGCAATCGGTTGCGGGTTCGCCGCAGCAGAAGCTCTATGCCGATCTCGCGGACCGGGTCTCGGGCGCGCTCGACTTCATGCGCGCCTGCGGGCTGACATTCGCGGTCGATTCCACGCTCGGCACCACCGATTTCTATACCAGCCACGAAGCGCTGCTGCTCGGCTACGAGCAGGCGCTCACGCGGATCGATTCGACAACCGGCGACTGGTATGCGACCTCCGGTCACATGCTGTGGATCGGCGATCGCACGCGCCAGCATGATCATGCCCATGTCGAATATGCGCGCGGCATCAAGAATCCCATCGGCCTCAAGTGCGGGCCCTCGCTCAAGCCCGACGAGTTGCTGCGACTGATCGACATTCTCAATCCGGAGAACGAGCCGGGCCGGCTCACGCTCATCGGCCGTTTCGGCGCCGATCGTGTCGGCGACCATCTGCCGGCCCTGATCCGCGCGGTCCAACGCGAGGGTCGCACGGTGGTATGGTCGTGCGATCCCATGCACGGCAACACGATCACGTCCACCACCGGCTACAAGACGCGGCCCTTCGATCTCATTCTCAAGGAGGTGCGCCATTTTTTCGAGGTACATGCGGCGGAAGGCACCTATGCCGGCGGCGTGCATCTCGAGATGACCGGGCAAAACGTCACCGAATGCACCGGCGGGGCGCGCGCGATCACCGAAGCCGATCTCAACGACCGCTATCACACGGTCTGCGACCCGCGGCTCAACGCCGACCAGGCGATCGATCTCGCCTTCCTGCTCGCCGATCTCCTCAAGAAGGAGCGGGCGGGGAAGGTGGCGCACATGCCCGCCGCGGCGAGCCTGTGACGGCCACCGGGAGGCCGCGGCAAACGGAGCCGCAGGAGTGTTCGCCATGAATGCCCGTCCGCCCGATGAATTGGCGATCGCGGTGGCGCAGCTCGATCCGACGGTCGGCGACGTTCCGGGCAACGCGGAAAAGATACGCCGCGCCCGGGCGCAGGCAGCAGCGCAGGGCGCCGATCTGGTCGTGTTCCCCGAATTGTTCGTGGCCGGCTATCCGCCGGAGGACCTGGTGCTCAAGCCCGCCTTCCAGGCGGCCTGCCGCGCGGCGGTCGAACAGCTTGCGCGCGAGACGGCCTCCGGCGGACCGGCGCTTCTCGTCGGCACGCCGTGGCTGGAAGAAGGCCGGCTCTACAATGCCGTGGCCTTGCTCGACGCGGGCCGCATCGCGGCGCTGCGATTCAAGGTCAACCTGCCGAACTACGGGGTGTTCGACGAGCGGCGCATCTTCGCCGTCGGCCCGGTGCCGGGGCCGGTCAGTTTCCGCGGCGTGCGGCTCGGACTGCCCATCTGCGAGGACATCTGGACCGATTGGGGGGATTACGAGAACGTCGTCGAATGTCTCGCCGAGACCGGCGCGGAACTGCTGATCGTCGCCAATGGTTCGCCCTATCGCCACGGGGTCGGCGATCTGCGGCTCAACGTGGTGGTGCCGCGCGTCAGGGAAAGCGGGCTGCCGCTGATCTACGTCAACCAGGTGGGCGGCCAGGACGAACTCGTATTCGACGGCGCCTCGCTGGCGCTGAATGCCGACTGCTCGCTGGCGTTTCAGCTCGGCGCCTTCGAGGAGGACGTCGTCACCGCGCGCTGGCGACGCCTCGCCGCGGGCTGGCGCTGCGACGACGGTCCCAGACGGGCCGCACCGGACAGCGACGAGGCGGACTATACGGCCTGCGTCCTCGGCCTGCGCGATTACGTCGCGAAAAACGGCTTTCCCGGCGTGGTGCTCGGGCTCTCCGGCGGCATCGACTCGGCGCTGTGCGCGACGATCGCGGTCGACGCGCTGGGCGCCGAGCGCGTGCGTTGCATCATGATGCCTTACCGGTTCACGGCGCAGGAATCGCTTGATGCGGCGGCGGCCTGCGCGCGGGCGCTCGGCGTGCGCTACGACGTCGTGCCGATCGCGGCGGCAGTCGAGGGACTCGAGGCCGTGCTCAAGCCGGCATTCGCCGGTCTCGCCCGCGACGTCACCGAGGAGAATCTGCAGGCGCGCGTGCGCGGCACGATCCTGATGGCCGTTTCGAACAAGTTCAATCTCATGCTGGTGACGACCGGCAACAAGTCGGAAATGTCGGTCGGCTATGCCACGCTCTACGGCGACATGAACGGCGGCTTCAACCCGGTCAAGGATCTCTACAAGACCGAGGTGTTTCGCCTGGCGCGGCTGCGCAATCGCTGGAAGCCGGCGGGTGCGCTCGGTCCGGACGGCATGGTCATTCCCGACACCATCATCGCGCGCGCCCCGACCGCGGAACTGCGCGAGAATCAGAAGGACGAGGATTCGCTGCCCCCTTATGCGGTGCTCGACCAGATCCTGGAACGCCTGGTCGAACGTGAGGAGCCGGTCGCCGCAATCGTCGCCGCCGGCTTCGACCGCGAGGTCGTCACCCGCGTCGAACGCATGCTCAATATGGCCGAGTACAAGCGGCGCCAGGCCGCGCCCGGCGTCAAGGTGACGCTGAAGAATTTCGGGCGGGACCGCCGCTACCCGATCACCAACCGTTTCCGCGATCCGGGTTCGTCGCTGCCGGCACCCGACACGGCCCTTGTCAAGGGAAGGCCGGCGCGATCGGAGGTCTTCAACTATTGACGCCTGCGCGGGCGGCGACCGGAATTGCGCGCCGCTCCAGCCGGACGAGTCGCCAGCGGGCGGCGATCGGAATCGCCGTTGCAGGCGTGCCGCATCAATGCTGCGGCAGGAAGGTCGGGCCGACGGTGCGCACCTTGCGTTTTTGCGGATCGACCTCTCCCGGCGCTTCCACCAGGGACGACGTTCCACGTGCGGCGGCGTCATGGTTTGCGGGCGACTGATCGGCGCGGACCGGCTTGCCGTCGGGCCCGCTGCGCGGCTGCGACAGCCGCTTCGCGCTCTGCTCGGTGACGACCACGTCGCCCGGCGCCACGGTGTAATCGGGACCGTTGCTCCGCAGCGCGTCATACCAGCTCTCCCCCGGCCGCCGGCAGCTGCAGGCCGCATCGAGCGTCTTGCGATATTTGAACGCCGTCGGCAGCTCGGTATAGGGCCGTCCGGTGAGCGACACGGCTTGGGAGACGTCCTGGCCGGGATTGTGATAGGTATAAAGCTGCACTTCCGCGGCCGGACACATGCGCTGGCAGGTCTGTTCGTCCTGGCGGAAGTGATCGGGCGAGGTGGCGTAGGAAATCGGGAAATAGAAGCCGTCGCAGGTGCGTACGCAGATCGTGCGGTAGGTATCGCCCATGGGCGCGGCGCTTCCCGGCTGATCGACACCGTTGGCGGTGCTGCTGCCGAACAGCCGATCGAAGAAGCCGCCGCGTTCGCCGGCGAGCGCCGCCGCGCGGTATTGCGGGCCGCAGCCGTGGTCGCCGAGCGCGATCAAGAGCGATTGGCGTTGCGCCGCGCGCTCGGCGGTGTTGCCGGACAGACGCTCGAGGTCGTTCTGCATGCGTTCGAGCATCGACCGCTGCCGGTCGATCTCGCGCGCGAGCGGCCCGCATTGGCGCGGAGGATTGCTGAATATCGAGAAGAAGCTCGAGCTTTCGCACCCCATGCGGCGCGATTGCGACACGAGGCGGTCGACTTCGTATTGCTGGCGATTGACCGCATCCTCGGCGCGGCGGATCTGTTCGGCGCGCGCGGGGTCGCTATTGCCGCGGTCGAGCGCGGCAAGCTGTGCTTCCAGGGCCTGGCAGGCCGGCGCCGGGCCGGGAGCGGGAGCCTGCGCCGAGGCAAACGTCGCCGCGGTCAGCAGGGCGGCGGCGCGCGCCGTGCGCGCCAGAGCGGGGTGCGTCATGCGGTTACTCTAACCGAAAATTATGGCGGCGCGAGGATGGCGTCATCCGGAATGCATGCTTTCGGCGCGCAGGTTCCAGAGCACGCCGACGACGATGAGGAGGGCGCCGAGCAGGACGAAAATGTCGAGCGGCTCGCCATAGAACGCCCAACCGACCACCGCGATCAGCGGAATGCGCATGAAGTCGAGCGGCACCACGAGGGTGGCATCGCCCGCCCGGAACGCGTTGCTGAGACAGTAATGCGACGACAGGCCCGCGCCGGCAACGCCGAGCAGAGGCAGGATGTCCCGCGCGGCGAGCCGGGCGAAGGCATCGGTATGGCTGCCCGCAAGCGACAGGGGGAGCTGGATGACCGCCATCCAGAACACGATGCCGAAGGTCGTCTCGGTCATCGTCAGCTTCTTGGTGGCGACCA
>Ga0209581_1002847_pt1 | contig 15744 bp, 16 predicted proteins | sample Coa_R2_FD_187160 | JGI IMG/M metagenome (GOLD analysis project Ga0209581, IMG submission 187160) | Surface soil microbial communities from Centralia Pennsylvania, which are recovering from an underground coalmine fire - Coalmine... | ecosystem: Environmental > Terrestrial > Soil > Unclassified ...
CAGATATATCGATGGCTTTTATAACCCCGTCCGCCGGCATTCGGCCCTTGGCTACAAAAGCCCCATAAAGTTCGAGCACGAAGCAAAGCAAGAGACAATGGCTCTCCACTAACCGCGGGCAAGTCCATCGGGGCGACCGCGGCGTTGATCTCTGCATTGGGCGCAGCCATCCGTTCGAAGGTCGGACGATCGATGACCAGGTCGGGACGAAGTAGGTTGAGCAAGGAGAAGAGATCGCCCGTGCCGAGCTGGACGGGGGTGGCGGTCAGCAGCACCACCGCCTCGGCATTGTCGGCCAGCAGCCTCAGGCCCTGATGGAGGTTGGTGTCGGTGTTGCGCGCATTGTGCGCCTCGTCGACGATCAGCAGGTCGAACCGTGGCGGCGTGTCGAGCGTCGCCAGCCCTTTCGACCGCGCAGCGCCGCGCCGCGTCGGAAAGCCGTGCAGCAGATTCTCGTTCACGAGGGAAAAGGGCAGGATCGCGCGGGCGTAGCGCTCCGGCCATTCGCCATCCAGGTCCGTCTGGTCGAGGCAATGGCGCAGGTCCCGGCTGGACAGGGTCACGAACTCCTCGTCGAAGCGGCGCATCTCGCGATGCCACTTCTCCTCGACGACCAGCGCCTTGGAGCAGACGATCAGGACCGAGCGCAGCGGCCGGCGCGCCTGCAGCTCGCGGAGCAGCAGCCCCGCTTCGATGGTCTTGCCGACGCCGACCTCATCGGCGACCAGAAGCCGCGGCCGATCGGCCCGGATGAACTTCAGGACCGGACGAAACTGATAAGGGATGAAGTCGATGCGGCCGGCCTGGAGGGAATAGAGGTTGGCAAGGCTGGGAACGGCGAGCTGCAGCGCGGTCAGCCGCGCGTTCAGCTCGTTGACGCTCGCGCCGATCGCCGCCGGCGCGATGTTGGCCGGCAGCAGCTGACTCGCGTAAAGCGTCTCCATGCGGCCGTCGATGAACACGCCGTAGCGCGTCTCGCGGTTGCTTGGCGTGATCGAGGTGACCACGCCGATCCGCTTCGGGTCGGAGCGCAGGGCCACGGTCTCGCCGATCGTGAAGCTGGTCCGTTCCGACCGCTCGGCCGCGGCCACGTGCGCGTCGATCATGGCGCGGACCTTCGTTTCGAGCGCCGTCACGTCGATGCCGTTGGCGACGGCGACGCGCACGATCTCCTCCGGGCTGGCGTCGAGGACGCCCTCCGCCAGAAGCGCAAGCGCGCGATCGTCAGTGACGTTGGGACTCATGATTCCATCCTGCGTGAAAGGCTTCGAACAGCTGGCGCACCATTCGCCGGCGCGCCGTGTCATCGTGTCATATTGTGTGGCGGTCATGGCGAGGGCGGCCTGCGCATCCTCGCGGTCGCTGTCCGCGAGGATGTGCTCGAAGACGCCCAGCGCCGGCGGGTCGGTCCCGAGCGCCCGCCGCATCCGCGCGATCAGGTCGCCCATCTCGTAGCAGGCGCCGGGATTGTGGCTCTCTTCCTCGACCATCTCTCCGGTCTCATCCTCCTTGAGCGGTTCGCGGCGAGCCTCCTGGCGCCATTGGCTGGCGATGCTGCGCATCACCTGCGACAGGAAGGCCGGCAGCGACACCTCGATCGGCCAGGGCCGCCGTCCGGACAGCACGCGGTCGAGCGCCTCGTTGAGCAGATCGTCCGCATCGTGCTGACGCAGACCGGACGCCCAGACCCGGGCGAGCGCTCCAAGCCGCACGACATCCGGCCCGCGCAGCCGGCCGATGATGCGGCGAACCTCGCCGGGGGTAAGATGCGTCGCCTCATCGTCCATTGGTCGCGGACCAAGCCTCTCCTAAAGAGCCTTGCGCCGCTCGCAGACAATTTGGGACAGCTCAGGAAGAAATTTTCAGTAGTCCCCGCTGGGGCCCCCAAACATCACTACTGGGCGCCGATCTATTCTAACGAAGGTTGCGCAATTGGGGAGCGCCAGCATTCAAAAGGCGATTTCCACGCCGAAAGCCGCGTCGGCTGATGACGCGTCAGCTTAGGTTAACTCGGTCCTCTTGAGGAGCAGCGGCTCTGTGAGGAGTGGCGCACCCAACAGGATTCGAACCTGTGACCTCCACCTTCGGAGGGTGGCGCTCTATCCAGCTGAGCTATGGGTGCATGCCGTGTTGCTTACGTGGTGCTTACGCGGGATTCTTGCGAGTTAGAAGACTCTAAGCACCGATCTCGCAAGTCCTTATTTTGCAAGCTCCTTTCGATCTCCTTTCCTGTGCGAAGCCGCTTGACACCTGCGTTCGAAGGGCAGCGCTCTATCCGCTGAGCTACGGGTGCCCGTTGCGGCCCATCCTAGCCTATAGAGGTCCGGCCCGCCAAGAGCGTACCCCCTTTCAGCACCGGCTGCCTTCTGCAGGAGCCGGAAACGCTAGAGCCGCCGCCCCTCCGGTTTTTGCTGTCAATGCAAGCGCGAGGGCTGTCCGGCCTTCAATCTCTCGATCTCGTCCTTGATCTGCAACTTTCGCCGCTTCATTTCGGCCAATTTCAGCTCGTCCTTGGCGGGATGACTGAGTTCTTGCGCGATCTCTTTCTCAAGGGCCTCGTGGCGTTGCGTGAGGGCTGTCAAGTGAGTTTCGCGTGACATGCAGAACTCCTTCTGGAATTAGCTGCGGAACAAAACGGGCCGCTAAGGTGAGTGTGCCATAGGATTTAGGAACCGCGAAGCGGCTTTGCTGTTTGCCAGCATCAATTTTTTTTCTGACCCGGAACTTTTTGTAATGGGCACCAGCATCGCAAGGGCGGGGGAGTGGCAACGGCCGTTCGGCGTTGCGCCGCAGGATAAAACATGACCAGCCTTGGCGGACACTCAGATTCGGCTAGAATTTAGGGCGGGCTTAGCCACGGAAACGAGCGGCTCATGGCAGGAAAACTCAGCGCCGAAGAGCGCGCTTCGTTGCAGGCGGAATTCGAGCGCCTGAAACAGGAGCACCGGGATCTTGATGCCGCGATAGAGGCGCTCCTTGAGCTTCCCACGGCTGACAGGCTGCAAATTCAGAGGCTAAAGAAAAGAAAGCTCATGCTCCGCGACCGTCTGGCCTTTATCGAAGATCAGCTTACGCCAGATATCATCGCCTGAGAGGGCCTGTACTGCGCAGCTCGCGCCTCTTTCGAGCCGAAGAAAAAACCTCAACTTCGTATTTTACCTAAATCGTGCTTGGCCGGGAAGGCACGAATGTAAGCCAGGAAGGAGGGATCCCGCCTGCCGCCGGTTTTCCGGAAACGGGGACGCGGTTCAACGGCGAGGCGACGCCGAAAAAACACGTCTCCGGCGCATTCATTGCCAAGTGCGGAGCATCGCCTTCTGCCTGTCCTCTTCGACGCCAGTGCAGCAAGGCGCGGGCGGTTTCGCCGCGGCTGCCTCTCCTGAAGAACAGGCTTTCCACGCCGCCGGCGAAATGCCCTCCGGAGCGCCGGAGACCTTCTCGCGGCGAGGCTCAATCTTTCCTGCGGGGGCGCGCGGAATGGCTCCCGCCGCATCAATCGCAGGATGAGCACCATTCACCGCCATCGCTGGCCCTGCCTGCCCATGACTGAGTAGGCGCATGGTTCCACCTATGCTACACGACATTGCGCAATGAGAGAAATGCCGCGGCAGCGGCAATGGGCTGCTCGGGGCTCGTACCGCATGGTAAAGATTCACACGGGTGTAAGCCAGCTCGGCCGCACTGCCGGAGCCCCGCTCACGCCGGACGAGGCCACGCTCGACCGTGTTCCAAATCCTTACCCCGGGGAAAACTACATCGCCCGCTTCACGGCGCCTGAATTCACATCTCTTTGCCCGGTCACTGGCCAGCCGGACTTCGCCCATTTCGTGATCGACTATCTGCCTGGCGCCTGGCTCATCGAGTCGAAATCCCTAAAACTATACCTCACCTCCTTTCGCAATCACGGCGCCTTCCATGAGGACTGCACCGTGCGGATCGGCAAGGATCTCTTGGCCTGTTTAGAGCCGCGCTGGCTGCGGATTGGCGGCTACTGGTTTCCGCGCGGCGGCATCCCGATCGATGTCTTCTGGTCGGCGGGCGTGCTGCCCCAAGGCGTTTGGGTGCCGGATCAGGGCGTTTTGCCCTACCGCGGGCGCGGATAGGGGGCCAGCCACACCTCGCCCATTTCGCGATGCGCAAGTCGAGCAGCTTTTGGCCAGGGGCCATTCCACCGGGCGAAGGGCCGCGGACGCAGCTTCCGCTGATGTTAGGGCCACCGTAGATGGCATAGAGCGCTCGATGGCGGCTGTTGATAATTCTGCCGCACGTGACTCTTTTCAGATCCTCAACTTGGCCGCAAACCAAACGCTGAGGCTAGCAGAACCAGGCAGGTGCCGTTACTGACCTTAAAGGTGCGATCGAGCCAGCGCCGGCTCCAGCGAGATTTCTCTTGGCGCAGGCCAAGCGCAATCATTGCTGAATGAAACATTACCGATGCCCGTTCACTGGCAGCTCAGATGGCAGCTCTTCTAAATTCGACTGGAACCGGCCGCCTCATAACAGCGCTCTTCCTCTTGGCGCTGCTGCTCTATCTCGTGCCAGCCACCTTCAGACTGCGGGAGAACGAGCGCTGGCTCCGGCGCGGCGCTGTTCTCACCCTCGCTACAGCGTTAGCGATAGCCGTGGCGGCGAGCCTGTTGTGGCTCACCCAGTAACGTGAGGCAACGGGAAAGATCTGCGCCGGACCGGCGCGCCCCTCATCTATCCGGTGAATACGAGACCAGCCGGGGCTCTGCCAAGCGTCAGGGAAGCAATTCAGGGCCTGGCGCGAGGCTCGTGGCGCGCATTGCACGAAGTGTGGCGCGCCTCGATTTTGCTAGCAACGTACAGCACGTTTTGTTATAAGAAGACATGGAGCAACCTCACGAAAGGCTTCAGATTGCCCGCCGCAATGCTGGCTTTGAGACCGCGACCGATGCCGCGCGCACCTTTGCTTGGAATGAGAACACCTATCGCAGTCATGAGAACGGCGAGCGTGGCCTGCGTCTGCCGATTGCTGAGCGCTATGCCGAAGCGTTTGGCACGAGCGCCGCTTGGCTGCTGACTGGCGAGGGCGAGCCAGATCCCCAGCCGGAACCGAAAAATACCGTGCGCCTCGTTGGCCGGATCGGCGCTGGTGCGGTGATCGACTCTGATCTTGAGCAGGAGCCCCCCGAGGGCTTCGCGGAAATCGAGATTCCCTATCCCGTTCCCGAGGGTGCCATCGCATTCGAGGTCGTGGGCGACAGCATGTGGCCGCGCTACGACCCGGGGGATATTGTCATCTGCTGGAAGGTTGCGCAGACACGCAGCGAAGCCGATGGATGGGAGGCGGCCGTACGGCTGACAGACGGGCGCCGCTATCTCAAGACCCTCCGGCGCGTGGGCAAGGACCGCTTTGATCTCGTAAGCCATAATGCAAGCCCGATCCGCAACGTTCAGATCGAATGGGCCTGCAAGGTGTTCGGCAATATCCGCGCAGGCGAATGGACCCTCCTCGACAGGGCGCCGAAGAGCACGGCCAAGCGAGCCCCCCGCCTCTCTGGGCTCTGAGCACTCCACAAATCGAGGAGCCTTCGTTTCCGGCCGCTCGCCGCTTGGCGCCTGGCTGGGCGCAAAATTTGCGTTTTTTGCGTCGGCTGTACGATTCGTGTTGCAATTTCCTGTGCATTATGTACAGTACGTTATCGGCACGAGACACTCGGCCGACCGAGCCAAGCAATCCAAAGGCGGTTGCAAGAAGTGTTCAGCGGCTTTTTCATCATTCATACGGAGGGTAGTGCGATGGCTAAAGAGCGTAAAACCGGCAAGCCGGCCATGGTTGCGGCAGACGAGACCGGGAGTGTTCCCGTGACCCGTCTTGAGGCGAGCGCGACGGAGACGGCCCAATATGTGGCGCAAATGACAGCCGAGCTGATGGGAATCGCGAAATCTTCCGCTGACTACATCGCCTCAATGGCCGCCGAACTCTCAACGTTGACCCGCTCCGCCCGCCTCGACAGGCTGACAGTTCTCCTCGATCTGGTGCACCAGGAAGCACAAGCGCACGTGGCGTGAGCGCGCGACGGAGCTCCTCGACCTCATCACGGGAGCAGAGGCGCAAGAAAGCAAACACGGCCGAGGCGCTTCTTTCGGGCGGCTGGGAAAGGCGCTGCCTGAATGAGGCGCTGCCCGCTCGATCGGCGGCCCAATGCCGCCAAAAAATGCGGTTAGAACAGCGGCTCGATGCGAGGCGTCTTGCCTGAAATCCCCGCTCCGGAGAAATGTGGGGCGGCCGTCCCGGGCAAGGCGCGGGCGTTCCGGCCCCCAAAGCCGCGGTAATCTCGGATTGCCTGGCCTCGCTCTCCGCCCGGCGCAGCTTGTCGAGCTTTTCGGAGGCATTGCCGTACGCTTAGCCCATTACCGCCAAGCGCGCCGCGTTCTCGCTCGCAATCGATTCGACGCCCGCTCCGGTCAGCAAGGAAAAGATATATTCGGCTGTCAGCTTCTTATGCAGAGCGCCGGGATCGAGATTGTTGGAATTGCCCGCCGAGGCCGCGTTCGTTAGCTTCACGTAGGAATGCGACGGCTCTCTTTCGAGCTTTGGCGTGCGTGTGCTCGAACTGGTGAGGCCCCTTCTTCAGGGCGCGGGGGGCTGGCGGCCAGGCCATCCCGTCATGGTCGAATATTTTGATCGCTACCTGAAATGCCCGCTAAGCGTCCGCTTGGCTTGCGAGTGCATTGCTGCCCTATCCAAGGCCATTGGGAGTGCGCAGCAAACGCAAATGTCGCTGGTGAGTGAGCCGCGGCGGTCAAATCCCCGCTTTGGTGACAAGAGACCTTGGCAGGTGAGCCGCGATTGGCGATCCGACGATGACCGCGCCGAAGTGACGGAGGCCGTCGCTGCCAAGCTCGGCTTGAAGGGATCGTTGACCCTCAAAAGAGACCGGCACGCGCGGGAGGTGGTTCTGACATTCGCTGATTCAGCGCCGGTGACGCTGGTTTTCGATCAGGGATTTGGCAGTTGGCCGGGGACGCGGATGCACAAGACCAGGCTGCGAAGCTAATGGCGATCAACGTAATGGTCCAGGGGCCTGGCGATCCATCCTATATTGTTGCGCACCGGTAGCCCGGAGTTTCCTGTGTCATAGGGCTATGGCGAAAACGTAGTTCTCATCATCGCCTGGCGCAGTGCACCAATAATTTCTATCGCATAGAGCCAATATTGCTTAAGCCGCCTAACCGCTAGCTGCCACCGGAATGGCAGCACAGTTGCACAGTTGCTGAGAGCGCGGCAACAGCGCGCCGGTCTAACACGGTGCTGCGCAGTGCGCTGCGGGCAGTCCGTTCATCTCTTCGAACTCGGGTTGGTTTCAATCATCCGGCTGAAAGAGGCTTGGGCGAGCGGCTTCAAACGAGCCGCGACTGCTCGACCGCGGCAGCGATAAAGCTCGCGAAGAGCGGGTGCGGCTCGAAAGGCCGCGACTTGAGCTCCGGATGAAACTGCACGCCGATGAACCAAGGGTGGCTCTCGAGCTCGACCGCCTCCGGCAAAAGGCCGTCAGGCGACATGCCCGAGAAGATCATGCCCTTCTTGGCAAGCCTCTCGCGGTAGGCCGTGTTGACCTCGAAGCGGTGGCGGTGGCGCTCGGAAATTCTCGCCGTGCCATAGATCGCTGCCATTTTCGAGCCCGGCAAAAGATCGGCGGGATAGGCCCCAAGGCGCATCGTGCCGCCAAGATCGCCCTTGGCGCGGCGGATTTCGAGCTCGTTGCCGCGCATCCATTCGGTCATGAGCCCCACCACGGGCTCCTCTGCCGGGCCAAACTCGGTCGAATTGGCCTCCGCCACGCCCGCCAACGAGCGCACAGCCTCGATCACCGCCATCTGCATGCCAAAGCAAATGCCGAAATAAGGCACCTTGCGTTCGCGCGCAAAACGGGCGGCGAGGATCTTGCCCTCCGCCCCGCGCTGGCCGAAGCCGCCGGGGACGAGAATACCGTGCACGCCCTCGAGATAAGGCGCAGGATCGGTCGTCTCGAAAACTTCCGACTCGATCCACTGCACGTTTACCTTCACCCGGTTGGCAATGCCGCCGTGGACCAGCCCTTCGTCGAGTGATTTGTAGGCATCCTTGAGACCGGTGTACTTGCCCACAATAGCGATCGTGACCTCACCTTCGGGGTTCTTGATCCGCTCCACCACCTCATTCCAGCGGTGCATGTCTAGCTTCGGCGCGGGCTCGATGCCAAAGGCGCTGAGCACCTCCTGGTCCAAGCCCGCAGCATGATAGGCGTGCGGGACCTCGTAGATCGAATCGACGTCCCGCGCTTCGATCACCGCGCTCTCGCGCACGTTGCAAAAAAGACCGATTTTGCGCCGCTGCTCGCGCGGAATCTCCCGGTCCGTGCGGCAGAGAAGGATATGCGGCTGGATGCCGATAGAGCGCAATTCCTTGACCGAATGCTGCGTCGGTTTCGTCTTGAGCTCCTGAGCGCTCGGTATGAAGGGCAGGAGCGTCACATGGATATAGATCGCGTGCGCCCGGGGCAGGTCGTTCCCGAGCTGGCGGATCGCCTCGAAGAAAGGCAAGCCCTCGATGTCGCCGACAGTGCCGCCGATTTCAATGAGGACGAAATCCACATCACCGGTCCCGCTCAGGATGAAATCTTTGATGGCGTTGGTGACATGCGGAATGACCTGGACGGTTGCCCCGAGATAATCGCCCCGCCGCTCCTTGGCGATGATTTCTTGATAGACCCGGCCGGTCGTGATGTTGTCCTCGCGTGAAGCGGGCCTGCCGGTGAACCGCTCGTAATGGCCAAGATCGAGATCGGTTTCGGCCCCATCCTCGGTGACAAACACCTCGCCATGTTGATATGGGCTCATCGTCCCCGGATCAACGTTGAGATAAGGGTCGAGCTTGCGGAGCCTGACGCTATACCCGCGGGCTTCGAGGAGAGCGCCGAGAGCGGCGGCCGCTAGCCCTTTGCCGAGCGACGAGGCCACGCCGCCGGTAATGAAGATAAAGCGCGTCATCAGGGTTGGGATTTACCCTATTTCCGCCCTTTTGGGGAGGGCGGCAAATGGGTCTTCCCCGGTTTACAGCGCCGCCAACTTCTACTTCGCCCAGGGCTCGGAGGCCGGCGGGGCCGCCTTGAACGGGGCAGGTTTGGGCGCTGGCGCGAGGGGCACGGCGCTATCCGCTCCGGACTGCGCGGGAAGGGTTGCAAGCGGGGTCGCTGGCTCCTTCAGCGAAGGCAATGGGCCCTTCGGAGGGGCAATCTGCATAATGCTATTGGTCTGTTCCGGCGCCTCCTCGCCCGCCTCGGGCAAGCTCATGGTCTGAGGTACCGTGCCCTCCGGCAAGGCTGGCGGCGCCGATGGCCCGCCCTCAAGCCGCTTCAGTTGGTCAAGGATGCTGCCTTTGCTTTGAGCCGGCTTGCCGGCGCCGCCCGCCGGAGGCTCGGCGGGCGTGATGCTCTGGAAGGTCACCTCCGGGCCCTGATTATAGCGTGCGAGCAATGTCAGCCCGATGCTCGTCAGAAAAAACAGTCCTGCCAAGATCGCCGTTGCCCGGGTGAGAGCGTTTGCCTGCCCGCGGCCGGTCAGAAAGCCTCCGCCGCCGAGACCCAGCGCCCCGCCCTCGGAACGCTGGAGCAGCACCGTCGCGATGAGCATGACGATGATCATAAGGTGAACGACGATCAGAACCGACTGCATCGAAGATCTTCCGATTACCGCCAAGCCGGAGGCAACAATTTGCAACGGCTCCTTCTTTCCAAATTTTGGCCTGTTGGCAAGAGGCAGCTTGGGTTTTTCTTGAGCGGCAGCCGTCCTATTGGGCCGGACACGCTCCGTGCCCATGCCCTTAAGGCGGGCGAAGTGTTAGTGCCGGGCACATCGCGCAGGGCTTGGCGCACAGCGATCGCGAAGGTGCGGGCGGGCTTTGGCTATCTGCAATCTGGTAAAGCCGGACAGGAAAATCCCAATGAGCGAAATTTACACTTTTAAGGCCAAGGCGCTGGGAGGCCAGGAAATTGCCCTCTCGGACTACACCGGACAGGTTCTCCTCATCGTCAATACCGCAAGCAAATGCGGGTTTACTCCTCAATATCATGGGCTTGAAGCGCTTTACCGCAAATATCATCCAAGAGGCTTTACCGTTCTTGGATTTCCATGCAATCAGTTCGGTGCCCAAGAGCCTGGCGATGAGGCAGAAATCGCCGGATTTTGCTCGAAGAACTATGGCGTAACTTTTCCGATGTTTGCAAAGATTGATGTCAACGGCGCCTCGGCCCATCCGCTCTTCCAGTTTCTCAAGAGAGAGGCGAAGGGGGTCCTCGGAAGCGAAGCCATCAAGTGGAACTTCACCAAGTTCCTCGTGACCCGCAAGGGCGAAGTGGCGGCCCGTTTCGCACCGTCATGCACGCCCAATGATCTTGAACCAGAAATCGAAAGGCTGCTTTGAGCCGGGGCTCGCGGCAAGCCATCTAGCCAAAGAGGGAGCTGATGCCTAAAGGGAATTGTCAATGCGGGCGCAGAGCGCTCTGAAATCCGGCTAGGTAATCCAAGGAGTCGATGTCATGCCCGTGCGGCTCGACACAAGAAGTGCGGATTTTGCTGCTGCGTTCGATTCTCTCCTCGCCATGAAGAGGGAGGTGTCGGAGGATGTTGACCGCGCGGTCCAAAAGATCATCGCAGATGTGATCGCGCGGGGCGATGCGGCTCTTGTTGATTATTCGAAAAAATTCGACCGCGTCGATCTTGAGGAGAAGGGCCTGCAGGTAAGTGCGGCGGAAGTTGACGCCGCTTTTTCCCGCTGCCAGCCGGACGTGCTGAATGCCTTGCGCCTAGCACACGAGAGGATCATCGCATTTCACGAGCGCCAGCTGCCCCATGATCTGCGCTACACCGATTCTGAGGGCGTCGAACTTGGCTGGCGCTGGTTCCCGGTCGAATCGGCTGGACTTTATGTTCCCGGCGGGACCGCAGCCTATCCGTCTTCGGTCCTCATGAATGCGGTGCCCGCCAAAGTCGCTGGCGTCTCCCGCCTCGTGATGGCAGTGCCCGCGCCGGGCGGGGAAATCAACCCTTATGTGCTGGCGGCGGCTAAGATCGCAGGGATCGACGAGATCTACCGCGTGGGCGGAGCGCAGGCCATCGCGGCGCTTGCCTTTGGAACCAAAGCGATCGCGCCGGTCACAAAGATCGTCGGCCCAGGCAATGCTTATGTTGCTGCGGCCAAGCGCAGGGTCTTCGGCGTGGCCGGGATCGATATGATCGCCGGCCCCTCCGAGGTCCTCATCATTGCCGACGCCAGCGCCAATCCCGGCTGGATCGCCGCCGACCTCTTAGCGCAAGCTGAACACGATGCCGCCGCTCAGTCGATCCTGATCACCGACGATGCAAGCCTTGCTGACGCGGCCGCGGAAGCGGTAGCACGTCAGTTGCTCGAGCTTCCGCGCAAGGAGATTGCGGCGGCAAGCTGGCGCGATTTTGGCGCCATAATCCTCGCTGACAGGCTTGAAGAAAGCATTGCGCTCGCCGGCAAGATCGCTCCGGAGCATCTCGAAATTATGATGGAAAACGCCGAGGAGCTCGCGGCAAAAATCCGCAACGCCGGCGCGGTCTTCATTGGCGCTTACACGCCGGAGGCCATCGGCGATTATGTTGGCGGCACCAATCACGTGCTTCCGACAGCACGCTCGGCGCGGTTTTCCTCTGGCCTAAGCGTCCTTGATTTCATGAAAAGGACCTCGATTTTGAAATGCCGGGCGGGCGCTCTCAGGAAACTCGGGCCAGCGGCGATTGCACTTGGCCGCGCCGAAGGGCTCGACGCCCATGCTAATTCCGTCGCGCTGCGAATGACTCAGAAAGAATCATGAGCCGGAACAATCCGGGCAGCCGCAACCGCCTTGTGTCCGTGACTCTCGACGAAGCTTCGATCGGCCGGGGCGCGGCCGACCAGGAGCACGAGCGGCAAATTGCCATCTATGATCTCCTGGATGAGAACACGTTTGCTCTGCCCGGCCGCGACGACGGACCTTATGGCCTAAGAATCGCTTTGCAGGATGCAAAGCTCGCCCTCGAGATCGTCGATCAGCACGGAGCACCGCTTGCCCTGCATATCCTCTCGCTAACTCCCTTCCGGGGTCTGCTAAAAGATTATTTCATGATCTGCGAGAGCTATTATGCGGCGATCCGCTCCGCGGGTCCGCGGCAAATCGAGGCGATCGACATGGGCCGGCGCGCCATTCACGATGAAGCAGCAGACCTCCTCATCGAGCGCCTCAAAGGCAAGATCGAATGCGACCGCGATACCGCGCGGCGCATCTTCACCCTCGTCGCCGCCTTACATTGGAAAGGCTGAATGCCCCTTCCGCCCCTGCCAGATGCCGGGGCGCTAAGGCCGCCTGCCGTGAAAAACCGGCCCAAAGCGGTGCTCTTTGCTTGCACGCGCAATGCCGTGCGCTCGCCAATGGCCGAGGCCATTGCCCGCCACCTCTTCGGCCGGGAGATTTATTTCGCCTCTGCTGGCATCAAACGTGCCGTAAGCGATGGATTTGCTGTCGCAGTCTTGGACGAAATCGGCATTGATATGAGCAAGCACCGCCCGCAAACCTTCGAAGAACTCGAAGATGGCTACTTCGATCTCATCGTTACCCTTTCGCCCGAGGCGCACCACAAGGCGCTTGAGTATACGCGGACCCAGGCCATCGACGTCGTCTACTGGCCAACCCTGGATCCAACTGCCGTCGAAGGCTCGCGCGAGCGGATTCTCGAGGCCTACCGGGAGGTTCGCGATGGCCTCCTTGAACGCATCAAAAAATTGTTGGGCTATTCCCCAATGGGGAATCTGTGACGCTTTGCCGCTTTTGCCACGCCGCAGAATTGCGCCGATAACGGCCCTGAAGGGGAGCGAACATTGGCGAAATTCACACGCAGATCGTTCATGGCTTCAGCGCCTTTGGCCGCACCCGGCATGGGCGGCGCGCAGCCCAGCCTTGCAGCCGAATTGCTGGATGACGAGAAAGACAGCGAACGGATAATACTTCTGCACTTTACGGACACGCACGCGCAGCTCGAGACGCATGCTGAGTACCTCCCTGGGGCAAGCCAAGAGATTGAAATGATGGGTGGCTATTGCCGGCCTTAAATCGGCGATTGAGCGTGAGCGCACAAACTGCCGGGCGGCTGTTTCGCCTCGACGGCGGCGGCGAGCTTCGGGGAGCGCACGGCCCGCAAGCGTTCCAAGCCTCCGTTCACGGTGCAACCAAAGCGTATTTGGCGGCACATCCGGTCATAGCGCCGGTCCGCGAGGACCGCGAGGGTGCTATCGATCTGCCCCGAGCGGTATTCAGCCAGGATGCGGTGCTCGCCGGGGGCGACGTGAGCACGGTCCCGGCAACGCCATCCGGGCTGCCAGAATAGGTGAAAAGCTCCGGCAAGAAGGCCGGCTGGCATCACCTCCCCGCGGCCGCAGCTGTAGATCTCGCAACGAGTTCATGCCATGGCAGGGATCCTTCGATGCCGCATTGCCCGGGTTCGATGATCCCTAGATAGGGTGAAAACAAGAACGTCTGCCCCAGCCCAAACTCCTCTGCCCGTAAGTAGAACCGGTCAAGAATAAAGGCGAAATCAGGCGCTCTCTGGACAACTCGCCCCCGGTAGACCAAAAAAAGCTTCTCACCGGGTTTGAGCGATTCCTTAAAGATTCGATCAGCACTGCGGTCCGGCGGAAGAAGCGCGGCTTGAATGTCGCCTTTACAATCAGAGCCGTGAAATCTTAGGCGAACGAAAAAAACCGAATCGTTCTCCCGGGATACAAGAGTGAATCCCTGGCGTTGCAGAAATTCAATGAGCATTTTCTCGCCAACTAACGAAGGGTCGGCGGCCTTAGCGGCGAATAGAATCTTCAGGCCAATACTCGATATCACGATCAACAGGAGCAAGATGCCTCGAAGAGGAGTGACCCTTATCTGGCCGGACCGCCCGGGCCGAGGCGATAAGGATGGCGGCGAACAAAAGGGCGGCATTGTAGACATTAGCGCCAACCGGACCATGGACGATTTCGTACCAGCTTTCGCTTAAGCCCATTAATGCGAGCCGTATGGCGTTCAACGAGACAGCTACGCTGATAATTGCAAATAGACCGGAAAGATCCCGCTTCGGCCGTCCGGAGCAAATCGCGTGGCGCACAGTTGTCCAGCACAGGATTGCGTAAAGAGAGCCCAGCAAGGAGGAGCAGCCTGCGAGGACAACTAGACCCTGTTGATTTTCGATTGCCAGAACATTGCTTGTCACCTTTACCCCGCCCTTGAGCAAATTCAAAAGCCATCCGCTCAAGGCCGCATCGAGGCTCAGGACGGACGGGAATGCTTGCAGCAAGATTTGGCTCCAGCCCTCGCTCACCGCAATGAGAGCAAATAGGAGCGCTGCCCCTCTAGCCGCATAATCTCTCCTTCCCCGGCCCGCCTCCACGGCTGCCAAGAAAAGGACTGCGAGCCAGCTCGCCTTCGCCGATGGCAACAAGAGAAGGGCGAAGAAGCACGAAAATTCGATAAGATCGGCCAAGGTATTGACCTGCCCGGCCGCCCGCGAGGCAAGCTTTGCCCCGACGACTGTAGCGGCGGCAACGACCAAGCTCACGCCAAAGGTGCCGAACGCGGCTCCCCGCAAGCCGTCGCGTTCAATCGAATGAACGGCTTGGGGGACCAGGCCATTGACGGCCCCTAAGACATAAGCGGCGGCGGCAAGGTCAGCCCTTTTGACGGTGACCTCTGCCACGCTCAAGTAAGCCAGGCGCTTAAACATAAGTTTGATTTGACACAGGTAATAGCCTTACCTAGCGTTTAGGACTAGCCTTTCCAGGGAGGTGGCCGCGACTATGATCAAATATTACTTCACCTTTGCGATTACAATACTTACGCTTCCGCTTGGCCTGTACGCCACCGGGATGTGGGGGAATGAGCAGGGCTCCGGGGCGTCCGGCAACGGCAACGGCTATCATGCTGCTCCAGCTCCGGTCCTTGGTGTTGGTTTGCCCTCGCTGGCGGGAGCCGGTCTTGGTTACATTTTGTTGCGCCGCTCGCGCAAGCTTTAGCTGAGGCCCCTCAAAACGGGCGCGAGGGCTAGCTGAAGAGGCGCCAACATCGGTTGAATTCGCTAAGCGGCGGAACTGCTGCTGGCCCGCGATCAGAGGACGGCGGAACTTTGTAATCCCAAGGCCTCTGGCTGCGCTGCACTGGACAATCGGCCGCGCGGTCCACTATAACCTCGCGGCCCTCAGATTCCCCGCCTGACGCGGCGCCCAGGTAGCTCAGTCGGTAGAGCAGCGGACTGAAAATCCGCGTGTCGGTGGTTCGATTCCGCCCCTGGGCACCATTTCCAGTCCGCCGCCGTTCGCAGATGTTCCCGGACGTCCAAAAACATCCTGAATTTCAAGGCTTTCTCGCATAATTTCGGTTGCGAGCGTCCGCGGCCAATCGCCCAAAGCCGGCGAATTTGTTGGCACATTTGTTGGCCCTTTTGTTGGCCCACGTCGAGGCCAACAGAAAATGGGCCAACAAAAATGCCGCTCATCCACCGGGATCATCTGGTGGAAAATAGTATCGAAGCGATCAGAGAGGCCGCCGATGAGGCTCGCAACAGCCGAGTGGACTTGCCCGCGGTTAGTGGAGAGCCATTGTCTCTTGCTTTGCTTCGTGCTCGAACTTTATGGGGCTTTTGTAGCCAAGGGCCGAATGCCGGCGGACGGGGTTATAAAAGCCATCGATATATCTG
>Ga0209581_1002848_pt1 | contig 15743 bp, 14 predicted proteins | sample Coa_R2_FD_187160 | JGI IMG/M metagenome (GOLD analysis project Ga0209581, IMG submission 187160) | Surface soil microbial communities from Centralia Pennsylvania, which are recovering from an underground coalmine fire - Coalmine... | ecosystem: Environmental > Terrestrial > Soil > Unclassified ...
TCCAGCGTGAAAAACAGCATGCGCCCCTGGCGAAGCGCAAAGGACTCGCTCTTCGCCGGCCTTCCGCGCGGCGGAAGAACGCCGGTGCAGCGAGCCATGCGCCACTCTAGCCCGGAAACCAAGCGGCGCTACCAACTCGGGATGGCGGAACAGGTACGTCAGGCCGTCAAGAAGGTGAACCAGCGTTTGTAGGGAACACGCACCGCGTTACATTTTCGTGACAGTCAGCCGGTCGGGAACGGGGGTCTCGCGATAGCGGCTTCTAACCCACTCAGAGAAGAAGAAGTTGGCTCCCCGGGCTAGATTCGAACTAGCAACCCTTCGGTTAACAGCCGAATGCTCTACCGTTGAGCTACCGGGGAACGGCCCATCGTAGGAACTTGATTATAAAGGATTAGGCGGCTTTTACGCCAACCTCCTTTCCTTGCAAAATGGTTCCAACTGGTTCCAACAGGGCAACTTCATTGCCATCGCTTACGCTTTTTTGAGCGCGAACGACGGGTTGTAGCTTGGCCATTTCCGTCGCATTGTTGGACTGCCATTTTGCCATGTAGTGCTTAATCATGGCGTCGGAACCATGCCCTACCCATTCACGGATCACTGCGAACGTCACGCCGGAGTACGCGAGATAGCTGATGCGTCCATGTCGAAATGCGTGCATCCCGTTTCTGCCGGGGAACTTGATCTTCAGCTTTTTCAGGATGGGTTTCAGTTGCCATTTCAACACACTATTCAAGCGCAGCGGCGTACAACGATTGGAATGCCACACCAAGCCTGATCTGCGTCCGTTCAGGTGCTCTTTGATCTCGGCCACTACCGAGGAATCAATGGGCACATGACGAATCTCGCCGTTCTTGGGTGTGCCTTCCATTCCCTCAACAATGGAGCGGCGAACCGTAATGACTCCATCCTTGAGGTTCACATCTTCAATGCGCAACGCAAACAGTTCACCGGCTCGCAGACCTCCGCCAGCAGCAACCGCGAATAGTGACCGATACTGCCCTTGGCCCATTTCCACGATTGCGGCCATTTGGTCTGGCGTAAAGCAGGGTGCGTCTGCTTCCACGTCAGCGGCAGGCTCTACCTTGCTCCATTTGATGAGCCACGGCAGCATGGTCGTCTTTCCGTACTGCAGCGTTTCATCCAAATAGAAGTTGTAGACAGCCCGAACGATGCCAAACAGGTTGCGCATGGATTTGTTGCCCAAACCTTCTTTCTTCCACCTGCGAACCAGTCCCCGGATCACCGGATACGTGATGTCCTGAATTGGAGTGTCCTTCAGATGAGGAAGGACATGCTTATTCAGTTCACAACCCATTGTCCGTTTCGACGAATGCTTGCCGTTCGCCTGTAGCTGCTGAGACTTCCATAATTCAGCGGCCGTGTCGAACGTGACAACGGAGCCGCGCGACGCTTCAAGATGTGCGGCGGTATTCACGCCTTCAGCGTCAATGATCCGCTGCGCTTCTTGTTTTGCGGCTACCATCGTCGTTGCTCTTAGGGTGCGGCGTACTCGCTGTCGTCTCGTCGTGCCAGGAACGTCCTGGTAGAAGAGAAGCGAAAACGAATCCCCGCGCTTTTCGATACGTCCATTCTGTCCCGGTCTACGTGACATTGATCTCCTATCACGTTGAACCGGCACCGCTGCCACAAGAGTACCGGCGTCGGACACATCTAGCAATGGAGTCAATGTCTCCGAGAGTTCAATTTGGGAGGCGCGGCTGGACTTCGCCCATGTACGATCAGCATCCTGATCTAACAGCGGCGTTCGTGCCCGTCCATTTGGCCCAATAGCAACAGTGAATCTCGGTTCGTCTCGCGAAAAGTCCTGCATCTGCCGTGACGGAATTCGTGCTGTTGAGGAACACGATTTGCTGCAATCTTCGTAATGCTTCTGTGTCTTTGGCATTCCGCCTTCCCTCACAAAAATCAAGTTCTCTGCGTGTGGGTTTGAAAAGCGAATGGGTAAGGGGAATGGATAAGAAGAATGGGTTAAGGGGAATGGAGTCCGCCCTGTGGATGCTGCAGGGGAAGCCGGGACGCGGCGGCAAGCTTGCCGCCGCGTCCCGGCGCTGATGGTTCTGGTTTTGCGACTGTTTAGCGGTTCTGCTTGTGGGCCGATCCAGTTTTTGCGTTCATAGCCTAGCTGAGAGAATTATGGTTTCGACCGTATCTTTGCGATTTCTTGCAACATTTTCTGCACTCGGGAATTATCACTGCTCATCGCGTGGTCACGAAGAACCTGTCTTATGACGTTTTCAAAGTCCATGCTGAGCCAAATGATTTTGTCGGGGGAGTGGTAGGCACACGTTGTCCGATACGATTGCGGCAATTTGTAGGCGAAGTGGAGGACAAAAAACAGTCCAGAGACGTAAAAGAGGTATCTGGAGCATTCGGGAAGATGGGCCTCCCACGGCACCAACATGGCGTTTAAGACACTTCCGTTAGGACAAACCGAGACCCATAGAGCCACGTCCTCGGGGAGTGCCGATGCGCCTAGCAGAAATTGGCGAATGGGTTCCTCATACGCGCAAAGATGAACATCCGGGGCTTCGCTCCGTAAAGAAGAAGTCCACTGGTGGACTGCGCCACGCCAAAAGACGCTCACGGCAAAGTAAACGATTTTCTCCATGTCTAGTGACTTCACCTTCGCGCCCGCATATAACTTAGTGCCACCATCGACCAGAAGCGGTGTTTCGGCATTCAGTGCGTCGAGAATCGGAAATTTTTCGCCGTAGTTTCGAGGAACGTTCCCAAGTACCCATGCCTCGCCATTCTTGCTGAATCTTTGTTCGCAGTCCGAACAGAGTAGGTAATCGCTTAGCTGAGCAGATGACTGCAACAATTGTTCACTCGACAGAACAACAGGACTTGCATTCTTGAGTGCTGGAGCACGATTGATTTTGTACGCCCCCTTCGGGAGGTAGTGGCTGTCCTGTAATGGCCTTGTTTGAAGACACAGCTTGCAGACGCCGATTGGCATCTCGAACTCCCCCTTCGTTTCGCTAATGAACGACTTCCCTGCAAGCTCGGACGAGCGTGCGGACACGCATCGCTAATCGTTCCGGGCCTCAAGCGGTTGCGTCACTTCTTTTTCCTCAGCGAACTAGTTGAAGAACCCATCCAACGCGCAAACATCTAGATCTTACGGTCCGTGATGATGCGTGCTCCTTTTCCTTCGAATGTGGGTTTTCCAGACGAATCTCCTGCTTCCTTGGAATCCGACCCTTAATGAAGACCTGAGCAAGTTTTGGTTCCGGCGACTCTACAGCAGAGTAAGGCTTAAGCTTACCCTGTCCTCGTGCGGCGCGCCGATAGCCCGCCGCACGAGCGTGACTTTCGGCGTTTGTGGCTCCAGTCCTTGCGACTGTGGATTTTGACGCCTTTCTAACCGAGGGGGCGTACCCCGGTCGTCGGTATTTCCTCTTCCACTTCGGCAGTCTTCTTCGCATGCGTCGGTTCTTCGGGCACGAGCTCAAACGTGACTTTTGGGAGCGTCGGCAGAATCCCCTGCGGGATGATCATGTCTTGATTGAAGATCAACGCGCTCAGTTCGGCCGGGCCACGCTTCCCAGGCACCCTGATCCTCTTCACGCATTGACGGTTTTCATCCGCTTCGACGACTTCTGCTTGCGCCAGGAGGTCATAGAGGCGGTGATTGGAAGGCAGCTTGGTTTTATCCTCCCGCTTCAGGAAATCGCGGGCCACGGAGAGCGAGAGCGGGATGACTACAGCGGCTTTGTCGCCCGTGACATAAACCGGCGCGCCAAGCGTATTGACGCTAAGCTGGCCCTCAGAGATCAGGTGCCTAAGGGCGCGGATGAACTGGTTGACCTTGCTGTCGGGCCGCTTCAGCATCCAGTCCGGCGCGGCCCGCTCGACGCTCTGCTGATCCAGCTTGCTCACAAGATGCGCCAGAGGTGTCGATTGGTCGGTGGTATGACTGCCCGTAAGTGCGCCCATCAGCTCGGGCAACCGTTCCAAACCGAGGAATCGGACATCGGCGGGACTCAAGAGATGGTGCATGAGCCAGGGTGAGAACTGGGCGTGACCGCCGCGTACCCGCTTCTTGTTCCATTCCAGAAGCGGCTCCCTTTTGACTTGTCTCAGAAACTCGGTGTAGGTCTCGTTCAGAGGAGACCAACGCCGCTCTCCTGCCACCAACTCAATGTCAAAGAGCTTACCGAGATCGTGGCCAAGACCGGCGAGGAAGCAGAGGTACTGCGTTTGCAGAGGGTCGGCTTCGATATTGAAAAGGGCAACGTCGGGAGGGGCATCGGGGAGAAGCGTCTTTTCAAACTGCTCCAGTATGTTCCGGGCGACTTCGAGCGAGTGCTGAAGGAGCCCGAAGCGGCTGCTGTGGTGGTGGTCGGCGCTGGCCGGCAGGTCGCCGACCAGGTCGCGTAACTTTGCTATGACACGCGCACCGCGTGCGCGGCAGTCCATCTCTTCCGGCAGCCGAGACAGGATGGTCTCGGTCAGCTCATCCAGCAAGACTCGCTGCGATTCCGGGGGCGGTTCGAACGTCCCCAGGACCGCCCCCAACTCTTGCCCCCGGGGGTGTGCCGGTACAGGAAGGGTAAGGGTTCCATTTTGGCGGAAAATCTGCCGAGAAATCTGTCGCCAGATTTTCCGCGCTACTGCCGCTGCGGTTTTCACCATGACGTGCCTCCTTCTTCGGCGGTATTCGTATGGGTGCCGTTGTTGTGGATGACATCTCTTGTCTGCTGCTGCGCATCGCTCAGCCCTTGGTTGGCGAGCTTCCGGGCTCGCAGCTCGCGAAGCTGTTGCCTGTTCGTGATGACCGGGCGGACGACGGGCACAGCCCTTCGGACGCGGTAGATCGTCACCATGTCCCGCAGCGGTAGGTATACGCCTTGGTCCTCCAGGAGCCGCTGCAGCCTCGTGTGGTTGAGCTGCCGGCGAAATAGCTGTCCACGGCGCTCGGAGCTGACCACAATCATTAGCCTCAGATCATGTGGGCCGAGGGTCGGGGCAAATCGTTTCAAGTGCCGGTACAACTGGCGATAGGGATGCCGACCGAAGTGGTCAACCATCGTGAGGACGACTTCTCTGGACGGACGCTGAAGAACGATGTCCTGCCAAAGATACGGCCTACTGCTGCGATGCGGCAGCAAAAAGGGTTCACCAACGAGTTGACAAAGCTTGGAGACTTTCTGCTTGTGGTCGAAGACAAATTCAACCGGCCAGCGGATCGCTTCCAGATAGAAGTTCACGGCCAGCAGGCGGGCTCGGATTGTTTCAAGTGCGTGCTGGCGGCGGGCAGACAAGTCAGCTCCCAACAGCCGTGTCACTGACTTCGTGACTTGATAGACCGCCGGATACGTGGCGATTGGTTTGATAAAGCGCCAGGACTCCAGGTCCTTCAGTTGGACGTGGACTCTGGTCGCCGAATTCCTGATCCCCAGTTCTTGCGCTTGTTCGGGCGTGACGTAGCCCCCTAGCCAAGCGACCGTCTTCAGGAAATGCCGCGACCGCTCGTCGAGCACGCCGACGCGGTCGCGAAAACGAAACATGTTCACAGATTCACCTCAAACGGAAGATTTGGAGTGGATTCTGCGAAGTGGAAGAAACCCGGTTGTGCAATGCAGAAGCGTTTGGGAGCTAAAGAGTGTGGCTAAGAGAGGTGGGTAGATGCCCCGATTTGTTCCGTTAGACGTTCGCTACAGTCCAAGAGTTGCATCAGCGAGAGTTTGGGCCTTCGAGGAACTCCCGAAAACCTGAAGCTTTTGCCCCCAGCTTCAGAGTCGCCTTTGGCTCGCCAGATTTCGTGCTGACCCCTGTGATCACGAGCCGATGAAAAAAGTTGCCCTGGGGCAGAAAGATTCCGTGTGCCAGCTAGCCCTACTGCTTTGTGCCGGTCTTGAAGTTTTGGCTAGTAGACTCCTCCCTATATCTAATGGGCATCGAAGTCGTGAAAATGGTCTCTTGCCGCTCGCGAAACCTGCCATTCGCGAGTCAGTTTGCCAGTTTTCCACCCCCGGCCAGGCTGACAGGTACACTCTTTCCCTATATCCACTAATGGCCATCAAGTCGGCAAAAGTTTGCGCCTCCCCCTAAATATTCTTTGCGGCCTGGTCATTGGCTACCCTGTCCGGGCCCGTTCCGAGCCGGGTTGCAGGGTAAGCCCTTAAATATCCTAATGCACATCAACTTGGCAAAAACGAACGCCTTGCCCAAAAAAAATGTTCGGCAGGTCGCCACTGTCGGCGGTGGCTCCTTTCTCGCCAAGACCTGAAGTGGCCTCCTATTCTCCTAATGCCCATCGAGTCGGCAAAAACGATCGCCTCGCCTCAAGAAAATTTCGTCTCGGAAAAATTTACATACTCGGGCCCCCTTGGCGGCCAACAGGCCCGCTCCCGAGGGGGGCCTACTTAGCTTGGCCCCTGTCACGCCTACCGTCGCTACCCGCACCTATAATCGTGTGCCAGAGGGCACTACTCTGCCAAAATAGGTGCTTCTTCCTATAACCCTGCGCTATGGAACCGGAGTTTTCTCAGCGAGGGACGAATGCCTGACCAGCAAGATGCCTACGCCGTCGCCAGATGGATGCAGACGACCGATGGTGATGGCGGCCTTGAGAAATACTTCCACCCTCCCCTGGGGCCGAATGGGCGCAAGAAGGCTGAGATTGAGGGCTGGATTCCCGGAGTTTTTGTTAAGGCGGAAAGACAGCCTAACACTGAGCGGGAGGCAGTAACGAGAGCGGTCATTTTGATCGCGCGATGCGTCAGGGACAGGAAGGCAGCGAAAGCAAGTTGTTAGGATGTTCGCCATCTGCGATTGTTTTTAGATACTTGTGGCCCCATTGACTCTCTGCAATGATGACGGCGACACGATGGCCGAAGGGCCTGTCCACGTAAAACGAATACGTTCCGTTCTCAATGTAGCCGATGGCCGCGTCCTCACTCAGCCTCCATCGCGTTCCATCTGGGTTTACGCCGCCCACAGAGTGGATCCGCTCGTGCGGACTGGTACGGTCGGTTTTGACCACACACGTTATTTGGACTTGCTGAGCCATCGGGGTCTCCTCTCAGGTTTTGGCTTCCGCGCTTTTTCCCAATGCCTGCCCATCGGATGTTTGTTCCGCGCCTAAATCGGTCGGTTTCCAGAAAGGCTCGCCCAAGTCTTCAAGCGCAGAGAAGTGATTGCAGACGACTCCCGAGAGGTGCGCCAACCGATTGCTGGTCGCCACTGTTTGGGAATTCCCGTCGTATTCCAGATACCAGACCCGTCTGTGATCCTTGTGCCAAGGCGTCATAAGCTGGACAAAGATTCCGACCGCAAACGATGCGAGCACTCCGTTCGGCCAAATCACTTGCGGCTTGCTTCCCGCCGCACCGTAGTTCGCAGCTTCGCGGGCTAGCAGATCGTCACGCAAGAATCCCATGCACTTCATGCAGAGTTCGCCGGGCATCGAGAGAATCACCTGACCGCTGATTGCAAACTGGCTTCCCAAGTCGTGTACGTCCATTCCGATGTCGATGTAGGGAATCAAGTAGCGGCGGGCAGTGCCCTCAATTTGGTGCCGCTCGGAGAAACTGTCCACGCAGCCGAAAACGACATCTGCATCTCGAAGCATCGCCGCTGATTCCTGCCATTTTTGAGGTCTGGCAATAATTAAAGCGTTTGGGTTGATTCCCTGAATCAGCCGAGTGGCGACTACGGTCTTCGGGGTCTTGGCAGCGACATCCGCTTGGGTGGCTCCAACCAGACGATTGAGATTCGAATCCTCGACGTGGTCGGCATCAAAGATTAGGAATTCTCCGATTCCAATGTGGGCGAGTTGCTGAACAAGGTGGGAGCCGCCACCACCGAGGCCGATGATACAGACGCGGCAGTGCTTGATAATCTCTTTACTTTTCGGCCCAAGAAAACTCTGGCGAGTATATCGTTCGTTCATTACCCGTTCCTTACGAAAACCATTGGAGACCCGATCACTACAAACTCGCCAATCTCGATTGGCTCTGACTTGCCGGGGTACCAGCACATGCCGTAAAGACTATCTTTGCTCGCCACCAATGCACCGTGCGGCATTTCGGGTCTGACATTCCAGAAGTCGGGTACGAATTTTGCGGACTCGCGGGCATCTATGCGGCTGAACCGCGGGCAACCAGCGTGGTCATGCATGTGGACGTGGAGCATACTGACCTTGTTGTTCAGGGCGAACTCCAGAGCCTTCCGTATAGCGGCTGGCCCCATCATCGCCCCCACCGTGGAGTCGTCAACATAGTCGTCGTCTTCTACCGGTCTGTAGTCGTGGGCTAGAATCACGACGCCATCCAGCACTAGGCTCGCCGGCCGGCAGACAAAAAAGCCAACCCGCTCCGCGGCAAATTCGTGGCGACGAGCAAGGTCAAGACGGACCCCCTCAAGTAGACGGTCAACGACTTTGAACACCGCCCTCACCGGAAGGCCCTCAGGTGCTCCGCCAAGATTTGCGCTGGCCGCAGCGCCGAACTGACATTGTTCCAAGAGCACGCGAACCATGCCTTGTCGAGAATGCGAAACGAGTTCCAATTGTTTCCCTTGCCCACGACCTGCTGTGAGACAAAGAGCCTCGTCGGGTAGCCTTCCCGTCCCTGTAAAGAGAGCAGTCCATCGGTTTGCGCCGGATTGCTGCCCTCGGGAAGTCTGAGGCCGGGCAAATACACGTATGGCACACCGCCCTCAGACATCTCCCGAGCGTCAGGACAAATGGCCCGCAACTCTTCCATTTGTTCCAGAGGAATCATCTAGGACGACCCTCCCGTCCTGACATGACTCACGAACTTCTCACCACCCTTGATGGTGATTTCAGCGTTGTCATCAAGGGGCTTGAGTTGTCCGTGCACCACTTCATCCAGTTCCTTTGCCGGGTCTACTCCGACCAGCGCCTTGAACTGCGAGACGAGGTATGTGCCCTTAGGAACTTTCTGCTCCACGCCGTCCACAATCACTGCAACTTCGTGAATGTGACCGGCGTGTACCGCTTGTGAGGCTTGCGCCTCGCTGTTTGGTGTTTCCATGCACTGCCTCTTTCGTTTCGAAACCGCAACGCTCGATGTTTCGAGGAGCGATCTCTCGGGGCAGCTTGGAATTTACTTCGAGATGCCCCAATACGTTCGAATGTAGCCCCGCAAATTTGGTTGGTCAAGAAGAAAAACATTCTTACAGCAATTGTGTTTGCTATACAAACATCGATTTTGCACACCATGATGTTTGCCTGATTGACATCGTGGTCCGTCTGGTGCACGATGTCTGCGTCGGAGGCTGATTGGGGAATCGAGACGAAATCTGCAAACGATTCGGAAAATTATTGGCAGGACGCCGCACGGAGGCGGGGATGACGCAGGTAGCATTCGCCAAAGCCGTGGGCCTTTCAAGAACCTCCATCACTAACATCGAGAGTGGACGCCAGCCAGTCAGCCTGCACACCCTCTACTCGATGGCCGACATCCTCGGTCTTGAAGTCGGCGACTTGCTCCCGCCCTCCTCAAAAAATGCAGTTGCTCTAGCTCTGACGGGCGAGCCAGAGAGCAAACTGACCGCAGAAGAGAAGGAACAGCTTGGGAAGCTGAGTGCAAAGGAAACGAATTGGCTACAAAGGATTTCGAAGCCGATGCCAAAGAAAAAGAGGTCATAAATGACATCGATTCAACAAACCGTTGAGCATCTACTCAGGAGAAATCGAATCACGAAACCACCTGTCCCGGTCGAGCGAATTGCTGAGAATGAGGGGCTGGATATTCGGATTGCTCCCTATGAAGGAGATTTGTCCGGGGCTCTCGTGCGAACTGACGGAGAAACCTTCATTGGCGTAAATTCTCAGCACCATCCAAACCGCCAAAGGTTCACGGTGGCACACGAACTGGCGCACTTCTTTCTTCACAAAGGCATGCGTCTCCACATCGACAAAAACATCTGGGTGAATTGGCGCGATGATGAATCGTCAAAGGCCGTCCGGTGGGAGGAAATTCAAGCTAATCAGTTCGCTGCGGAACTGCTTATGCCGACCGCCTTCCTGATGAGAGACCTAAATAAGATAGGACGCTTAGACGACGACCGCCTTGTGCAATTTCTGGCCCGGAAATACAGGGTCAGTCCGCAAGCGATGGACATTAGACTAAACAGTTTAGGTCGGTAGGGGTAGCGCGGGAACCGAGTGGCGGGGGGCATTCGTCTCCGGTACGGCCTTTGAGCATTCGTGAAGGGGTACGATGTTCGATCCATTCGCGTGCGCGAATTCGTTGAGAGACAACCTGCTCAGCTACATCGCCTCATCATTGCCTATTGGCAACCACGCATCGCAGGTCAGTCTCGGTGAAGCTTTTTATGGAGAGTGGTCGCGCGAGTTGTTCAAAGGGCCGTTCGTGGAAGCTTTACCACGATATCGAACCGTTCCGTCACTGTCCGACCAATTTAAGCCAGACGTCAAGGATGGCAAACCCAAAGATCCATTCTGGTTTCTGTTGAGTCGCGCATCGAACCTGAATTGGAACCAAATCGAGCGAACATTTGCGCGGTTCCTGGGGGCACGGGACCGCCTCTGGTCACAGTATCCACAAGAAAAAGATGCAGAAGTGGCTCAAACGTCAGTTCAGCGCCTTTGGAATCAGCAGCTCTATTGGCATCAATGGGAGGCGCTTCGTTTGATCTGTAATGACCGGCGGAGCGTTATTGTGGCCACAGGAACGGGCAGCGGCAAAACGGAATGCTACTTACTACCACTGCTACGAATACTCACTACCGAGGCTCCGGCTGTGAGGGCAGCATCCGGCGTTCGGGCAATCATCCTATTTCCAATGAACGCCCTCGTCGAAGACCAGATGCGCCGCCTTCGAAAGCTCCTCTTTTGGCTCAATCTGGCGTCGCTCACCGCACCTGCCGATTCGCCTGCCCATCTCAAGAGAGAAATTACATTTGGACGGTATACGGGGGATACACCAATTGCTGACTCAGATCCAGATCGCTCGAAGCCACCGGACAACATTTATGAGCTTGGCGAACGGGTCACTCGGTCAGATATGCGACGCAATCCGCCCGATATTCTTGTCACAAACTTTTCAATGCTTGAGTACGCCCTGCTTCGATCTGACGACCAAGTGCTTTTCCAGAATCCCCGCGCATTTAGGCTGCTCGTGCTGGACGAAGTCCATTCGTATTCGGGTACTGTAGGCGCGGAAGTGGCTATGCTCCTTCGGCGTCTTAGGGCTCATTTCATGGAACAAGCCAGGGAGCAATTGCCGTCTCCAATATATGTCGGCACGAGTGCGACCGTTGGTTCGGGTCCGGACGCGGCTAATGAGATGGCACGGTTTGCATCCAGTTTGTTCAGTGCGCCATTCAAGACTGACCAGATTCTTTTTGGCAAAACCACTCAAGTCTTAGCCACAAACGGCGTTGCTGCCGTCGACCAACTTGCGGAACTATCGGCGGGGCTAGCCAAATATGCGCGGAGACGGCCACACCTGCTCAGGTTGATCGCCGGGCAACTCTCCGTTGATGATGAACCCGATTGGGATTCTCACATCGCGAATGATTTGGAAGAACTTGCCATTCTACTGGATGCATGTTGGGAAGGCATCGACAAGGACGTACGTAATTTGGACCTCTTGTCTCACGACCCTGAGGGACGTTCGCGTCAGCTTCTCGGGCAAATCATTCAGCGAAGCAAAGCCGCGCATTCCTTGGTTGACCTCATCCAAGCAAATGAAACAGTAACCGTCGATCTGGTGGAACTAGCCGCGCAGTTCTTCAAAAGAAAAAACGGTGAGACTGGCGACCAGGATGCACTAACCGAGATGACCGCTTTGAGTTTGTTGCTGACGCTTCTCGCGAATGCCACCATAAACGGACGAGCCGTGTTCCCCATTCGGTTCCACCATTTCGTGACTGAAAAGCGAGAGGGGTTAGTTTGCTTAAATACAAATTGCCCGAGTGCAACAGAGAAGCAGCCTGATGGTTGGTGGAGTAAACTGTATATACAGCACAGCAAAGTCTGTTCTTTTTGTAATTCCTTGCTTTACCCCCTACTGATATGCAGAAAGTGCGGCTTTGCCTACCTCCAGGCTTGGCGACAGCCTAACGGAATTTGCCTTCCCGAGAAAGATGATTTCGAAGCCAAGAATATTAGATTTCTTTTTCGCCCAGTCGCGGGACTCTCGTACTGCTCCGAAGACCTCGATGCACGTAAACGAGCCTTGTGTCTCTCCTGCGGCTGCTGGTTTGAGTCAAGAGAATGTGAGACTGGTGCTGAGGCCCAGAAATCACATCCTTCACGCTGCCAAGACCCTCGCATTATCGATATCTTCGAGTGGTCCTATGACAACTCTGATTACCAAATGTCGGAATGCGCCGCCTGTGAACAGTCCTACTATGCCGATCACGAAGTCATCACTCCGCCGACCATTTCGCCTTTCGGTGCAGCCACAATGTTTATTGAGGATTTGGTCATGGCGTCTTCGTCGGGCCATCGATCAGCAAAGCTAATCAGCTTTTCTGATACGCGACAACAGGCCGCAAAGCTCGCGAGGAATCTACAGCGTACAAATCGAGATTATGTTTTTCGCCAGCTCGTTTTCCAATTGCTAGCTACTGCCTCGGGTCCGCTCACAACCACTGAACTCCTGAACGAGGTATACAAGGAAATTAGGTATGATGACCGCAAGCGTCAACTGCTTATAGATGACCCCGAGTCAGTTCATAGCGACCCAATTCTTGAGCAGAACCTCGCCGACTTACTCTTCCGTGAGGCAACGTCGGCTTACCACACGCTCGAATCATTAGGTCTTATCCGAATCGATTACGGTCCGCTCTTGCTCGCGTCGGCGGAGAGCCTCAGTATTCCAGCAAGCTGGAAAAAGTATTTTGGTGAAGGTTCGAACAAAGACTTCTTTAGGTTGGTCCTGGACTGGGGCTTCAGATTTCGGCACTGCGTGGCATCTGCGGCCAACAAAATACCTTTGCGTCCCGCAATGCTGCAGCGTTGGAAGATCTTTATTAAGAGAGTGCCGGGTCCAAAGTTCGGCAAGAAAAGTCAGATGGAGGCGGTCCTCTTTCTGGAGAGAGCCGAGACCCGCAATCCGCTCTTCAATTTTATGTCACGGCTCAGGGAGCGGGACAAGGATCGGAGGCTTCTCGGTCCGCTGGAAAAGAACGACTTTAACGACTTTATCGAGGTGTTCTGGCGCCGAGTTTTCTCAGATGCCAAACTTCTTACAGGTGGAAAGCTAAGCGCGGAAGCTGACAGGGAGCTTGTGGCTTTTAGGCCGGGAGACCCTGAGTATGGTGCGCTTCAACTGAATCTCAATTCACTGAGCTGGATTGCCATTCAGAGAATCGATGCTGCCTTCCAGTGTGATGTCTGCGGACGATTGAGTCACTATACTCTTGGTGGTGTTTGCCCTGTCCGTCGCTGCCAGGGGACCTTGAAACGAATAAGTCTGGAAGAAGTTGAGAAACGATTCTCCCCGACCCGACATTATCGAAGGCTTATCCGGGACCGTGAACTTAAGCCTCTGCGAGTGGAAGAACACACAGCGGAAATTGCAAACCTCAAGCGGTTAGAGATCGAACGACATTTTAGGGGCGACGACGAGGAATCGGTCGATGTTATTTCTGGCTCGACCACGTTTGAGCTTGGCGTAGACCTTGGATCAATCAGCACCGTCTTCCTCGCCAACCTGCCTCCTCGCGTATCTAACTACAGGCAGCGCGCAGGTAGAGCGGGTCGGCGAGAAGGAATGGTTCCTTTTGTCTTAAGCTACGTTAGAGAGCGTCCACATGACCAATACTTCTGGAAAGACCTTAAAGGCTTCATTTCTGGCCCCGTACCCACGCCAAAGTTCAAGCTTGCCAGCGAAGAAGTCCTGAAACGTCATGGATTCTCGGTAGTGCTCGCGTCCGTACTGTCGGAGTATCAAAAGGCCGGACGGCCTTCCGGCGGACTGTGGGGGCCAAGTTGGCGAAACCTTGCCCCCTTCTTGGCTCAACAAGACATTCGATCAAATCTTCAGAAGCGGGCAACTGATCCTGCTGGAGATATTAGCAATTCGCTTCGCCGCGTGTTTGAAGGCATCGAGGAACCACTTCACTCCAGGCTCACGCCCCCAGCAATTCTGCACGGGTTCTACGAGCGAATCAAAAGAATGGAAGCGGTGATGTCGGGTAAGGGTGATGAAGGCTGCATAAAAGTGTTAGGCGACTATGGAATACTCCCCACCTACGCCTTCCCGATCTATGTTGATGAACTTCGCTTGAATGAAGTCCTCGCTGACAAACCCCCGCGATGTGATTTAGAGCTGACAAGAGACAGACGAATTTCGTTGGTCGAATACTATCCAGGCCGAACAGTGATCGCTGGAAAGTCGCAAATCCAATGTAAAGGAATTTGGGCAGGCTACGACGCAAAGCCCTTCACGAGATGCTCGAACTGTGGAGAACTCTATTTCGGGACGAATCCCCCAAGTGCTTGTGCGCGCTGCGGAAACTCATGCAACTCTTCAACTGCCGTCATTCCATGGGGAGGTTATTTCGGCTCCGTGATTGGTGAAGGCTTCCCACCTGAAGTCGATTTTGACGAAGTTTCGTCCACTGAGGTCGTCTTTGACCCTGCAAAAGACCGCCTAATTGAGTTCAATCCGAGCGGGCGATATCTCTCTGTTGCAACCGTCGATGCCAATTTGATGGAAACCGCGCGAATGAGGCAGTTTAGTCCGAAACCTGGGTCGAAAAAGCTTCTTCAGCTAGAAAAAAGGAACAATATAAAGGATGTCTCTGCTCCGCACACTTCTGTTCTATGCTTAACGCTTCCGGATTCACAGCCTACCTCCAGCGTGGAGTCCTATCATTTATTGCACGAGTTTCCAACCGACATCGTGCGCCTGCGGATAGCAGCTGGCCGCGATGCTCAAGTGATACAGTCCAGCGAACGTCTTGCCACAGCAATCAACGACTTGTCGTTGAACGTTCAAAAGCGCATATGGATTAAGCAAAATTTCTGGCTTACATTGGCCGAGGCAATGTTGATAGCCAGCGCTCGATTTTTGGACATTGACGAAGGAGCAAATGCTGAACTCGGTGTCACTTTCAGAATCGAAACTGCTGACCCTTGTTTGGACAATCGTGAGCTAATCCTATTCGATACGGCCCCTGGTGGGGCGGGCTACTCCAGAGAAGTGGCGGGAAACCTAAAGCAAGTGCTTTCCATGGCGTCAAAGATTCTCGAGGACTGTGGATGTGGGGATAGCTGTTACCGCTGCCTTCGATCTTATAGAAATCAGTGGATACACGCCCGCCTCGATAGGCACTTAGTTTCTGAAGGGCTGAGCAAATTCATCAAGCTGAATTGGTCGTAGAGAGTGTTTGTCCCGAGTTGACTGTCGAGACGGCCCTGCGCGCTGGCACAACGCCGTTTCACTCCCGTTCCTGTGGGCGCCCTGACTTCTTCGACGATCATTGGATGTTCCATGTCGTGTCGAACCACCATGCGTGCAACTGACGATTCAAACGGCGGGCGCCTACGTCGTCCGTTTGACGCCATCGCGCGCGCCTACATCGGCAAAATTCGGCCGCGCGCGCAGGCGGAGCTTGACTGGTTTGCGAGCCAGCCGTCCTGCGGATTCTTGGGAAGTCGATCAGGGTTCCTGAGGGAAGGCGATCAGCATTCCTGCGGATTCCGATCAGGTAATCGGAGCGCAGCGACGCTGGGGGGATGATTGTGGCGGAAGTGATCGGGATGG
>Ga0209581_1002851_pt1 | contig 15734 bp, 12 predicted proteins | sample Coa_R2_FD_187160 | JGI IMG/M metagenome (GOLD analysis project Ga0209581, IMG submission 187160) | Surface soil microbial communities from Centralia Pennsylvania, which are recovering from an underground coalmine fire - Coalmine... | ecosystem: Environmental > Terrestrial > Soil > Unclassified ...
TGAAGCAGAAAGATACACGCTAATGTGGCGCAGGCAGCAGGCCGCCTCTTGCGGCTGGCCAGCAAGGACAAAATGCATGACAAGAAGGATTCGCGATAATGGCGCAGGCAGCCGGCCACTCGCAAGAGGTGGTCCTCTCAGGCGTCAACTTAAGCCAGTGCGAGCGCCAGGCAGGCCAGCCGCAAGGGGTGACCCCATAGGCGTCAACTTAAGCCAGTGCGAGCGCCAGGCAGGCCACCCCTTGCGGCTGGCCCTACTCTAGACGCGGCGTTCGTGCCGCCTGTGGAGTCGCGTCTATAGTAGGGCCACCCCTTGCGGGTGGCCTGTGGCGGCCTTAAGTTAACGCCTATGGGGGTCTCTCTCCCCGACACTTTTAATACCCGAGAGAAGCAAGCAAGCTCTTTTCCTTTAGAAGCGCATGGAAAAGCGCCATTGGCCATGGTGCCGACGCAAGGGGAAGCACTGGCATAAAGCCCCGTCATAGCCTGCGCGCTCGATATCGCGTAAATAGAGCCGACCCAGCCGCAAGTGGCCTTTGTCGCGACGATCATGCCGGTCGTAGCGCTCGCGCTGTCCGCTATGGACACAGGAGGCGGCCAGATGCATCAGCCACCAGAAGGCCAGAAATAAGACCAGCAGCAGGCGCTCCAGATGATCGCGTTGGCGCACATGGCTCGACTCCCATTGCCAGCCGCGCCGCTTCATGTCCTGAAACGTCGATTCCACGCGCATACGCCAGCGATACGTTTTGACTCGTTTGCGTCCGGCCGACCGATCCGAGATGAGAAACCAGGCTTCGTCATAGCCTTCTGCCCAGACCGCACTCAACTGCGTCTCGAACTCGTGCTCCTTCCAGAGCCGTAGCGTGCCATACCAGGACTGCCCGGCCTGGCTGATCACCTGCGAGCCGGTTTGCCAATCCTGAAAGTGGCCGTAGCGCTGGCGCTGCATGGACTCGTCTTGCTTGATGCGCAGCACATAGTGCCAGCCGTGAGCTTGACACAACTGGATGAGGGTGAGACAACTTAAGCCACGATCCGCGATGAGCGTACAGTCGGCTTCGGCTAAGAGCGCAGCCACCTGCTCAAATAAGTGGGCCACAATCTCCCACTGGCCTTGTTCCCATTCCTGCTGGCCTGGCATCACCTTCCAGGCTAAGGGCAAAACCCTCGCTTGCTGCAACAGACCCACGTAGACGACCTGGGCATGTTCCTCAAAGGGGGTGATGTCGAGTACCAGCGTGACCTCTTTGCCCCGCCAGAACGACAAGACCTGGGGCAAAAACTGCTGCCACACCGCCTCGACTTCCACGCGCTTATTGCTCACGAAGCGTTGTAAGCGCCGCTCGATACTGGGAACTTTGGCCTGGGTCTCCGTGATCAGTTCCTCGGCGACCCGCGAGAGCACGATGCTTTCGGCCCGCATCGCTCCTGGCACAAACAGCGAGAGTACCTTCTGTTGATGCCCATGCAAATTGGTAAAGAGCTGCTTGACTTCCCCATGCCACTGACTCAATAATGGACTGGAGTCTTTCATGGAACTCCTCCTTTTTCAGTGAAATTGGTTTTTCCACTTAAAAGGACGAGTTCCCTCCTTTTGAAGGTACTTCTTTCGGACTTCCTGCCCTCTCTTTCACCTCTTGCTTGCTTCCTGCTTTTTCCTGGATATGAAAAGTGTCGGGGAGAGAGCCTATGGGGGTGGCCCTACTATATACGACCGCTCCACAAGCCCTACGACACGGTCGTCTCTCGTAGGGCCACCCCTTGCGGCTGGCCTGCGGCGGCCTTAAGTTGACGCCTAAGGAGGTGGCCCTATTATATACGATGCATTCGTGCCGCCTGTGGGGCGGTCGTATATAGTAGGGCCACCTCTTGCGGCTGGCCTGCTTCGCGCTCGCCCCCCCGCTTCAGTGAACGCTTCCGGGGTGTGGCCTGCTGCCTGCGCGTGCTACCGCACAAACAGACCGCCCCTCTTTAGCCCTTCGGGCCAACCAGGTCGCTCATGGGCTGTACATTGGCGGTATCGCAGGTGAAGGCCAGACAGCCAAGCCCCCAGCCGCCCTCGATCGTGGCAAGCAGCGAGTAGTGGTTGTAGGCCACGCTCGATGAACGAGGAGCATGATCGGAATGAGAAATGGTGATGGTCAAGACATTGCCGCCGCCCTGACCCGGTACGGAATCACAGCAGCCGCGATCATCACCAAAACCGTTGAAGCCCGATCCCGTGAAATCGCTCTCATCCCAGGTGATGAAGATAACGGAATTACCTGTCCAGGCCTGAGAATTCATAATCGCGCTGACCGTCTGGCTCAGGAAGGTATCTCCTGCCTGGATCAGCAGTTGCTCGTTGGAGAAGTCACAGGGGTCACTGGAACCGCCACCGCCGCGCCCATGCATGTCGTGGCACTGGTCGGGGCTAATCCAGCTGTAATCGGGAACGGTATTGTTCGCCAGGTCGGTAGAAAGCTGGCTGAGATCTACGATGTTCGCCATACGAGCCGGGTTATCCTGCACATCCTGATATGAAACAAAGGGGTTGTGCTTGCGCTCGTAAAGCTGGTTGCCACAGGCATGAGCCAGCAGATTGCCATTGCATAGCGACAACGATTGCATGTATGCCTTCCACGTTTTTCCATGCGACTCAAGCTGATCGACGATGTTAGATACATTGATGGTGGTATCATTATCGTCAGCAACGCCGTTGGTCGAGCCGGAGGTGGCGGCAATGTAGTTGGGCTGGCTGGGGTGGGTGACGCCATAGTAGTTCGTCGCTACCCCGTAGGTCTCTACAGCCTGGTTAATCCAGGGCGCGTTCGGATTGCCGATCAGCGTGCTATAGCCGGTGTTTTCCATCATGATGACGAACACATGCTGGAAGTTTTTCAGGCCGGAGGCGCTCTGCTCCCTGTTCGCGCTGGCGGCGAATGCCTGCGATGAGACGAGTGTCAGCACGGCCAGCAGCACTATTCCCTGAAGCATAGTGCGGGCGACAAAACGAATGCCAGATTGGCTGCTCATAAAATACACCTACCTTCCGTTAGAAGAACAATCAGAGAAACGATTGGTCGGCGAAAGAACGAAGCACCATCCTCCTTTCCAGAAAGATCGATACAGACGACAGTTCACCCCTGTTTTTGCAACTGCCCGCTGAGGAACTGCTTATAGTATAGCTGGCGGGATTTGTGCCTGTCAATTTATAGAAGCCCTCTTGCTGAAATTTCACTACATGGAACGCTTCTTCTTATAGTCGAAGCTCTTGACGGGAGTGGCGCGCCCGCCTATACTCAGGGCATGGAATTTGCTGGCATCCAGATTATCTATCAAGATCATCACCTGCTGGTTGTCAATAAACCGGCGGGGCTGGTCATTCATCCCACGTATAAGCATGCTGATGGGACGATGTGGGATGCCTTGCTGGGCTATCTGGTGCAGCAGGGCGATGATGGCTGGCAGCCGCCCGTTTTGCCAGACAGGCCAGAGTGGGCGCGTGCGCCCGCGCATATTCAGGAGATGCTGCGCGAGAAGCAGCAAGAGCGTTACCGGAAGGAGCATGCTCTGCTGCCGCGTCCCTGTCTGCTGCATCGGCTGGACAAAGACACATCGGGCGTAGTTGCGCTGGCGCGTACCGAAGTGGGGCGCCGCCATCTTGTGCGCCAGTTTGAGGCCCACAGCATTGTCAAATGCTACCTGGCCGTTGTGCAGCAGGGCGCGCCGGAGTGGGCGCGTCCCCACGTTCCACTCATGGTATCATGGCATACTGGTACCAGTAGCGGTGCGTCCGTTGAGCGCGAGGAAGCATTACCTTTTTCGCTTTTTTCCGCAGGCGGGGGCGAACTTCTGCTCTCCGGCCCGCTTCAGCGCGACCCGGATGACCGGCGGCGCTGTATTGTGGGGCCGCAGGGACAGCCAGCCACAACGCTGGTGCGCCTGCTGGCTATCAGCGACGATGAAGCTTTTGCTTTGCTGGATGTGCGGCTGCTGACGGGGCGCACGCACCAGATTCGCGCGCATCTCGCGGCCCTCGGCTATGCGCTGGTCGGCGATCCCATCTACGCGCCTGTTGCCATGCCGGGAACGCCGCAGGCCGCTTTGCGTCGCCAGTTTCTCCACGCCTCTCGTCTGGAACTGCGCCGCTATCCCGATAACGACCCGGCTACTTTCGTCGCACCTTTAGCCGAGGATTTACGCTTATGGATGGAACGCTACTTTCCATCTGCTCTGGGGGTTTTGCATGCACCAACGGTCATACCCGCCTGATAGCGGGCCGTTCGCGAAATTGAGCGAAGAAGATAAGAAGAAACGACTGGATGCGATGGTCAGCCTCTGGCAGAGCGATACCGAGCGGCGTATCGAACGCGAGGGCTACCGCGCCTTCATTACCGCTCTCGGCCTTGACGAGTACCGCTATTCTGTCTGGCTGCGCTTCCCGGAATGGGACCGCTCCGCCGTCGTGGGACAGGTGATTACGCTGCGCCGGTCGCAAAGCGGCGCGCCCGAAGACCCTGCCGTCTATACGTCGTGGCGGCGCGAGCCGCTCTTGAAATCCATGCCCGACTGGAAAGCGCGCCTGCCGAAGGAGAACGTCTTCAACCTCTCCGTGCGCATCACCCCCGGCGGCCTCGGCGAGGGAACACGCCGGGCTATAGTGATGCCGAAAGAAATGATTCCCCGCTACAGACCCGGCTGGCCCACGCAGCGCGAATGGGTGGCCTGGACACAATCCTTCGACTGGCTCTCCGTCGCCATCGGCTTCATCCGCGAAATGCTGGATTCGCTTTCCTGATATGGTACTCTTGTTCCGTTTTGTTGTGTTTACTGTACGAATCAGCTATGATAAAGCGGCTGCCAGTGTATTACAGAAACATTTCTGTGTGCATCTTTCTCTCTTTTCAATTTCAATACAGAGCAAAAAATGGGATTCTGGAATGAGGAGTATTCGCAGATGAGCGATCTTACAGGCAAGCAACTGGGACGATATTGCATTCTTCGCCGACTGGGGGCGGGTGGATATGCGGTGGTCTATCTGGGGGAGCATATACACCTCAAAACTCAGGCCGCTATCAAAGTGTTGCACCAGGTACATCTATCAAGCGAAGACGAAGAAAGATTTCTGGGAGAAGCTCAAACAATTGTCCGGCTTAAACATGAACACATTATTCCGGTCATCGACTACGGTATTCAGGAGAGTACCGGCATTCCCTATCTTGTTATGGAGTACATGCCCGCGACGCTGCGGCAGCGTTATCCGGCTGGAACACGATGCGCTCCCCTGGAAATTCTTCCCTACGTGAAACAGGTCGCCAGTGCGTTACAGCACGCTCACAAACATAAGGTGATTCATCGCGATGTCAAGCCGGAAAACATGTTGCTCGATGAGCATGATAACGTCCGGCTCAGTGACTTTGGCATTGCGGTTGTGTATGAAACATCGAGCGTCTTGAAGACGCAGGATAAGCTCGGTACCCCGTATTACATGGCGCCTGAACAGATTCAAGGTAAGCCAGTCTTTGCCAGCGATCAATACTCGCTGGGGGTTGTGGTCTACGAGTTGCTCTGTGGGAGGCGTCCCTTCACCGGTGGCTTTGCAGGGCTGCTACACCAGCATGAACATAGCGTACCGCCTTCTCTGCGAGAGCGGGTGCCGTCGCTCTCGGCGGATATAGAGCAGGTGGTGTTGAAGGCGCTTGCCAAGGATCCAGAGGAGAGATATGCCAGCATCTCGGATTTTGCCCTGGCCTTTGAGCAGGCATGTTCGCAAGGGCAGGATGACAATAGCACGCAGCGGCTGGCTCTGACCTCTACCTCACTACCTCAGCCGCCTGTTTCTGCGGCGAACGAACGGGCCAGACCAAAGGTAGCGACACCTCCGGAGGATTCGTCGGTTACCTGGAACGTTCCCTATCGTCGCAACCCCTTCTTTACCGGTCGGGCAGAGATTCTGGCTTCCCTGCACGAGAGTTTTTGCTCAAAAAAGACGGCGCTGAAAACACAGGCTTTGAGCGGTCTGGGCGGTATTGGCAAGACACAGATCGCGCTGGAGTATGCCTATCGCTACCATCGCGAATACCAGTATATTCTCTGGGTGCGCGGAGATACGCGCGAGAAAATGCTGGCAGATGTTTCCGCGCTTGCTCCCTTACTGGATCTGAAAGATCGGGCCGAGCAGGAGCAGCGTCGGGTCGTCGAAGCGGTACGGACATGGCTGCGGGAACATACGAAGTGGCTACTGATTATCGATAATATCGAGGATCTCAGGCTCGTCCAGAACTTTCTTCCAGCCGGTGGGCGCGGACATATTCTCTTGACGACGCGCACGCAAACAACTGGCAATATCGCACGCTGTATTGACCTGCCGGAAATGACGCTGGAAGAGAGTACCCTGTTTCTCCTGAAACGCACCAAGCGGATAGAACTGGATGCGCAGGACACATCGCATCCCGATCTGCAAAAAGCGCAGGACATTGCCAGGGTGCTTGGTGGGCTTCCACTCGCGCTCGATCAGGCTGGCGCCTATATTGAGGAAACTGGATGTAGCTTCGCGAACTATCTCTGCCGCTTCCAGAGCCAGCATAAAAAATTGCTCAATATGCGCGGCAGTTTTGATAGCGGCCACCCGGCCTCTGTCGCGGCTACTTTTGCCTCTTCTTTCGATCGGGTTGAGAAGATCAGTCCGGCGGCCATCGAACTGCTGCGTTTCTGCTCCTTTCTGCATCCCGATGCTATTCCCGAAGACCTGATTATCAATGGCGCGGCTGAACTTGGCCCCACGCTGCAATCTCTGACTACCGATCCCATTTTGCTGGATGAAATACTGGTCTTACTGCGCAAATTTTCCCTGCTGCACCGCCATGCCGATACCGGCACGCTCTCAGTTCATTGTCTGGTGCAACTGGTGCTGCAGAACAGGATGAATGAGAAGACTCAGCGCATGTGGGCCGAGCGGACGCTGCGAGCCGTCAATCGCGCTCTTCCTGATGTTGACGAATTTGCCCCCTGGTTCCTCGTCAAGCAATACATGCCGCATGTTCGGCGGTGTATTACCCACATTGAGAAGTGGCAGGTTGCCTCGATGGAGGCGGCCCGTTTGCTGGAACAGGCGGGGTCATACCTTCAGCTGCAGGCGCAATTTGCGCCATCGTTTGCCCTCTTTGAGCAGGCGGCGCAGATGCGTGCATCGCTGGCAGACGCGGATCCGGAGGTAACCGCTGCCGCTCTCAAGCATCTCTTCTGGCACTATTACTATCAGGGCCAGTATGCAGAGGCAGAACAACCGATACGCAGGGCATTGAGCCTTTTGCGGCAAACGCCCGCCGCCGACCAGCAGGCGCTTGCTGACTGCCTGTGTGCAGTCGCACATCTTTGCTACCAGCAGGGGAAATATAATGAGGCGGAAGAGTATTTTCTTGAGGCGCTCGTCATCTATGAGCGGTGTGTCGGGTTGTCGCATCCCTCGGTAGTCTGCATCTATAGCGGGTTGGGTAATGTTGCGCTGGCCCTTGCCAGATTTGAACTGGCCGAAACGTTTTTCTCCTATGCCCTTGCCATCTGGCAACAGATACCGGAACCGCAGCGCCCTTTGCTGGCTACGGCTCTTACCGGTATGGCCCGGCTCTCCCTGGCGCTGGCGAAATATGCGCAGGCCAGGCAGTATCTTCAACAGGCGCGCGCTCACCTGGAGCAAACGCTGCAATTTCCTCATCCTGCACTGGCTGCTAACTTGAACGACCGGGCCTTGCTCGCTATTGCTCAGGGGAAATATGCTGCTCAAGAGGAAAAGCTTCAGCTTGAGTCGCTGCTCAAACAGGCATTGACAATGCTGGAGGAAACAGTCGGTTTGCAACATCCCATCGCCGGTTCCATTTTTGACACCCTGGGGACGCTCTGCTTCCTGCACGGTGACTACGTAACGGCAGAACAACATCTGCAGAAAGCCCAGAGCATTCGCGAGCAAGCATTAGGAATGGAGCATCCCGATGTCCTCGCCACCTGTAATAATCTGGCGGATGTTTATCGGAAAGCTCCAGGCAAGCAGAGCATCGCGGAGGCCCTTTATAGCGATACGCTGGATCTGCGCATTCGCCTGCTGGGGGCAGAGCATCCCGCCGTTGCCCGGACACAGCTTGGGATGGCCCAACTCTATTACGACGATCAGGAACCTGATATGTATATCCTGGCCGAAGAACTCTATCGGCGAGCCCTGGCAATCAACGAAAAAGCTCTGGGCAAAGATCACCCTGCGGTCGCTCGCTGTCTTTTTGGACTGGCAATTATCAATCTCTGGAAATGGAAGAAGCTGGATGTAGCGGAAGCCTGCATCCTGCGGGCGTTAGCCATCTACAAGAAAGCGCAGATACCGGACCATCCTGATGTCGCTGCCATGCGCAAGACATATGCCAGCCTGCAGGTTATCATCAGGCGCAATCAGAGAGGAGTCGCCCATGAGCTGGAAGCACACCACCAGCAATGAAAATGGGCTATTTTCAGGAGAGAGTGCCGATGATGAACCTTGCGCTTTCTCGTTTGAGGCGGTAGAATGAATGTGGTTCCACCCGTTAGTGGTTAGTGGGATCATGCGAAGGGTTCTTGACTATTCCTGTTCCCTGTCAGGGCATGCATCACACACAACCAGCCCCACGAGAAAGGTAGCACAAAATCGAATGACGATCAGTACTCGACCACGCACGATTGGCGAATTGCGTGAAAGTGGATATAGGGTCCTCCCGGTTAAGGAGGAAATGCGAAAAAACCTGATACAGAAGATTCGGAATGGGGAAGAACTTTTCCCCGGCATTATCGGCTATGAAGAGACCGTTATTCCTCAAATTGAAAACGCCATTCTCTCTTGCCAGGACATCATTTTCCTGGGCGAGCGCGGGCAGGCAAAGACCCGCATGGCGCGCGCGCTTGTCAGCTTGCTGGATGAGGAAGTGCCGGTCATTGCCGGTTGCGAGATCAACGATAATCCCTACGAGCCGGTCTGTAAGGCTTGCCGCGATAAGATAGAGGAGTGTGGAGACGATGTAGAGATTGCCTGGCTGCCGCGTGACCGGCGCTATGGCGAGAAGCTGGCGACGCCCGATATCACCATCTCCGACCTGGTGGGCGAGGTTGATCCCGTGCGCGTTGCCGAAGGCCGCTACCTCTCCGACGAACTGACCATCCACTACGGCATGATTCCGCGCACGAATCGCGGCATCTTCTGCATCAACGAACTGCCCGACCTTGCCGAGCGCATCCAGGTGGGCCTGTTGAACATCATGGAAGAGCGCGACGTGCAGATTCGCGGCTATAAGATTCGCCTGCCGCTGGATGTCTATGTGGTCGCCAGCGCCAACCCGGAAGACTACACCAATCGCGGTCGCATCATCACGCCGCTCAAGGACCGCATCGGCTCCGAGATTCGCACGCACTATCCTCGCACGATAGAACACGAAATGCAGATCATGGAGGCCGAAAGCGCAGCCTTTCCAACGGATGGGTTGGATGTGGTCTATCCGAAGTTCATGAAGGAAATCATTGCCGAATTTACACAACTGGCGCGCCGCAGCAGCGATATCAGCCAGCGTTCCGGCGTCAGCGTGCGCGTCTCGATCTCCAACTATGAGAACGTGTTGAGCAATGCCTACCGCCGCGCGCTACGCCTGCGCGAACGCTATGTCGCCCCGCGCGTGAGTGACCTTTCGGGCATCATCGCTTCGACCGGCGGCAAAATCGAGCTTGATACCGTTGGTGATGTCAAAGAGGAGCGTATCATCCAGAAATTGCTCAACTCCGCCATCCTCAGCGTCTTTGGCGACTACTTCGAAACGCGCGAGTTTGACCAGCTGGTGGCTGGTTTCGAGCGCGGTCTGAGCGTACAGGTGGGCGACGATATGCCCTCGATGGAGTACGTCAACCAGCTTGCTAAAGTGGGCGGTCTGAGCAAAGCCATTGATAAGCTTCATGCTCGTGGAAATCCGGCCAGTATTGCGTCTGCCGTCGAGTTTATTCTCGAAGGTCTGCACTTGAATCGCCGCCTCAACAAAGAGGCAGCCAGCGGTAAGGTGCGCTACCGGCGATAAAGGATACATGCGCCATGTTCGAACGCTTTTTTAGAAATCGCTACGGCTATTCCCGCTGGGATGGCACGCAGCGCATCGAAGGACTGGACGCCGACGATATTCTCAACGCGCTTTCCGATGATTACCTGGAAAATGGCAACCTGCAACAGGCCCTGCGCCGCCTGATGCAGGAGGGCGTGCGTACCGACGATGGTCAGCGCACGATGGGCCTGCGCGAACTCCTGGAGCGCCTGCGCAATCAGCGCAACCAGCAGCTCAGCCGCTACAACATGGCTTCCGGCGTCATGGACGACCTGCGCCAGAAGCTGGAGGAGATCAAGCAGCTAGAGCGCCAGGGCATCCAGCGCCGCCTCGATGAACACGGCCAGCCCCCATCGCAACAGGGCCAGCAGCCCGGCGAACAGGGTGATCAACCCGGCCAGCAAAATCAACAGGGCCAGCAAGCCAGAAGGCAGCAGCAGAGCGGCCAGTCTGGCCAGGCGGGGCAAATGAGCCAGTCCGGTCAGGGCCAGCAAGCCAGAGGGCAGCAGAGCGGCCAGTCTGGCCAGGCGGGGCAGATGGGCCAGTCTGGCCAGAGCCAGCAAGGGCAGCAGGGTGAAGCTGGCGGCAGCGGCGATGATCTCTCACCAGAGCAAATGCGCAAGATGCTGGAAATGATTGCGAAGCGCAAACAGGAATATCTGGATCAGTTGCCGAAAGATATTCCCGGCCAGATCAAAAGCCTCTCTGAATATGACTTCATGGATGATGAGGCGCGCGAGAAATTCCAGGAATTGCTCAGCAGTCTGCAACAGCAGATGATGCAGCAGTTCTTCCAGGGCATGCAGCAATCGTTGCAAAACATGTCCCCGGAAGACATGGCCCGGCTCAAGCAGATGATTCGCGAACTCAACCAGATGCTGCGCGACCGGCAGGAGGGGCGCGAACCCGATTTCGACTCCTTCATGCAGAAGTACGGTGACTACTTCCCCGGCGTGAACTCGCTGGATGACCTGATCGAGCAGATGCAGATGCAGGCCGCTGCCATGCAGGGCATTCTGGAAAACCTCTCGCCGGAGCAGCGTCAGGAGCTGGAGCAGTTGATGGAGCAACTGATGGGCGATGATCGCATCCGCTTCGACCTGATGGAACTGGCCCAGAACCTTGAAGCCCTGGCCCCGATGGAGGATATTCGCACACGCTTCCCCTTCCGGGGCGACGAAACGCTGCCCCTGAACGAGGCTATGCGCATGATGAGCCAGTTGCAGCAGATGGAGGGGCTGGAAGAGCAGATTCGTGATGCCCGCCGCATGGATAATCTGGATGCCATCGACAGCGAGAAGGTCAGGCAACTGCTTGGCACCGAGGAGTACCAGTCGGTCGAGCAGCTCAAAGAGCTGATTAAGATGCTGGAAGAGGCTGGCTACATCCAGAAGAAGGGCAATCGCTGGGAGCTGACCGCGCGCGGCATCCGCAAGATCGGTCAGAAGGCGCTGCAGGACATCTTCAACAAGCTCAAGCGCGATGGCTTCGGACGGCATCTCAGCCCCTTCCGGGGCGTGGGCGGCGAACGCACCGACGAGAGCAAGCCCTATCAATTCGGCGACCCCTTCCTGCTCGATCTGGAAGGCACGCTGATGAACGCGCTGCACCGTCGCGGCACCGGCACGCCGGTAGACCTGCAAAAGGACGACTTCGAGGTCTACCGCACCGAGTTCACCACGCAGTCATCGACCGTTCTCATGATCGATATGAGCATGAGCATGATCTACAATGGCTGCCAGCCGGCGGCGAAGAAGGTCGCGGTGGCCCTTGAAAGCCTGATTCGTTCGCAGTTCCCGCGCGATAACCTCTACATCGTCGGCTTCTCGTTCGTGGCCCGCGAGTACAAGCCCGACGAACTGGTGGAGATGGGCAGCTACGATCACAGTACCGGCACCAATATGGCGCACGGGCTGATGCTGGCGCGCCAGTTGCTCGCGCGGCACAAAGGCGTCAACAAGCAGATCATTATGATTACCGATGGCGGCCCGACCGTCTGGTATGAAGAGGATCTGGGCGGCTGGCAGTTTGCCTATCCACCCAATCCGTTCGCGGAGAAGCAGGCCCTGCTGGAGGCGCAGCGTTGCACCCGTGAAGGCATCACCATCAACACCTTCATGCTGGAAGATGATCGCTGGATGGTGGCCTTTGTCAATCAGATGGCGCAGATCAATCACGGGCGCACCTTCTACGCCGACAAGTACAACCTGGGCGAATACCTGCTCGTCGATTACCTGAATAGTAAGAAGAAGTTTGTGAAGTAAGTAGATGGCAGAGGACGCAGAGAGGACATTTCAGGAGGGCCTGCACCGGCCTGGCCTTACCCTGAGCGAAGAGCAGCGCGAGCAGTTCGTGCGCTACCGTGAAGAACTGCTCGACTGGAATACCCGCGTCAACCTCACCGCCATTACGAATCCAGAGGAAGTGCAGGTCAAGCACTTCCTCGATTCGTTGTCGCTGCTGCTCGTCTACGATAAGCCGCAGACGCGTCTGCTCGACATTGGCACGGGTGCGGGCTTTCCCGGCCTTGCCCTCAAGATTGTGCGCCCTGAGTGGCAGGTCGTTTTGCTCGAGGCCACCGGCAAGAAAGTCACCTTCCTGCGCCACGTCATTGACACCTTGCACCTGACGGGCGTGGAGGTCGTGCATGGCCGTGCCGAAGAACTGGCCCACAAACCGCAATACCGCGCCACTTTCGATGTCGTCACCGCTCGCGCCGTCGCCGCCTTGCCCACCCTGCTGGAATACTCCGCCCCGTTCTGTCGCGTCGGTGGAGAAATCATCCTGTTCAAAAAAGGCGATATCGGCAGCGAACTCATTCAGGGCCAGCGCGCCGCCAGACTGCTAGGAGCCATCTTCAAAGAAGATATCCCCGTTACGCTGCCCGGTCTGGAAGATGATCGCCGCCTGCTCGTCTGGCAACAGCAAAGACCCTGTCCGCCGCAGTACCCGCGTAGTGGGGCGGCTATCGCGAAGAAAGCATTGGGGTAAAATTTCTCTGGATAAAAATAAGGATCGTGTTTATGTCTGATCTACACAAACGACAGCAACAACTTGAAATTGTCCTGAAAACCCTATCAATTCCAGAAGGTATTCAGCTTCGCGCCTGGCAGGAGGCAGATTTTTCGGCCATCCAACGCCTGGCTGCTCAGCAAGGCTGGGCAACTCCGACAAATCGGCCCGAAGAGGCGCTGCTTGCATGGCAGCATTCATGGCCCGCGCTGGTTGTCACCGAAGGCGAAGAGGTCGTTGGCTTCGTGCGCGCTTTAACCGATGGCGAGGTCACCACCTATATCGCCGATCTGCTGGTTGACCCGCGCTACCGGCGAAGAGGTCTGGGCCGCCTTCTCATAGAAGCCTGTCACGCTCTCTATCCGCATACGCGGCTCGATCTCATTTCAGAAGAGGATGCTGTGCCATTTTACAGGAGAGAGGGATTTCGGGAACTGGGGCCAGGGATGCGGAAGAGTTTTCGGTAAGGTACTTGTCGATGATGATTTTCCCGTGTTGTCCATTGCTCCTGTTTTTCCGGCTAACAATTCGTTGCACTGAAAATCCACCCTCGAAAAAGTGCGGAAGCAGGCGTCTACATATCTGGTAAGAATAGCAGAGATACTGTATAATGGCAGAGGTATACAGCAAACGCAGAAACTGTGATCGGAAAGGAACAGCTATGATGCCAGATGACGACCAGGGTCAGAACATTTTTCCTGTCGACAATCAGAGCGGCGGTGGCGACCCGAATCAGGGCATTTTTCCCACCAGTGAACAGAACAGGGCCGGTGGTGATCCGAATCAGGCGCAGCAGGTGAGCGCGGGTGGCGATCAGGGGAGTAGTGTTGGGCAGGGGCTGGCTGCTGGTGGCGGACAACCTGCCAGCGATGATAATGATCAGAGTGCAGCCCCACAGACGCCTGCCGCGCCGACACGCCGGTTTGGTAACCCGCTGGCGGCTGTAGGGCATTTTGTGGCGAATATGCTGCATGGAGAACACCCGAACCTCGCGTTTCAGCCTCTTCCGAAGCCGACGGGGCCAGCGCCATACCATCTCTCGCTTGATGATGTGTTGAACGCCGATCATCACGCTGAGCAACTCGCGACCATTCGTGCGAGCGAACGCCTGGTATTTCACACTGTAGGCGATACCGGGGCTATTCAATCTCCTCTCATACTGCAGGGAGTGGTGGGCGCTATGACAGCGGACTACGAGGCGAGCGATGCCACAGCGCGCCCGGCTTTCTTCTACCATCTGGGCGATGTCGTCTACTACACCGGTCAGGGAGTTGATTATTACAACCAGTTCTACGACCCGTATGACCACTACCCCTTGCCCATCTTCGCCATTCCAGGCAATCACGATGGGGATGTGGATGCGGGCGGTGATGCCGTACCCTCCCTGAATGCGTTTGTGACCAATTTCTGCTCGCCGACCTACGAGATCACGAAGGATGCCGGTGACACCCATCGTGATGCCATGACGCAACCCAACGTGTACTGGACGCTGGAAACGCCGCTGGCGACCTTCATTGGACTGTATACCAACGTGCCGGAAGGCGGCAGGCTTGATGCCGATCAGATTGCCTGGTTCCAGTCGGAACTGGCCAGCGCGCCCATCGATAAGGCGCTGCTTGTGGCGATGCACCATCCAATCTTCTCGGTTGATCAGTTCCACGCAGGCAGCCAGTATATGAAGCAGGTGCTTGAGCAGGCCATTGAGAAGACGAGCCGCGTGCCGGATGCCATTTTCAGCGGCCACGTCCACAACTACCAGCGTTTCACCTGCAACCTCAGTGGGCGCGATGTCCCCTTCATTGTCGCTGGAGCGGGCGGCTACTTTAGCCTCCATCGCATGCAGAAAGCTTCAGATGGCGGAACGTTACAGGTTCCCCACGAATTTCCCGAACTGGCCGTGACGTTGGAGAATTACTGCGCCGATCATCACGGCTTTGTGCGCGTGGAGGTAACGTCCCAGACGCTCAAGGGCATGTACTACGCTGTCCCGGCCCCGCATGAAAGCGGTCCAGCCCGGCTTGTCGACTCGTTCACGCTCGACCTCAAAACGCATCAGCTCATCCCTGCCGCATCTGGCGCATAATCGTCACTGTGATCTGCCGCGGCATTCTGTCATCCGGGGCAAACTGGATAGCACAGGCAGGCGACGGGAAGGCGACGCAGCCAGTGCGTTCGCTAATCCAGTCGAATGTCTGTTCTGAGTTCGGGCAGCTTTCAGAGGAATCAGCAGGAACCGGATCCTTTTCTGACCTCCCGTTTGGGATTGAAACCTAGCGCATGGCGTTCCTGGGATAGCGTCCATCGTACTGTGGCGGGGCCAGCACGTCCTGGAGCTGGATGGTTTTGCCGCGCTGCGGGCTGACGGAGATCATGGCTATCGGCGTTTCGAGTAGCTCTTCCAGACGCTTGAGATAGTTTTTCGCCTCCAGCGGGAGTTGCTCGTAGGTGCAAATGCCGCTTGTGCTGCACTGCCAGCCGGGCATTTCCTCATAGACCGGCTCACAGGCGGCCAGGTCATTGAGGTTGGCGGGCAGGCTGTGGATGGTTTTGCCGTGAAGCTGGTAGGTAGTGCAAATTTTGATGGTAGGAAAACTATCGAGTACATCGAGTTTGGTGATGACGGCGGCATCCAGGCCGTTGA
>Ga0209581_1002852_pt1 | contig 15728 bp, 26 predicted proteins | sample Coa_R2_FD_187160 | JGI IMG/M metagenome (GOLD analysis project Ga0209581, IMG submission 187160) | Surface soil microbial communities from Centralia Pennsylvania, which are recovering from an underground coalmine fire - Coalmine... | ecosystem: Environmental > Terrestrial > Soil > Unclassified ...
CGTTATGCCTGGCGACAATGAGCAGGTCTATGCGCTGCTGGTTTCTGTTTAGTCGAAACTCGTAAAAGTCGAATGAGCAGGGAAGCACCATAGCGCGGTACTCCCTGCCGGTGTCCTGGTCTCGCACCACATATCGGTAGTTTGTCAGCTTCTCAAGCACGGTAAAGCCTAAGCGAATCGCCTCAAGCTCAAATTGATAAGCCGCTCGCTGGCGTATCTCCCTCATGCCGCTTACCGTGCTATATCTCATCTGTAGCCGTCCCTTCTGTAGCTAGAGCCGGTGTCCTGCTTGCGCCCGTTGAGCGAGTCCCTGATAGCGTCTATGGCGTGTTCTGAGAACAGACCGATAATCGTGTTCGCCAGCGCGTTTTTCTGCTGGTAGTCCGCTTCTTTTTGCAGCATGTTCTTGACTTCCATAGCCGCGCTCACTACTTCTAACCGGCTCTCTATCTTCTTGCGGTTAATGGCTATGGTTGCATCTGTCTTCTTTTGCAGCGTGTCTAAATGCTGCTCAAGCGTGATTGTGTAGAGAACGGCCAGGATAACCGCGCTCGCCAGGTCAGTAAGCGGCGTCCCTAATGTTCTGAAGAGTGCGCCTATCAATTGCGCCTGGTCATGCGGGTTAATCCGGTGTTCAAACAGAATCCATTGCGCGCTGGCCGATGTGACGGCCAGAATCAGGAACAGGATAATCAAGGCTATGAAGGTCGGTAGAGAGCGCCTGTTCCCGCCGGTCACGCGCTTAAACTGGCGTACCATCGCAACCATTAAGCCTACTAAGCTAAATTCGTAAGCCCATGAAACGAAGTAGTAAAACGCGGTCATGGCGTCATTCAGCACGAACGGACGGCCAGCGTAGGTAGAGCCGAGAGCAGCGCCAGCATAGCAGGCAATAAGCCAGGGTAGCAGGTAGCAGAGCAGGGTTACAAAGATATTCACCACGCGGCCTATCGGGTGTTCTTTCTGCTCATCAAACGATTGCACTACTTGCGCTACGTCCTGAGTCTCGCCGGCCAGCATAGCGACAATGGTACTTACTGGCGTGTTGTGATCAAGTGAAAGCTGCTCAATTTGCGCGGCGAGCGCGTCATTTGTAGGTGCTGGCGCTAGCGCCTGGCCGTGTCCGCTCTGCTCTTGCGAGAACGCGCCGCGCAATCGTGAGAACGCGCCAGCGAGCGGTATTTTTCGTTTTTTCGGTTGCGTTGTGGCTTGCGCTGGAGCTTGTGGCAAGCCGCTAGCATCTTGTGACATGATTTACGCTCACTTTCTCTGAAGTCGTAAAACGTCGGTAGGAAGTCGGCAAAACTATGGTGAAAAAGCAAGCGAGAGCCGCCATTAGAGCGCCGCTAGCGCGCCATAGGAGAGCGGCGAGCCGTCTTTCTTTTGTGGCGCGCTAATGGCGTGGTTACTCCCTGCTCTGCTCTCGCTATGCCGTCGCCTGGTCACGTGCATCTTGTCGCATCTGCTTATGCAGCTTGCGGAAAGTTGCTAAGCTCTCACGCTGGAATCGCTTACGAACGCGGGTGATTTCAGGATTGACGATAGCCAGCAGGTGTATGTACCTGCTGAACAGGTAGACGCGGCCATCTTGCGCCGCCTGGTCTGCTCTGTTCTGAAGCTCTGACGCCAGCTGCTCAAGAGCTTCCAGGTCTTCTTCTCTGACGAGGGACGCCGCCGCTCGCATAGCGGCGCGGTCTGGTGTTTCTGCCATGCTGATAAATCTCCTTATGTGCTTGTGTTTGCATGGCGTGTGAGCTAGAATGATTCTAGCTCTATGAGCCATGCGCCTATAGAGTGAAGGGTGAGCCAGCGCCGCTAACCCTGGCAAGAGTACCGGCGCTGCGCTCGCTACAAGAAACTTCCTACGAAAACGCACTACAGGGACGCGCTACAGTCCACTTGTAAAAGTTTCAAAAGTGTACTAAACTATATAGTAGTATCAGCAAGCTACTTTGTCAAGGGATTTTAGAGAAGTTGAGTAGTGCTTATGGATAGTAACCAGTTTTACACGGCGAGCCAGGCGCAAGAAGTGCTAGGTTTGTCGAAAGCGATGTTTCACCGGAAAGTGAACGCAGGTCTGATTCCGAGCGTGACGCCGCCCGGAAAGAAGCAGCGCATCTATCCGAAAAGGGATATAGACGCGCTGGCGCGTGCGATGAACCTGATTTTTGAGCCTGAAAAAATTGTCTTCAGTCCTTCAACGCCAGGGGACCAGGAAGAGGAAATGCGAATCGGCATACGCTGTTTCGGGCAAGAGTTTATCACGCCGCTAGCAGAGCGGATAGCGTTTCAGCAAAAGAGTGAGTTTACTTTCTGGTCCCTGAAAGTAAACGGCCATGTTGTCGGCTATGTATCGATGTTTCGTTTTCCTGAGCAGTTCTTAGACGATCTGCTCACTGGCCGCTGTATAGAGCGAGAAATTACGCCTAAAGAAGTGCTACCATTTAGCAGGCTAGAGCCGTTTGACATTTACATAGATGTTATGGCGGTAGACCCGGCTCTCTCTGCTCATGAGCGTAGTTTCTACGCCGGTATCATCGCTATGCGCCTGGCGAACAAGCTGCTTGACTTGAAAGCGAACGGGTATCAGATTCGGACGGTGTATACTGTCAGTGCCACAAAAGAAGGTGACAATCTAGTGAGAAAAGCAGGTTTTCAGCTTATGGAAGGAAAGTCTATAGCGCCTGGCCGTATCGCCTATAGCTTCTCTGTAGATGAGCAGGGAATAGAGCGATTGCGCGCCTTAAGCGGAAGGGAGATATAGGTTATGTTCACATCAGAGCAGAAAGTCAGACAGACATTAACTGGCTCGCCTAATGGGATTGTGCAATATCCACATGAGGGACCAGACGTAGTACGCTGGCTAACTGGTGGAACATTGCCAGATGCTTACGTTCGTTTTGAGCAGCGCGGCGAGCGCATGATAGCGCGCTGTTCTACCTGTTCGCAAGAGTTAGGGCAATTTGACGCCAGTTATGGAGAAGGGACCGGCCAGGCAATAGGCCAGATTCGACTAGCGTACCAGGCTCATTGCGAGAGCGAACATAGCAGCGAGAGCGGCGCGTAGCACCTGGCCGCTTTCGCCTATGCAACTTGAGCCGCGAGCGCCCGCCGGTATCTGCTGGCCGCGTCTAAATCTTCCTGCTCTAGCGCGTCTAACAGGTCTATCCAGTTTCCGAGCCGGTCTAATTCCTCATCAGTGACCAGGCGCAACGTGTCTTTAGAAATATGCTCACAAGCATACTTCTTGCGTAGCTGGTCTAAGAACGCTACAAGCTGCTCTTGCTCGCCAGTAGTGAGCAGGTGTAACGGAAGTGCGAGCCGTTGCGCTGCTAGCTGCTGGCGCTGCTGTTCTATGGCTTTTAGCGCCTGGTCAATGCGTCTGGCGAGTCTATCACTGTTCATCATGCTATCTCACTTTCTGGCGCGCCCGAATCCGGGTCCGGCCAGCTATGGTTATCAGGGACGTAAAAGCGGATAAGCCCGCGTTTGTACGATATCGGAGGCTCGCCTTGCTTGAGAGGAAGCATCACTACTGTCTGAGCATCTAAGACGTGCCGCGCTTCTAAGAGCGCGTGGCGTCGCTCAAGAGCGGCGAGCGCCCGGTTAATCCGACGTTCTAACTGTTTGCCGTTGCTCATGCCCTGCTATCCCCTTCCTGTTCGCTCTCACTTTCAAGCGAGCCGCTACCCCATTCTGTTCTGAACAGGGTATCGCCCGGCTCTAGCGTGATCTGCTCATCTCCCCAATAGGTAACGAATGTGATTTCAGGCTCTTGCGCTTGCGAGCGAGAGAGCGCGGCTAGCAGCTTCTCTAGCTTGCGCTCTAATGTTGCTCTACCTGCTCTGCTCATTCCCTACTACCCTCTTCCTCTTCCTGCTTGATGTTTCGCTCTAGCTGGCGTATGAGTTCGTCTTTTGCGCCTTCAACATTATACCGGCGTGAAAAGCTCGCCAGTAGCTTACGCTGGCGCGGCGTGTAAGCCCGTTCCTCTTCCTGGTCTAACGCCGCCTGGCGCTCTTCATAGTCGTCTGGTAACGTTCCATCGTCGCCTATCAGAGAAAGCGAGCGTATGAGCGACGCGGCAATCAGTGCTAATGCTTCCTGGTCAGAGCCGCGCTCTTGCTCTCGCTCTACAACGGCCAGCGCCCTATCTAGTCGCCGCTCTAATCCTGCTCTGCTCATGCGCTCGCCTCATAGCTGTAGTAGGACGGGGTAAAATCGTCGCCTAACAAGCCTTTCGGTATCTCCCTGATGAGAACGCCGTCATATAGCCCGATCTGGCGCTGTAGCGCGTCTGGTAACGGCTCGCCAGGCTCTAATAGGACTATCCAGTTTTTCGGCTTTATGCGCGGTTGTATGGCCGCTATCATCCGGTCTATGCGTCTGGCGAGCGCCGCGTTACTGCTCATAGTTCTATCCCGTCGTCTTCTGGCAGGTTGATATACACCTTAGCAGGGAGTAGCGAGCGCCGCGCTGCCGGTGTCTCATAGAGCAGCTGGCCCTGCTCATCATAGAATTGCGTCGGTAAGCGCGTATCGCTCTGCTGTTCAATCCGTTCTATGGCGGCGAGCGCCCGCGCTATGCGCCGCTCAAGTGGTGATAGGCTCACTGGCTTTTCTCCCTGGCAATTTGCACAAGCGCGCCAGCTACCGCTACACGTGCCTCTATGAACGGCTCTAGCGCCTTATAGATAGCATCTTGCATGGTTTTCTCTGTACAGCGTTGCATCTGGCCTAATTGCGCTATGGCAATGGTTACGGCCAGGCTCGCATCAGGAAAAGGCGCAGCTGATAGCAGGATTGTAGAGCGCATAAGCGGCCAGTCAGGAGATTTGAGAATGTTATCCTTATCCTGGCGCTGCTCTATGGCGGCGAGCGCCAGATTGATACGTCGCTCAAGTGGTGAGAGATTCGGCATGTTCTACCTACCTCATTTCATCATGCCAGACGCTTTTAGATACTCTTCTAGCAGGCTAAATTTCTGCTCAAGCTCTGCTACCTTGTGAAGTTCTACCGCTTGCTCTATCCAGATTTGAGCAGCGCGTACCCGGCTCGCTGCTGGCGTCTCTTCGCTGGTCATAACGCTTTTCAGCGTCTTGATAGCGTCCGCTACGCCGCTTCTGAGTTCGTCTAGCGCGTCAGAGAAGAGTTCTTGTTTCGCCTGGTGAAGTGCCTGTTTGACATGAGGGAGCTTGAGCCAGCGCCGCGCCGTCTTATCGCCTATGCCGATTTGTTGCGCGCTCGCTTCAATGGTCAGACCGGCCAGTAAGCAGAGTATGAGCTTATCCTGTTTCGGCGTCAATTCCTGTTCTTGCGCCTGTTCCTGGTCATTTCCGGTCATAGCCGGTCATCCTATCTAGCCAGGCTTACCCGGCCCCGGTAACGGTACTTTACTCCCTTGCCAGCATTATACCATGCTTGTCTTGCTGAATGGAATTTTGAGCGAGAGAGCAAGCATAGAAGCGCGGCGCGCCAGGCGTCTTTTTTTAAGCTGTAGAACTGTCGAAGTGGAAGCGGATTTGAGAGGATTTGAGAGGATTTGAGAGGAAAAAGCGGCCAGGCTTGCCGGTGATCTACCGCGTACCTGGCCGCTCTCGTTTCGATTGCTGGCGCTCGCTCTATGCCTGATTTGCGCTCGCTATGAGCGCCCGCGCCAGCGCGTCACGTTGCGCCCGTGCCTGCTCGCTCAATTGCTCATCTTCACCAGTGAGCTTTGAAAGCTGGTCAAGAACAATGCGGATTTCTCCTAACTGCTCTTCAGAAAAGGCTTCGGCAAAGTTGGTGATGAGCGCCTCCATATAGCCGTGTAGCAAGCCATACGCCGCCGGGTAACGCTCATCTTGCGGTAAAGCCAGCGCCCTGCTTTGAATGTCCTTCAGAATAGCGATAGTGGCCGCGTAAAATCGTTCGTCGCGCCGCTCTTCAATGGTACTCATAACAGGTTACTCCCTTCTGTGTTGTGGCTCGCTCGCTAGCGTCTGGAATTGAGCGAGCCATGATTGATATGTTCCCTGTTCTCGCTTGAGCAGGGAAAAGCGGTTACATCCAGTAAGCCGGGTCGCCCTTCTCATACCCGGCGCTCATCTCATCATACTCTCTGAGAAATTGCGCGTTCCGTTCTTTCTGGCGCGCCTGTTCCTGCTCATCAAGCTCAAATTGCCAACCGCGCAAAAAATCGGCTCGCTGCTGGCCGGTCAGTCCTACGCTATCCGCTTCCTGCTCTGCTGTCCGCTCATCCCACCATTGCCAACCGCGAGCGGCGAGCGCGCCAGCGAGAAACGAGTCACGCGCTGCTATGCGCTGCCAGGTCATTTCTGCCATTATGCGCCGTCCTTCCTGCCAGGCTTTCGCTTGCTGGCCGGGTCCTGCTCACTTTCTGCTGTATGCGTCTTCTCGTATAAGCCGTCTCTGAAATTGTCGTGAAGCCAGATGAGAAGCCGGTAGGTTTCATCTGCTGAAAGCACGATAGAAGACAACTCGCTCAAGATTGTGAGCTTGCCGGTTGCTTCGCTGAACATGGCCCGGTGCTGGCCCAGGTTGACGCCGTGCGTTTTCTCTTCGGTAAAGCCGTCCGCAAACTCTTGCGGTGACTCTTCCCACCAGTTTTGATTGCTCATAACGGTTAAACTCCCTTCTTTCTTTCTGGCGCTGGTCGCGTCTGGTAAGGCCAGCACCAACAGTAGACCAATAGTATACTACTTTGCCAGCTTTACGCCAGCGTTGGCTATTCTGGCGCTGGCCGCGTAGCGCAATGGCATAGCCGGGCTAGACCAACCGCCCGCGTCCTGTAGGCTCTTAATATCTGTTCCGTTGCGAACGGCCAGCGTTGCCCAGAAATGGCGCATATCATGCGGACTCAAGTTCTCGACTTTCGCCAGGCGAGCGCCTAATGTGCCTATCCTGGCGTTAATCGTTCTGGTGCTTATGCGCTCGCTTTTCGCCGCTTTCTTCTCGCCGCGTAAGACGCTGGTAAAGAGCGGCCCGGATTCGCGTCCTTCCTGCTCAAGATAGGCGCTGGCCGCTCGCCACGTATCCGGTGTCAGCGTGTGCGTTTGCCAGGCGTCTACCTTATGCCGGTAGAAAGTAAGCTCGCCGCTTAGCAGGTTGATGCTCTCCATATCCAGCGCCGCTATCTCGCCTACGCGCAAGCCGTGATCTAGCGCCAAGCACATAATCAGCGCGTCACGCCGTCCTTTTGGCGTGTCCGGTTGCTGCTTGAGCAGCGCGGCCAGCGTAGGCGCTAGCATCGTTGGCTCTGCTTTCTTCTCGCCGCGCCGCGTCCGCGCTCGCTTTTCATCCTGGTTACGTCCTTCAGCGCGCTTAAAGCCCTTCACCGTCTTGATAAGCGAGAGAGCTTGAGCAGGAAGCGAGCCATTTTTAGCAGCAAGCTCGCAATACGTCTTGATAGTAGCAAGATGCACATTGATAGAGCCGATAGCATACCCTTCTGAAAGTTGCCAACGGTTGAAACCTTCTACTAGCCCGTAGTCGATGAATGACCAGGCGCATAAATCGTCCGCCATGCCAGAAACAGAGACGCCAGCAGCTTCTAACGCCGCGTTGAGATAGCGTTCAAAGGCTGCGATGTCCGCTCGCTGGCGTCTGAGCGTCTCTGCTGATTTACGCGCCTGGTAGTCCTCAAGAACCGCGCTAGACGCTGCTTTGTTCGCCGCCTGGCGCAATGCTTCCAGGTAGCGCGCCTGGCCGTCCTGATTGATGATAGTAAGCGCCTGGTTAGTGTCCATAGTATCTATCTCCCTTCTGCATACTATAACGGCTCGCCAGCGCGGTTACTGGCGAGCCTGGCGCGGATTAGAGATATAATCCGCAGGGGTCAAAGAGCAATTCATACGCGGCGCGCTCTTGCGCTTCGCGCTCATCAAGCAGAGCTTGAGCATGAGCGGCCAGGCCAGTGAGATGATAGCAGACCTTGTGATACTGGCCGCAGCCGGGGCAAGTGCAAGAGCAACCATGCTTCTTATCGAAAACGGTAGAGTAGCGGGTTACGCCGTCGCTGCTCAACACCGTGAAAGATACGCGGCTCTTGCTCTCAACATTGGAGCTAAGAACGGTCAGGACTTTCGACTTTGTAGCGGTAGTGGTCATTTTCGGGTTACTCCCTTCGTTTTTCGGCTCTAGCGTCTGGACTTGATAGAGCCTTTAATCATCTTGCCGATTATCCTAAATAATCAGCGACTTCTCTCTGTCCTAAGTATACCACAACCACTACCAAAGTCAAGAGTTTTAACCGGAAATATCCGGTCATATCAAAAACTCGTATCCGGTCATGCTAGAGCCGCTTACTACCGCATTTATTCCGTTTATTCCGGTTGTTTCCGGTTTCTTTAAGCGGCTATGTCCGGTCATTCTATCGGCTCATCATGTCCGGTTATGACCAGAAGCAAGCGGAAAAGCAAGCGGATACATCCGTACTAGTCCGGTCATGGTATGCGGATTGTGTGATACAATACTGAGCTATGCGAACCGTCCAGACTAGAGCAGGGAGTAAACAACATGGCACGATACCTTACAGCAGTAGAAGCAGCTCGCCGGTTAGGGAAAACAGAGCGCACGGTAAGACGCTGGATTGATGAGGGAAAGCTACACGCTCGCCATATCGCTAAAAACCGATTAGGCATATCAGAAGACGATATAGACGCGCTGGCGCAAGAACTGGCGCAATATGAAGAGTCAGCGCCAGCAGAGAACGGCCAGGCGCTCGCCGCTCGCATAGAGCAGCTAGAGAGCCGCGTAAGCCAGTTAGAAACCGCGCTCGCCGCGCTGCTCTCGCCAGTTGCTCAAGAGCCGCTTACCTATGCGCCAGCATATCACGATAGGCTTATCAGAGAGCCACAAGCACCAGGCGCGCCCGTGCGAAAAGGACGGCCAGCAATCGCCAGCGCGGCGAGCGTTACGCCTGGTGATCTCCCGCCCGGCTCGCTCTCACATAAAGACTTTGCAGAGCGGCATGGCATGAGCGCCAGAACCTTCAGAGACCAGATAGATAGCGGCAAGGTTGACGCTATCACGCGCCCGAAACCGAATCGACCAGGCGAGTATGAACGCTGGCTTACACCAGACCAGCAGCGCCAGGCGCTCGCTTTCTGGCGCGCCCGCAATGCCAACATAACGCAACCATGCGCCTATCCTGATTGTGTTGTTTGTAGCGAGCCGCCTGTAGAGCGCGCCGCGAACGCACGACACGCTACAGAGAGCGGCGAGAGCGATGTTTGAAAAGCACGGTCTGAGAGGGAAAGCATACCAGGAAGTCTATAGCAGGCTCTTCGACTTGCAACAAGGAAAATGCGCGGTTTGCGGTGCTGGCATAGGCGAGCGATGTATAGGACACTGGTACAAAGTGAAGCGCCTGGTGCTAGATCACTCGCATGAAACCGGCGAGCTACGCGGCTTACTCTGCCAGGGATGTAATACGCACGTAGGCGAGTATGAACACGGGAAACGATTCCGGCCAGAATATAACGCCAGAATAGCGGACTACTTGAGCCGTAGCGCGCAAAAAGGCCCGTAAAGGCCAGAAAAGGCCATTTTCAGCGAGCCGGTGTAACCACTGCTCTTTATCCAGACAGACGGCTCTAGCGCGTTCCTACGCGGCCAGTTTCCCGATTTCAAGCAGGTGTTAGCCCTCCGATTGATAATCAGCAACTTGAGCGCGGCCAGCAGAAAATAGCAGAGAAAAACAGAGAAAAACAGAGCATTGTAGCGGCGAGCGCATGACCCCATAGCCCAAACTGAGCGCCAGGCGCTACGGGGTACTCGCCTCTCACATTGCTCACACGCGAAAGCACCAGGTTGCTTTAATTGCCATAAATCACGCAAGTCTGAGCAGGGAACAGGCGTCGAAAAGCGTCAAAAGGCGTCGCTCTCAAGCAACTATCATAACTCTCATGAGAGTACAGTGAGAGCAAACATGATAGCTGCTTGAGAGCAGAGACTACCAGGTAAGCGCCTCTTGCTGGTCTAACATCCTCTTGAGCAGGGGTAAATCATTCTTGAGCCATGCGCCAGTTGCGAGCGTAGCGTAGCGTTCCCAACAGGCGACGCCAGCGCCTATAACGCGGTACTCGTTTACCTCTACACGTGGGTAACTGAGTTTTGCGCCTAGTTCTAAGAGCAGGTGTACACGCTCATGCTGCTCACACCAACCATGCGCGCCCGGCTTGCCAGTACAGGGAATAGCCCGCATATGGCGCTCTTTGCCTACTATCACCGTTTCCATATGCGGACACTGAGAGCGCGGTAACGCTGGCAATGTCACCGGGTGATACTCGCTCAAGTCATGCGCCAGTTTGCCAGGATAGAGCCGGTGTATATGCTCTTGCATCGTGAGAGCAGGTTTCAGCGATATGCGCCAGCATACGCCGTCCTCAACATACACTTTATCCGCAATTGTCGCCGCGTCTGGCCGGTGTAGAGCGCAATATGCTACGCCTTGCTCATCATAATAGCCGTCCTGGTCTGGCCGCTCTAAATCAACACCACAAACAGAGCAGAGAAACGCGCTCGCCTCTTTCGCCGTCTCTCGCTCGCTGGTGATCTGCTGGCCGCGCTCGCTCAAGCTTTCAATTTCAACCGGTGGAGCTGGTGCTACTGCTTGCGCCGTCGCCGCTTCCTCTTCGCTCTCGCTCGCCACGTCTAAAGCGGATTGTACCCATATGCGAACATCGAAACCAGCAGTAAGCATGTGATTCGCGTCCTTCACATGCGGACGCCAGCGCCAGGAGTTCACATAAGTATCTAGCCAACGCTCTGCTTTTCTCTCGCCGCGTATGTCTCTATCGTAGGCGACAAACAGCGCGCCCGCTCTTACCAGGCGTCCTATCCATTTAACGCCTTGTGTGCAATCGTGTCCGCCCGTGCCTACAACTGCTACCAGGTCGCCAGCTTCTTGAGCGATGGTAAGCGCGTCTATTTCTCCCTCTACCAGAAACGCATAGCGGCGCAAAGCGAGCGAGTCACCGGCATAGAGCGCCGCGCCTTTTGCGCTTCCCATAAGCGCCTTATATCGCTCTTTTTGTGGCACCTCTGGCCGTAAGTCACGATGATTGATACACCAGTACACGCCGTCGGCATACCAGGGAAACACGATATAGGGGATTCCCTGCTTTTCGATATAGCCGATATGCGCCTGGTCTATCGTTTGCAGCTTCAATCCTCTTGAGAGCAGGTAGTCTAGCGCGGCGCGTCCTTCTGGCAACCATAAGCGCCGCTCTGCTTGCGCGGCATAGCTGGCCGCGTAGTCTTGCCATGCCTGACCGGGAGGCTCGCCAGGTTTCGGCGCGTTTTGCGCTCGCTCAAGACGCCGCTCTATCTGCTCTATGCGCTCTATCGCCGTCTCGACTTCGCCAGACAGGTATTCTCTCGCCGCCCGAAAACTCATATGCCGAAACTGGCGCAAGTATTCTATGCCGTCCGCCCATCCCTTGCTCTCAGCAGGCCAGCAGTTTCGACACATCCACGCGCCGCCGTCTCTTCTATCCGGTTGCACGTGAAATCTATCGGATCCGCCACAACCAGGACACGGCCCGGCATATTCTTTATGGCTCACTTTTGCGAGCCGCGTATCAACTTGCGCCAGGTCAAACACGTTCATTGCTGCCATTGCTCACCTCTCAATATTATGTCTAGTGGCGAGCTTGCAAGGTATCATGCCAGCGCCCGGTAAATCTATTCTTTTCATCCATAGCAGAGAAACCAAGTTACTGTCATTACTCTCACTCCTAAAGGAGTGTGAGAGTAATGACAGTAACTCTTGCTCGCTCTCATTGCTCTCATGAGAGTACAATGAGAGTAATGAAAGTAACTTAAGCATCGTTACCCTCACTTCCTGCTATAGTTGGCTCTTCCTGCTCTACAGGTGATACCTTGCGATAGTGGTCATGGCGCTGGCCGTCAACTTTTGCCTTTTCGACAAATTTTTTCGCAATCAGTTCGGTTTTAGCTCGGTTGAAAGTCGCCTCACTGATATGCAGAGCTTCCATAACGGCTTTTTTCCATGCAGTGTAGTCGAGAATATCATCACCCAGGATGTCTAACACAGCTTGCGGTGTATCTTTAAGCCCTTCCTGCTTGATAGGCGCTTGAGACTCGACTACGATGCAAGAGGTAATATCTTCGTAGGTGTCCGGGTGCGTACCGATTGAAACCGTTTTAAGCTCTGTCTTAATGTCTCTGAACGGCTCATCATCACGCGCTTTCTGGCAGGTGAACAGGATCGCGCTATCTTTGTCGGCTCTATCCTCTTTGCGTAGCTCTATCATTGTGTCCACGTGGTTTCTAAATGCCATCGTACCGTTTGCGTCGCCAGCTTTGTTTGTATGATGAACTATCATCACGTGGCAACTATGTTCTTGAGCGAGCGTGTTAAGCGTTCTGAGTACCGGCGCTACTTCCTCTTGTAAGTTCTGGTTAATGCCAGGCGTACACATAGAGAAGTTGTCAATGATGATAAGCTCCGGTTTTACTACTTGCTGCTCAACCGTGTTGAGCAAATCGGAAATATGCTCTCGCAGGTCTAACGGCCAGGGAATGACTCTGAAGTTAGCCGTAGGGGATAATTCAGGATGTTCTATGTACCATGCCTGAAGGCGCTTTTTAAGCCCTCTTGCGCCCTCTGTATTGATATACCAGACAACGCCCGGCTTGACGCGGCGATTATGCCAGGGGATACCATGCGCGACGCAAAGGCCAGTATGCAGAGCCGTAAACGTTTTTCCCGTTCCTGATAGGCCATAAAGTAGGCTCACACTTGCCGCCTCTAGTATTCTGGAGATGAGGTATTCAGCGTCCGGCGTCTGGTAGATGTCTTCTATGGAGTAGAGCCGAATCAGGCGCTTACCGGTAGCATCATCTCTGGTAAAGCACTTATCATTTAACGGCTCTTCCTGTTCGCTGGCCGCGTCCTGGTCAGGGTCAACAGTGGGAATTGTGGTGTATATCCGGTTAAAGCGCGGATTTGTAGTGAGCGCGGCCAGCATAGCATCTATGCTATTTGCCAGCGCCGCCGCGTTCAATTCATCAAGCGTAGATTGCCATTCGCCTACATCGCCAGCGTCTCTTACAGGCTTTTTTGTGGTGACAATCTGATGTAGCACCTGGCTAAACAGCTTTTCCTTATCGGTCAAATTTGCTGATTGACGCCTTTTGTTGCCAGTGCTAGAATGTGTACGGCTTATAGTCGCCGTATTTGTATCAACAGGCATTTATTTCATTGCCCTTTCTACTAGAGCGCCAGTGAGTCGTTACCAGCGTGTCACTGGCGCTCGCCGCTTTCTGGCCGGTCATCCATGCCGGTCAGGGTCATTTTCCCCATAAAAAAGAGCGAACAGTCCTACGTTCTTACCCCCAGTTCTCGTTATTCTCCCCACATCCTCAACTCCTGTAACGTGGCCCGGCTCGCTCATCTCGTTCTCTCGATTTTTGCCGATTATAACAGGCTCGCTGGTATCCGGTCAAGCGGAATTAGACAGCCTGTTCTATCCTGGTATCTCCTGATATGCGCACTTATTTTCTACAACGAACAGGCGAGCATAAAAAAGGCGCAAGCGGTCCCGGTCTGCCTGTTCTGCCTGTTTCCGGTGTCTCCTCTTGCGCCGCCATGCTCAAGCATGATCTAGCTTACACCCATATTCAATTGTTGCTGCTCTCGCCTGGCGCTCTGTACACCAGTGCGATTAGAGCGCATTGTACCAAGCGCGGCGCGTTTCGTCAATTACTCAACCATTGAATATGCTTGAGCTGGTCAAATGTGCTGCTCACACAACGGCCAGGAAGCGATGCATCAGAAACCGGCTTATCAGTATGCGATGCATCGCCGCCTGGTGATCTACCTCTGCCTGGCGTTCTCTCCAATAGGCGTCGTATGAGCCATGACAGGACGCGCAACGCGCTCGTAGGCGCTGGCCGTCTATCGGCTCTGTCTGCTCATAATCCGGGTCTAGCGGGTGAATATGCGCGGCGTGTAAAAACACCAGAGAGAGCTGGCCGTCTCCATTTCTGTACAATGTGCGCTGGCCGCGTCCGCAATCGACACAACACCAACCGTCACGCTCTTTCGCCAGCAGCGCCGGGCTATTCCGCTTGCGTCGCCAGTGCGGATAGAGCGCCTGGCGCGTTTTCATGCGCTCTCTCATCATGGCCGCTCACTCGCCTCTCTTGCGCTTGCGCTCGCCGCGTTCGCTCGCCGCGCTCTGCTTTCTTGCGCTCGCTCAAGTATCCACTGCTCATGACTGGCGCATATGGTGCTAGACCACGATTCAGGGTAAGGCTCGCCAGGATGTAAAAGCGGCCAGCACCAGGCGCATGTTTCGATAGGCGTAGCAGTTTTCGCTATCGTGCTGGCGCTCATTGCCGGTAGTATCATGGCTCTACCTCGACTTTCCCGGCGCGCCAGGCGTCTACCGCTCGCTCTACTGCTGTTATGTACGCGCCAGGCGCGTTGTGGTCTGCTGCTGGCGCGTAGGTAGGGATTATGGCCGCTACGGTGCGTAAATGCCACGTATCGACATAGAGCGAGCGGATAAGCTTGTACCATGCCGCGTAACCAGCTTGCCAGCTTGAGAACGCGGCATAGCCTTGATAGCAGGGAAAGCCAGCAATGCAGCGCAAGTTTCCGAGTGAGCGCGTCGCCGTTGCCATGCCATATCTACCGAACAGGCTTTCATGCATGAAAAAGGCGAGTGCGTACACCGGGTCTATGCCATAGCGGACGCCTAACGAGTAGAGCGCCTGACCGGTGTTTGCTGCTGGCGAGCGATACGCGGCCAGCACCAGGTTGATGAACGCGGCGCTGATCGTCGGCGAGCCGGTGACTATGTAGCGGATCCGCTCGCCGTTTGCCGGTGACTTTTGAGCAGAGAACGCGGCCAGTGCTGGCGCTGCTTGCTGTAGGTTGTTAAGGTGTCCGGTGTTCTGCTCTACTTGCCAGGCGAGCCATAGCGCGGCCAGCAGCAAGAGCAGCAAGAGAAAGCGTTTCACGGGTCTACTCCCTTCTTTGCAGGGAGCGCCGCGTAAGGTATAATGCCTCTAGCGGGTTTACTCCCTGCTACGGCTCGCTCTAGCGCGTCTGGACAACGAAAGGCTAGAGCGAGCCACAACATTTTTTAAGGCTCTTGATGGTGTTTCCGTTCCTGTTCCTGGTAGGCGTCCGCTAGCTGGTCTATATGCTCTTGTAAGAGCAGGTAGAGCCGGTAAGCGTCCGCAAGCGAGAGCGTTACCTGCGTGGCAACGCCGCGCTTCATCTGTACGTAGAGATTTACGCCTGTCTTCGTCACTTGCGCCTGTAGGCTCTCAGAGAGCTTCTGTACCCTCATACGCTTTACAATCCTAACTAGCCCAGGGACGGCCCATACGTGGCTTGAGAAAGCTTGCACAGCGTTCTATGTAACGCTGGCGCGTCCGGTCTGGCATGGCAGCGAGTTCATCCCTGGCGCTCTCAAAATTCAGCAGCAACTTCGATACCAGTAGCATCATTTCCTCATGGTTGCGCCGCTTCCTGTCTGGCCGGTCTATCGCTACTGGCGCGTCTAATGGCGCATGGCTTGTAACCGTCTCAAGCTCTACAACACGTATCGGTAAAACCGCGTTATGCCTGGCGACAATGAGCAGGTCTATGCGCTGCTGGTTTCTGTTTAGTCGAAACTCGTAAAAGTCGAATGAGCAGGGAAGCACCATAGCGCGGTACTCCCTGCCGGTGTCCTGGTCTCGCAC
>Ga0209581_1002860_pt1 | contig 15689 bp, 8 predicted proteins | sample Coa_R2_FD_187160 | JGI IMG/M metagenome (GOLD analysis project Ga0209581, IMG submission 187160) | Surface soil microbial communities from Centralia Pennsylvania, which are recovering from an underground coalmine fire - Coalmine... | ecosystem: Environmental > Terrestrial > Soil > Unclassified ...
GATGCGGTGTTGGCCGCGTTCGATCGCTATATGCATCCTCAGCCGGAAGAAACCTGGTTCTCGCGCACCTATCCCGAACTGGCCGATTGCACGATCGCGTATTTTTCGGCGGAGTTTGGCCTGCATGAAGCGCTGCCCATTTATTCAGGCGGCCTGGGTATTCTTTCGGGGGATCACTGCAAGGAGGCCAGCGACCTGGGACTGCCTTTTGTCGGCATTGGCTTTCTCTATCCCCAGGGCTATTTTCGCCAGTGCATCACACGCGAGGGTGTGCAGGAAGCGTTCTACGATAAATTGCGCTTCTCGGAGGCTCCTGCGGTTCCGGCCTGCGGTCCCGACGGCAATGAGGTGGTGATCAGCGTGGATCTGCCGGGACGCAAAATTCACGCGAAGGTCTGGAAGCTGCAAGTCGGACGCATCCCGCTCTATTTGATGGATACGGACGTTCCGCCAAATGCCCCGGCGGACCGCGAGCTCTCCGCACGCCTGTATGGAGGCGACCGCGATATGCGCATATCGCAAGAGATCGTGCTGGGCATTGGAGGAGTACGCGCTCTGCGCGCACTGGGCATTACGCCTGCGGCCTGGCATCTCAACGAGGGGCACGCGGCCTTCCTCAATCTGGAACGCTGCCGGGAACTGGTGGCCCAGGGACTGAGCTTTCGTGAGGCGCGGGAGGCTGTGGCGGCCAATTCGCTCTTTACCACGCATACGCCCGTGCCGGCCGGCAACGATGCTTTCTCTTATGATCTGATTGATCGCTATTTTAGCTCGTACTGGGGTCAGCTTGGCCTGACGCGCGACCAGTTCCTTAACGTCGCCCGCGAAGATCACGGCTGGGGTCCAACGTATAGCATGACGGTGCTAGCACTGCGCCTGACCGGCCATCACAATGGCGTCAGCGCGCTGCACGGCGATGTCTCGCGGCAGATGTGGCAATTTCTCTGGCCGGGGGTGGACGTTGACGAGGTGCCGATCGATTCGATCACTAACGGCATCCACTCCCCCTCCTGGGTCTGCCCGGAGATGGATCAGCTTTTCAGACACTATCTGCGCGAGGATTGGGCCGAGCATGTCGATGAGCCGGAGACGTGGGAAAACCTCAGCGAGATACCCGACGCCGAGCTCTGGCGCGTCCACATGCAGCGCAAAAATGCGCTGATCGACTACGCGCGCAAACGGCTGCGCGCTCACCATCTGCGCCTGGGCGAGGGCTCGCTGCAGATGGCCGAGTTTGAGCAAATGCTCAGTCCCGAGGCGCTGATTATCGGCTTTGCGCGCCGCTTCGCAACCTATAAACGGGCAACGCTGATCTTTCGTGACCTGCCACGCCTGCAAAAGATTATGAGCGATCCCCGACGCCCGGTGCAGATTATCTTCGCCGGGAAGGCGCATCCCGCCGACCAGCCGGGCAAAGCTTTGATCGAGCAGGTCTACCAGTTCTCGCGCAGCGACGCCTTCCGGGGCAAGGTGGCCTTTCTGGAGGACTACGACATCGATATGGCCCGCTACCTGGTTTCGGGAACTGACCTGTGGCTGAATAATCCAATCCGTCCCCATGAGGCCAGCGGAACAAGCGGACAGAAGGCTTCGCTGAACGGCCTGCCGAACTGTAGCATTCTGGATGGCTGGTGGGCCGAGGGCTACAACAGGCAAAATGGCTGGGCCATCGGCGAGGAGCGCGAGTACCACGATCAAAACGCGCAGGACGAGGCCGATAGCCTCTCGCTCTACTCCCTGCTTGAGAATGAGATCATCCCGCTGTACTTCGAGCGCGACGAAGATGGCTTGCCGCACCGCTGGATTGCCCTGATGCGCGAGGCGATCCGCACCTGCGCGCCGGCTTTCAGTATGCGGCGCATGGTCAAGGAGTATACTACGCGCTTCTACGTACCGGAGATTCAGCAGGGCCAGCAGATTGAACAGAAACGTTATGAGAAGGCGCGCACGCTGGCAGCCTGGAAAAGTAAAGTTCAGCAGGTCTGGCCTGGCCTGGAACTCTACGTGGATGGACGCCGCGACGGGCAACTCAGCCTGGGCGAGGGCATCACCGTGCGCGCCTGGGTCAAAGTTCAGACGCTGACACCCGACGAGCTGAATGTCGAGCTGGTCTACGGCGAGGAGAAGAACGAACATGTTTCGACGCCCCGCAAACTCCCGATGGAGTACGTGCGCCAGGAGGAGGATGGCTCGTATCGCTACGAAATCCGTCTGCAGCCCGAGGAGAGCGGCAGCATTGCCTATGGCGTGCGCGTCATTCCTACACACCCGGCCCTGGCCGGCAAACATGAGATGGGGCTGATTCGCTGGGCTTGAGTGCCCTTCTACTCACACACGAATGCGCCACAAAAAAGAGGTTGTTTGTTTGAGATGCAAAAAAATCGTTTCACGATTTTTTGCATCTCGACTATTTCCATGTTTTTGCCAGCACGCGAAGCCAGTTTTCGTGACCGAGCTTGCGCAGGGCCGCGTCGTCGTAGCCGTGAGCGCGCAAAACATCGAGCAGCTTTGGCATCCCGCTGGCGTCGCCGATCTCGGCGGGGATGGTCGTGCCGTCGAAATCGGTGCCCAGAGCCACCCCGTCGATGCCCAGGCGCTCGACCAGGTGATCGAGATGGCGCACCAGGATCTCAAGCGGCATATTGGCATCGCGGCTCGCATTTTCCCACAGGTCACTGACGGCAAAATTCACCCCAACCAGGCCGCCGGACTCCTTGATCGCGTCCAACTGCTTATCGGTCAGGTTGCGCGTGCTGCGGCAGAGTTCATGCACATTCGAGTGGGTCGCGACCAGCGGTGCTGTAGAGAGAGCCGCGACATCCCAGAAGCCCTTTTCATTGAGGTGTGAGAGGTCGATCATGATGCCCAGGCGATTACAGGCGCGGATCAGTTCTTTGCCGGAATCGGTCAGGCCGGGACCCGTATCGGGCGAGGCGGGATGGGCAAACTGGACCCCGTGAGCGAAAATTGTGGGGCGACTCCAGACGGGTCCGAGCGAGCGCAGCCCGGCGCGATAGAAAACCTCAAGCGAATCGAGGTTGGGATCGATAGCCTCTGCGCCCTCGAAGTGCAAAATAGCGGCGTGAACTCCCGTGTGCAGGCACTGCTCAAGTTCGGCAACCGTATGCACGACCTTGAGCTGGCCCCGCGATTGATCCTCCAGGCGAAAGAGCAGCGCGACCATACCCATAGCCGTGCGCAGGGCATAGGTATGCTCCAGTGGATCGGCCAGGCGCACTCTATAGCCAACCTCGGTCGGCAGCATCTCAAAATCCTCCCCTGGCTGAGAGGGATCGCGCGGCACAAATACGGCAAAGAAGCCGCCGGCGATTCCTCCCTCCTGTGCGCGGGGCAGATCGAGATGGCCAATCTCGCTGCGCACAAAAAAATCGCGCCCGCAGCCGCGCTCAGGCAAATACAGGCTCAGCAGGGTATCCTGGTGGCCGATAATAACCGGTATCTTGCTCATAGTGCGACGGTTCCTCTTTCCAGGTCGTGGCTTTTCTTAGCCAGGAGGGATATTGGCAGAAACGATAAACGCTTATCTCAAGTATAACACAATCGATCATTGGACCGCCTCCATAGACAAGCCTCAGCATTATGTGGCACACTATTTTATAAGGGAAGCCATACACAACGAAGTGGAAGATCGCGGACCTCTCTTGATCGCGAATATATCTGGACCGGTAAGACGGCCTCCAAGGGATGTGCCATAAAGCGTGCTCCCCTGCATTATCCATCGGGTTTTATCGACAAAGGACTTTTCTATGGGCCGCACAACCTCTTTTCATCATCGTCTGCTCTTTATCACGCTCAGCCTGACGTATATTGCAACCGGCATTCTTGCCGCGCTTCCAGGCGCCTCGCTGCTCCAACTGGCGAGCAACACGCATGTTTCGCTGGAAGTCGTTGGGGGCATGTTCACACTCTCTGCGGGCGGCTTTCTGCTCGGCGCGATTCTCGCCGGAACGCTCGTCGGACTGACAAAACCGAAATATGTCCTGGCGGCTGGCCTGTTTTTTCTGGCCGCAGGCTCGCTCGCAACATCCCTGACCGACTCCTTTCTGGGCCTGTTAGTCTCCCAAACGTTCAAAGGATTTGGCTTTGGATTTATCGATATCAGTCTGAACAGCATCGCAACCCTGAGCTTTCAAGAAAATCTCAGCGAGAACCTGAACAACATTCATGGCATGTACGGCCTGGGCGCGCTGCTTGGTCCCTTGATCCTGGCTGGCACGCTGCAATTTTTCGATAGTTTGCCTCTGGCCTATCTCGCGGGAGCGGGCGTGGCTGCTCTCCCCATCGTGCTCATTCTGTGGCAGCCGGTCCCCGATTTGCCGGGCAGAGCGCAGAGGGATGCCTCTGCCAGCGCAGCGCAGCGGGCCGAAGCGCGCAAGGTTATGCGCCGGGGACTGCTCTGGCTGATGGTTCTGCAGATCAGCCTCTACGCGAGCGCGGAGATCGGCTTTGGCAACTGGATTGTCACCGTAGTTAGCAAGAGCGCCGGGATCAGCCTGGCTCTGGCAGCGCCGGTCGCGACGGCTTTTTATATCGGTCTGACCGCCGGCAGGCTGGGGGGAGCGCAGGTGCTGCGGCGCGGCTGGCTGAGCGAGAAGCGTTTACTTTATGTGGCTCTGCTCGGGGGCAGCATCTGCGGCGTGATCGGGGCCATTTTCCCGGCGCAGATGCTCGTTGTGTATCCGGCGAGCGCGCTGGTCGGCTGGTTCTACGGACCGCTCTTTCCCAGCATCATGGCAATCGCCTCACGCCGCTTCGCGCACGCCATAGGTCTGGTGAGCACCGTCATGATGATCGGAACCGGGGCGAGCGCGATGCTCATCCCTGCAACTATGGGCGCTCTTATTCCTGTGCTTGGCATCAATTGGGTCATCACCATTCCCGCACTCTGCTGTCTGGCGGTTATTCCCCCGATGGCGCTGGCCAACCGCGCGCAACGGACGACGTTGCAATCGCCCGGCGCGCGGCATACAATGGAGGGAACGACGGAAACATTCATCGTGCCATAAAACTATGATACTGGAAAAAGAAGAATGAAAGCAGTACAGTTCAGTCAGTATGGCGGTCCTGAGGTTCTGCACGCGGTCGAAGTACCAGATCCCATAGCGACGCCAGAAGAAGTGTTGATCGATGTCAAAGCCACCACCGTCAATCACCTGGACCTCTTTCAGCGCGATGGAAGCAGGCCGGTGCCGAGGCTGCCCTTTACGCCAGGATTGGAAGCCGCCGGCGTGGTGGTGAGCGATAGCCAGGGTTTTCACGCCGGCGAACACGTGTTGACCACGCGGGCGGCCGGCGCGCGCGGCGGCGGCGGCTACGCGGGCCGTATCGCGGTACCTGCGCGCGACCTGGTGCGCATTCCCGAGGGGGTAAGCTTTGAGGAGGCCGCTGCTGCCGGCCTGACCGCCTCGACGGCCTGGACCGGCCTGTTCGACGTAGGGCAGTTGCGCGAGGGGGAGCGGGTGTTGATCTGGGCCGCGAGCAGCGGCGTTGGCTCCATCGCCATTCAGCTCGCCAGGCAGGTTGGCGCCTGGGTCATGGCAACCACCGGCAGTGAGCATAAAGCAGAGGAACTGCGCAGGCTTGGCGCCGATATGGTCGTGAACTACAAACAACAGAGCATCGCGGAGGCCGCGCGCACGGTCAACGGCGTCAACCTCGTCCTGGAACTGGTCGGCTCGACTCTTCAGGAGAGCATCGACGCCTGCGCGCCTGAGGGACGTGTTGTGCTGATCGGCAACCTGGGCGGGCAGAAGGCCACCGTTGACACTCAGTCCTGGCGTCTGAAACGCGTCAATGTGCTGGGTCCCGGCCTGATGCATACCACGCCGGCCAACGAAGAACATGTGCTTGGCCTGGTCGCAAAAAAAATTGTGCAGCCGGTCATCGCCGACGTTCTTCCGGTGGAACAGGCCGCAGAGGCACATCGCAGACTGGCCGATCATGAGGTTATTGGGAAAATCGTGCTGGTTCATGGAACTTAGCACAGGAAAAGCATGCGAACGAGCCGGGCTAGAGGCGCCAGCCCGGCTCGTTCTTTTGGTCAGCCTCAAGTTTTTTCAACTTCCGCCGATCAGGAAAAGTAACTACCTGAGATAGTGGTAGCCGAAAGGCGAAGCTGAAATGCAAACGGGTATACGTACCTTTACCGATGGTCTTCACGATCGACGTTTGGGGGCGATGTTCCTGGGAGCTCTGGTAGCGATTCCGCTCGCAGGCATCGTCGGCCTGCCCCTTCTTCTCCTTCTGCTCCTGCTCTTCGGCCTGAATCCCGCCGACCTGGGCCAGCGCCTGGGTCAATGCCGGTGGCTGAAGAATATCCCCGGCTTCCGCTCCGGTCGCCGCGCACACATGGCACTCGCCAGCCTGCTCTACCTGCTGCCGATCTCGCTGCTGGGCATCATAGTAGTTGGCATAGACGGGATGATCCTCAAGATTTTTCCATGATGCTCGCGCCTGCGAGCATCTGTCGTAGAAAAGCATACAAGGCTACGGAGTCACGCCCAGCCCTTTCTGGATAAACAGTTCCATATCATAATGGTTGTTCGCGGTTCCTCCAAAGGACTGGCGCTGCCACCACCAGTTCCAGACGCGCTGGAGGGTCAGGCCGAGATTGAATTTCGCTCCGGGCGGAGGCGAGTCGCCGTAGCTCAGCCAGAGCAGGGGACCGACGCCACTGCCCAGATTGGGATCGGAGCAGGTATTGGAGGCCGGCGTCTGGCCGGGCATGCAGGGAGGAAGCTTGTAGCCTTCGTCCCACCAGCTCCGCATCTGGTATTCGTGATAGAGGTACTTGCCATTGGCAGGGGCGTAGGTGCTGATATCGCCATAGGGATCATCGCCGCCGGAGATGATGATCGGCACGGTATTCTTCCAGCTCGGACATTTCTCCGGGAAGCCAAAGCAGAGGTTGGGATAGTCGCGCAGGTACCAGGCGAGTGGCCAGGTGGCATCGTCGGTCACGCCAATCAACACCTGGTGCTTGCCGCCAAAGTCCTTCTGATCCACCTCCTGAATGCGCTCCATCACGATATCGATATCGGTCGTCGTCTGCACATAGACCATCATCTCATGCGGACCGTCCGCCGGATGCACATAGGAGACCTCGTACATATTATGGATGGTCGGCAGCAAGAGCAGCGCCGCCAGCACCGCGCCGAACAGGCCAAGCGCGGCCCGAGCGATTCCAGGGCGCGAACGCGGGCGAGAAGCCGGAAGCGATCCAGCCGGCGAGCCGGCTCTTGTGGATGCGGATTGAGCGCCGGAGAAGAAGCGATCTTTGATATAGCGATAGCAGACCATCACGCAGGGCTCCACGCCAAGCGCGGCCAGCAGCATCAGCGGCATAGTCATAAAGATGACCAGCCAGGGCATCTTCTCGGCAGCCCAGGAGTAGATGAAGAGGTTGCCCAGGAACCAGTAGACCAGGAACAGGCGGAAGGCGTTGGGCCGGACCAGGCAGCGAATGATGCCGACAATGCCAAAGACCACGCCGATCTGCTCATAGAGCGGGATCAGCAGGAGGTAGTAGTACCAGGGCTGACCTCCGCGCGCTACATTCTGTTGCTGCAGCCAGTAGTACAGGCCGCGCCAGATGCCATCGCCGATCCCATTGTACACATTGGTAAAGAGCGCGGTAAAGAGCACCAGGAAGATTGCAAAAGCGAGCATCAGCGCGAAGAACCAGTGGGTCCAGGGCATGGTCAGAATAGTGTCAAGCACCGGCTGGCGGCGATCCACAAAACGAGCAAGGCCGCGCCGGCCCGAGGCGGGAAGCTTCCCATAGATCTCACGGGCGAGGATGCTAAAGACGTAAAGGCCCAGGATAATTCCCAGCCAGGGAATCAGCCTGACCGTAAAGCCCTCCAGGTTGGCCAGATCGGCATCCGTGATATTCGTATGGGTATTGATGTAGGTCGAGAGCCGGTCCAGTTGAGCAAGAGCAAGTTTCGCCGCAATTCCCGCGACCAGGAAATAGGCCAGCAGGGCCAAAGGAGCGAAGGTACGGGGCAGGAAACGCGCCGCCTCCTGGTCTGCGAGCCGGGCGCGCAAGGAGATTTTCGAGCCAATTTCCCAGACGATCAGCGCTCCCAGGAAGCTGCCAAAGACCGCGATCGTCAGGAACGTAGCCTCGCTGGTCGTATAGGAAAGCGCAAAGCCAGCAGCGGCCAACAGAAGCCAGCGCATCTTGCGCTCGCGAATGTAGCGTCCCACCGCCACAACCATCAGCAGCGTGAAGCAGGCCATATAGATGTCCTCGCGCGCAAAGCGGGAGAAATAGACCATGCTGGGCGAAACCGCCAGGAAGAGGCAGGCCAGCCACGCGCCAAACTTACCCAGATAATCGCGCAAGAAGTAGGGCAGGCCAACCAGCGCCGAGCCGAGCAGAGCCGCCATGATACGGACGGTGGTCGTGTTTACCCCGTTATCCGGCGCGCCCAGCCACTGGCTGATCTGGTAGACCAGCGCGATGGCGTGGAACTGGAAAGGACCGTGCATCAAGGGATTATACTGATAGCAATTGGGGTTGGCACCGCTCGCACAGCTTGACCACTGCCTGAACGTATTGTACAAGACCTGCTGGAGAGCAAAGTAGGCATGCAGGCTCTCATCGTGGTGGAGCGGCTTCGCGCCCAGGTCCCAGAAACGCAGCAGCGTGCCCAGGAGAATAACAGCCCAGAATGGCAGCCAGGCCAGAAGCTGCTCGCGCGTAGGCCACCTGAAGCCCCTGGAACGGCGCGCACGGTCCTCGTCGGGCGTTTGCAGCAGTCCGTCTGAACCCTGCTCATCGTTTCCGGCTACGCCTGGTTTCTCCAAAACCGATGAGCGGACCTGTTCCTCTTCGTATGTAGCACCGCTCAGCGGAAACCCGCCCGGCATCCCGGCCTGTGGTGTGGAGGATTCAGTTTCAACTTCTGTGATCTCGGTCGGATTTTGAGCATTCAACATGTCTTCAGCAGCCTGGGCAGGCTCCGAGGATGGGACTCCACCCGGCTTGGTCTCGTAACTCTTCAAAGGAAAACTCTCCTCTTATTGTTGCAGGTTGACTCGCCGGCAAAGCAGCGCAAACGCCAGGATAACGCTCATCCTGGAACTTGATAGATCGTCACTCCCTCGTACTGATAGACAACTTTCATAAAACTGCTGAAACGGTGAAGATTGATTCCCACATACGTGGCCTGTTCCAGCGCGCCTACATAGAGATAGCGGGCGCCATAGTGCGCCATCAAGGCCAGAACAGTCTGCGGCGACTTACTGGTGTAGATCTGGTTAATATCTCCCACCCGGCGGAAAAAGTCAGCCGAGTTGAGGCCCCGGTTCACCCAATTGACGCGCCACTGCCACTCATGGCCCTCCCAGCCCATGATCGTTGGCAGACCGGTAAAGGCTGAGATACGTCCATAATCACTATAATCTGCCCCAAAAGCCTCGACAATCGCCGGGTCTCCCGGGATGTTGCTGTTGATCCAGCGGATCGCCGCGTAGTCACCGGGGGCGTAACTGCTCAGGTAATTCAATCCATCCAGACTTGTATCGCGCTGAGTAAGATCCCCGTAGCGCTGATACACCGCCTTCAACGGGTAGACCGCGCCCATCAAGAGAAAGAGCAGCAGGGCCGCCGCCCAGAGCGTTCTGCTGGCGGTGTAGGTCCAGCGCGAGGAGGGCAGAAACCTCAACGATGGCCGCAAACTGTCCAGCACAAAGTAGACGCCGGCCCCGCCAGCGATCGAGAGCAGCGCCCAGGCTTGGAAATAAAATTTGAAAACTGTATTCATGCGCGGCACCTGGTCGGCAAAGACATCGCGCAGAAAAATCACTTCGCAAAACGCGACCAGGGCGCAAGCCACCGCGCCTAACATCAGCACAAACGAGCGTTCGCGCTCTTTGAGGTGATAAAGCGCCAGGATTGAGCCAATCGCAGCCAGAGCGCCCGTCACAACAAAGGTCGAGCCGTTCTTCAGAACCAGCAGCACAACCAGACTTACCAGCAGCGTACCCACCAGCCCGATCACCCGCATATCGCGCCAGTTAAGGCCGGCAAGGCTCAATTGCTCCTGCTCCTCTTCCGGCAATGTTGCCTGCCCCGGTTTGGGATCAAGATCTTGAATCTGAATATCCAGGTTATCCTCAACCTCAAGCGGCCTGGCCTCGTTCAGCGTTCCCGTTCCCACTCGCGCCCGACTGCTCGCCCCCACCGGAACGGCGGGCGTCGGAGGCGGTAAAGGCAGAGCCGGAGCATCGTGCGAATCCTGCTGCCCGACGGTCTGCGTTGGAGAAAAGACGAGCGGCCTGGCAGAGGCGGGAGAAGAAGCCGCGCGCGGACGGAAGAACGTGGCCAGCAGGAGCGAGAGAAAGATAAAGGCAAAGATGCCGTAGATCAAGACTTCATCGACCAGTGGCGTGCGGTCCGCCGGACTGACCAGGCCCAGGCCCTGGGCGGGCGAGACAAAATTGAGATAGAACGGCGCGAAAAGAAAGAACGAGAGCGCTCCCAGGGCCGCACAGGCGGTGAAAGCATCCAGCACCAGGTCCCAGCTCATGCGCGCCTGATGCGCCAGCCACTGTTGCAGCAGCAGGGCCACCAGAGCCAGGGCCAGGTAGGTGGGATAATCCCAGCCGTTCATCGCGAAGAGACTGCCGATCATCAACGCCGTCACCCCGAGCGTCAAGGGCAGGCGCCAGCCGCGCCCAAAGGCCAGCAGTCCCTGGCCCTTCTGCTCCAGGAAGAGATTGAAAGCCAGGGCGATTGCGACGATCGTAAAGGCCAGAGCCAGCACATGCGCGTGAAAACAGGAGAGCAGGAAACTGAAGGCGGGAAATTCGTTGATCGTGTTCACAATCACGCGCGAGGCGTTAAACCAGTAGAAATCGGGCAGATCGCCATGATTCTGCCACCAGGTCTGCGTAGCCGCCAGATTGCCAAGCACCACGCCTAACAGGAGCGAGAGGATGCCGTAGGGAATCGCACGACCCATCGAAGGAAGCACGCGATCGGGACGCATACTCTGAGCGGCACCGGCTTCCTGGCGCCGGCGGCGACGGTGCTGCGCCCAGGCAACAACATTGGCAGTCACCCCGAAAAGATTCACCGCCGTGAGACCGAAGAACATGCAGATGCCCGTATTGAAAGCGACCGAGGGCGACTGGCCGAGCAGTTTGGCCAGCAACGCGATATTGTAATGGGCGTAGTAGTAATAGTTGATCGGCTGGCCCGCGTACCACATATCGGCGGGCGGGAAATGGGGACTGCGCATAATCCCCGCGAGAAAGCCCTCGTCCATGAACATCTCGAAGTTGCGGATATCGGGTCCATATGCCCGCAGCCAGCCAAGCAAGAAGGTCATGCCCAGAAAGATGAGTTCGACGGCGATGATATAGAAGTAATGCGTGCGAATGAACTCCAGGAGAGCCTTGCGCACGCGCAGGAAGCCCAGCACATTCAGAGCAACGAGGATCAGCAGAACGCCGAGGATGAAAAACTGGCTAAAAGGCAGGATCTGCACAACCATCAAAGGCAGCCATACACAGAAAGCCAGTACAGAAAGCCCAACCGCTTTACTAAAGGCCCATCCACGATCGGGAAGGTTGTGGAAAACAACGAGTGTGAGCGGGAAGAACACTATTCCCAGGACTTCCATGATAGCCCACATCTGCAAAAGTTCAAGCATTCGGTACTCTCTTGCGCAAAATTGTGATTCTCCGATTTTCGATTCTGAAATACTATAGTACAAAGCTCGTTGAAACACAACGCTTTCCCGCGACCAATCTATTTTTTCCTGCTAGCCTTTATGGCTCACCACGCGGTGCAGCTTCACAAAATTGGTACGTGCCTGGCTGGCAATGGGCAGACCGCCCATAATGACTACATGCTCGCCGGGCTGGATCAGATTGGCGTTGATCAGGCGCTCGCCAACGACCTCCATGAGCGTATCAGTAGTGCCATGCATTTCAATGCAGTCTGGCCAGACTCCCCACCAGAGCGCGAGCTGGCGATACACACGTTCGGATGGCGTGTAGGCGAGGATGGGTGTGCGCGGGCGATCCTTCGAGATCAGGCGCGCGGAGTTGCCCGAACGGGTAAAAACGACAATGGCCTTGACGCTGGCCTCTTCGGAGAGCGCGCGGGCGGCGTGGCTGACTGCGTGTTCCTGAGTGAGTCGCTGGCACTGGGGCTGGCGCGCCGTTCTATCCCCCGCCTCGGTTTCGCAGGCAATGCGCACCATCATCTCCACTGCCTCGACAGGATACGCGCCAGAGGCAGTTTCCGCGCTCAACATCACCGAATCGGTGCCGTCGAGAATGGCGTTGGATACGTCATTGACTTCGGCCCGCGTGGGACGGGGATTGGTAATCATGGATTCTAGCATCTGGGTCGCGGTAATCACCGGCAGACCCAGCTCGTTGCACCTGGCAATGATGCGCTTCTGGATCAGCGGCACCTTCTCCGGCGGCATCTCCACGCCCAGGTCGCCGCGTGCGATCATTACTCCGTCCACCACATCCAGGATCTCGTCGAGCCGCGCGACTGCCTCCGGCTTCTCCAGCTTGACGATCAGCGGGATGTCGGTCTGCGAGTGCTTTCCGCTCATGCCCAACTCTTCCTGATACTGGCGCATCAAGCGCCGGGCCTCGCGCACGTCTTCCGCTTTGCGCACAAAGCTCAGCGCAATGTAGTCAACCCCGTGCTCGATGCCGAAACGCATGTCCGCCCGGTCCTTCTCGGTCAATGCAGGCGCGCTGACTGTCACACCCGGCAGATTGATGCCCTTGTGCTCTTTGAGCAGCCCACCGTGAGTCACCAGGCAACGGATATCCGTTTCGCCCGTCTCGCCCACACGCAGCTCCATCAGTCCATCATCCAGCAGAATGCGGTCCCCCGGCCTGACATCCTGAGGCAGTTGCCGGTAGGTCGTTGGGATTGTTTGTGCATCGCCTGTCACGGGACGCGTGGTAATCGTCACCCAGGTATCGTCGAGCAGGGTGATCGGTCTGCCATCCTGTAAACTGCCAACGCGGATCTTCGGCCCCTGGAGATCCTGCAAAATCGCCACGGCGTAGCCCAGACGGGCAGAGAGCGCACGGATGCGCTTGATTACTTCAGCGTGCTCCTCCTGCGTGCCATGAGAAAAATTGAGCCGGGCAACGTTCATGCCGGCCTGCATCAGTTGCTCGAGCCGCTCCTCGCTGCTGCTGGCCGGGCCGATGGTACAAACAATTTTGGTTCGACGCATGGATAAATCCCTCGCAGAAAAACTATGGGGAAACCATTTCCCGCCTTGCAGCGCCAGCGCCTGGGGACAACCCCGTCCTTCTACTCTGTTCTGTCGAGTGTATCGCTTTCGCCGCCAGGTCGCAAGTCCTACAGGATAATTGCCTACACATCAGGACTTGTGAGCCAGCAAACTTTGAATCTGGCTCTCACCCGTGCTATACTGTGGAGAGTAAAAGATCAGCAGCGCGGCGGATACAATGACGGTACTCCGCCGCGCGTTGTTGCAACGAGGCGTAGCACAAGATCTCGTAAGAATACAACGGCTGAAAGTAGCCGGCATAGACGGAGAAAATCATGACCACCCAGACACGCAAAGCTATCCCCATTCCTCAGGTTGAGCCTCGTCAACCCATCCCAATACAGAATCTGCGCGTCCCCGGCCCCACGCCGGTGCCCGAGCGCATCCTGGCTGAGATGGCCCGACCAATGATCAACCATCGCGGACCAGAGTTTGCAGCAATCTTGCGCCGGGTCACTGCCCGCTTGCAATATTTCTTCCAGACCGCCTCGCCCGTCCTGACCTTCCCAGCCTCAGGCACCGGCGGCCAGGAGGCCGCCATTGCCAATCTCTTCTCGACCGGCGATCATGTGATCGCGATCTCGATCGGCAATTTTGGCGACCGCCTGGCAACTATCGCCCGGAAGTTTGGCCTGAAGGTGACGAAGATCGACTTCCCCTGGGGCCAGGCCGCTGATCCCGACGTGGTCGCCAGCCATCTGAAGACCAGCGCTCCCTACAAGGGCGTTCTGCTCACCCATAATGAGACGTCAACCGGCGTGACGAACGATGTCGAGACTCTCAGCCGGGTGATCCGCGAGAATAATCCCGATGCGTTGATTGTGGTCGATGCCGTAAGCTCACTCGGTTGCGTTCCCCTGGAGATGGACCCCTGGGATCTCGATGTGGTTTTCACCGGCTCTCAGAAGGGCTGGATGACTCCGCCCGGCCTGATGATGATCGCCGTAGGCCCGCGTGCGCTCGAGGCGAATAAGGCAGCGAATCTGCCGCGCTTCTACTTCGATTGGCAGCTTTCGCTCAAGAATCTGGAGAAGGGCCAGCATCCGACAACTCCCCCGATTTCGCTGTTCTACGCCCTGGACCTCGCTCTGGAACTGATGCTGGAGGAAGGGCGCGAGGCGGTCTTCCAGCGCCATCGGCAGGATGCCGAGTATGTGCGCGGACGCGTCAAGGCGATGGGCCTGCAACTGCTGGCCGATCACCCCAACGCCTCGAATACGGTCACGGCGGTCCTCACACCGGAGGGCGTGGAGACTAAAGCGCTGCTCAAGAAGTTGCGCGAGGAGGATGGCGTGGTGCTGGCCGGTGGCCAGGGCCAACTGGAAGGCAAAATCTTCCGCATCGGCCACCTGGGCTACGTCGTGGAGCAGGAACTGGCCGCAACTATGGACCGGCTTGCAGTACGCCTCGCAGATTTTGGCTATAAGAAATAGAAAGTGAAGGCGCAGGATCATGGAAGCAGAGGAACAACGCGAGGCTCTTGCGGGAGCCAGAATACTGATCGCCGATGAGATTGCGCAGGAGGGAATCGATCTCCTGCGCACAGAGCTGCCGGAGGCGCGCATCGATGTGCAGACCGGCCTTAAGCCCGAACAATTGCGCGCGATCATTGGCGAATACACGGCTCTGATCGTGCGCAGCGCAACCCAGGTGACTGCCGAGGTCCTGAGCGCGGCCCGGCAGCTTAAGATCGTCGGGCGAGCAGGCGTGGGCGTGGATAATATCGATACAGAGGCTGCGACCACTTACGGCATTATGGTGGTCAATTCGCCCACCGGCAATATCGTGGCTGCTGCGGAGCATACTATCGCTATGCTGATGGCCCTGGCTCGCCATGTTCCCGCAGCAAATAGCAGCACCAAAGCGGGCAAGTGGGAGAAGAATCGTTTCATCGGCGTCGAGGTGCGCAATAAAGTGCTGGGCGTCATCGGCCTGGGCAAGGTCGGCACCGAGGTCGCAAAACGCGCGCAGGGATTGGAGATGCAGGTGATCGCTTTCGATCCCTATGTCTCGCCCGAGCAGGCGCGCAAGCTGGGCGTGACCATGCTAACCCTGGATGATGTTCTGCAGCAGGCCGATTTTGTGACGCTGCATACCTCCCTGACCAGCGGTCCCCAGGGCACACGCGGACTGATCGGCGCGCGTGAAATCGCACTGATGAAGCCTTCGGCACGCCTGATTAATTGCGCACGCGGCGGATTGATCGATGAGGAGGCTCTGCTGCATGCGCTGAATGAGGGCCATCTGGCAGGCGTGGCGCTCGATGTCTTCAGCCAGGAGCCGATCCGCGACAATGAGATTCTTAAGCTCCTGCTCGCCCACGAACGCGTGATTGCGACTCCCCACCTGGGCGCCTCTACCGAAGAGGCCCAGGTGGGC
>Ga0209581_1002870_pt1 | contig 15639 bp, 14 predicted proteins | sample Coa_R2_FD_187160 | JGI IMG/M metagenome (GOLD analysis project Ga0209581, IMG submission 187160) | Surface soil microbial communities from Centralia Pennsylvania, which are recovering from an underground coalmine fire - Coalmine... | ecosystem: Environmental > Terrestrial > Soil > Unclassified ...
GTCTCCGTGGACGTATCCTTTACCACGTCGGTGTATTTGATGTGCTGCACGTCCGCCGTCAGCGTCTGAAAGTCCCGCGCGGACTTGTCCATCATTTCAAGCACGCCTTCCGCCGTCCAGCGCTGCGCGCCGTGCGCCGCAAACGCCGCCGTCGCCAGCATTGCCGCTGCGGTCATGCGGACCGCCCTGCTCCAGTTGCCTGGTTTCAAGAGTCTCACCTGTTTGGAGTTTCGGTATGAAAAAACGCATCTCATCCTAACATACCTGTTGGATGCGTTCGGAAAAACGCAGGTTACCCTCTTCGAACCGCTCTGCGCCCCATCTACTTCCGCTGGATCGTGACCCGATACGCGGTCACCGTGCCCTGATCGTCTCGCACCGCCTCGATCTTTGAAATTTCAAACCGCGCGCCGCGCAGGTCCGGCAGCGTTTTCTGTAGCGCCGTGTGCAGCTGATTTTGCAATTGCGGAGTCTGCTCCGGCGGAGCCAGGATTCGCGCGTCCACGCGGTACGTCTGCTTTCCGCCCGCGTCCTCGATCAATTGCACGTGCGCCGCCGAAGCCGGCACCCCAACTTCCGGTTGATCGTGAAACCAGTGGCCCGGCGTAAGCAGCACGAACACCACGATCAGCACTACGGCTACGTCGTACTGCCACGAGCCCCTCTCATACGTCCAGAGGAAGATTCGCGATAGGAATCGCCCGGTTCCGCCCATTTCAGTCCGCCGGCACTCCATCCACGATTACGCCGTCCCGCATGTGCACCACGCGGTCGAAGTACGTCACCGCTTCCGGATTGTGCGTGATCATCACGATGGTCTGCCCCAAGTCCTTGTTCAACCGCCGCAGCATCTCCAGAACGATGTCCGAATTTTTGCTGTCCAGATTCCCCGTCGGCTCGTCCGCCAGCAGAATCTTCGGTTCGTTGATGATCGCCCGCGCAATCGCCACGCGCTGTTGCTCGCCTCCGGACATTTCCGACGGTTTGTGATTCAGCCGCCCTTCCAGTCCGAGCAGCTTCGTCACCACCTCGAAACGGTGCGGATCAAAACCATTTCCGTGAATGTACTGCGCGATCGCGATGTTGCCTTTCGCAGTCAGCGTCGGCAGCAGATTGAAGCGCTGGAACACGAAGCCGATCTTGTGCCTTCGAAGTTTCGTCCGCTCGGCGTCGCTCATCGCCGTCAATTCATTCCCGTCCACGAACACTTTCCCTCGCGAAGCCTGCGCCAGCCCGCCGATCACGTACAGCAGCGAGGACTTCCCGCAGCCCGACGGCCCCATCACCGCTACGGCTTCGCCCGGCATCACTTCAAAATTCACGCCGCGTAGCGCGGGTACTTCCACCTTCCCCGCGCGGTACAGCTTCCACAAACCTTCCGTCTTGAGTATCGGTTCCAAGCTTCTCTTTCCTGTCCGCGGCTCGCTTCCGGCAAACTGCTCTGCTTCCAGCGCCGTCATTCTATCCGCGATTCCCACTGCTGCCTAGCGATCCCCTTCAGTCCGCTCCCCTTCTCAATCGAAGGACAGCGCCTCCACCGCATCTTTCCGGCTGGCTATCCAGGCAGGGTAGCTCGCGCCGAAAATCGTGCCCGCCAGCGCAATGAGTCCGGCTCGCGCAATCCAGCCCGGCGTAATCAGAATCGAAAGCGTGGGAAACCCCGCGAGAAACGCGGCGCGCGCCCCGTAGCTCAGCCCGATTCCCGCCCCGATCCCGATCAGGCACAGCAGCGCCGACTCCAGCAGCAGCGCCCGGACGATGAACGGCCGGCTCGCTCCCAGCGATTTCATCACTCCAATTTCCCGCGTCCGCTCGATCACCGTCGTGTACATCGTCAGGAAAATCACCAGCAACCCGATCGACACGGCCAGCGCGATCATCGCGTTGATAAAAGCCTGCAATCCGGGGATGTTGGTCGAGGTCATCAGCGAAAGAAAATCCCGCAGCGGCCGGATGGTGTAGCCGGGAAAAACGTGCCTCATCTCGTCCATCACGTCTTCCGTGTGCTCCGGCCTCGTGCACTTGATCAGGAAAATGGACGCTTTGTCGTGCGCCCCGACCAGATCCTGCAGCGTCGCGATCGGCACAAACAGCCGCGCGCCTTTTCCGTGCTCCACGATTCCCGCCACGTTCCAGTTGTTGTTCAGCAGGTTGTACGTGTCTCCGACTTTCAGGTGCTTCGCTTTGGCCGCCCAATCGTCCACCAGCAGGTCGTTCGGCCCTTCCATGTCGTGCCCCGCCAGAAAGACGAATCCGCCGGAAACTTCTCGGAAGCTTTCCGGATCGATTCCGTACACCACTTCCACTCCGCCCGAAGAGTTGAATTGCAGCAGCGCCGGAGCGACCGCCTGCACGTATTTCAGTTCCTTCAGCTTGTCCTGAATCTTGATCGGCATCGGCGAGCCGCTGAATCCCAGAAAAATCGAGGCCGCCGGCGGCTGCAGCATGATGTCCGCGCCGATTCCTTCGATCCGCTTCGCCGTTTCCGTCAGCAGTCCCGAAGTCAGCCCGACGATGAGCACCACCAGCGCGACTTCCACCGCAATCGCCGTGACTCCGATGAGCGTGCGCACCGGCCGGTGCAGCAGATTCCGCGTCAGCAGTTCCCCCATCATGGCTTTTGGTCTCCGGCCGGCTTCTTCGCCTCCGCTCCGACGCGCACCAGTTCCGACCCCGCCGGTTGCTCCAGTTGAAACCGGTCCGCGGGAATCTCCTCGTTCAGCGCGAGCTTCGTGAAGTCCAGGCTGAGCTGATAGTCGTCGTGCGGTCGTTCAAGCCGAATCGAGCGTGGAAACGCGGGCACCCCCGCGGGCGCGCTTTGCGATTGGCTCTGCTCGCTCCCCACCGGCTGCCAGTCCGCAAAATGCGCGTCCGAAAGCAGCAATCCTCCCGGTCCGTACGTCTGCATCCTAGATACGTTCAGGTCCGCGCGGTTGAACCAGACCTTCCGCAGCACTTCCAGGTCGTATCCGCCGCGCAGCACCGTCAGCACGTAGTATCGCCCGGTTTCGTCGTTGAACTCTTCGAAGAGCACCGGTTCCGGTTTCTGAATCTCCGGCCACAGCAGCGCGTCCAGCAGATGTTGCGGGCGAAGATTCTCAATCGGCTTCGCGCTGATTTTCTCCTCGCCGACTTTTCCCGCCAGAAACTTGTTCTTCGACGGAATCCATACGTGGAATTCTTGGCCGTCGCTCGTCATGTCAAAAATGGTTTTGCCGATGAGTGGCGCCTGCCCGATCATCCGGATTTCCGCCGGCCGCTCCGCCAGCAGAAACGCCTTTACTTCGTGATATTCCTCAATCAATCCGCTGTACTTCGAGCCCGCGGTCGGCCGCAGTTCCGCGGTCGAATTCAGGCTCTTCACGCTGCGCGCAATGTCGTTGTATTTGGCCAGGAGCTCGTCGCGCGTCGCGTCCAGCACCACCGGCTTTTCCGATGCCGGCACCTGCCGCTTGGTGCTGACGGCGCCCCCGCAACCGCCGGAAATTGCCGCCAGTGTCGCCGCCGCCATCCATGCCCGCACACGTTTCTTCAGCAAGTTACACCCTGCACTCCCCAAACAAAGCAATCTAACAACCAGCGCAAGGCCCGTCAATCGCACCCCGGCTTGCTGGCCGAAGTCCGTACTGGGTTGCAGGAAGAGTCCTAAACTCCTGTGGATTTACTTCGTGTCGGACCGCACAGGCCGCCAGGAAGTGTGGAAGGCTTTCCACTGGCGGACCGGCTGTGCAGCTCACGCATCATGGCGAGTTCGCGGCGTTCGAATCGAGTGCTGGAACGAGATTTCCTTCTCAACTCAGCCAGCCGCGTAAAACGGCGCGCCTCTACTGTGGGCGGGCGATGTGCACGTCGAAGCGCTGCACGGCGGGGCGCAGCCGGCGAATGATTTCGCTGGGCCAGAGCGTCGCGCTCAGGACCGTCACCCATCCGTCTTCCAGTTCGCAGACAGCGCAGAAGCTGTAGCGGCCGTACGCCGTGTGGTAGGCATCCATTCCACGCTTGGAGAGCTCCCCTTCGAGCGCGGGATCTTCCTTTTCCGCGGCGGCTCCGGCGCGCACGCCGAACGATTCTCCTTCAAACCGCTCGGCCAACTGCCGCAGTTGCTCCTCGGTCAGTTTGCGCAGGACCATGCAGCGCGCGCCCGCTTCGCGGTAGGAGATTTGCTTTGCGGCGCAGAACTCCTTCACGCGGTCCACGTGGCTGAAAAAGTCCAAGACGAACTCTTCGCCGTTCGCGAGCGCCGGAAGGACGGCGGCCCATAACTCCGCGGCTTCCTTGCCCCGGGCCGGATCCCGGCTTTCTGTTTCCAGCAGTTGCAGGCCGATGGCATTGACGTCCGCGCCGAGGTCCAACGCCTGCACGTCCAGAGAAAACGGCGGCAGCTCCGTTTCGTTCATTCGCCGTTTTCCGCTTCCGGAAATTTCGCACGGAACTCCGGCGACTGCTTGCGCAGATCGAGCCAGTTGAAGAACGCGTCCGGCGTTTCCAGCCAGATGCGAAACCAGTTCGCGATCTCCTCTTTTTCCTCTCGCTTTTGCGCTTCCACCTTGTGATTGCGCGCGATCATTTCCGCGCGGCGCTTGCCGAGCCGCGCCACGTCCAGGACGCGCTCGACCGCGGCCTTTTCGCCGTGCGCGCGGAAACGCCGCATCAGTTCATCGAGCCGCATCAGACACACTTCCGCGTCCTCGAGCGTCTTGAAGTGCAGCAGGTCCTCGAACTCCTCCTCGAACTGGTCCTCGGCCTCTTCCTGCTGCGTGAGCGAAACTTTCAACCCCGCCGCTTTCAGCACGCCGGCGATGTACTCCGCGCTGACTTTGCCGGCTTCGTGATGTTCCGCGAGGAGTTTGCGCCGCAATTGGTCGATTTCCGCGGGCGTCCAGTTCGGCGCGTGAATCTCTTCCGCGGCTTCGAGAATCATGGCCTTTTTTGTCTTGAGCAGCTCGTTCATCTCCCGCCTTTGTGCCTTCTGAGCTTCGCTTTTTTCTCTTTCGCCTTTCGGGGCGGCGGAGGAGGATCCGGCGGCAGCCCGGCGAGAAGCCGCCGGTACCGCGTTACATTTCTATTGTGCTCCTGAAGGGTGGCGCTGAAAAAGTGTCCTCCCTGCGTGTTGGCGACGAAATAGAGGTAGTCCGTTTGCGCCGGTTCGAGCGCGGCTTTCAGGGAATCCGCGCCCGGATTGCCGATCGGCCCGGGCGGCAATCCGCCATGCTCATAGGTGTTGTAGGGCGAATCGAACTTCAAGTCCTTGCCGCTGAGCGATTCGTTGTACTCGCCGGCACGCTGCAGCGCGTAAATCACGGTCGGATCGCACTGCAGGAGCATTCCTTTTTTCAGGCGGTTTTCGAACACGCCGGCGACCAGCGGCCGTTCCTCCGGTTTCGGCGTTTCGCGCTCGACGAGAGAAGCCAGCGTCACGATGGAAAGGACCGGCTGGCCGGCGGAGAATCCAGGCGGATCCTCGCCCGGCGGAACAAGCTGGCGCCACTCCTCACGGAACTTTTCCACCATTTCCGCCGTCAGCTCATTCGCGGCGGGATGCCGGGGAAGCTTGTAGGTGGCGGGATAGAGAAATCCTTCGAGGGTTTTCGCGTCCGGCGCCAGGTCGTGGACGAGCACGGGATTTTCGGCGGCTTTGAGAAATTCCTCAGCCGGCATGAGCTTTGCCTCTTCGAGATGCCGCGCGATATCGAACATGGTGTCGCCTTCGCGCACGGTAAACGGCTGCACGTAAACTTCGCCGTTGGCCAGCTTCCAGAAAACGTCCTTGCCGCTCAACGGCCGGCCGAAGAAATATTCTCCGGCTTCGAGCGAGCGCTTGGGATGGCGCCGGGCATACAGCTCGAAGGCCCAGGCGCTGCGGATCACGCCGTTTTTTTGCAGAAGGCGCGCCGCGCCGCGCTGCGAAGCTCCCTTGGGAATCGCGACGAACACGCCCTCCGCGCCGAATCCCTTGTACGGCTTTTCGATGCAATACCAGGCGTAGCCCGCGCCGGCCACGGCCACAAGCAGAGCGACAAGGAGAATGGCGGCCAGGCGCTTCACGCGCTCTCCTTCGCGGCGGCGCACCGTTCGAGATACTCGCGCAGGATGACCGCAGCCGCCACGGCATCCACGCCGATTTTCGCCGGTTTCTTTTTCCCGCGCTCCGCTGCGTCGTCGCGCAGGGTCCTGCCAAACTCTTCTTCCAGAATTCTTTCGGCTTCCCAACTGGTGAGCCGCTCATCCACGAGCTCGACGGGAACGCCGATCTGTTTGCGGACGCGATTCGCGAAGCGTTCCGCCTCGCCGGCCATTTCCCCGCGCGCGCCGTCCAGACGGAGCGGAAGGCCCACGACGATTTGTTTGACGCCGTGCTCGCGAACGAGTTCGCGCAGCCGCCGCATGTCTTCATTGCGGTTGATGCGGTCCAGGGTCGCGAGGGGCCGCGCGACGCCGCTTTCGGCGGAGGCAATGGCCAAGCCGATGCGCGCGCGCCCATAGTCTACGGCCAGAATGTGCCCGGCGGTCCTCACCTAACCAGTATAGCGAGAAGGCGCGCCGGGGGGCCGGGCGCGTGTCCAAGGGGTTGCTAGCTTTTTCGTGCGGCTGCGTGCTCCTCCTTTCTTCATTATTCGAGAGCTCTGCCGCGGCGGCCGGAGTGCCAGTCATCCCAATAGCCGAGGAGTTTCATCTGCTGATCGAGGCCGGTCTCCTGGACGAGTTGATCGAGCTCGGGGCGAGTGAGGCGTTTGCCGACGGGCTCGGCGCGATCGGCGATGCCCCAGGCGGTGAGCGCGGCGATGGCGGCGTTCAGCTTGAGCTCGCGAAGGTCCACTTTGTCGAAGGTGTCCGAGGCGGCGTGGTAGTTGAGGAGATAGTTCGAGATTTCCTGGTTGGCGACGAAGGTCGGGACGCCTTCAAGGAGGAAATCGAAGTTGTCAGTTCCGAAGGAGGCGTCATAGGTGTCGTGACCGGCGTCCCAGGAATCGAGCGGCTTGAGAATTTCGCGGATGGCGGGCTCCGTATCGCGGCGGCCGCCGAGGGAATAGCCGGTAACGCGGCCGGTGCCGGTGTCAAAAATAATGACGCCGCGAATCTTGTCCATTTCCGCGCGATGTGCCGTGACATAGGCGTAGGAGCCGAGCGTGCCCTGCTCTTCGCCGCTGAAAAGGATGAAGCGGATGGTGCGGCGGGGCACGAGGCCCATGGACTTGATGGCGCGGGCGGCCTCAATAACGAGAGCGGCGTTGCAGCCGTCGTCGAGCGCGCCGGTGCCAAGCTCCCAGGAGTCCAGGTGCGCGCCGAGGATGACGACTTCGTCCGGCTTTTCGCGACCGCGAATCTCGCCGACGACGTTTTCCTGCTCCATGGGGCCGCCGATCTTGTTGGGCATGATGAGGCGAACGCGCACTTTGCCCGGATTTTCCGCCGCGAGGCGGGCGAGGCGCATGGCGTCTTCGCGGGCGACAACGGCCTGGGGAATCTTGTCAATTTGCCCCAGAAGCGAATTCGTGTGGCGGTAGAGAAGCAATCGTTCGCGCGCGCCCATCCAGAGAATGGCGGAAGCGCCGCCCTGAAGCCCGCGGGAGATGATTCCCGGGGGCCGGAGGTATTCGTCGAAGAGATCGGCCCAGGTCGAGCCGATCTCGCTGTGAACTAGCAAAATGCAGTTTTTGATGTTTCCCGCGCGGGCGAACTCTTCTTCGGTTCCGTTGCCGATATCCACAAGATTGGCTTGGATGCCGCCGAGAGGAGTGGCGGGAGACCAGCCGGTGCTGACCAGCCGAACGGGGAACTGCGCCGGGCCGAGAAGTTCGAGGCGCGTGGGGCCTTCGCTCCAGGTAACAGGCATGGCGTACTTCTCGGTGTGAACGTCCACGCCGGCGGCGCGAAAGGCAGCGACGCCCCATGCGACGGCCTCGGCCATCTGGGGAGTGCCGGTGACCCGGCCGCCGATCTCGTCGGTGAGGCGGCGAAGATTTTCCTCCATGGACGAAGGACCCAGGATTTGGGGCAGGAGTTTGGAAGCGGCTTCGGCGCAGCTTGAGCTTTCGTCGGCGGAACAGGCGGCCGCGCCCTGAGGCGGCTGGAGCCTGGAGAAAGCGTCGGGTTTGGGGGACGGGAGTTGCGCGAGAGCGGGAGGCAAGGAAGCAAGGAGGCAGAAAAGCAGGGACGCAAGGAGGTACGGAAGCAGGAAAGTGACGAGATGTGCCGAGGCGCGATTAGGCATGCGAGTCAGGCTCCGAGAGAGGATGGCTTCGTCCGCGACGCCGCGCGGGGCGAAGCGCGCAGCAGTATAGCGCGGGAGGGAGGGACAGAGGGTACCAGGAGCAAGGGATACCCCCGGCGTTTTTTCGGAAGTGCGGATTCTAAAGGACTTTAAGTCCTTTGTTTTGGAAGTGCGGATTCCAAAGGAGTTAGAGGGACGATTTCCGTAAGTGCGGATTCTGAAGGAGTTATTTGATTTTGAAGACGGAGCGCGAAAGAAAGGAAGTGCCCGGTGGCACAAGAAACGGCGGCCCTCTAGTAACACATGCGTACTATATACTATAAGTTACTATTTGTCAATGGCTTAGTAAGGATGAGCTGAGCCGCACCTGGCTGTTGGGGGTGCTGCAAAGGTCGCCTTCGGCCGTACCAGACAAGGCCGAGTTGCAGCGGACCATACGGGGCTTGATCCCTCGGACCTCCTCAGCAAGCCGTCACCGTAAGGTGTTACCCGGCGTTAAGAGGACAGCTCGCGGAGAAGCGGCTGGCCTGCAAAATTTCTAGCGCCCGCTGAGATACCTTGGTCCAGCCTACCATGCTCTATTGTGCAGCCAGCACGCAGTCGGAGACGCGGGCGACCTGGACCATTTCCTTGACGTCGTGGACGCGGACGATGTGGGCGCCGCCAAGGATGCTGGCGGCGACCGTGGCGGCAGTGCCCCAGATGCGGTCTTCGACGGAAGCGGGCTGACGGGCCACGGCAGGTAAACCGCTCTTGGCGAGAGTGGCGCCGAGAAAGCCTTTTCTGGACGTACCGACGAGAAGCGGATAGCCGAGCTTTGCCAGCGCGGGAAGATTGGCGAGCAGTTCGTAGTTTTGCGCGAAGCTTTTGCCGAAGCCTATGCCCGGGTCGAGAACGATTTGCGATTTGGGGACGCCGGCGCGGCGCGCGAGGGCGACGGAGCGGCGGAGACCGGCGAGGACATCCTTCAGGACATTTTTGGCGAAGGGCAGCTTCTGCATGGTGCGGGGAGTGCCGCGAATGTGCATGAGGATGAGAGGCGCGCGACGGCGGGCGGCGACTTCGGCGATGCGCGGATCGTGTTTGAGGCCGGAAATGTCGTTGATGATTCCGGCACCGGCGCCGAGAGCGATTTCCGCGACGGAGGATTTGCGGGTGTCAATGGAGACGGGGATTTTCAAGCGGCCGCGCAGGGATTCGAGGACGGGAAGAAGGCGGCGGAGCTCTTCCGCGGCGGAGATGCCTTCGGAGCCCGGGCGGGTGGATTCGGCGCCGATATCGAGGATGTCGGCGCCGTCGCGCTGCATTTCGAGGGCGCGAGCGACGGCGCGGTCGGGCGAGAAGTACTTGCCGCCGTCGGAGAAGCTGTCCGGTGTGACGTTGAGGACGCCCATGATCAAGGTACGCTTGCCAAGACGGAGGGTGCGCGAGGGGAGTTTAAGGAAAAATTGCTTTCGTTTGTTCATGGGGACGAAGAGAAAGGCGAAGAAAAGATTAACACACCGAAGAGGAAAGAGGCACAGAGGGCGCGGAGAAGAAGAGAGAAGAAAAGAAGACAAGAAGACAAGGAAAAATCCAATCTGCCTGCGGCAGGCAGGTGCAGAGAAGGCAAAGGAATGCAGGGAAGCGGCAGTCCCAATGACCGCAACGAGGACAATCAAGAAGGGGCCCCACCGCTGGTGGCCGGGACGTTAGAGAGGCGTCAATCGAGGTCGATGTCGCGGATGGGCTTGCCGGCGGGGGCTTCCTTGGCCTTCTTCATGGCTTCTTCAAACTTCTTGGCGAGGATGTCTTCCTTGTTGGTCTCCTGAAAAACGGAGTCGGCGAATTTGTCCTCGCGCTGGCGCTGCTGCTCTTTGAGGATGCCGGCGGCGTCGGTGAGATCAACGTTGGGGCCGGTTTTGGGAGGAGCTTCATGGGACAGAACGGCACCGAAGATAGGATCGACCGTAAGCTTCGCCCGACAGCAGGGACAGGTGATTTTGAGGTTTTCGCCGTCTTTGATGCCCATGGGCACATTGTAGGAGGCAAGGAGGGAAGGAAGCAAGAAGGCAGGGAAGCAAGGAGATGAGGAGGTAAGTAAAGGACGTAAAGGAGGTAGAGGAAGTAAAGGAAGTAGAGGAGCAAGAGGGAGCGATCGAAGCAAGATGCAAGGATCGAAGAGAGATTTTTCGCTCCGCGGACCTGTCTGCGGCAGGCAGGCTCCGCTCAAAATGGCAGATGCGGGGGAATCGGGCGCTTTGTTGGTTGCCGAGCCGGGCGCAGGCGCGCCGCGCGCGTACAGGTTGAATCAACGCGGGCGTAACGGCATTTTGGATGTCCGAGCGTGACTAAGCCAAAAGAAGAAGGGGCACGGACGCGCCGTGCCCCGGTTGGGAATTGAGGGAAAGCGGTCAGGCTTTGGCCGGGCTGTCACCGCGGGTGAATCCGGGAGCGGGACGCAGCTCGGGACGAACGACCTTCGGGTCCGTGCTGGGAGCGGCCTGCGGAGGCGTGGCCGGAGTGGTGGGCGGCTTTTCCGGGAGCGGCGTGCCTTCGATGAGCATTTTGACTTCGTTGGCGTCCAGCACTTCGCGGTCAAGAAGGGCCTGCGCGATGCGCTCGAGGGTGTCGCGGTGGGTGCCGAGAATGGTGCGGGCCTTTTCGTAGGCGGTGCTGACGATGCGGCGCACTTCCTTGTCAATCTGAACGGCGGTGTCCTCGGAGAAATCGCGGTGCTGGGCGATTTCGCGGCCGAGGAAGATGGCTTCTTCCTTTTTGCCGAAGGCGAGCGGACCGAGTTCGCTCATGCCCCATTCGCAGACCATGTTGCGGGCGATTTCGGTGGCGCGCTCGATGTCATTGCCGGCGCCGGTGGTGATGTGGCCGAGGAAAAGCTCCTCGGCGGTGCGTCCGCCCATGAGAACGGCGAGCATGCCTTCGAGGTGGTCCTTGGTGTAGGAGTGCTTGTCGTCCACGGGAAGCTGCATGGTGAGGCCGAGGGCCATGCCGCGGGGAATGATGGTGACCTTGTGGACGGGATCGGCGCCGGGAGTCATGGCGGCGACGAGGGCGTGGCCGGCTTCGTGATAGGCGGTGTTCTTCTTTTCCTCGTCGGAAAGAATCATGGACTTGCGCTCGACGCCCATGAGGACTTTGTCCTTGGCCATCTCGAAATCGGCCATGGCGACGAATTTGCGGTTCTGGCGGGCGGCCCAGAGAGCGGCTTCGTTGACGAGATTTTCGAGATCGGCGCCGGAAAAGCCCGGAGTGCCGCGGGCGATGATGGAAAGGTCCACGTCGTCGGCAAGCGGCTTCTTGCGGGTGTGCACGCGAAGGATTTCCTCGCGGCCCTTGACGTCGGGACGAGCGACGACGACGCGGCGGTCGAAGCGGCCCGGGCGGAGCAAAGCGGGATCGAGCACGTCGGGGCGGTTGGTGGCAGCAATGAGGATGACGCCTTCGTTGGATTCGAAGCCGTCCATTTCGACGAGCAGGGCGTTCAGAGTTTGTTCGCGCTCGTCGTGGCCACCGCCGAGACCGGCGCCGCGGTGGCGGCCGACGGCGTCAATTTCATCGATGAAGATGATGCAGGGAGCGTTTTTCTTGCCCTGCTCGAAAAGGTCGCGGACGCGGCTGGCGCCGACGCCGACGAACATTTCGACGAAGTCCGAGCCGGAAATCGAGAAGAAGGGCACGTTGGCTTCGCCGGCGATGGCGCGGGCGAGAAGCGTTTTGCCGGTGCCCGGAGGGCCGACTAGAAGGACGCCCTTGGGAATGCGGCCGCCGAGTTTCTGGAAGCGCTGGGGGTCTTTGAGAAATTCGATGATTTCCTGGAGTTCTTCCTTGGCTTCGTCGGCGCCGGCGACGTCCTTGAAGGTGGCTTTCTTCTGCTGCGCGGAAAGAAGACGCGCGCGGGACTTGCCGAAGCTGAGAGCCTTGTTGCCGCCGGCCTGCATCTGGCGCATGAGGAAGAGGCAGAAGCCGACGAGAAGGATGAGCGGGGCGGCGTTGAGGAGAATCAGAACCCAGTCTCCGCTGCGGACTTCCTTGACCTTGATCATGACGTTCTTGTCGCGGAGGGCCTTGGTGATATCGGGAGCGGATTCCTTGGGGATGGTGACGTGGAACTTGCGGTTGGCGGGACGGACATATTCGCCCTGCAGCTCGTAGCTGTTGGGAGAGAGGTACATCGTGACTTCCTTGACGTCGCCGGCATCGACCTTCTGCATGAACTCGCTGTAGGCGGGTTCGTCTTCGCGCGCGGATTGGCCGTTTGCGGAAACGAGCCTCCAGAGCATGACGCCGAGGAAGACGATCGACACCCAGAACAGAATTGTCTTTGCGGTAGAACTGGAGTTCACGGTTACCTCACTTAAATCCTTGCCTGCACCACCGACTGGCCCGCATGCTACCTGGTCCCGCGGCCCCTTACTTTATTAGACGCCGCAGAGGCCCCGGAGAGCTGTCGAAGATTTCCGCCCACGCCGTTGGGCGCGGCCAAGCCGTAGCCGACCCACATTTGTTTAGATGCGGTGCGGAAGGCAAAGTAATCCGGCTCGAGAGCCACGCGGCGCCTGGCGGGCTTGTCCAGGAGAACCGCGAGGCGGAGCGAGCGCGGACGGCTTTCTCCGATGCGGCGCAGAAGAAACTCCTGAGTGACGCCGCTTTCGAGCACCGCGTCGAGGAGCAGAACGTCCCTGCCCTTGAGCGCGGGGGCCGAATCCGAACCGAAAAAAACTTCGCGCCGCTCGTGGCCGCCCTGCTGGACGTCGCGAACGTCCTCGCGGATAAAGTGGCAGACGACCGGGCAGGCAATCTGGCGCACAAGATCGGCGGCGAAAACGAAAGCGCGGTCGAGCGTGATAACCACGTCCAGGCGCCGGCCCTTGTAATCGCGGGAGATCTGGCGCCCGAGAGCGGAGACACGCGCGGCCAGCCTGGCGGCGGAAAACGAAGAGGATTTGTCGGCGCTCACAACTGTTCCTCGGAGATCACGATCCCTGTTCGTGTGCTCTCATCCGCCGCGAATTCCGCAGCGGCCGGAAAGCCGCGGGCCCAAACCAAAACCCCGCCGCTCGTCAAGACCGGCCACCCCGCCCGACGCCAGGAATCGACGTGCAATTCACTGAGCAGGCGCTTGAATTTGTGCGCGGCATCACGTCCGGCGGGCCGGAAGCGGTCTCCAGCGCGCCAGTTGCGCAGTTCCAAGGGCTCGCGAAGCTTGTCGCGATCCAGGGCGAACCTACTCTCCGTAATAGTGTCTCGCCTGCGGGAAGGCCAGTCAATCACCCTGAAGCGGAAGACGCACCCCAGTTCGAGAACAGAAACGCGCGTTTCGGGCGAAGCGAGCGCGACGGGATAGGCGAATTGGGGTGTTTGCGCGGGTTGCGCACCGGTTCCGCGTTCGGTTGCGCCGCGGGGAGAGAAGAGCAGGGAATCGTGAGCGCGGCGGACGTCGATTCGGCCGGGAAGCTGGAGCAGTTTGCCGCTTTCGCCGCGGCGGGCGAGCTCGAGGACGCGGTGAACATGCTCGGAAGTCAACTGACCGGGCCTGGCGCGGATTTTTTCGGCGATCAGGCGGACGATGCGGGCGCTCATGCTGTCGCGTTCGATTCCCGAATCCTCAGGGCCGAGGAGATCCGCGATTGGGACGCGGATGCCTTGCGGATCCTGGCGAATGATTTGGGAGCAGCGCCGGCCGGCAAGCTCCTGCAAGAGCGCTTCTTCCTCACGGGCCAATTGAGCGAGAGAAACGAGATGAGGAACGATGTTCGGCTGGAACTGTTTTTCCAGCAGAGGAATAAGTTTGTTGCGGATTCTGGCGCGAAGGCGGGAGATATCCTTGTTGGTGACGTCTTCGCACCACTTTTGTTTTTTTGCGCGCAGATAGGACCGGAGCTGAGCGCGACGGACGTGCAGAAGGGGGCGAATGGCGTGGGGCGTCTTGGGATGGATGGCGCCGAGACCGGCGAGCCCCGTGCCGCGAAGGATGTGGGAGAGCACGGTTTCGGCCTGATCTTCGGCGGTGTGCGCGGTGGCAACGCAGTCCACGATGCCTTGCTCGACGAGGCGAGCGAAGAAAGAGTAGCGGGCGCGGCGGGCGGTATCCTCGAGATTGGCTTTTTCGCGGCGAGCACGGGCGGCGACGTCCTCGCGGCCGATGTGCAGGGGCAAGCCGAACTTTTCGGCGAGGCGAGCGACGAAGGCTTCGTCGGCGTCGGAGGCTTTTCCGCGCAGTTTGTGGTTGAAATGGGCGACGCTCAGGACGATGCCGAGCGAGTTACGAATTTCAAGGAGCAGGAGGAGCAGGGCGACGGAGTCTGCGCCGCCGGAGACGGCCACGGCGACGCGCTGTCCCGGGCGGAGAAGTTCCCGGCGCTGAATCTGGCGGAGGAGAAGTTGAGCGAGAGTGGGACGCACGGCGGCGGCGTTTCCCTGCCTTCGGCGCCCATGGTAGCAGCCGAGCGGGGAAAACTCACGTCTCGCGGCGAGCCACTTCGCGATGGATGCACGGTTCGAGTGAGAGGGGGCCGCGTTCGGCCTGTTCAAAAATGAACTTCGCTCCCCGGAGGGCTATCCGCAACGCGATCGTGCAACGGGGTTAGTAGTTTAGTGGTAGCGTCGCGAGGAAGAGGTGTGAGATGTGGGAGACGAAGCTGACGCAATTCATAGAAACTCCTCCTGAGGTAAACAGGCTTTCCGGTGAATCCGGACGCTAATCCTGAGGCTGCATCCTAGCATCTCGGTAGGCGAGGAAGGCGGCTTGCGGAGCTGTGGAAAAGCGGGATTTTTGGTTGCCGTAGGTGTTGACAATCGGGGAGTCTGTTCGTATACTTCAAAGGCTGTAGGGACGCCACTCTGCTGGACAGGGAGGCTTTCGCTCTTTGACAACCGATACGATGTGCCAGAATCCGTTCGACTCCATTTAGGATTTCGAGCCTAAATGGATTGAGTAAATCGAGCGATCAACAATTTGTTTGGACAGGCTGGCCCGGTGAAAGCCGGGTTTTTTTACGCCCGCCTTCGGCGGGCAAGTCCAAACGACAGGCTTCAAACGAGAGTTTGATCCTGGCTCAGAACGAACGCTGGCGGCGTGCTTAACACATGCAAGTCGAGTGCGCAGTTTCCGTAGCAATACGGGGATGGGCGCACGGCGCACGGGTGCGTAACACGTGGGTAACCTGCCCTTTGATGGGGAATAACCCCGCGAAAGCGGGGCTAATTCCGCATAAGATCCGCAAGGATGAAAGCCGAAAGGCGTCGAAGGAGGGGCCCGCGGCCGATTAGCTAGTTGGTAGGGTAACGGCCTACCAAGGCGATGATCGGTAGCTGGTCTGAGAGGATGGCCAGCCACACTGGAACTGAGACACGGTCCAGACTCCTACGGGAGGCAGCAGTGGGGAATCTTGCGCAATGGGCGAAAGCCTGACGCAGCGACGCCGCGT
>Ga0209581_1002874_pt1 | contig 15626 bp, 13 predicted proteins | sample Coa_R2_FD_187160 | JGI IMG/M metagenome (GOLD analysis project Ga0209581, IMG submission 187160) | Surface soil microbial communities from Centralia Pennsylvania, which are recovering from an underground coalmine fire - Coalmine... | ecosystem: Environmental > Terrestrial > Soil > Unclassified ...
AAACGATACGGCCTTCGTTCCCGGGACCGGCGGGTTGCTGATGTCGTAGTGAATATAGCCGGGGACGAAGAGGTCGAGGCGGCCATCGCCGTCATAGTCACCAAAAGTTGCGCCGGTAGACCAGTTGCCCAGAGTGACTCCGGCCTTCTCGGCAACGTCGGTAAACGTGCCGTCGTGATTGTTGCGGTACAGGCGGTTCTTGCCGAAGTTGCCGACGAAGATGTCCGGCCAGCCGTCGTTGTCGTAATCTCCGATGGCTACGCCAAAACCCCAGCGGTCATTCGTCACTCCGGCTTTGTCGGCGACATTTGTAAATGTGCCGTCGTGGTTGTTATGGAAGAGGGCTGCGTGCGGCGCTTCGGCTTTGCCCTTTTCGGCTTCATAGGTCGAGCCGTTCACAAGGTAAATGTCGAGCCAGCCATCGTTGTCATAGTCGATAAGGCCGACACCGGAGCCGTTTGTCTCAATGATGAATTGCTTGTCCGGAATCCCCATTTGATGACGCCATGTTGTCAAGCCGGCCTGCTTGCTGATGTCCTGAAAGATCACCGGGCCGCTGTCTACAAATCCTCCAGCGGTTATGGGACGGTTTTCGGCGTCGTGCACCGGCGCATGAACGCCGCCGGTGCTGTTGCCGCCCATGGGAGCCTGCTGGGGTGGTGGCGCTTGTCCCCATGCGGACAACGCTGCGAAGGAGAACACAAACAAGAGGGCCGGAAAGACGCGCTTCCCCCGGGTGAGGGAGCGCTGATTTCTACAACGGGACACGGGCTGAATATAGCAGATTCGCAGGGCTATTCGTCTCCAGATGAGCTGGTGAGCCTGCGAATCAACTCGGTTTCGCGCTCGCGATATGGCTTGCCGTCTGGGTGAAAGACGTCATGGAACCACACCGTCGGCTGCTGGAGGACATAGGGACGCTGCCAGGAATCCCAGGGCAGGTAGGTCTGCGTTTTGCCGGCAACGAAGCCCCAGTTGATGGCGGCAACGTGATTTTTCTTTGCAATCGGCAAGATGGTATCGAAGGTACTGCCTGCGCCGCGGGCCATGTATTCGGTGCAGATGAGCGGACGATGGAATTGGCGGAGCTGGTCAATACGTTGTTCGAATTCTTCCGGCCATCCGTAATTGTGGAATGAGATAACGTCCGATTGCTCGATCTGCACGCGCGAGATCGCATCCATCTTATCGAGAGAGGACCAGTCACCGTTCCACACTCCGCTGGTCAGAGGCTGCGATGGATGCGCCTCTCGCGCCCAGCTGAAGACCTGCGGCAGCAAAGCTAAAACCAGCTGCTTTTTGTTTCGCGGATCATTTTTGCCGTAGGAGCTGTCGTTGCCATTGCTGGGCTCATTCCAGAGGTCCCATGCCAGAACACGCTTGTCGTTCGCAAATGCTCCGATGACTCCTTCGACATATGTTTTAAGACGCGGATACTGAGAAGAATCCCGCAATGCCTTTTCGCCCGGGCTCTGTACCCATCCGGAGTTGTGCACGCCGGGAATAGGAGGATGCTGCGGTCCGAGCTTCGGATCAGGGTCCCAGCAGGAATCGAATAACACCAGAACAGGCCGGATATGGTGCTTGTCCGCAATCGTGAGAAATGTATCGATCCTTTTGCGGAAGCCTTCCGGGTCCTGCTGCCAGAGCAGATCATGCAGGAAGACGCGCATCGTGTTCATGCCGATGCCCTGCGCCCACCCAAGCTCTTTATCGATCTGCTGCGGATTGAAGGTATCGGCCTGCCACATCTCCAGCTGGTTGATCGCGTCTGCCGGAATATAGTTGCTGCCCACAAGCCAGGGCTGCTGCGCATACCATGCATTGGCCTCTTCTTCTGACCATCGCTGCGCCTGAGCGGACAGCGCGAATGTGAGGCAGAGGCAAGCTGCTATCTGAATAATGACACTGAAGCGATTGCGCAAAGTATCTCCCCGGAAAATACTCGAATCATAATTGAAAGCGCTTACAAACATCCACTGTCTACGGTACTATCCATACGCAAGAAAAGTTATCTGGTGCGAAAAGGGTGGCGGCTGAGAAAATCGCTTAGTAGCTGAATGTATATTTCTCAGTTCGAAACTGCTTTCCGGATTATCGATGAACATAAAAGAAGTTGCCAAGCTGGCCAAGGTTTCTACTGCCACGGTGTCTCGCACGATCAATGGCTCCGATAAAGTTACGCCGGAAACCGCCGAGCGTGTGCGCAGAGCGATTGAGACGCTGAAGTTTTATCCCAACACGAATGCGCGGGCGCTTGGGTCGGGCCGCAGCAGTCTTTATGGGCTGATTATTTCCGACATTACCAATCCGTTCTTTCCGGAGCTGGTCAAGAGCTTTGAAGACATCGCCGTGCAGTACGGGCAGGAAGTGCTGATCGCGAATACCAATTATGATCCGCATCGCATGGAACTCTGCGTCAGTCGCATGCTGCAACGCAAAGTAGACGGCGTGGCTATCATGACATCGGAAATCGCCGACCACCTGATCGATGAATTCAACAGTCGCAGAATTCCGCTTGCCTTTCTGGATACAGCCACTCCGCAGAAAGGCATCAGCAACATATTGGTGGACTATACCGCCGGCGTGGATGCCGCGGTTGACCATCTGACGAGCCTGGGACACAAGGCCATCAGCTTCATTTCCGGCCCCATGTCACTAACCTCAGCACGCATCCGCAAACGCGCGTTCATCAATATCATGAAGCGGAACGGCATCCGGCTGGACCCTCACTTTATTGAGGAAGGCAACCATCGCACCGATGGCGGCCATGAAGCCATGCTGCGCCTGCTCGACAACAAAGTCCATCCGACTGCGGTCCTGGCCTCCAATGATCTGACAGCCATCGGAGCTATGGGCGCCATATTTGAACGCGGACTTCGTATTCCTGACGATATTTCGATTATCGGGTTCGACGATATCGAGCTGAGCGCTTATACGCAGCCTGCGCTTACAACGGTCCGGCTGTCCCGGCAGGAAATAGCCAAAATGGCTTTTCGGGCGCTCTACAACACGAACCAGTCCAGCACAATTAAAGGCGCTGAGTATACCATTCAGCCAACATTGATCGTGCGCAAATCGACAGGCCCGCGGCCTGTCGGCAGGCACTGAAGCAAGGTACAGACCAGGCACATAGTCGTCGCTCTGAACCGCAGGTGAAGAATTTCCAGCTCTGGCTTGAGATTCTTCCTCCCTTCACTACCCCATCACGTGAAAAGCGCACGTGCGAGGAGTCCGTTTCGGTCGCCAGAATGACGGCGGTTTACCTCGAAACGAAAAATGCTTTAGATTCCACTTATTCGATTCGCTCATGGCGGTAACCGGCTTCGGTGAGGACTGTTCCTATCTCGCGAATGTGCTCGTAGCCGCGTGTTTCCAGCGTGAAATCAATGACTGTATCCCCGAGATTCACGCCATAGTGAGCGCGATCATAGGAGGTTTGCACGATATTTGCGCGCACATCGGCAATGATCTTTGTCAGCTGATGCAAAGAACCCGGTCTGTCGGTCAGGTGGATACGCAGGCGGGTATGCCTTCCATCCTTCACCAGTCCGCGCTCGATAATCTTCGCCAGCAGACTCACGTCGATGTTGCCTCCGCCGATCACTACAGCCGTGCGTTGCCCATCCAGCGAAGTCTTGCGCTGCAGCAGCGACGCAAGACCCACTGCTCCAGCGCCTTCCGCCAGTGTCTTCTCGCGCTCCAGCAGGACAAGAATCGCTTTTGCGATTTCCTCTTCATCCACAGTCACGATCTCATCGACATAGCGCTGCACCAGAGGAAACGTCAACTCTCCGGCGCGTCGAACCGCAATGCCGTCGGCGATTGTTGCCTCAGCAGGAACCGTAACTGTTTTTCCTGCTTCGGATGCTCGCAGCATGGAAGGCAGCTTCTCAGTCTGCACGCCAATCACGCGAATCTTCGGATTATTTTCCTTAATGGCGCATGCGATGCCACTAATCAGGCCGCCCCCGCCAATCGGAACAATGACGGCTTCAAGATCAGGCACCTGTTCCAACAACTCAAGCCCGATGGTCCCCTGTCCGGCGATCACATCTTCATCGTCAAATGGATGGAGAAATGTCATCCCTTCGGCCTCGCCTTGCCGCAGTGCCTCGGCGCAGGATTCGTCGTAGTTCGCGCCATGCAGCAGTACTTCTGCGCCAAAGGCTTCCGTAGAAGAGACCTTCACCAGCGGCGTCATCAAAGGCATGACGATACGCGCCTTGATGCCGCGCTGCGTCGCATGAAAGGCCACTCCCTGTGCATGATTTCCGGCGCTGGCAGCAATCACTCCACGACGTTTCTCTTCGTCGCTGAGCATGAGAATCTTGTTCAGCGCGCCACGCTCTTTGAACGCTCCGGTACGCTGCAGGTTGTCCAGCTTGAGATATACCTGCTGCCCGGTCATCTGCGACAACGCCGCCGAATGCTGCGCGGGCGAACAATAAATAAAGTTGCGAATCCTCTGTCGCGCGGCTTCAACCTCTGCGAGTGACAAAATCATTCTTTTAGCTTCCTTCTGACAAAAATAAGAAAGCCACCAGCCCGTTCCGGGTGGTGGCTCTTGTGTTTCTCCTAAACTTTGGTCGCCTTACGCACCCGCATGTTGTTCGAAAGTAATTCGAATGATGCTGATGCAAATGGAAATGGCAGCCGCGCGCAACTGCGGAACATTCTGACGGCGCTGATTGCTCAATTCCATGGCGATTGATTTATCAGTATCAGAGTGACGCGGCTGCGTCAAACCCTTGTGCCTGCTGTAAAGACGGCATGCGGTCGATGGTTGCCAAAGAAATACGCCAGCTCGCGGTAATCTCCCGCATCGTGGATAACAAAGTCGGCGATTTTGCCCGGTTCAAGGCTGCCGATTTCTTCTCCGCGATTAAGGCTGCAGGCCGCGTTGATTGTCGCTGCCGTAACGGTTTCTGCCGGAGTCATCTTCATCTGTGTGCAGGCGAGTGACAGAATCATCGTCATCGAAGCGGTGGGGGATGAGCCGGGATTAAAGTCTGTGGCAATGACGACGGGCAGGCCAGCTTCGATCATTTCCCGCGCCGGCGCATACTTATATGAGCCAATCGCATAGACCGATCCAGGCAGCAGCACCGGCTGCACGCCAGCCTTCTTCATGGCTGCGATTGATTCCCCTGTGGTCTGTTCCAGATGATCCACAGTTTTCGCGCCCAGCTTTGCCGCAAGCTCAACGGCTCCCCCCGATGTAAACTGGTCGGCATGCACGCGCAACTCCAGACCATAGCGCTTTGCAGTAGACAGAACCCGCTCGGCCTGTGCGACGCTGAAGACCTTTGCTTCGCAGAAGACGTCACAGAACTCCGCCAGCTTTTCTGCCGCAACTCGGGGCAGCATTTCGTTCACGATCAGATCGACATACTGATCCGGCTGCGATTTGTATTCGTCCGGAATCTCATGCGCGCCAAGAAAGGTCGGCACACAGCGCAGCGCAGTGGTTTCCGCGACACGACGAACGGCCCGCAACAATTTCAGCTCGTCCTCAACTGTAAGCCCGTATCCTGATTTCGCTTCAACAGTAGTTGTTCCGCCATCAAGAAACCAGCGGGCGCGCTTCTGTCCAACAGCAATCAACTCATCTTCGCTTGCCGCGCGGGTGCGCTGCACGGTTGAACGGATGCCGCCACCACGCTCGGCAATCTGCTGATAGGTCATGCCCGCGCAGCGCATTTCGAACTCATCCGCGCGATTACCGGCGAAAATCAGATGCGTGTGGGCATCGACAAACCCCGGCATGACGACGCGACCGCCGGCATCCATCACTTCTGTATCTGCTGTAGCACTCGGTTCGATCTCAGAGCGGACGCCCACAGCTGCTATGCGTCCATCCCGCACCAGTATTGCGCCATCGTTGAGAATCGAAAGTTCGCGCAATTCAGTACCAATGCGCGGACGCGCAGGTCCGGCCAGCGTTACGAGCTGCCCGCAGTTTGTGATCAGCAGAGACGCGAACTTAGTCATGCACCCGTTCCAGAAGGCCGGAGGCAAACGACAGCAGACAGGCAGCGGCTGCAAGGGCGGTAATGTCATTGCTGTCGCGCGTGGGGTCGATCTCGACCAGGTCCATTACCCGCACTTTGGAATGTGCACCGAACAGATAAGCGGCGCGCCGGATGTCGAGCGGCGTCAATCCGCCGGGCCTCGCGCCTGCCGTGGCCGGAGCAAAGGCGCGATCCATCACGTCGAGATCGAGATCGACATAGATTGCGTCCACTTTATGAGACAGCTCGCGCAGCACTCGCTCTACAACGGTTTCCATGCCCCGCTCTGCAACCTGCTCGACAGGAATGACGGTAATGCCGGCGTCCTCTGCGACTCGAAAATATGCCGCGGAATTGGCAAACGACTGAATGCCGACCTGAACGATGTTCTCGCCGGGCAAGCCATCGGCCAGCAGCGCGCGCACTGGATTGCCATTACGCAATCCGCCTTCGAGCGTGCGCAGATCAAGATGCGCGTCGATGGTGAGCAATCCACACTTCTTCAAATCATCGGACATGCCGCGCAACGCTGGACGGGTGATGGAATTGTCTCCGCCCAGTAGAACAACAGCATCCGCCGACCTAACTGCGTCCCTCACCGCCTGCACAATGGGTTCCTGCGCATCTTCCACTGTCGATTGCGCGAGCGGCAGATCACCCCGGTCTTCGACCTTAAGCTCGCGCACATCACGCCCGTGCACCATGTCATAGGTGCTGAAGCGTATCAATGCATCACGGATCGCCTTCGGAGCAAGATCGCACCGGCTGGGCGTGATCGACCCCAGAGTCAGCGGAACACCAAGCACGCGCAACAGCCCTGTTGCTGAATGTGCGTAATCGCCAGCCAGCCATGCATGCGCGCGCGGCCAGTGCTTGTCTTCATGCAGTTGTGTCACGCGCGGTCCTCTTGCATCGGTATCCGAATTCCTTTCTCTTTTGCAAATTCAATGGCCTGTTCGTAGCCGGCATCCACGTGGCGCAGCACGCCCGTTCCGGGGTCCGTCGCCAGCACGCGCTCCAGGCGCTGTGCGGCAAGGTCTGTGCCGTCAGCGACAACAACCATTCCGGCATGATGCGAGTAGCCGATGCCGACTCCGCCGCCGTTGTGTATGCTCACCCACGATGCTCCGGCAGCGGTATTGACCAGCGCATTCAGCAGCGGCCAGTCTGCGACCGCGTCTGAGCCGTCGATCATGCCTTCAGTTTCGCGATACGGCGAAGCAACGGAACCGGCATCAAGATGGTCGCGGCCAATCACAATCGGAGCGCTGATCTCGCCCTTGCGCACCAGCTCATTCATGGCCACGCCAAACTTTGCTCGCTGTCCATACCCCAGCCAGCAGATGCGCGACGGCAGTCCCTGAAAGTGAATGCGCTTCTGCGCCAGCTCAATCCAGCGGCGAAGACTTGCGTCTTCCGGAAAAAGTTCGAGCACAAGCTGATCGGTCCGGTAGATGTCCTTCGGATCGCCGGAGAGCGCGACCCACCGGAATGGGCCTTTGCCCTCGCAGAAGAGCGGACGAATATATTCCGGCACAAAGCCAGGGATCTCGAAAGCATCCTCAACTCCTGCCAGCTTTGCCTGAGCCCGCAGGTTGTTGCCGTAGTCGAATGTGATGGCTCCGCGGCGCTTCAGCTCCAGCATGGACTTCACATGCTCGCCCATGGTCCGCATTGATTGGCGCGTATATTCCTCGGGATCGCGTCGGCGCAATTCCAGAGCCTCGTTGAGAGTCATGCCGTTGGGCACGTACCCGTTGAGCGGATCGTGGGCGCTGGTCTGATCGGTCAGTAGATTGGGGACAATGTTGCGGCGGATCAATTCCGGAAGCACATCGGCAGCATTCGCCACCAATCCAACAGAGAGGGCTTTGCCGTCGAGCTTCGCTTCATCGAGGATGGCAAGCGCTTCGTCGAGTGTGCGGGCGATGTGATCACAGTAACCGCTGGCGAGGCGCTTCTCAATGCGCGCTGGATCGACATCGATGCCGAGGAAGCGCGCGCCGTTCATCGTAGCTGCAAGCGGCTGGGCCCCGCCCATTCCGCCCATTCCACCAGAGACGACAAACTTGCCATCGAGCGAGCCGAAATGGCGGCGTCCGGCTTCGGCGAAGGTCTCGTAGGTCCCCTGCACAATGCCCTGGCTACCGATATAGATCCACGAGCCTGCGGTCATCTGCCCATACATCATCAGGCCCTTGCGTTCGAGTTCGTGGAAATGCTCCCAGTTCGACCATCTGCCTACGAGGTTTGCATTGGCAATCAGTACGCGCGGAGCAGCTTCGTGTGTGCGCAGGATTCCGACCGGCTTACCGGACTGGATGAGCAGTGTCTCATCGTTCTCGATGCTCTTGAGGGCACGCACAATGGCGTGAAAGCACTCCCAGTTGCGCGCAGCTTTGCCGGTCCCACCGTAGACGACGAGGTCATCGGGACGCTCGGCCACCTCGGGATCAAGGTTGTTCATCAGCATGCGCAGAGCGGCTTCCTGCTGCCAGCCTTTGGTGTGGAGACCTGTGCCGCGTGGGGCACGGATGACTTCGGTCTCAATCATTCTTCCTCCTAAACGCCACTTAAATTTGCAATCCTGAGCGAAGCATGACAATTTTAAGAATTGTCATCCTGAGCGGAGCGTCCGGAATACGCGTAGTCGAAGGACCTGCTGTTCTCAACGCACACCGGTACATTCAGGTATTTCAATCTCTCCACTTATCAAATACGCCTGATCTGATTTTGCCTGCCAATCGTTCTATATCATTTGCTAATACACGGTCCTCTGCGAGTCGAGGAACGATATTGCGAACCACTACTCTCGCCTGTTCCACTTCGCGTGCAGGCTTCAGCGGCTGACGGTAATCTAGTCCCTGCGCAGCGCCCATCATTTCGATGGCGAGAACCTGCTCGGCATTCGCAACCACCTGACGCAGTTTCAGGGCGGAAGTCATCCCCATGGAAACGTGGTCTTCCTTGCCTCCAGACGTCGGCACGCTATCAACACTCGCCGGATGTGAAAGAACCTTGGCTTCGTTGAGCAGAGCGGCTGCGGCAACGTGCGCGATCATCAGGCCGGATGAGATTCCCGGCGTGTCAGAAAGGAATGGTGGAAGGCCTTCGTTGATGTCCGGATTGATGAGGCGGTCAATACGGCGCTCACTGATGCTCATCAGGTCCGTCAACGCGATGGCGGCGTAATCAAGCGCGAGAGCAAGCGGCGCGCCGTGAAAATTGCCTCCGGAGAGGATATCGTTCTCGTCAGAAAAGATGAGTGGGTTATCGGTCGCGGAGCCGGCTTCGGTCTCGATGACCTCGCGGACGTGAGCTAGCGCGCCGCGAGCGGCCCCGTGGACCTGAGGCATGCAGCGAAGGCAGTAGGCATCCTGCACACGCGGATCGTTGTGGCGGTGCGATTCGCGAATCTGGCTGTCTGCAAGCAGGCGGCGCAGGTGCGCGGCTGCAGCGATCTGACCACGATGCGGGCGCGCCTGATGAATGCGTTCATCAAAAGGCGTCGGTGTTCCCCGCAATGCTTCGAGCGACATGGCTCCGGCGAGGTCAAAGAGTTGTGTCACACGCAGAGCGCGGTCGAGTGCAAGTGCCCCGGTTGCGGCCATGGCCTGCGTGCCATTGAGCAGGGCGAGTCCTTCTTTTGCCTCAAGCGCAAGCGGTGCAATTCCAGCTTCCCGCAGAGCGCAGCACGCCCCAACACGCTGGCCGTTGTATATCACGTCACCTTCGCCGATCAGCGCCAGCGCGAGATGCGCCAGAGGAGCGAGGTCGCCGCTGGCCCCGACTGATCCGCGCGAAGGGATGATGGGATGAATGTGCTTGTTCAGCATCGCCACCAGTGCTTCCAGAACGACCGGACGAACGCCGCTGTATCCTTTCGCCAGAACATTGGCGCGGAGCAGCAGCATCGCGCGCGTTTCCGGCGCAGGCAGCGGCTCCCCAATTCCGCTGGCATGGCTGAGGACGAGATTCCGTTGCAGCGCTTTCAGGTCGCCGTTCGAAATGCGAACATCGGCGAGCTTCCCGAATCCGGTGTTGATTCCATATGCGGTTTCGCCACATTTGATAAGAGATTCAACGACCCGGCGCGAGGCTTCGATTTTCGGCCAGGCTTCGCCGGCGACGGTGACTTTGCGTCCGTTCGTGGCCACTGCTGCGATCTCTTCAAGAGTGAGAGCTTGTCCAGAGAGCGCGAGAGATTCCATGACGCGATGGTAATAATGAGATGCGCGCTCGTACATGGCATTTTCACGGAATTCCTGGCCATTTACAATGGTTTCGTTCTAATCTGGAGCTTATCTCCATGGATTCATCGGAAATTCTGGATGATTACGGAAGAAAGCTGCTCGCTGAACTGCAGCAGGATGTTCGCACCTCGTTTGCCGACCTGGGCCGGCGAATCGGACTGTCGGCCTCGGCCACAGCGGAGCGGCTGCGGCGTATGGAAGATGCCGGGATCATCCGTGGCTATTCTGTCGACATTGACCGCGAGGCGCTGGGGCTGCCGATCCTGGCCATTATTCGCATGACCTGTGATGGACCGCGATATCATCCGTTCTTGAAATTCATAAAAGACCTGCCTGAGGTTCGTGAATGCCACCACGTCACCGGCGGCGACGCTTTCTTCCTGCAGGTGACGGCAGCGTCCATTGCAGAACTGGAGCGCGTGATCGAGCGGCTGCTGCCGTATGGGATTCCGACGACCAGCATTGTGCTGTCATCTCCCGTCGCCCGCCGGGCGCATGATGTCCTCCATCCCTGACATACGATGCGGAAGGAGCTGCTTCCGCCCTGCTCTGCAATTTGGCGAACTGTATCACGATCTGATGTACACTCAACGCGCTATGACGGTCGTGATTTCGATGCTGCGGGGCGTGAATGTAGGCGGTCAAAAAATCCTGAAGATGGATGCGTTGCGGGCGCTGTATGAGTCGCTGAAATTCGAGGATGTGACCACGTTTATCCAGAGCGGGAATGTGGTCTTTCGGACGAAGGAGCGCGACCTAGCGAAGATTACCAAACGCATCGGCAATGAGATTGAGCAACGCTTTGGTTTCCGGCCCGAGGTAATTCTACGCACTAAGGAAGAGATGCGCGGCGTGATCGCGCGGAATCCGTTTGCAGAACGGAAGGACGTCGAACCGAACAAGTTGCTGGTATGGTTTCTTGCGAGCGCTCCGGATGCTGAGGCACGAAAGAACGTTCTGGCCGTTAAAGTGGAAGGGGAAGAGATGAGAATAGGTAAGCGCGAACTGTACATCTACTTTCCGGATGGGCAAGGGCGGTCGAAATTGTCTCTGCCGGCATTAGATCGGGCGCTGAAAGTTCTGGGTACAGGAAGGAACTGGAACACGGTGATGAAGCTGATGGAGATGGCGGAAAAGCTGAGACAATCTTCAAAAACAAAGAGTAAGGAGAGCGTATAGAAAGCCGGACCTGCAGATGATTTGCGTCGGCATGCTGTAGGCTGGTTCTGCAACAAATGAATACACTCGATTTCTCAGGCCTGATCTTCGTGAGCTCGCTCCTCGCTGGTCTTCTTGGCGCCTTGACCGGTCTCGGCGGCGGCGTGGTCATCGTTCCCGTGCTCACGCTGCTTTTTCATGTTGATATTCGCTATGCTATCGGCGCTTCGCTCGTTTCCGTTATTGCCACATCGTCAGGGGCTGCCGCTGCCTACGTCCGCGAAGGTTTTTCGAATATCCGCATTGGCATGTTTCTTGAAATCGCGACCACTTTGGGCGCGCTCGTCGGGGCATATCTCACGCTCATCGTTTCCACACGCGCTATCGGCATTGTCTTCGGAGCGGTTCTGCTCTATTCTGCATATGCTTCCTTACGCAGCCATCCACAGGAGTCGCACCGCGAGCCTAATACCCTGGCCCTGAGACTCAAGCTGCAAGGCAGCTATCCATGTCTGCATGGCGAGGAGAACTACATCGCGCAGAACGTGACCGGCGGTTTCAGTCTCATGTTCGTAGCTGGGGCCTTGTCAGGCCTCTTGGGCATCGGATCGGGAGCAGTCAAGGTCCTTGCCATGGACAGGGCCATGCGTCTGCCATTTAAGGTCTCAACCACAACCAGCAACTTCATGATCGGTGTCACAGCAGCGGCCAGCGCCGGAATTTATCTCAGTCGTGGTTACATATCTCCTGGACTTGCCATGCCTGTGATGCTGGGCGTGCTTCTAGGGTCCTTGACCGGCTCGCGTTTGCTGGTGAAGGCTGAGGTCCGCACATTGAGGCTTGTTTTTGCCGCAGTAATCGTTCTGCTCGGCCTCGAGATGATCTACAACAGCATGACAGGCAGGCTCTGATGATCAATGACCAGAAGATAGAAATTGCCATTGGCCAGCTTCTCCGCATCGGAGTGTTTCTCGCCGCTGCGTTTGTTCTTGTAGGTGGATTGCTGTATCTCAGCCAGCGCCGCGGCCCCCGTCCCGACTATTCAACATTTCACAGCGTAGCCGCTGAGCTGCGGAGTCCGCCGGGCATTATCCGGCAAGTGGCCACGGGGAATAGCAACGCTATTATTCAGCTGGGTCTTCTCCTGCTGATTGCCACGCCGGTTGCGCGTGTTGTCCTTGCAGCACTAGGATTTTTTGCGGAAAAAGACTGGCTCTACGTTGCCGTGAGCCTCATCGTCCTCGCAGTGCTGATGTACAGCCTGCTCTTCGATCATTAAGACGAGAAGAGGCTTAGCGGCGAACGTCTGAGACCGCAACGTCCCGCACCAGTTTACGCGAAGGGCATTCTTCCAATTCGCAAACCGACCGTCGCGCAAGCTCATGCAGCAGCAGTTTGCGTGCCTCGCCGGCAGGCATCGTCTCCAAAACTTCTCTGCGCAATTCTCCCAGCGATTTGAGCCACGGTCCGAGGTCTTCGGGCAGTTGCGCATCGATATCCGCACGCAGTTGCTGCGCCAGAGCCGGGCTTTCCCCAGCGGTTGAAATTGCGATCTGCAGATCGCCACGCTTCACAACAGAAGGAAAATAAAAGTCGCAGTTTGGAGGATCATCCACTGCGTTGCAGATCACGTTGCGCAACTGCGCTTCGCGATACACCACTGCATTTACGTCAGAGTCATTCGTCGCAGCTACAACGAGAAAAGCTCCGTTCAGATCATCAGGCGCGAACTCGCGTCGATGCCACGTAAACTGCCCTGCATCCGCTAGAGCAATCAGAGCAGGCTTAGCCTTCGGGGCAACAACGGTAACGCGCGCATCTGCCGCTAACAGGCTTTTAATTTTCGATTCTGCTATCTCTCCCGCGCCGACCACCAGGCATTGCCTGCCATCGAGCTTCAGGAAGATGGGGAAAAGGCTCACCCGGCGACCCCATGAGGAACAGGCGCAGTTGGCAGGTCACGTGTCACTGCTTCGATTGTTGCTCCTGAAAGCCGATTCCGCAATTCTTCCTCTGTATGCCGTCCAAAATAGGCGCGCAGATTTTCCGCCGGCCGGCGTTCCGCCAGATAGGATCGCAGCAGCCGCGCAATGGCCACAGGCGCTTCGGTCGCGGCCACACGATAGCCTACCTGACGCGCAATGCCTGCGTGTTTTCCCACAGCGCCGCCCACGCAGAAATAATACGCGTCCACCATCTTGCCGTCCTGCTTTACTTTCTTGCCTTCAAGGCCGATATCGGCAATCCAGTGCTGTCCACAGCCATTAGGGCAGCCGGTCACATTGAGTTTTAACTGCTCATCAAATTGTGGAACCAGTTCCTCCAGTTCTTCCACGAGCCAACGGGTAAAGCCCTTGGTTTCCGTAATGGCCAGCTTGCAGAACTCCGTGCCGGTGCAGGCGATGGCCCCGCGCCAGAAAGTGGAACCCTCGACCCGCAGGCCGATCCTGTCGATCTCCTCCGCCAGGGCGTGTGCTTTTTCAGAAGGGACATCAATAAAGATGAGGTTCTGCATCACGGTCGCCCGCAGATTCCCCGAGCCGTACCGCTCGGCAAGCTCCGCAGCGGCGGCAAGCTGATCGCCTGTCATCCTTCCCCGCAGAACAGATGCGCCCACATAGCTCAGGCCTGCCTGCTTCTGCTTGTATATCCCTGCGTGATCGCGCAAAATGTCTTCCGGCTCGTCTTCTGCTACTCCGGGATCGAATTTATAGCCAACTCGCGCTTCCAGCTCGCGGAGAAATCTCTCCGCTGTCCACCCCTCGCGCATGAAGAGATACTTCAGCCGCGCGCGGTCGCGGCTCTCGCGCAGCACCTGCTCATCGCGGAAAATTTCAGCCACCCCGCGCACTGCCTCAAAGGCCTGCTGCGGTTTGATGAAGGCATCCAGCTTGACGGCAAGATGCGGCTGATTTGAGAGCCCTCCGCCCACGCGCAGCGCATATCCCACCTCGCCGCCGCGACGTACTGCGGTGAGTGCAACATCATTCAGCTCCGGATAGTTGCACCATACTGAGCAGCCAGAGACAGAAATCTTGAACTTGCGCGGCAGGTTGTAGAACTCTGGGTTCGCAATCAGTTTATGCGCGATTTCGAGGGCCAGCGGCGAAGCGTCAATGATCTCATCATGCGCAATCCCAGCCAACGGGCATCCGGTCACGTTGCGGACCACGTCGCCGCAGGCGCCCTTCGGAGAAAGCCCGATCGCATCCAGCGCATCGACTATTTCCGGCAGCGATTCAATCGTCAGCCAGTGCAGCTGGATATTCTGCCGAACGGTAATATCGGCAAGATTGCGGGCATGCTTCTTGGTGATATCGGCGATGACTCGCAGTTGCGTCGAACTGAGGATTCCATTGGGGATACCGACGCGCATCATGAAGTATTCAGAAGCCAGACCTTCGCCACCTTTGCCACCCACAGCGCCTACGCCATCACCCTGGGTGTAAACACCCCACCATTTGAAGTAGGCCGAGGCCCATTCCGGCACGACGCTCCCACGACCCTGACGCGCGAATTCGCGCACCTCGTTAAAGGCCTCCCACGGATTCTTTTCGCGCTTCAGGCGCTCCATCCGTTGCGCTTTGGTTTCCTTTACTGCTGCGGCGTCCGCCATCTTCTCCCCTGTGGTGCAGAAATAAAAAACCCGCGTCAGGCTAGGCTGATACGCGGGCTTTATGTGAATCCTGGAACTTAGCTTTTCAGATCATTCACCCAAAGTCCGGCGCAATGCACGACAACACGCGCAACAGATGGCCGGAATGGACGAAAGCATCATTAAGTTAAAGGGTATCGGTTTGCGAGTAACCAGTCAAGAAGCCGTTTCTCAATCGTTTTCTGGTGGCCTTTGCTGAGAGAAGTTTCCTTACGGTAGCCCTCCCAGGATGATCTGGATTCGTTCGGACAACTGTTCAATCAATAAAATTGAACAGTTGCTTCGAAGTACGGCAGAGTTGATTCGGCGTTTATAGAAACAGATATGGAAACTTGCCTCATTCTTGGCTGACGAACCGAAGTAAGCCCTGCTTAGAAGTTAAACGAAGCCTGCAGGGTAAAGCTGCGATTCCCTGCTGTGCGGGGTCCAAAAAAGCCTCCTGCGAGTGACTGCGACTTGCCGAAGAAAGGCTGAACGTTGACGCTGCCATCTACCGGAGCGCCGATCACTCCATTCGGAGTCCCCAGGTTCTCGTGGTTCAGGATA
>Ga0209581_1002878_pt1 | contig 15610 bp, 16 predicted proteins | sample Coa_R2_FD_187160 | JGI IMG/M metagenome (GOLD analysis project Ga0209581, IMG submission 187160) | Surface soil microbial communities from Centralia Pennsylvania, which are recovering from an underground coalmine fire - Coalmine... | ecosystem: Environmental > Terrestrial > Soil > Unclassified ...
GCAGGATTCCGGCATCGGCTGGGCGGTCCATCTCCTCCGGCCCGATCAGGTCATGGCAGGGCTTATTTTTAGCCCGCTCGTGTTGCAAAAGCATGCTGCGCTGCAAAGCGCGCGACGGCGGGAAAAACGAAAGCCCGCCGAGGCGGGCCCGCGCGCAAGCCGCACGGGTCTATTTGATCTTGGCTTCCTTGAACAGCACGTGCTTGCGCACCACCGGATCGTACTTCTTGAATTCCAGCTTGTCCGGCGTGTTCTTCTTGTTCTTGGTCGTGGTGTAGTAAAAACCGGTGTCCGCGGTCGACACCAGTTTGATCTTTTCGCGTTCCTTTTTCTTGGCCATGCCGCCGCTCCGAGTCCCTCAGACCTTCTCGCCGCGGGCGCGCAGCTCGGCCACCACCGCGTCCAGACCCTTCTTGTCGATGACCCGCAGTCCGTGCTTGGACACCCGCAGGCTCACGAAGCGCTTTTCGCTCTCCAGCCAGAAGCGGTGGGTGTGCAGGTTGGGCAAAAAGCGCCGCCGCCGCTTGTTGTTGGCGTGCGACACCGTGTTGCCGACCAGGGGCTTTTTGCCGGTGACTTGACAGATTCTGGACATGGGACAATCCGCGAGTGCTCCGCGAAAGGGTGCGAATGATAGCGGTGCGTACCGGCCAAGGCAAGGCGGATGCGGCCCGGACCAGGTTTTACAGCCAGCCGTGCTCGACGAACGAGGCCGGTTCGCCCTCGCCGATGACGAAATGGTCGAGCACGCGCACCTCCACCAGCGCCAGGGCATCCTTGAGCCGTTGAGTCAGGGCGCGGTCGGCCGCGCTCGGCTCGGCCACGCCGGAAGGATGGTTGTGGGCGAAGATCACCGCGCCGGCGTTGTAGCGCAGGGCGGTCTTGACCACTTCGCGCGGATAAACGCTGGCGGCGTTGAGCGTGCCGGTGGCCAGCACCTCGAAACCCAGCACGCGGTGTTGCGTGTCCAGGAACACCGCGGCGAACGTCTCGTGTTCCAGATCGCGCAGGCGGCCGATCAGGTAGGCGCGCGCGGCCCGAGGGTCGGACAGCGGCGTTTTGCGCGGCAGCGCCTCGGCCAGGTGACGGCGCGCGATCTCCAGCACCGCCTGCATCTGCACGTACTTGGCGCGGCCCAATCCCTTGGCGGCGCAGAACTCGTCTTCAGCGGCGGACAGCAGCTTGCGCAAGCCGCCGAACCGGGCGAGCAGTTCGCGCGCGAGGTCCACTGCGGATTTTCCGGCCACGCCGGTGCGCAGGAAGATCGCCAGCAATTCGGCATCGGACAGCGCCGCCGCGCCGCGCGCCAGCAGTTTCTCGCGCGGCCGTTCGTCTTCCGGCCAGTCCTTGATCCTCATTCTTGCAGGAGGGGCGGCAGCGGACAATGGAGCGAGGCGCAGATCGCGCGCAACAGCTCGGCCTCCTCCACCGTGACCGCGCCGTCCGCGGCGACGGTCGCGGCGAGCGCTTCGAGCAGCGCGGCTTTGTCGGCCGGGCGCAGCGCGTCCAAGGCGCCGAGCGCGGCATCGAGGCGGGACGCCCAATCCGCCGCCGGCGGAACGAAGGCGGGCGGCGGCCGCAAGGCCAGCCGCTGCGCGCCCGCCGCGAACGCGCGCGCGGCGGCCTGAGCGTCGGTCTGCTGACCGAAATGCGCCAGCACCGACAGCGTCAGACCGACCGGTTCCGCCAGTTCGGCGAGCGCGCGCATCCCGGCGACCCGCGCGGTGGCGGGCCGCAGGATTTCCCCGATCTGCATGCGCAGCAAGCGCGCCAGACAGTATTCGAACACGGCCAGGCGACCGTCGGCCTGGATCAAGGCGGTGAGGGTCTCGAGCAAGCGCGCCAGCTCCGGCCGTGCCAGCCGGCGCAGGCTGGGCAGCGCGATGGAGGCCAGCGGCAGACGCTGCGCGGGATGCAGTTCCGAGAGCCTGGGCCAGAGCGCGGCGACCTCGCTCGCGCGCGCCGCGCCATAATCCCGGGCGATGCGCGCAAGCTGGGTTTGGCGCATCTCGGCTGCCGGCTCGAGCAGCAGGGCGAAGAGCAGGCTGGCGGCTCGCTCGGGATCGCGCGCCGCAGCCAGCAGCGATTCGGGCAAGGCGGCGTGCAGCGCGGCGGCGGCATCGTAATGCGCCTGCTGCGGCTGTCCCGCCGTCGCGGCCAGCAGGGCCGGCGCCAGCGTGACGGGGGCGGTGCGGGCGGCGAACGAAGGCGGCGGCGCGCGTTCTTCGTCTTCGGGCCGGTAATCGGAGGCATTCCAGCGCCGAGCCAGCGGTTCGAGCTGGCGCGGATCGAAATCCGGCTCGAGCCGCTTGATCCGCTCGAGCAGCGGCGGATGCGTGGCGAACAGGGCGGAATAGCCGACCCCGTCGCCGAACAGCATGTGCGAGACTTCTTCGGCGTGCGATTCCTGCAGCTTCGAGCCGGCCTCGAGCGCGTAGAGCTTTTTCAAGGCTCCGGCGATGCCCGCGGTCTGCCGGGTGAACTGCACGGCCGAGGAATCCGCCAGAAGCTCGCGCGCGCGCGAGACGCTGGCCTTGATCAGCCGGCCGAAGAACACGCCGATGTAGCCGAGCACCAATACGGCGAAAGCGATCATCACGACCGCGCCGGCGCCCTTGTCGTCGCGCCCGCCGCGCGGCCCGTAGATCAGCACCCGTTGGGCGATCAAGGCCAGGACCAGAATGCCGAAGATCATCCCCATCAGGCGGATATTGAGCCGCATGTCGCCATTGAGGATATGGGAGAACTCGTGTGCCACCACGCCCTGCAGCTCGTCGCGGGTCAGCTTGTCCAGCGCGCCACGGGTGACGGTGACGACGGCGTTGGCCGGAGTGAAGCCCGCGGCGAAAGCGTTGATCCCCGGTTCCTGCTCCAACACGTAGATCTGGGGCACCGGCACGCCGGAGGCGATCGCCACCTCCTCCACCACGTTGCGCAGCTTGCGGTGCTTGAAGTCCGCGGTATCCGGCGGCACCAGCGTCGCGCCGAGCTCGCGCGCCACGGCCGCACCGCCGCCGGCGGCCAGCACGGCGATGCGATAGAGGCTCGCCAGGCCGATCACGGTCAGGACGATCAGCGAGGTCCAGATCAGAACCGGGGCCGCAGCGACGGGGCCGCCGTCCGGCGCCTGGTTGCCGGCGCGCACCGCGATCAATACCACCAGGTCCACCGCCGCGACGATGGCCGCGACCGCCAGAAAGAACAGCAGCACCAGCCTGGCGGAGCGGCGGCGCGCCTGAGCCTGTTGCTCGAAAAAGTTCACTCGAACCGGTCCTCGCGGCCGGGTGTCCGCCAACTCTTGGCGCGGATGACGGCCGCGTTCAAAGGGGAATCAAGTGAACGATACCTTCGGCGCCTGGCGCGCCTCGGGCTTTTCGATGTCCAGGGCCTGGGCGGGTGCGAAGTTGAACAGGTTGGCCACGAAGCTGTTGGGAAACACCTCGCGCCGGTTGTTGTAGGACATCACCGCGTCGTTGTACGCCTGGCGCGCAAAGGCCACGCGATTTTCCGTCGAAGTGAGTTCCTCGGACAGCTGCATCATGTTCTGGTTGGCCTTGAGGTCGGGATAAGCCTCCGCCACCATCATCAGGCGACCGAGCGCGCCGCTCAGCGCGGTTTCCGCGGCCCCGAGCTGCTGCATCGCCTGCGGATCGCCGGGCTTGGCCTTGGCCGCAGCCAGCCCCGCGACGGCCGCACCACGGGCGGCCACCACCGCTTCCAGCGTCTCGCGCTCGTGTTTGAGGTAGCCCTTGGCGGTCTCGACCAGGTTGGGGATCAGGTCGTAGCGCCGCTGGAGCTGCACGTCGATCTGCGCGAACGCGTTCTTGTAGGCGTTGCGCGAGGTGACCAGGCCGTTGTAGATCGAGACCAGGTACACGAGCAGCACCGCCACAACCGCCAAAACGATCCAGCCCATGTCTGCACTCCCTTGGGAAGACGTCCAAACTTAGCACCAAACGCGGCGCCCGAGCGGGCACCCGTCACGCAAGATAGAATCCTGTCATGTCGGAAACGAGAACGCCCGGCGCCGCGCCGCCGCGCATTTTGCTGGGAGTCACCGGCGGCATTGCCGCGTATAAGTCGGCCGAACTGGCGCGGACGCTGGTCAAGCGCGGCGCCCAGGTGCAGGTGGTGATGACGGCGGCCGCGAAGCGCTTCGTCGGCCCGACCACCTTCCAGGCCCTGACCGGCCATCCGGTGCGCGACGAGCTGTGGGATCCGCAGGCCGAGGCGGCCATGGGCCACATCGAACTGGCGCGCTGGCCGGACGCCATCCTGATCGCGCCGGCCTCGGCCGACTTTCTGGCGCGACTCACCACCGGACTGGCCGACGACTTGTTGACGACGCTGTGCCTGGCCAGCGACAAGCCCATGTTCGCCGCGCCCGCGATGAATCGGCTGATGTGGGCCAACCCCGCCACCCAGGACAACCTGGCGCGGTTGCGCGCGCGCGGGCTGCGCGTGCTCGGCCCCGACTCCGGCGCGCAGGCCTGCGGCGAAATCGGCGAAGGCCGCATGTCCGAGCCGGAGAGCATCGCGGACGAAGTGCTGGCCGCGTGTTCCGGACCGCGGCCATTGCACGGCGTCACCGCCGTGGTCACCGCCGGCCCGACCCGCGAACCGATCGATCCGGTGCGTTTCATCGGCAACCGCTCCTCCGGCAAACAAGGGTACGCGCTGGCGCAAGCGCTGGCGGAACTCGGCACCACGGTCACCCTGGTGTCCGGACCGACAGGGCTCGAGCCGCCCGCCGGCGTGCGGCGCGTCGCGGTCGAGACCGCACAGCAGATGCTGGACGCCACGCTCGCGGCCCTGCCCGGCGCCGAACTTCTCGTGGGCGCCGCTGCGGTTGCCGATTACCGCCCGGAAGCGCCCGCGCCCCAGAAGATCAAGAAGAACGCCGCGACCCTGGAACTCAGACTGACCCGCAATCCCGACATTCTCGCCGAGGCGCGCGCGCGTTTCCCGGACCTCTTCATCGTCGGCTTCGCCGCGGAAACGGAACAGCTCGCCCAGCATGCGCAGGACAAACTGGCGCGCAAAAAACTCGATCTCGTGGCCGCGAACTGGGTTGGCGACGGCCAGGCCTTCGAAACCGAGGACAACGTCCTGCACGTTTACTGGAAGAACGCCGGCGAGCGCAAACTCGGGCCCGGCCCGAAACTCGCGGTGGCCCGCGAGCTCGCGTCGCTCATCGCCCAACGCCTGCGCGAGAAAAAATCCGCCACGGTCGGAAGTCGCTGACATGAACCGCATCCAGCTCAAGGTGCTCGACCCGCGCATCGGCCGCGACTGGCCTTTGCCCACCTATGCCACGGAAGGTTCGGCGGGACTCGATCTGCGCGCCATGCTGGACGCGCCGCTGAGCCTCGTGCCCGGCGCCACGGCCTTGCTGGGCACGGGGCTGGCCATCCACATCGGCGATCCGCAGCTCGCCGCGGTGATCCTGCCGCGCTCGGGGCTCGGCCACAAGCACGGGATCGTGCTCGGCAACCTGGTGGGTTTGATCGATTCCGACTACCAGGGCGAGCTGATGGTGTCGTGCTGGAACCGCGGGCGCGAAGCGTTCACCGTACAGCCCGGCGAGCGCATCGCCCAGCTCGTGTTCGTGCCGGTGGCGCGCGCGGAGTTCGAGCTGGTGGACGAGTTCGCCGCCAGCCCGCGCGGGGCCGGTGGCTTCGGCCATACCGGGCGCCATTGAAGCGCGAGTTCTCGTGGAAAACGCACACCGCCCGCCCGCAAGCCGCATCCAAATGCCGATCGACTCCAAACGCGCGGTCCTGGTCGCACGCATCGTCACCGAGGCCTTGCCCTACATCCGCCGCTACGCGGGCAAGACCATCGTCATCAAGTACGGCGGCAACGCCATGACCGACGCGCGCCTCAAACAGGGTTTCGCCCGCGACGTGGCGCTGATGAAGGCGGTGGGCATGAAGCCGGTGATCGTGCACGGCGGCGGCCCGCAGATCGGGGCCCTGCTCGCGCGGCTGGGCAAGGAGAGCCGCTTCGTCGAGGGCATGCGCGTGACCGATGCGGAAACCATGGACGTGGTGCAGATGGTGCTCGGCGGCCTGGTCAACAAGGAGATCGTCAATCTCATCAATCAGCAGGGCGGCAAGGCCGTGGGGCTGTCGGGCAAGGACGGCGCGCTGATCCGCGCGCGCAAGATGGTCCTGAACAGCAACAAGCCGGAGGCCTCCGCGCCGGAGATCATCGACCTGGGTCACGTCGGCGAAGTCGAGTCCATCGATCCGGCGCTGGTGAAGGTGCTGGACGACGACGACTTCATCCCGGTCATCGCGCCGATCGGCGTGGGCGCGGACGGCGCTTCCTACAACATCAACGCCGATCTGGTGGCCGGCAAGCTCGCCGCGGTGCTGGGCGCCGAAAAACTGATGCTGCTCACCAACGTGCAAGGCGTGATGGACAAGCAAGGCGCGGTCTTGACCGGCTTGACGAGCGCCCAGGTGGACGCGCTGATCGCCGACGGCACCATCAGCGGCGGCATGTTGCCCAAGGTCCGCTGCGCGCTGGACGCGGTGCGTTCGGGCGTCAAGTCGGCGGTCATCGTGGACGGCCGCGTGGAACACGCCGTGCTGCTGGAGCTGTTCACCGACGAAGGCGTCGGCACCTTGATCCGCGGCTAACGCTCATTTCCGGAATTTGATGTTGCAACCCAGGCTGGGCTTTTGATCGGCCGGTACGGGTTGGCCCGCGAGCAGCGCCTCGAGCGCCGCGCGCAGGTCGCGTCCGGTCACCGGTTTGTTGTTGCCCGGCGTGGATTCGTCCAGCCGGCCGCGATAAACCAGTCGCAGCGCGCCGTCGAACACGTAGAAATCGGGCGTGCACGCCGCCTGGTAGGCGCGCGCCACTTCCTGCGTCTCGTCGTAGAGATAGGGGAAGGGATAGCCCAGCCGCTGCGCGACTTCCTTCATCTTGTCCGGCGCATCTTCCGGATAGCTTTCCGCGTCGTTGCTGGAAATGGCGATGAAGGCCACGCCCTTGGGCTGGTAGTCCCTGGCCAGTCGCACCAGCTCGTGCTGGACGTGCTTGACGTAAGGACAGTGATTGCAGATGAACATCACCACCGTCGCTTTGTCCGACTTGAGCTGTTCCAGGCTCAAGGTCTGGCCGCTGATCGTATCGGGCAGCGCGAAGGCGGGCGCGGAGGTGCCCAGCGGCAACATAGTCGAGGCGGTCTGTACCATCGCAAACTCCGTGAATCAACTGAGCTTGAAATCCTGACGGCGCATTTTAGCCGGCGGTTCCGCGCGCCGGCCGTCCAAAGGTGCACGCAACGGCGGCTTCACTTAGACTATCCGCCTATCCGTATAAGCAGATGAGAGAGCCGCCGATGTCGACCCACGAATACCTGTTCACCTCCGAATCCGTCTCCGAGGGCCATCCCGACAAGATGGCGGACCAGATCTCCGACGCGGTGCTGGACGCGATCCTGGCGCGCGACAAGCACGCCCACGTGGCCTGCGAGACGCTGGTCAAGACCGGCGTGGCGATCATCGCCGGCGAGGTCACCACCAGCGCCTGGGTGGACCTCGAGGAACTGGTGCGCAGGGTCATCACCGGCATCGGCTACGACTCCTCGCGGGTGGGTTTCGACGGGGCCACCTGCGGCGTGCTCAACATCATCGGCAAGCAAAGCGTGGACATCGCCCAGGGCGTGGACCGGGCCAAGCCGGAAGACCAAGGCGCGGGTGACCAGGGCTTGATGTTCGGCTATGCCAGCAACGAAACGGACGTGCTGATGCCGGCGCCGATCTGCTACGCCCACCGCCTGGTCGAGCGCCAGGCCGAAGTGCGCAAGTCCAAGCTGCTGCCCTGGCTGCGGCCGGACGCCAAATCGCAGGTCACGCTGCGCTACAAGGACGGCAAGCCGGCCGGCATCGACGCCATCGTGCTCTCCACCCAGCACGATCCGGACGTGAAGCAATCCGACATCCGCGAGGCGGTGATGGAGCTGATCATCAAGCACGTGCTGCCCCGCGACTGGCTGGCGAATTGCCCCAAGGACGCCATCCACATCAATCCCACCGGCAGCTTCGTCATCGGCGGCCCGGTCGGCGACTGCGGTCTGACCGGCCGCAAGATCATCGTGGACACCTACGGCGGTTATGCGCGCCACGGCGGCGGAGCCTTCTCCGGCAAGGATCCGTCGAAAGTCGACCGCAGTGCTGCCTATGTGGCGCGTTACGTGGCCAAGAACGTGGTTGCCGCCGGGCTGGCGGACCGCTGCGAGATCCAGATTTCCTACGCCATCGGCGTCGCGCAGCCGACTTCCATTTACGTCACCACCTTTGGCACCGGCAAAATCCCGGACCAAAAGATCGAGCAGCTCGTGCGCCGGCACTTCGACCTGCGCCCTTATGCCATCACGCGCATGCTCGACCTGCTGCACCCCATGTACCAGGCCACCGCCGCCTACGGTCACTTCGGCCGCCAGCCGGTGGAAATGAACTACGAGTACGAAGAAACCGAGAACGGCCGCAAGGTGAAGAAGCGGGAAACGTTCACCGCGTTCACCTGGGAACGCACCGACAAAGCCGCCGCGCTCGCCGCCGATGCCGGCCTGAAGACCGCCGCCGCCGCATAAGGAGATCGACGTGAACGCACAAGTGGCCTCGCTCAAGACCGCCGCGGATTTCAAAGTCCGCGACCTCGCGCTGGCCGAACTCGGCCGCAAGCGCATCGGCATGGCCGAGGCGGAAATGCCCGGCCTGATGGCGATCCGCGCCAAGTACGCGCCGGCCAAGCCGCTGGCCGGCGTGCGCGTCACCGGCTCGCTGCACATGACCAAGGAAACCGCGGTCCTCATCGAAACCTTGACCGCGCTCGGCGCCTCGGTGCGCTGGGCGAGCTGCAACATCTTCTCGACCCAGGACGACGCCGCCGCGGCCATCGCCAGCGCCGGCATTCCCGTGTTCGCCTGGAAGGGCGAGACTTTGGAAGAGTACTGGGACTGCACGCTGGAGGCCATCACGCACCCTGGGCAAAGAGGTCCGCAGCTGGTCGTGGACGACGGCGGCGATGTCACCCTGCTGATCCACAAAGGCTACGAGATGGAGCACGGCGACCGCTGGGTGGACACGCCCTCCACCAGTCACGAAGAGCAAGTCATCAAGAACCTGCTCAAGCGCACCGCGCGCGAGCGGCCCGGATTCTGGAAAAAAGTGGCGGCCGACTGGCGCGGCGTGTCCGAGGAAACCACCACCGGCGTGCATCGCCTCTATCAACTGGCCGCAGCGGGCAAGCTCCTGGTGCCGGCGATCAACGTCAACGACTCGGTCACCAAGTCCAAGTTCGACAACCTCTACGGCTGCCGCGAATCGCTGGCCGACGGCATCAAGCGCGCCACCGATCTGATGATCGCCGGCAAGCTCGCCGTGGTCTGCGGCTATGGCGACGTGGGCAAGGGCAGCGCGCACTCGCTGCGCGGCTTCGGCGCGCGCGTGGTCGTCACCGAGATCGATCCCATCAACGCCCTGCAGGCCGCGATGGAAGGCTTCGAGGTCGTGCGGCTGGAAGACGTGGTGCACGCAGCCGACATCTTCATCACCGCCACCGGCAACTGCGACGTCATCACCCTGGAGCACATGCAGGCCATGAAGGACGGCGCGCTGGTCGGCAACATCGGCCATTTCGACAACGAGATCCAGATGGACCGCCTCAATGCCGACCCGCAGATCAAGCGCGAGAACATCAAGCCGCAGCTCGACAAGTACGTCTTCCCCGACGGGCACGGCATCTACGTGCTGGCCGAAGGCCGCTTGCTCAACCTCGGCTGCGCCCACGGCCATCCCAGCTTCGTGATGAGCAACTCCTTCTCCAACCAGGTGCTGGCCCAGCTCGACCTGTGGGCCAACAAAGACCGCTACGAAAAAACGGTCTATCGCCTGCCGAAGAAGCTGGACGAGGAAGTCGCGCGCCTGCATCTGGAAAAGATCGGCGTGCGCCTGACCCTGCTCACCGAGAAGCAGGCGAAATACCTGGGCGTGCCGGTGGAAGGGCCGTATAAACCCGAGCATTACCGCTACTGAGAGCCGCTCGCATCACGAGCGCGCCGTACGTCCATCGCCGTCACCGCGCCACGACGCACGCGCGCTCACACGCCGACCGCATGAACGCCCAGCGTCTGCAGTTTTCCTTCGAACTGTTCCCGCCGCGCACGCCGGAAGGCGCGCGCAAGCTGCCGGCAACGATCGCGCGGCTGGCGGCCTTGGGTCCGGATTATTTCTCCGTCACCTATGGCGCGGGCGGCAGTACCCAGGAAGGGACTTACGAGACCGTCATGGGCGTGGTCGCACAGACCGGCGCCGAAGCCGCGCCGCACCTGACCTGCGTGGGCGCCACGCGCGCCAACATCGCCGCGCAGCTCGCGCGTTACCGCGCGGCGGGCATCCGGCGCATCGTCGCCCTGCGCGGCGACCTGCCATCCGGTACGACCGGCACCCAGGCCCCGGGCGAATTCGGCTACGCCAACGAGCTGGTGGCTTTCATCCGTGAAACCTGCGGCGCGCAGTTCTGCATCGAGGTGGCTGCTTATCCGGAGATGCACCCGCAGGCTCCCGATCCGAACACGGACTTCGAGAACTTCCGGCGCAAGATCGCCGCCGGCGCGGACCGCGCCTTGACCCAGTATTTCTTCAATGCCGATGCCTACTTCGATTTTCTCGATCGCTGCGTCGCTGCAGGCATCGCCATCCCCATCGTGCCGGGGATCATGCCGATCACCAACTTCGCGCAGCTCGCGCGTTTTTCCGCCGCCTGCGGCGCAGAAATCCCGCGCTGGATTCGCCTGCGTCTGGAACAGTTTCAGAACGACCCTGCGGCGCTGCTCGATTTCGGGCTGGAAGTCGTCGCCCGCTTGTGTCGGGTTCTGCTCGACGGCGGAGCGCCAGGGCTGCATTTCTACACCCTGAACCAGGCCGAACCGACGTTCAAACTGTGGAAGCACCTCGGGCTGCCGGTGCCGGTCGCCGGCTCCTGCAGCTCGCAAGGCGAGCCCGCGCCGCTTGCCGTCGTTCGTGCTCCTGGGCCGTGAACCGAACCCATTTAGGTCGCGGCCACCGGACGCTGGACGGCGTGACGCTGAATTTTCGCCACGAGGTCGCGCCCCAGCACGCTCTGAATTTTGGTCCACAGTGCGGGATTTCGTTCGCGCAGGCGGAGCAATTGCGCGGTCGGCCAGCGCATCAGTTCGACCTCACCGAGTGCCTGCGCATCGGCGGTCGCCACCCCGCCGGTGAGCAGACTCATCTCGCCGACGAAGTCGCCGCGGCCCAGCGAGGCGATCTCGACCTGCGCCTCGCGCACGCACACCGTCCCGCGCAGCAGAAAGTAGAGCGCCTCGACCGGCGCCCCCTGCTGCGTCAGCCGCTGATCGCGCAAAACCCGGCGCTCGCCTTGTGACCACAAGCGCAGGAACTCCGCCGCCGATAGCGGCATGAAACTGCGCTGGTGGATTTCCGCCAGCTCACTCGGCAGTTCGACGGCGCGCCGTTCGCGCAAGATTCTGACCGCCCAAAGCAGATTGATGCCGACGAAGATCACGTTCCACAGCGCAATGCTTTCGATGCCGCGGTAATACGAATAAGCGCTCAGATTGGCCTGGGCCGCCGCCAGCAGCACACGCAGCCACAGTACGTCGCGCGCAAGCAGGGCGAGCAAAGTCAAGGTATAACCGACATGAACCAGGTCGTCGCGCAGGTACGCAAGCAGATTCCCTAAGTCCATGAACCCCGACTCCCCCACTTGCGTTGCGATCTTATCATTCAAGTTAAGTATTTCTTCATAATGCCATGTCTCCAATGATAAAACTCGACTCGCTCACAAAACATGTGGATAACATTGTGAGCAAGTCATGGGGCAAGGCTCTGGAATCACGTAGCGACGCGGGTTTGACCGCCGGAGCACAAAATCTAACCACAGTAGTTTTTTATTTAAATCAATATCTTGTATATTTATTACCGCATTTTTTCAGAAATATGTCGTAACCATGCGGGGTGCAGCTTTTGCTGCGCTGCGAATGTGAATAACTGCGAGGCGGATCCTCGCCGCTTACACTGAACCCATGGCCTCGCGTAGCCTCGTCCTTTGCTTTTCCGGGCATGATCCCAGCGGCGGCGCCGGCCTGCAGGCCGATATCGAGACGGTCGCCGCGTTCGGCGGACACGCGCTGTGCTTGGTCACCGCGCTGACCGTGCAGGACACGCTCAATGTGCAGCGAGTCCTCCCGACGGCCCCGGAACTGCTTGCGGAACAGTTCGAACTGCTATGGCGCGACTGCCAGCCGCAAGCCATCAAGCTCGGCCTGATCGGCAGCGAGATACAAGTTCCGATCATCGTGGAGGCGATCCAGCGTTGCAAAGTCCCCGTGGTCTGTGACCCGGTGTTGAACGCCGGTGGCGGCGCAGCGCTGGTCGCCGAATCCGCGATCGCGAGCCTGCGTCAGGCGTTATTTCCTCTGGTCAGCGTGCTGACGCCTAACGCCTCGGAGGCGCGCCGCCTGACCGGTCTCCAAACCCTCGACGAAAGCGCCCGCATGCTGCTCGACGACGGTTGCGCCAGCGTGCTCGTCACAGGCGGCGACGAACCCGGGACCGAGGTGGTGAATACCTGGTACCGACCAGGACAGGCGCCGCAGCGCTACCGCTGGCCGAGGCTGGCCGCCGGTTTCCATGGCGCCGGATGCACCCTTGCCTCCGCGATCGCCGTTTTGCTGGCACAGGGATTCGATCCCGAAACGGCGCTGGAGCGGGCGCAACGCTGGGCGCAGGAAGCCCTGCGTCGCGCCATCCTGATCGGGCGCGGGCGCCTGATTCCCGACCGCCATTCATGAGCGCGAAATCCAGGCTGCGCGGGCTTTACGCCATTACCCCCCAAGCCTTGTGCGCTCAGCCGCAGGCCCTGCTTGCAGCGGCGGCGGCGGCGGTGCGCGGCGGCGCGGTCCTCCTTCAATATCGCGACAAACGCTCCCCACCCGAACGGCGCCAGGCGCTGGCCCGTGCGCTGCTCGAACTGTGTCGGAGCAGCGCGACTCGCTTGATCGTCAACGACGATGTATCGCTCGCCGCCGAAGTGGGTGCCGACGGCGTACACCTGGGCGCGACCGACGCTCCGATCGCCGACGCGCGCACCAAACTCGGACCGCAGGCGCTCCTCGGCGCCTCCTGCGGCCCCAGTCTCGAGCGGGCGCGGGCCGCGCTGGCCCTCGGGGCCGACTACTTGGCCTTCGGTCGCTTCTACGATTCGCGCACCAAACCACAGGCCCCGCCGGCCGACATTGCAGTGCTCCGGGCCGCACGCGCCGAATTCTCCGTGCCGCTGTGCGCCATCGGCGGCATTACCCCGGCCAATGCCGCACCGCTCATCGCCGCCGGCGCCGATCTGATCGCCGCGGTCGAAGGCGTGTTCGGCGACCCGCGTCCCTGCGCGGTGGAGGCCGCTGCCCGCGCCTACGCCAAACTATTCTGACGGTCGCCGGGCGGCGAAGTTTGTGGAAACTCGCCGGCCAAAGCCGGAAACTATGTGCATGGATTCCCCGCCCAGCCACGCCCGCTCACAGGCGCTGTTCGAACGCGCCCAAAACTCCATCCCGGGCGGCGTCAACTCGCCGGTGCGCGCGTTTCGCGCCGTGGGCGGCGTTCCGCGCTTCATCGCGCGCGCGCGCGGCGCCTATCTTTACGACGCCGACGGCCGCGAATACGTCGATTACGTCGGCTCCTGGGGGCCGATGATTCTCGGCCATCAGCACCCGGCGGTGGTCGCCGCACTCCGCGCGCAAGCGGAACTCGGCGTGAGCTACGGCGCGCCGACCGAGCTGGAAATCGAGATGGCCGAACTGCTGTGCGCCCGCGTGCCGGGCGTGGAGCAGGTGCGGCTGTGCAATTCCGGCACCGAGGCCACCATGTCCGCGCTGCGACTGGCGCGCGGTTACACCGGGCGCGACGACATCGTCAAATTCGAAGGCTGCTATCACGGCCATGCGGACGGCTTGCTGGTAAAAGCCGGCTCCGGCGCGCTGACCCTGGGCGTGCCGACCTCGCCCGGCGTGCCGGCCGATTTCGCGCGCCACACCCTCACGGCGACGTACAACGACCTCGCTTCGGTCGAAACCTTGTTCGAGGCGCGCGCCGGCAGCATCGCCGCAGTGATGGTGGAGCCGGTGGCCGGCAACATGAATTGCGTCCCCCCCGTGGCCGGCTTCCTGCAGGGATTGCGCGAGCTATGTACGCGTCACGGCGCGCTCTTGATCTTCGACGAAGTGATGACCGGCTTTCGGGTCCATCCGCGCTCGGCCGCGGGGCGCTACGGCATCACGCCGGATCTCGTCACGCTCGGCAAGATCATCGGCGGCGGATTGCCGGTCGGCGCCTTCGGCGGGCGCCGCGAAATCATGCACAACCTCGCGCCGGTCGGGCCGGTCTACCAGGCCGGCACGCTCTCCGGCAACCCTTTGGCGATGGCCGCGGGTCTGGCCACCTTGCGCGCGCTGGACGACGGAGCGATTTACGAAAGGCTGGAGACGAACACGCGCACGCTGCTCGACGGCTTGCGCAGCGCCGCCGCCGCCGCGGGTGTGCCCTTCACGACCACCCAGGTCGGCAGCATGTTCGGCCTGTTCTTCACGGCCGAACGCGAGATCCGCTCCTACGCGCAAGTGATGGCCTGCGACGCGCTGCGCTTCAAGCGCTTCTTTCACGCCATGCTCGAACGCGGCGTGTATCTGGCGCCTTCGGCGTTCGAGGCCGGATTCCTCTCCGCCGCCCACGGCGAGCGCGAAATCGAGCGCACCCTGGAAGCGGCGGGCGAAGCGTTCGGCATCCTCGCCCGCGCATGAACTCATCGAGCGAGAAAGCCGGCGTGTTCGCGCGCTTGCGGGCGCGTCTCAACCGCGGCGATTCCTGGCTCACCTACGATCTCGGCCGACTGTTCACGGCCGACAAGCTGCCGGAGTCGGCCGTCGACGAGCTCGGCGATCGGCTGCTCATGGCCGATGCCGGCGTGGAAGCCACCGACCAGCTCTGCGACCATCTGCGCCGCGAGTTGCGGGCCGGGCGCATCAAGAACGAAACCCAGTTGCGCACGGCGCTGGCGCGCGGTCTGCTAGAGATCCTGCGGCCGGTGGCCAAACCGCTGGTCATCCCGCCCTACGTCAAACCCTTTGTGCTGTTCGTGGCCGGCGTCAACGGCGTCGGCAAGACCACGACCATCGGCAAGCTCGCCGCGCGCTACAAACGCGAAGGCAAGCAGGTGCTGATCGCCGCCGGAGATACGTTCCGCGCCGCGGCGGCGGAACAGCTCGCCACCTGGGCGCAACGCGCCGGCGTGCCGCTGATCGCGCAGGGCGCCGGCGCGGATTCCGCGTCTGTGATCTACGACGCGGTCGCGGCGGCCAAGGCGCGTGGCGTCGAGCTCGTCATCGCCGACACCGCTGGCCGTCTGCACACGCAGGCGCACTTGATGGAGGAACTGCGCAAGATCAAACGCGTGGTGCAAAAACACGACCGGTACGCGCCGCACGAAGTCCTGATGGTGGTCGACGCCACCACCGGCGGCAACGCGCTCAACCAAGCGCTGCAGTTCCACGAAGCGA
>Ga0209581_1002884_pt1 | contig 15600 bp, 8 predicted proteins | sample Coa_R2_FD_187160 | JGI IMG/M metagenome (GOLD analysis project Ga0209581, IMG submission 187160) | Surface soil microbial communities from Centralia Pennsylvania, which are recovering from an underground coalmine fire - Coalmine... | ecosystem: Environmental > Terrestrial > Soil > Unclassified ...
AGGGGCCGGCACGATTACTGAAATTCTGCAATAACAGCGAGTCAGTGCGCCTTATGGCGCAAGCAAGTCAGCGGATCAGCGAGTGAATCGCTGATCCGCGGGTGTGAAGAGATGGAAGGGTAGAAGCCGGTGCTTAAGTTCTGGAATACCGCAGGAAGTAAAGTGCCTTCAGGCCCGGCTCGCCTGCGAAAAAGATCGCCGGAGCAAGCGCTTCGGCAATCGGTTAGGATAAAGAGATGCGCGAGATTGTGACATTACAGTGTCCGGTGTGCAAAGAACGGAACTATTCGACGACGAAGAACAAGAAGACGACCACTGGCCGTCTCGAGTTCTCGAAGTTCTGCAAGCGTTGCCGCAAGCACACGGATCACAAAGAAACCAAGTAGGACTGGCCGTCCAGGCGGACGCGCGCTGTGCGCGCCTAAAGTCTGGGTTAGTCAGGGGTGAATCGCGATGGGAGCGCTGGATCGCGCGACCAAAGCGAGAGGGCGAGAGCGGCATTGCCGCGAAGCCCTAAAATATAGGGGCGTAAGCTCAACGGTTAAACTGTCGGTCTCCAAAACCGAACTTGGGGGTTCGAATCCCTCCGCCCCTGCCAGATTGAATGCAGTCGCAACCACTGCGGAAATGGTTGCCGCGGAACAGCGGGCAGGCTGTCAGCGTAGAAGAAGGAAGCAGCATTATGGCGAAGGCAGCATTAGCAACCGGCGAAGATCGTTCTCCGCAGAAGAGCACCACGACGAACCAGCTGACGGGGTACTGGACGCGCACCATTGATTTCCTGAAAGATGTGCGCGGGGAGATGCGCAAGGTAGTGACGCCCTCCTGGAAAGAGGTGCAGTCAACTACAACGGTCGTGATTGTTTCGGTTTTTGTCTTCGCGGCATTTTTCTATGTAGTGGACTCGGTTTTTGGTAGCGCGTTGAAGTGGTTGCTGCATTGGCTGGGCGGTCAGTAATCATGGCAAAAGAAGGAATCATGGCGGAAGACATTCAAGACGGAAATACCGGCAACGACAACCCGGAACAGCTTGCGCCTCCAGCCAGCGAGCGCTTCAAGTGGTACATCATCCACGCCTATTCGGGCTTTGAGCGCAAGGTGCGCGAGTCGCTTGAGAGCCGAGTGCAGGCTTTTGGCCTGCAGAACAAGATTGGCCGGGTGATGATTCCGACCGAGCCGGTTACGGAGATCATTAACGGCAAGAAGCGTACGGTGGAGCGGGTCTTCCTGCCGGGCTACGTGTTGGTCGAGATGGACCTCGATAACGATCTGTGGCACGTGATTAAAAACACGCCGCGGGTTACGGGCTTTCTTGGCACGGGCGACAAGCCGGTGGCATTGAGCGAGGAAGAAGTCAGCTCGATCCTCTTCCGCTCGGATGTTTCGAAGGAGAAGCCGCGCCTCAAGATCAAGTTCGAGAAGAACGAGTCAGTGCGTATCACAGAAGGGCCGTTTGCGAACTTTAATGGCGTGGTTGATGAGGTCAATGAAGACCGCGAGACGCTCAAGGTGATGGTGACGATCTTTGGCCGCTCTACGCCGGTTGAGATTGAGTTCGGCAAGGTAGAGAAGGTCGTTTAGGTTTAGCAGCTTTTTGAGCTATTAGCTTCCGGCTTTAAGCTCATGCTGTCGGCGCGTAATATTTGTGATCGCGCAAAGTTTGTAAGAAAAGAATCGCTAGCGGCTAACAGCCAGAAGCTAATAGCTGCTTTTTAAGAAAGGTTTTTCAGCAATGCCTCCAGCAACAAAGAAAGTACAGACACAGGTTAAGCTCCAGATTGAAGCCGGCAAGGCAACACCGGCGCCTCCGGTTGGCCCCGCGCTCGGCCAGGCGCAGGTCAACATTATGGAGTTCTGCAAACAGTTCAATGCGCGTACGCAGAACAAGGAGATGGCCGGCCTGATTATTCCGGTCGTCATCACGGTTTATGTCGACCGCAGCTTCACCTTCGTGACCAAGACGCCTCCAGCAGCTGTGCTGCTTAAGAAGGCGGCAAACCTGGCCAAAGGCTCGGGAACGCCGAACAAGAACAAGGTTGGCAAGGTGACGGAGGCCCAGGTGCTTGAGATCGCGAAGCAGAAGATGCCTGATCTGAACGCTGCCTCGATCGAAACAGCCGTCAAGAGCATTAAGGGTACGGCGCGCTCGATGGGGATTGAAGTCACGGCTTAAGATGATTTGAGGGAGGAACGGATGTTTGCCGTTCCATTACTTCGAGAAAATGAATCGCGGCTTCCGGAAATTCCAGAAGCCGCAAAGATTTTTCTGCGCTCTATCCCGCTGCCCTGGTACTCCATCTCTCGAAACGTCTGAGCGACCGAATCTTCTGCAATTTTGTGCCGCGAATGAGCCTTTGCGGATTGAACGCACGACTGAAGGAGACATCGTTGTGATGACTCCGGCAGGCGGTAAGACGGGGAATAAAGAAGGCTACATCTTTCGCGAGTTGGATCTGTAGAAAGTGGAGGCAGGGGTATTGCCTTCAATTCGAAATACCGGTTTCATTTTGCCCGACGGCAAATGCAGCGATTCTGGGCATAAAATCTTGCGAATTATGCTCGAATCAAGCATAATTGAAGATACGCCTCAGGCGCCAGCCTGAGACGTAGTCAACAGCACCACGGCCGGCAGGCTGTATCGACTGTGCGGTGGGAGACGAGGATACATGGCAAAGAAGGTCAGCAAGAATACTGCGAAGGCGCGCGCTGCTGTTGAAAAGCGCCCCTATTCGCTCCAGGATGCGGTTCCGCTCCTGCAGAAAGTCAAGTTTGCAAAGTTTGACGAGACGGTCGATCTGACGTTGCGTTTAGGTGTGGATCCCAAGCATGCCGACCAAATGGTGCGCGGCACGGTTGTACTGCCGCATGGCCTGGGCAAGACCAAGAAGGTCGCCGTCGTGACGACCGGGGAGCGCCAGCGCGAGGCGGAAGCAGCAGGCGCGGACATTGTCGGCGGCGAAGAGCTGGTCGAGAAGATTCAAAAGGAAAGCTGGACAGACTTCGACGCCCTGATCGCGACGCCCGACATGATGAAGTCGGTAGGTCGCCTGGGTAAGGTGCTCGGTCCGCGCGGCCTGATGCCGAATCCGAAGACGGGCACAGTAACCAGCGATGTTGCGGCGGCAGTGAAGGAGATCAAGGCCGGTAAGGTTGAGTTCCGCACCGACAAGACGGCTCTGGTGCATGTTCCTGTGGGCAAGCTTTCGTTCACGCCAGATAAGCTGGTCGACAACGCGCTGACGGTCATCACCAGTGTTGTACGCGCCAAGCCCTCTGCTGCCAAGGGCAAGTACATCAAGGGCATTACGCTCAGCTCGACAATGGGTCCCGGCATTCAGCTCGACAACGCGATTGCTGATCAGGCGGCAAAGGCCTAGCAGCTTCAGCCGCTAGCTTCTAGCCGCTAGCGGTACGGCGATAAAGATTTAAAAGATTCAGGATAGCTAACGGCTAGTAGCTAAAAGCTAGAGGCTTACTATGGCATTGACCAAAGCAAAGAAGGCAGAGAAGGTTTCGCAGCTGGCGAAGGAGCTCGAAGGCTCGACCAGCGCAATTATCGGGACCTTTGCCAAGTTGACCGTGGCGCAGGATTTTGAGCTGCGCAAGACTGTGCGCGCTGCTGGCGGCCGCTATCGCGTGCTCAAGAACAAGCTCGCAGCCCGCGCCGCAAAGGGCACGCAGATTGAAGCCGCGCTGCAGGGGTTGAAGGGTGTTTCGTCGGTCGCTTATACGAGCGGCGATCCGGTTGCGCTGGCTAAGGCGCTCTCGACCTGGGTGGGTGAGAACGCAGAGTTTACTTTTAAGCTGGGCATCATCGACGGCAAAGTGATCAACGTCGAAGAGGTCAAGCAACTGGCGACGATGCCGGGCAAGGAAGAGATCTTCTCGAAGCTGCTCTTCCTCATCAATGCTCCGGCGCAGCGTCTGGCTACCGTCATCAATGCGACGGGACGCGACCTGGCTGTGGTGATCAACCAGGCGGTCGAGCAACAGAAGTTTACCGCAGCGAGCTAGGCTCGCTGCCAGCTTTTAGCTATTAGCCTCTAGCTTTTAGCTCTTTCACGCTACTGTTTAAGGGTATGGCGGTGGTGATGAGCGGGAAGCTAAAAGCCGGCAGCTAAAAGCTTAAAAGATTCGCCGCGTCAACGGTTTGAGGGGTGCTGGGTCTGGGCACATCGGAAACCTCAGGATCGGGTAAGCGGCAACCGGAGCGGCGGCGCTCCGGAGAGCGGGACAAAATTTAGTTTTACGTGGAGAACATCATGGCGGATTTGCAGCAGTTGGAAGATCAGATTGTCGGGCTTAGCCTGCTGGATGCAGCGGCCCTGGTCAAGAAGCTCGAAGAGCGTCTTGGCGTTTCGGCAGCAGCGGCGGCTCCGGTCGTCGTAGCGGGCGCGGCAGGCGCGGGCGCGGCAGCTCCTGCGGCGGCTGAACAGACCGAGTTCACCGTCATCCTGAAGGATGCCGGCGCGAATAAGATCAACACCATCAAGGCGGTACGCGAAGTCACCTCGTTGGGCCTGAAGGAAGCCAAGGATCTGGTTGACGGCGCTCCGAAGCCTCTGAAGGAGAACGTCAGCAAGGAAGATGCCGAGGCCATCAAGAAGAAGTTTGAAGGCGTCGCGACCATCGAAGTTAAGTAATTTATTTTGTCAAGAAGGCAAGTTGCATGCCAAAGCGGAACGCGCTATGATAAGTAGTGCGCGTTCCGCCTGGCTTTCTCTTGTCTGGTGAGTCGGAGTTTAGGGCGCGATTTCAGTATTTTTTCTGCGACGGATTGTAAGTCACAGAAATCAAATGAGTAGATCATCATTTGAAGCAAGCTTATCCGGCACATGAGATTGCCGGCATATCTGCGGGCATGCGGCGGACTCGCAGATGTGAAACATGGGATCGGCTGTAGGGCGGCATACACGGCAGTTGCGAAGCGGCGGGAAACGAACATTCTGTTTTTAACAAGTGCACAATCCGGTTGTGGCGCTCGTAAGACATCTTGTCTTTACGGGCTTTTGGCATTTGTTTCGTCTTTTTTTCCTCCGCGCTTTTTTACCCTACTCTCACAATCCGCCTGAGGGTTTTGTCCGGCACCTCGCTCTGACGATTGTTTTGTACCGCGAGGTTGTCTGGCTTGGCAAGGCCGGAGATGTGGAAAGCTCCGGAAGTTTTCATCCTGCGCGTTCCGTTTTGGCCCGCAGGTTTTTAACCAAGAAATGCCATGCTGCCTCCGGGCGAGGACGGGCGCAGCAGGAAAAGAAACAGCACGGCATGCTGCATGACTCGGACAGCATGTCATTCAACCTCGCGTTTACGAGCCCCAGGAGTGAAGCATGTCGAACGAGAACCGCGCATTACGCAGCCGTCTCGATTTTTCAAAAATTCCTACATCCATTCAAATCCCTAACCTGATCGAAGTGCAGCGGCGTTCGTATGAGCGCTTTCTGCAGATGGACAAGCTGCCCTCCGAGCGCGAAGACAACGGACTGCAATCGGTCTTCACCTCGGTTTTCCCTATCACGGATTTTCGCAACATTTCGCAGCTTGATTTTGTCGACTTTTCGATTGGCAACTGGGAGTGCAAATGCGGGCACCTGAAAGGTCTGCATCACCTGCGCACCGCCTGCGTGAATTGCGGGAACATGGTCATTACCGATCCCTTCCATCCCGGCGATGTGCTCTGTCACAAGTGCGGCACCTACAATAAGAACACGCCTGACTTCTGCAACAAGTGCGGCGACCCGGTAGGACTGCAGCTCAAGTACGACCAGGCCGAATGCGAAGAGCGTGGCATGACCTATTCCGCTCCGCTGAAGGTCACGGTGCGCCTCACCATCTATGACAAAGATGCTGAGACGGGCGCGAAGACCATCCGCGACATCAAGGAGCAGGAAGTCTTCTTTGGCGATATTCCGTTGATGACGCAGAACGGCACGTTCATCGTCAACGGGACTGAGCGCGTTATTGTTTCGCAGCTGCACCGTTCGCCCGGTGTCTTCTTTGAGACGGCGAATAACCGCACCTACTTCCTCGGCAAGATAATCCCTTACCGCGGCTCGTGGGTTGAATTCGAATACGACCAGAAGAACACGCTCTACGTCCGCATCGACCGCAAGCGCAAGTTCCTCGGCACGATCTTCCTGCGCGCGCTGGGCTTGAAGTCCGACGAAGAGATTCTCAAGACCTTCTACACCGTCGACAAGATTTCGGTGCGCGACAACAAGCTTTTCTGGACGCTCGACGAGAACGCCGAGAAGGCGACGCATCTGCTGGGCGCGAAGCCTGCGCACGCCGTCGTTGTCAAGAACGAAGAGATTGCCCACTCCGGCCGCAAGATCACACCATCGATTCTGAAAGCTCTGCGCACGCATAAGGTTTCCGAGGTTGAGGTCGAAACCGCCGAGCTTGATGGCGCGGTGACCGCAGCCGACGTGATTGACACGACGACAGGCGAAGTCTTCCTCGAAGCGAACCAGGAGCTGACCGCCGACAAGCTGCACAAGATCATGCAGAGCGGCGTCTCCACGATTGAAGTCTTCTTCCCCGAGCGCGACGATGTGGGCAACATCATCACCAACACGCTGCGCCGTGATTCAGTACGCAAGCCGGAAGAGGCCCTGATCGAGATCTACCGCAAGCTGCGCCCCGGCGATCCGCCAACGCTCGATACTGCGACTGCGCTCTTTGAAGGCATGTTCTTCGATCCGCGCAAGTACGACTTCTCGCGCGTAGGCCGTCTGAAGTTCAACATCAAGTTGTATGAGAACCAGGACGCCACGCCACTCGACCGTCGCACGCTGACGCCTGAAGACTTCTACGCAACAATCAAGTACCTGCTGAAGCTGCGCAAGAATATCGGCATCGTGGACGACATCGACCACCTCGGCAACCGCCGTGTGCGCGCCGTGGGTGAGCTGATGGAAAACCAGTTCCGCATCGGCCTTGTGCGCATGGAGCGCGCCATCAAGGAAAAGATGAGCGTGTACCAGGAGATGTCGACGGCGATGCCGCACGACCTCATCAACGCGAAGCCGGTCATGGCGGCCATCCGCGAGTTCTTCGGTTCTTCGCAGCTCTCGCAGTTCATGGATCAGACCAACCCGCTTTCGGAGATCACGCACAAGCGCCGACTCTCCGCGCTTGGGCCGGGCGGTCTGTCGCGTGAGCGCGCCGGATTCGAAGTCCGCGACGTGCACCCGACACACTATGGCCGTATCTGCCCGATTGAGACGCCGGAGGGTCCGAACATCGGTCTTATCAGTTCGCTCTCATGCTTTGCGCGCATCAACGAGTACGGTTTCATCGAGTCGCCGTACCGCCGTGTGCGCGATCACCGCGTACTTGACTATGTTCAGGTCACAAACGCCGGTGAGAGCGGTCTTCGTGTGGGCGATCACCTCGAAAAGTCCGAGGCGCTGAAGCTGAACAACCAGCTCAAGAAGGAAAAGAAGCGCACGATTGATTTCGAGCCCTACTCCTTCTATCTGTCGGCGTGGGAAGAAGACCGTCACACCATCGCGCAGGCGAACATTGACCTTGATGAGAATGGCAACATCAAGGACGAGCTGGTGAATGCCCGCCGTCAAGGCAACTTCGTCCTTGTGGATCGTAGTGAAGTCGATTACGTGGACGTGAGCCCGAAGCAGCTTGTTTCGGTTGCCGCATCGCTGGTCCCCTTCCTGGAGCACGATGACGCGAACCGCGCGCTGATGGGCGCCAACATGCAACGTCAGTCAGTACCGCTGCTCGTCTCGGAAGCTCCGCTGGTCGGAACCGGCATGGAAGGCGTGACCGCACGCGATTCCGGAGCCGTCGTTCTCGCGCGGCGTAACGGCATCGTCGATTCGGTTGACTCCGAGCGCATCATCGTCCGCGTCGAAGGCGAGCACCATCCGACGCAGTTGTCGCGTGAAGTTGGTTCGGACATCTACCAGCTGACCAAGTTCAAGCGCTCGAACCAGAACACCTGTATCAATCAGAAGCCAATCGTTCGTCACGGCGACCGCGTGGTGAAGGGGCAGGTCATCGCGGATGGTCCATGCACGGAGCAGGGCGAGCTTGGCCTCGGACGCAACGTGCTCGTGGCCTTCATGCCGTGGCGCGGTTACAACTTCGAGGACGCGATCCTCATCTCGGAAAAGCTGGTGAAGGAGGATTACTACACCTCGGTTCACATTGAAGAGTTCGAGATTGAAGCGCGCGACACGAAGCTGGGACCGGAAGAGATCACGCGTGATATTCCCAACGTCTCAGAAAGCGCATTGCGTGATCTGGACGAAAGCGGCGTCATCCGCATCGGTGCGAAGGTCAAGCACAACGATATTCTGGTCGGTAAGGTCACGCCCAAGGGCGAGACGCAACTTACTCCGGAAGAGAAGCTGCTGCGCGCCATCTTCGGCGAAAAGGCCGGCGACGTCCGCGACGCATCGCTCACCTGCCCTCCTGGTATCGAAGGCACGGTGGTCGATGTTCGTATCTTCTCCCGCAAGGGTCAGGAGAAAGACGAGCGCGCCAAGCTGATCGAAGCCGAGCAGGTTGCGAAGCTTGAAAAGAACCTCGCCGATGAGATTCGTATTCTCACCGACGAGCGTCTGAAGCGCCTCGAAGCGATTCTCGGCGGCAAAGAAGTGCTAGCCGACCTGCACGATGAGCGCACCAACAAGCGCCTGCTCGTAAAGGGAGCGATCCTCGACCGCGACACCATCGAGCTGATCTCGACCAAGAACCTCAAGCGCATCCGCTATAACGACAAGGACCCGCGCGTGAATGAGCAGATCGACGAGATTGAGGAAATGACCTCGCGTCAGATCGATGTGCTGCGCAAGATCACGAACGAGCGCATTGCCAAGCTGCAGAAGGGCGACGAACTGGCACCGGGTGTCATTAAGCTGGTCAAGGTCTACATCGCCATGAAGCGCAAGCTCTCTGTCGGTGACAAGATGGCTGGACGCCACGGTAACAAAGGCGTCATCGCGCGCATCCTGCCTGAAGAAGACATGCCGTATCTGCCCGATGGCAAGCCGGTGGAGATTGTTCTCAATCCACTGGGCGTGCCTTCGCGTATGAACGTCGGCCAGATTCTTGAAACGCATCTCGGCTGGGCTGCGCATGAACTCGGCGTTCAGGTTGCCGAAATCGTGAAGCAGCATCAGGACGCGAATGCGATTCGCGAGGTCTTCAAGGAGAAGTTCGCAGGCACAGCCGCTCTGCGCCAGTTGCTTGAGCTCGATGACGAGCAGGTTCGCCGCGTCGGTCTCGGCATGGAGAAGGGCATCTGGTTTGGTACTGCGGTCTTCGACGGTGCGAAGGAGACGGAGATCAAGGCGCTGCTTGCTGCAGCTGGGCTTCCCAGCTCAGGAAAAACGCCGCTCTTTGACGGCATGACCGGCGAGGAGTTCGAGCAGCCGGCGACTGTGGGCTACATCTACATGCTGAAGCTCTCGCACCTGGTCGACGACAAGATTCACGCACGTTCCATCGGGCCGTACTCGCTCATCACGCAGCAGCCGCTGGGTGGCAAGGCGCAGTTCGGTGGACAGCGCTTTGGAGAAATGGAAGTGTGGGCCTTGGAGGCGTATGGAGCCGCATACATACTTCAGGAACTGCTCACCGCCAAGTCCGACGACGTATATGGCCGCACCAAGATCTACGAGGCCATCGTTAAGGGTGAGGCAGCCATCGAGCCCGGCGTGCCGGAATCGTTCAACGTGTTGATCCGCGAGCTGCAGGCGCTCTGCCTTGATGTGGAACTCATCAAGCAGGTAGGCGACGACGCAAAGAAGCAGCCGCTGCCAACATTCGCAGCCGCCGATTAAGGCGAGTCGTTAGTGGACAGTTGTTAGTCCTTAGTTTTCACTCTCCGGCAGCACAAAAAGCTGGAGACTAACGACTAACAACGAATAACTGCGCAGGATTTAGCAGCGCGATTTACGCGTTGCGTAGAAGTGAACAGAAGTAAAACGCAGCTAGAAGCTAATAGCTAAAAGCTAGCAGCTGGCTGCAAGGAGGGTCACCTTGTACCGTTCCAGCCCGTTTGAATTAACCAGCCCGATCACGGATTTCGACGCTATCCGCATCTCGCTCGCTTCGCCCGAGAAGATCCGCAGCTGGTCGCATGGTGAAGTCACCAAGCCGGAAACCATCAACTACCGCACCTTCAAGCCGGAGCGTGATGGCTTGTTCTGCGCCCGCATCTTCGGCCCGGTCACCGACTGGGAGTGCCTCTGCGGCAAATACAAGCGCATGAAGCATCGTGGCGTCATCTGCGATAAGTGCGGTGTTGAAGTTACTCTGTCGAAGGTCCGCCGTGAGCGCCTCGGACACATCGAGCTGGCCTCGCCCTGCTCGCACGTCTGGTTCTTCAAGGGCCTGCCGTCGCGTATCGGCCACCTGCTCGACATCTCCCTGCGTGATCTCGAGAGCGTGCTCTACTTCGAGAGCTACGTTGTCGTTGATCCGGGCGATTCGCCCACGCGTGAGCGCGAGATCATCAAGGACGAGAACCGCTTCCGCGAGCTCGACCAGCAGTACCGCCCCTCCGGTTTCAAAGGCATGATGGGCGCAGAAGCGATCAAGGAACTGCTGAAGCGCGTCAATGTGGACGAGCTGGCGATCGAGCTGCGTGACCGCATGAAAGCAGAAACCTCGCTGCAAAAGCGCCTGAAGTATTCCAAGCGCCTCAAGGTTGTTGAAGCCTTCCGTAAGTCGGGCAACAAGCCGCAGTGGATGATTCTCGATGTGATCCCGGTCATTCCGCCGGAGCTGCGCCCCCTCGTTCCTCTGGATGGCGGACGCTTCGCGACCTCTGATCTGAATGATCTCTATCGCCGCGTCATCAACCGTAATAACCGTCTCAAGAAGCTCATGGACCTGCATGCGCCTGAGGTCATCGTGCGTAACGAAAAGCGCATGTTGCAGGAAGCCGTCGATGCCCTCTTCGACAACGGTCGTCGTGGCCGCGTTCTGCGCGGTGCCAACAACCGCCCGCTAAAGTCGCTGTCCGATACTCTCAAGGGCAAGCAGGGCCGCTTCCGTCAGAACCTGCTGGGTAAGCGTGTTGACTACTCCGGCCGTTCGGTCATCGTTGTCGGTCCGGAACTCAAACTACATCAGTGCGGTCTTCCGAAGAAGATGGCGCTTGAGCTCTTCAAGCCCTTCATCTACCACCGCCTCGAGCAGACGGGACACTGCACGACCATTAAGCAGGCAAAAGAGATGGTCGAGCTGCAGGAGCCGATCGTATGGGACATCCTTGAAGAAGTCATCAAGGACCATCCCGTGCTCCTGAACCGCGCCCCAACCCTGCACCGCCTCGGCATCCAGGCCTTTGAGCCTGTGCTTGTGGAAGGCAAGGCCATTAAGATTCACCCACTCGTCTGCACGGCGTTTAATGCAGACTTCGATGGTGACCAGATGGCCGTGCACATTCCGCTGTCGCCCGAAGCGCAGGTCGAAGCCAGCGTGCTCATGCTCGCTTCGCACAACATCCTGTCGCCGGCGTCCGGTCAGCCGATCACTGTTCCTACGCAGGATATGGTGCTCGGTCTCTATTACCTGACCAAGTCCAAGAAAGGCGCTAAGGGTGAAGGTCGCGTCTTCGCCAACACCGAAGAAGTGCTCATGGCCCTTGAAGCCAAGGAGATCGAGACGCTCACGCCGATTCGTCTGCGCTACACCGGTCCTGTCCTCGACATGACCACTGCCTACGACGATCAGGACCTGACGCACACCGAGCCGGTCGAATACGACAAGCAGTACATCTCGACCACTGTCGGTCGCGCCATCCTGAACGACGCGCTTCCTGAAGGTATGCCGTATGTCAACGGCCTGCTCAAGAAGAAGGGCATCGGCCAGCTCGTGAACTACTGCTACCTGAACCTCGGCCTTGAAGTCACTGTCAAGATGCTTGACCGCATTAAGGAACTGGGCTTCCAGTATGCAACGCGCTCCGGTCTCTCCGTCGGCCTCGATGACATGGTCATCCCGGAGACGAAGTACGGTGTCGTCCGCGACGCGGAAAAACAGCGTTTTGCCGTGCAGCAGCAGTATCTTGACGGCGCCATTACCAATGGCGAGCGCAACAACAAAGTCATTCAGTTGTGGTCATCTGTAACTGAAAAAGTTGCAGATGAAATGTTCAACAACATGAAGAACGCCGACAAGGAAGGGGCCATGAACCCGATCTATATCATGGCTGATTCCGGCGCTCGTGGTTCAAAGCAGCAGATTCGCCAGCTCTCCGGCATGCGCGGACTGATGGCCAAGCCTTCGGGCGAAATCATCGAAACGCCGATCACGGCGAACTTCCGTGAAGGGCTTACCGTGCTCGAATACTTCATCTCGACGCACGGCGCGCGTAAGGGTCTGGCCGACACTGCTCTCAAGACGGCTGACTCCGGCTATCTCACACGTCGTCTCGTAGACGTGGCGCAGGACGTCATCGTTAGTGAGCGCGATTGCGGAACCGTTGAAGGTATCTACGTAACCCCGATCGTCGAGTCAGGCGAGATCATCGAGCCGCTGCGCGACCGCATCATTGGCCGCGTGTCGCTCGAGAAGATCAAGGACTACGAAGGCAATGTCATCGTCGACGTCAATCAGGAGATCACCGAAGACCTCGCCTCGCAGATTCAGGCAGCCGGCATCGAGCGCGTCAAGATTCGCTCTGTGCTCACCTGCGAATCGCGTCGCGGCGTCTGCATCCTCTGCTACGGCCGCAACCTCGGCTCGGGCAAGCTGGTGGAACTGGGTGAAGCTGTAGGCGTTATCGCGGCGCAGTCTATCGGTGAGCCGGGAACGCAGCTCACGATGCGCACCTTCCACATCGGCGGTACGGCCTCGCGTGTCTCGGAGCAGTCGAAACTCGACGCCAAGAACAATGGCACCGTGCGCTTCATCAACCTCGTCACCGTGCGCTCGAAGCAGGGCGATCTGGTTGCCATGAACCGCTCAGGCTCCATCGCAGTCGTCGACGACCGTGGTCGTGAGAAGGAGCGCTATCAGGTGGTCTATGGCGCAAAGCTGAAAGTCGAAGATGGTCAGAAGGTCGAGCTTGGCCAGGCCATGGTCGAGTGGGATCCGTATACCTTCGCCATCCTCACTGAGATTGGCGGAACGGTTCAGTTCAAAGACCTGCAGGAAGGCATCACTCTGCATGAGGAAGTCGATGAGGTCACCGGCCTCTCGCGTCTCGTCGTCGGCGACTCGCCTGATGAGAAGCGTCAGCCGGCCATCGTCATCAAGGGCAGCAAGGGCAACAAGCGTTATCTGATGCCTTCACGCGCTCACCTCATGATTCAGGACGGCGACGAAGTCTTCCCCGGCGATATCCTTGCCAAGATTCCGCGTGAAACCACGCGTACCAAGGACATCACCGGCGGTCTGCCTCGCGTCGTGGAGCTCTTCGAAGCCCGCAAGCCGCGCGAAACTGCCATCATCTCTGAGATCGATGGTGTCGTGAAGTTCGGCGAAGTCAGCAAGGGACAGCGCAGGATCTACGTCACCGCTGACAACGGCGAGGAGAAGGAGTACTCGGTGCCTCGCGGCGTCCACGTCAACGTGCAGGAAGGTGAACGCCTGCGCGCCGGCGAACCGCTGATGGATGGACCGCTCAACCCGCACGACATTCTTGCCGTGCTCGGGGAGAAGGAACTGCAGGCTTACCTGGTGAACGAAATCCAGGAAGTCTACCGTCTCCAGGGCGTGGCCATCTCGGACAAGCACATCGAGACCATCGTCCGCCAGATGCTGCGCTGGGTGAAGATCGAGGAAGTCGGCGACACCAACTTCCTGCTCGAACAGCAGGTTGATAAGTTCCGCTTCCGCGTCGAGAACGAGCGCGCCATCTCGAATGGTGGACGTCCGGCAACTGGCCGTCCGTTGCTGCTCGGCATCACTAAGGCGTCGCTCTCGACCGAGAGCTTCATCTCGGCAGCCAGCTTCCAGGAGACCACGCGTGTGCTCACCGAAGCGTCGATCAATGGCGCGGTGGACAACCTGCGCGGCCTCAAGGAGAACGTCATCGTAGGTCGTCTCATCCCGGCTGGAACCGGCATGGAATACTACCGCAACATCTCGCTCTCACCAGAGCTGGAAGAAGCGGCAGCCAAGGTCCAGCAGGAAGTGACCGAAGCTTACGAAGCAGCCGAGCGGGAGCTTGAACTGATGCGTCAGGAAGGCGAAGCCGAAGAAATGGCCGCCGAATAGGACTGCCAACGCCGCACCCTTAACAGCCCCGCTTTATGCGGGGCTGTTATTTTTCCAATTTGCCGTTATCCTGTACTTCCATTCATTGTTTGAGATTCTTCGTCGCGTTGCTTCTCAGAATGACGGCTCATATCTACTTGAAATTGATCCTGGTATTTTCGTGTAACTGCTGTAATTCTGACGACCGGAACGGGCCCATTACCTGCGGTTTTCACGTGATGGTGGTGAAGGGAGGAAGAATCTCAAGCCATGCTGGATGCGCTCAGAATGACGACATTATGCCTGGTCTACACCTATCGAAAAAATGGTTTAACCTGTATCGTTCCGTCTACGGTCTGCTTTGCACAAAGAACTCGGCCATGGAAGGCGCCGTAACGGCAGCGCCGGGAGGATTGGAGAGTCCAAGCATCTCCATTACAGTACGCAGCATGCTTTCGTGCTGATAGATCGTTGTCGATGTCTGGGTAAAACCCGTGTTTACAATTGGTCCCCACAACACCGGAGAAACGTGCCCTCCACCATGCGCGTTGTCGCTCGTTGCCGCCTCGTCAAAATCTACGATCAGGACGCCATCCCCTTGCGGCGCGAAAGCCGGGTAATTGGACAATGGTCCGATCACCTTCGTTTGCAGCCATGAATCTGCCTGCTGAGGCGTGCCGTTGTGAGCATCATCGTTCACGTCGGGAACGATGAATGAGAATTCAGGCAGGTTGCCGCTGGCCAGATCAGCAGCAAATTGAGAAAACGGCCAGATAACCTGATTTGCCACCTGCGTATTGCCGGCAACATCGGAGAGCAGGGCAAAAGGATTGTGCCGGATCAGGTACAGTCCCGTATTTCCGCCAACATATCCCTTCGTAACTCCCTCCGCATAGACTCTGAATGAAACGCCCGCAGCCAGCATACGCCGTGCGATGTTATCCACGTCCCAGACTTTGGTAGAGCTGTCGTCGTTGGTCAGTATCTGCCCCGTTGTCAGCATGAAATAGTTGCCGATCGAAGGATGCGTATCGGCGTAATACTGGGTCGGCAGAGCCCCGTGCAGGATCAGGTTGTTCAGGCTGGGCCAGTCGCTGGTGTTGCCCGCCACGCTGGAATAACCCTTGTTTTCCTCCATCACCATCACGATATGTTTGCTCGTTGGCACATGCAGCTGCACGTTGATGTGCGCTTCTCCGGATTTCGTCGTGTCCTGAGTGCTGGTAGCGGTTACGGCAACAGTTTCCGCAGTTATTGGAGCAGTAAGCAGGCCGCTTGCATTGACCGTACCCGCGCTTGCAGACCACGTAACCGCAGAGCTGTAATTGCCGGTGCCTTCAACGGTAGCATTGCACTGCGATGTTGCGCTCGTCGCAATTGTGGAAGGAGCACAGGCCACTGAAACTGAGGAGATGGCAGATG
>Ga0209581_1002887_pt1 | contig 15579 bp, 15 predicted proteins | sample Coa_R2_FD_187160 | JGI IMG/M metagenome (GOLD analysis project Ga0209581, IMG submission 187160) | Surface soil microbial communities from Centralia Pennsylvania, which are recovering from an underground coalmine fire - Coalmine... | ecosystem: Environmental > Terrestrial > Soil > Unclassified ...
GCTCGCCGTAGCCGACTTTCATGTCGAGGCGGAATACCTTGCCTTTGTGCACCAGCCGCGCCGCTTCGACCACGCCCTCGGCAGTCAGAAAGTTGAGGCATCCCAGTTCGTAATCCTCGCCGAACAGCCCCCAGCTCGAGCCCTCGGGCGCGCCCTTTTGCGCGGGCAGTTCCCTGAAGCGCGGCAGTTTGTCGAAGTCGATTTTCGCCATCGTCGTTGCTCCCAAATTTGCGCGGCATCTAGGCCGCCAGGCTGTGCAGGAAATCCAACAGGATGGAATTGAATTCGCGCCCCTTTTCGAAATACACGGAATGGCCCGCGCCGGGCACCAGCGCGGTGCGCGCGTGCGGCACGCGCCGTTTCATCAGTTCCATCGCGGCGGCCGGGATCAGCAGATCCTGATCGCCCCACACCAGCAGCGTCGGAATGCGATGCTTGACCACAGGCTCGGGCGAGAAGCGCAGGCCGAACAGTCCGGCCAGCAGCTTGGGCGGCAGGTCGTTGAGTTGATTGATCTCGCTGTAGAGGAAATGCAGGGCCGGCTCGCGCTCGGCGAAGTCGGGTGCGAAGGCCTTGGGAATCAGGCCCGCGGCAGCGCGCTGTGCGATGCGCTCCTGCTCGGCGCGCACCTCGGCGTCGTCCATTCCCGCCGTGGTGTCGCACAACACCAGCGCGCGGGTGCGATTGGGATAGGTTGCGGCAAAGCCCAGCACCGTCCATCCGCCCATCGACTGGCCCACCAGCGCGGCCCGCTCGATTCCCAAATGGTCAAGCAGCGCGCGCAGGTCCGCGACGAACGCGCCGGCGCCCGGACCGCCGGCAGTTTCGCGCGAATGGCCGAAGCCGCGATGGTCGAAGGTGACGCACTGATGGGTCCTGGACAGCACCGGAACCTGCTGCCACCAGCTCAGATGGCTGCCGCCGCCGCCGTGGGCGAGCACAATCGCGGGTCCCTGGCCGTGCGTTTCGTAGTAGAGATCGATCCCGTTGATCTTTGCCGTTGGCATCGCGGACCTCCGCTAAAACCGCCCGCTCATCCGCCCGCATCCTTGTTGCGGGTCAGCGTTTTGGGAGTTGTAAAGCGCGGCGCACGCTTTTCGGCGAACGCCTTAACGCCCTCCTTGATATCGGGCAGCGTGTACATCCAGGCCGTGGTTTCGTCGGCGTCGCGCAGCACCGTCTCCAGATCGCTGTTGAGATGCTCGTACAGCATGCGCCGCGACTGCGCGATACTGATCGCGGAGCAGTTGTGCGCGATGTCACGGGCAAGTTCGTTGGCGCGCGCCATCAACTGGTCGTCGGGCACCACCTCGCGCAGATAGCCCATCTTGAGCGCCTCTTCGGCGCTGATCATGCGCCCGGTGACGATCAGGTCGACGGCGTTGGCCAGCCCCACCAGTCGCGGCAGGAAGTAAGCGGTGGCGTCTTCGATCGTCAGTCCACGGCGGGAAAAGATCGACCCCATGCGGGCGCTGTGCGCGGCGATGCGGAAGTCGAAGTAAAGCGGCATCGTGAAGCCGATCCCCGCCGCGACGCCGTTGATCGCGCCGATTATCGGCGTGCGCAAGCCGCGCAGATACGGCAGCAGCCCGGGCGGGCGCGGCGGCTTGGCAAGGGCCGGTTGCGAGCCGCCGCCATCCCCGGCCGGCGGCTTATCCGAAGACGCGGCGCGCTTGCCCACCAGCGCCATGTCGGCGCCCGAGCAAAACGCCTTGCCGGCGCCGGTAAAGATGATCGCGCCGATCTCGTCGTCATGGTCGGCGTCGCGCAGCGCGTCGCGCAGCTCGCGGCTCATCGTCGGCGTCCAGGCGTTGTAGGCCTGCGGCCGGTTGAGCGTAATCGTGGCCACACGATCCGCCTTGCTGTAAATGATCTCGCTGTACGCCATCGCACCGCACTCCGCGCCGATTGGACCGGGCTTCAAAATCGCCGCCTGAACGCTATGATTGCCGGGGCGGCGTTGTCAAACCGATGGCGCCGCGCGCCACTATCCGGGTCGGAAGGTTTTCTTCACGAGCCTGACCGCAAGCGCGATGTCCTGAACGCCGCGTCTGAGTGCGACCGTTATCGTCTGGCCGACCGCCTTGGTCTCGATGGCGCGATGGAAGTCGGCGTAATCGCGCACCGGGTCGGAGTCGATGGCGACAATCACGTCGCCAGCCGCGATGCCGGCGTGGTCCGCCGGACTGCCAGGCGCCACGTAAGTCACCGTCGCGCCGCCCGCTTCCGACCTGACCGTCACCCCCATCCATCCCTTGGGCACGTCCAGGCTCGAGATGACCGATCGCACTCCGGCCACGCCGCGCGCGATGCGTTCAATCTCGCGCTTCTGCTCGAAGTCGGCGGCGCTGCCGCTGATGTAGGCGCGCCCCGATGAATCGACGCTGACGCCGATATCGCCAAAGCCATCGAGAGCCAGACGCCCGCGCAACTCCGATTCAATCAGTTCGGGGGCAAGCGGCGTGCGCCGCGCCCGCACCGTGGCACGATAGCGCGGCATCGATGGTGTCGGTGCAGGAGTGGGATTGGACGCGACGCTGGGCGGCGGTTGCGGCGGCCAGGGATTCACGGACCCCGAGGGCGCCTGCACGCCGACCACCGCCATCCAGGCACCGGCGCCGGTCAGGACGGCCGCCGGCGGCGCCATCAAAAGGAGAAATGCCCCGGCTTGCGCCCTCAGCCCCAAACCCTGTCGGGCGAGCATTCTGATACATGCGCGGCGCAATATGATTGCGCCGCCCCTGGTCAGCGCAACGATCAGCGCGGGCAACATCAGGTAGTCGATAAACAGCGCCGCAATTGCGGCGCGAAAGACGCTGATTGCAATCAAACCCACGAGCAGGCTTGACAGGCGCCCGCGCCGTCTGGCGGCAACCCCCAGGATCAGCAGCGCGAGCAGGCCCATCGTGACGACGATGTTGCCGGCCTGCGCCAGCCTCGCGGACGCCGCGCCCTGCAAGCTCCCTGACAGAGTGAAGCCTGCACCGGCCGCGACGATTTCACCGCTCAGCGCCAGAGCGGCGGCGGTTGCGAGGGAAGCGGAGGCGAGCTTGCGCACCCGGTCGAGGATTGCCTGCTGCTCGGCGGCCTCAATCACAACGGGAATCGCGACCGTGGCGCCCGAATGATCAAGAACGAGGCGCAGGTTGGCGCGATATCGATGCCCCCACATTACGGCCGAGGGATCGATTTGCACCCTCAGATGGGCCTGATTTTCGGCGATGCGGCCGGGTGTCACGCGCACCAGGTCGGGGCGATCGGTATCGACGTGAGCCTCCAGCCTGCCGCGTCCGATGTTGCGCACGGTAAGGGTTATCGGCTCGACGCTGCCGCCGCGCTCCACCGCGGTGAAGACGACTTCGGCAGGGGTCCATTCAATCCTGAATGGCGACGCTACCTGGGCTGGCGCGGGGGCCTGTTGCGGCTGCGGCGCGGCAGGCAGCGTCACGGTCGGCGCGGCGGGCAATAGAACCGGCGGATGCTGAGAGGGTGGTTTTTTTGCAGCGGGCGCGGGGGCCGAAACCGCCGCCTGCAGGCGGGCCTTGAACTCGCCGGCGCTGGCCGGGCGGCGCTGAAGATCGATGCTCAGGGCCCGATCGACCAGCGCGCACAGCGCCTGGGGCAGGTCCGCGCGCAGCGAATGCAGCGGCGGGAAGCTGAACGGCGGTTGGTCCTGGGGATCGCGCCCAGACAGCGCGTAGTGCAAAATTGCGCCCAGCGCATAAAGGTCGGTGCGCGGTTCGGATATCCCCTGATACTGCTCGGGCGCGGCGTAGCCGGGAGTCCCGTGTACAGTCCCCCGCTGGGGCTGGAAATGGCGCGCGATGCCGAAGTCGATCAGCTTGACCACCCCGGCGCCGCCGGTGGCCGGCGCCAGCATCACGTTGTCCGGCTTAAGGTCGCGATGGACCAACGGCGGCACAAGTCCGTGCAGATACTCCAGGGCGTCGAGGATTTGCAGGGCGATTTCAACCGTCTCAGCGACGTCGAGGCGGCCGCGGCCGGCGATACGCTGCTGCAGCGTCTGACCGCCTACGTACTCTTCCACCAGGTAGCATCGTCCGCCCTCGTCCAAATAGTCGTAAACCTGGACGATATGGAAATTGTTCAGCGCGGCCAGCGTCTGCGCCTCGCGCCGGAACGTCGCCCGGCCCTCGGCCACGGCCTGCGCGCCGCGCGCCGAGGGAGTCAGTTCGGCCAACGCGCACAGCCGGTTGCTCAAGCGCAGGTCGGCCGCCAGGTACATCTGCTTCTGCCCGCCGCCGCCCAGCTCGCGCTCGATGCGGTAGCGTCCGCCGACGACGCGGGCCGGCGGCGGCGCAGCGTTGCCGGCTGGGGCCGAAACATCGGCCAGCGCCGCGCCGCAACCGTCGCAGTATGCGCTGCCCTCCAGGTTGTCGAAACTGCAGTTGGGACACTTAATCACGCTGCCTGGCCATTATGTCATCGGCACAATCCAACCGTTGACAAGCATGGCGCAGTTGTAGCGAAAACTCATGGATGGAGCTAAAGACTCAATCCGTGCGGCGATTCCCGCCGTGACGCGAATGTTTGTACAATCGCAGTGCCCCGGCGGCAGGGCCGGGCGAAATCGGACCAAGGTTCGGAGGATGGCGCCATGGACTTTGATTTCCGCCCCCAAGAAAAGCAGTTCCGCGAAGAGGTCAGGGCGTTCCTGAAGGCTGAGCTGCCCGATTGGTGGCGCGGGCTGTTTTCCGACGACGAGCGCGTGCCGGCGCTGACCCGGCAAATCTGCGAGAAGCTGGCCGCGCGCGGATGGCTGACGATCTCGTGGCCGCGCGAGTACGGCGGCGGCGCGGCCAACGAATGGATGCAGGCGGTGGTGCGCGAGGAGATGTGGGCGCACGACGAGCCGCGCGGGCCGCAATACATGAACCTCAATTACATCGGTCCGATGATCATGCGTTTCGGCACGCCCGAGCAAAAGGCGCGCTTCCTGCCCCCGATGGCGGCGGGCAAGGTGATCTGGTGCCAGGGCTTTTCCGAGCCCGGCGCCGGCTCCGACCTCGCGTCGCTGCGCACCCGCGCCGAGGACGCCGGCGATCATTTCGTGATCAACGGCTCGAAGATCTGGACCAGCTATGCCGACTTCCCCGCCGACTGGTGCCTGCTGCTGGCGCGCACCGATCAGAAGGCGCCCAAGCACAAGGGCATCTCGGTCTTCGCGGTGGATATGCGCAGCCGCGGCATCACGGTGCGCCCGATTCGCAGCATGGCGGGCCCGCGCGACTTCAACGAGGTCTTTTTCGACGAGGTCGCGGTCCCACGCGACTGCCTGCTGGGCGGCAAGAACGAGGGCTGGATGATGGTGGTGGCAGGGCTGTCCTTCGAGCGGGTCGGCGTCGCCCGCTACGCCAAGACGGCGCGCGTGATCGAGATGCTGGTCGAATACGCGCGCAACACGGTGGTCGACGGGCGTCCGCTCTCGGAGCGTCCCGAGGTGCGCGCCAAACTGGCCGATTTGTACTGCCGATGCCAGGCGGCACGGCTGCTCAACTATCGCGCCATCTCGATGCAGGCCAAGGGCGAAGTCCCCGCGATCGAGGGGTCGATCGCGCGCGTGCACAACACTCTGGTCGAGCAGTTGGCGGGCCAGGTGGGGCTGGAGATCATCGGGCCATCGGGCCAGCTCACGCAGGGCGATCCGATGGCGCCGGTGGAGGGCCGCATCGAGCATCAGTGGATTCACGAGATCGCAGCCACCATTGCCGCGGGCACCATCGAGGTGCAGAAAAACATCATCGCGCAGCGCGGCCTGTCGCTGCCCAAGTCGGAGTGACGTGCGCCGGACCGGCGTGATTCCCTACGTTTTGTAAATAGCGGGGAGCGAGCGAATGCGGGAAATCAAGTTCAACCTGGGGCTGCCGATTGCCTCTTTCAACCGCGCCAAGGCATGGGCGGAGCGCGCCGAAGCGCTGGGCTTTTACTCGGTATCGGTCGCCGACCACATGTTCACCCGCACCAATTTTCTCAACTTCGAGCGGACCCCGGCGCAGCCGCAAATCGAATGCTATATGACGCTGGCCGCGGTTGCCGCCATCACCAGACGCGTGCGCCTGGTGCCGTTCATCTCGCCGATGAAGTTCCGCCATCCGCCGCTGCTGGCCAAGATGCTGTCGACCATCGACAACATCAGCGGCGGGCGGGTGATCGCGGGGCTGGGCGCCGGATGGCAGTTGGAGGAGTTCGAAAACTACGGCTATGGTTTTGGGACCAATGCCGAGCGAATCGAGCGCCTGGACGAGGGCATCAGGGTACTCAAGGCGATGTGGACCCAGGAGGAAGCACGCTTTGAGGGGCGCTATTACAAAATCGACGGCGCCTGCAACTTCCCCAAGCCGGTTCAAAAACCGCATCCGCCGATCATGATGGGCGGCTCGGGCAGGAAGGTCCTTGAGGTTGCCGGGCGCGAAGCCAACATCATGAACCTCATCGCCGCCGTCTATCAGGGCAGTATCGAGGCCAGCCAGCAGGCTGCGTTCGACAATCGCCGGCTCAAGCGGAAAATCGCCCAGTTGCACGACTATGCCCGCGCCGCCGGCCGCGACCCCGCCTCGATCGAGCTGTCGGGCTTCCCGCTGGTCCTGATGTCGGCGAGCAAGAGCGAAGCCGATGCGATGGCGAAGTCGGCGGGCGAGGCATCGGGTATCAGGGACTTGGAGGAAGTGCGCCGCCTGCCGATGTCGCTAATCGGCACCCCCGAGGAGATCAAGCGCGAGCTGCGCTATCGAATCGAGGAGTTCAACATGACCTACTACATGCTGGCACTGGGCAGCCCCGAGGCGGTCGAGATGTTCGCCACCCGGGTGATGCCGGAGTTTGCGTCCTGATTCATCCCAAGTATTGAGCGATCGAGTCCTTTGCATCAACCCTGCTAATGGCCGGCCTGCGCAGTGCTCATCGGCGCTTTGCGCACCACCAGGTAAATCGGCAGCACGGTCAGCGCCAGCAGTGACAGCATCCGGTAGATGTCGTTGAACGACAGAATCGCCGCCTGCGCCTGCACCATCCCGTAGATCATCGCCAGGCCCTGGCGCTGACCGCCGGTGTGGGCGAGGAAATGGAAGGCCGGGCCGCCCGGCATGCGCGGCGGCGCCTGGCTGATCCGCCAGGCGTCGAAGACCGAGAAATGCTCGACCAGGCGCGCCTGATGGATCTGCTCGCGGGCGACCAGGATGCTGGTCAGGACCGAGATGCCGATGGCGGCACCGGTGTTGCGCATCATATTGAACAGGCTCGAGGCGTAGCCCATCCGCTCGCGCGGCACCGTGGTCAGCGAAATTGCGGATAGCTGCGGGCCGAGCAGGCCGCCGCCGAAACCGTTGAGCATCACCGGCCCCACCACCTGCCACGGACTGACCTGCAGCGTCCAGTGCGACATCAACCAGGTCGATACCGCCATCAACATGAACGAGGCCAGAATCAGCGGACGCGTATTGACGCCGAAGCGCGCCAATTGTCCCACCAGTAGCAGGGCGCACAACGATGCCAGCGCCCGCGGCGACAGCGTCAGCCCCGCCTTCATCGCCGTGTAGCCCAGGTATTCCTGCAGGAAGATGGGGTTAAGCAGGTTGGCGCCGTAAACCGCAAAACTAAACACCACCACCAGCGTCACCACCGCCGCAAAAGTGGGATTGAACAGGATACGCACGTCCACCACCGGATCGGGGAAGGTCAGCTCGCGCCAGGTGAAGATGACCATGGCCCCGATCGACGCCGCCGTGGCATAAACCACCCACGCTGAGGAAAACCAATCGGCGCGTTGGCCGCGGTCGCAGATCAACTGCATGAATCCCAGCCCCACCGCCAGCGCCGCGATTCCCAGGTAATCGATGCGGCCGCCTTTTTTGGGGCGCAGGTAGGCCGGGTCCTCCAAAAAGGTATAAACCATCAGCGTGGCGACAATTCCAATCGGAACGTTGACGTAAAAGTTCCACCGCCATGAAAAGTTGTCGGTGATCCATCCGCCCAGGGTCGGGCCCAGCGCCGGCGCCACCATCATCCCCATCGACCACGTCGCCATCGCCATCTGCTGCTCTTCGGGCGGAAAGGTCTCCATCATGATCGCCTGCGACGACGGTACCATCGCCGCCCCGGCAAAGCCCTGCATCAGCCGGAAGATGACGATCTGGTCCAGCGAGCGCGCCGCCCCGCAGCACGCCGAAGCCATCACGAACGCGGTCATCGACAACAGGAAATAGCGCTTGCGTCCAAAGCGGGCCGAAATCCAACCGGTGAGCGGAATCATGATGCCGTTGGCGACCAGATAGCTGGTGACCACCCAGGTAATCTCGTCCACGCTGGCCGAAAAGCTGCCCTGCATATGGGGGAGCGCCACGTTGACGATCGACGAGTCGATGATCTCGAGCAGAGTGCCCAGCATTACCGCAATCGCAATCAGCCATTTGTGCTGATTGACTTCAGCAGCGGGCGCGCCGATTTCCGTGACAGCAGCCAACCCGTTCAAAGTATGCGCTTGCCCCGTTTAAGGAAAATGGCGCCCAGAATCTCTCTGTAACGGTCCCAGCACTCTTTACTGCCGGCCCTTACGGATCGGGCGGAGCCGAAAGCTTGACAGGCAGACGGCGAAAGCGAAAAAATAGCGAAAGTCAAGGCCTATGGCCCCTGCCTTTTCATTACTGCCGCCCGAGCAGAAAACCTGCGGAGAGACCGCTGCGACCCCTGCGTATATGCAATCGCGGCGCGGGGTGGAGTTTATCGAGATGGGCGCGCGGCAGATCCTCAACCGATGCAGCAATCCGCAGATGCCGTTTGCGTGGACCATCAATCCGTATCGCGGCTGCGAGTTCGGATGCGTCTACTGCTACGCGCGCTATACGCACGAGTTCCTGGAGTTGCGCGACCCGATGGACTTCGAGCGGCGCATCTTCGTCAAGCGGCGGGCCGCCGAGGTGCTGGAACGGACGCTGGCGCGCACGCCAATTGGCCGCGATGCGATCGCAATCGGGACCGCCACTGATCCCTATCAGCCCGCCGAGCGCACCTACGGGCTGACGCGTTCGATGCTGGAAGTATTTGCGCGGGTCGGTGGAATCCGGCTGTCGATCACCACCAAGTCCAACCTGGTGGTGCGCGACCTCGACCTGCTCAAGAAGATTAACGGGCGCTCCGAACTGTCGGTGAACTTCTCCCTAATAACGCTCAATCGGCGCCTGCAACGCATCCTGGAACCGCGCGCGCCGCGCCCGGAACTGCGTCTGCGCGCGATGAGCGTGCTGGCCGCCGAGGGTATCCGCTGCAACCTCTTGCTAATGCCGGTGATTCCGGGGCTCACCGACAGTCCGCCCGCAGTGGAGAACGTGGTCGCGGCAGCGCGCCGCCACGGCGCCGCGGACGTGCACTGGCGCACGCTGTTCCTCAAGCCGGCAGCGGCACGCCGCTTCCTGCCCTTTATCGAGGCGCATTTCCCCCAGTTGGGTGAGCAGATGCGGAATCGATACGGCAATTCCACTTACGGCCCGCGCGCCTACGACCAGCAGTTGGAGATTCTGTTCGAGCGTATCAAGCGCAAGTACGGGTTCGTACGTGTCGAGGAAAAAGCACCGGCTTCCGCGCGCCCGTCCACCCAACTCAGCCTGGGCTTGGGCTGCTGACTAGGGGCTTGCCGGGTGGCGGGGGATGGTCAGGGTGTTAGGAGGTGCGCCCACGCCGCTGAGCGTGGCGTCGACTTGCTGCTGCAGACGGTCGGCCTGCTCGGTCTTGCCGTTGCGGCGCAACTGGCGGATTACGCCGTCGGCCTCGCGGCGCATCTGCTCCAGTTGCGTCTGAGTGGCAGGCGAACTGGCCGCCGCGGCTGCCATCGTGCGCTGCGAAAGTTGCGTCAGCAGGCTTTGAAGCTGCGCGTCCGCTGCCGAGGGCGGGCCCGGCGGCGGCGCGTTGAGCGGCTTGAGCAGATCGGCCAGCATCTGCCCGTAACTGCCCGGACCGCGTGCCGCCAGAAAGAGCTGAAGTTCGATCTGGCTGGAAGCGCCGTCGAGTGGGAAGCCTGAGGGCGCCGCCGGACTCATGGCGTCGGTGCTGAAGGCGTCCAACGCGGGCGTCCCGGCATCGTTGCTCAGCACCATGATCGTATCCTGGCGGATTTCGCCGGCGTGCGAATGATCGACCTCGAAGCCAACCTCTGAGTCGCCGCCCGAGATTGGCGCGACCCCGGTGACGCGGCCGATAGTGGCGCCGGCGTGGGTGACGGGATCGCCCGGGCCGATGCCGCCGGTGCGGTCGAGTTGGGTGCTGAAGCGCACCGGCGCCGCCGCGGCACATCCGGCTAATCCCATCGATGCCGCGAGGATCGAAACGCTCAGTGCGCCTTTGAGCTTCAACATCGTCGGATTCGCCGCGGCCGATCGGCGCGGCGCCTCAAGCCAATTATCGCATTGGCGGCGCCGCCTCGCGCAACCAAATCATACCGTGGGCTGTGCCGAAGGCGCAGCCGACGGTTGGGGACTGGCGCCCGGACGGGCCGCACTGCCAGGCTTTTCAGGCGCGGCCGAGGGCGTCGCGCTCGGCGCCTCGGTGGCAGCGGCGGTCGGAACCGCCGTCGGAACATAAACCGTCGGGATGGGCGTGGGTGCCTCCGGGACCGCGGAGGTGGTCGCGGCCGGGACCTCAGCCGCCGACGCCTTCTGCGCCCCCGCCGCCATCGGGCCGGTTCCCACCTGATAAGTGTACACCAAGTCGCCGCCCAGCTTACCCTGGTACAACAGCACCCCGACGGCCAGGATGCCGAAGGCCAGGTAAATCTGGTGGGTGCGCTCCATGAAGCCCAGGACCGCGATCAGGATCCGCCACAGGGCCAGCACACCAAAGGCGATCATCAGGTAGTAACCCAACTCGGCGTGGCGCTTGAGCACCTCCTTGGCGGGTCCGTTAACCAGGTCCCAAACCCGGTCGCCCTCGATATCGCCCGTGCCGTAGGACGCCGCAGCCGCGAGCGCGCCGATGATCATCAGGGTCAGAGCCGTATGGCGCAGCGAAAGGCGCTGGGAGAAGATCAGCGCGGCCAGGTCGATCAGCACCGCCACCACCAAAAGCGCGATCGAGAAGTGATCCACCACCGGATGAAGCTGCCAGTTAGTCAGTAGTTTTTCGATGTTTTCCATGTATGGTCCGATTCCGCTCCGAAGCGACCGCGCCGTATGACATCCGCCCGCGCCGGACGGGCGCGCGCTATCGCTCCAACCTGGTGATTTTCAGCCCCGGGTTTGGCCGCCAATATGGCTAACAGCCGGACGGTCAGCCTGCAACGGCCCGTAACGCGGCCTGGCGCATCACCAGGTCGCCGCCAGTTGCCATCAGGGGCTGATTATAAGGCGAGTTTGCCTGGGGCTGTGCCTGGCTGCCCGAGGTGGCGACGGTCGAGTTGGTGTCGGCGCCGGGATGCGCCGCCGGTGTGCATCCGGCCGCGACGGCTGCGAGCACGAGCGCCGCCACGCTGAATATGATCTTGGTAGTCATCCTTTTTAGCGACCCTGAGAGATTCCAAACATGCTATCAGTAGCCTCCGCCGCGGGCAGCCGTCATGGTTCCAGCCGCTCCATCATCCGCGGGAACGGAATCGCCTCCCGCACATGATGCACTCCGCACAGCCAGCACACCATACGCTCGATGCCCATTCCGAATCCGGCATGCGGCACTGAGCCATAGCGGCGCAGGTCGAGATACCATTTGAAGGCGTCGAGCGGCAGTTGATGGTGCTCGATTTTGGCCCTGAGCGTTTCGTAGTCGTCCTCGCGCTGGCCGCCGCCGATTATCTCGCCGTAGCCTTCGGGAGCGAGCATGTCCATGCATAGCGCGAGTTCCGGACGCGCCGGGTCCTGCTTCATGTAAAAGGCTTTGCATTGGGTGGGATAGCGATGGATGATCACCGGCCGGTCGAATTCCTCGGATACGGCGGTCTCCTCGTCGCCGCCCAGGTCGTCGCCCCATTTGATGGGAAAGCCCCGGGCCTGAAGCTTGGCGATCGCCTCATCGTAGCTGATGCGCGGAAAGGGCCGCACCACGCACTCCAATTTGGTCAGGTCGCGCTCCAGCGTCTGCAATTGGGCCCGCCGCCGCTCCAACACGCGGGCCACGATATGGACCACGAAGTCCTCGGCCAGATCCATGTCCTCGGCCAGCTCGAAGAATGCCGCTTCGGGCTCCACCATCCAGAATTCCGTCAGATGGCGGCGGGTTTTGGACTTCTCCGCCCGGAAGGTGGGGCCGAAGCAGTAGACTTTGCCGAAGGCCAGTGCCCCCGCCTCCGCGTACAGTTGTCCGCTCTGGGTCAGGTAGGCCTTGCGCTCGCCGAAGTAGTCGATTTCGAACAGGTTGGTGGTGCCCTCGCAGGCAGACGGCGTCAGGATCGGAGAATCGAACAAAACGAAGCCGCGCTGCTCAAGGAACTCGCGCGCTGCAGCCTCGACTTCGGCCCGGACGCGCAGGATAGCGTGCTGACGCGAGGAACGCACCCACAGATGGCGATGGTCGAGGAGAAAGGCGACGCCGTGCTCCTTGGGCGTAATCGGATAGTCGGCGGCGGGGGAAATCAGCCGCAGCGCGCGCATCGACAGTTCATAACCTCCCGGCGCGCGGCGGTCTTCGCGCACCGTGCCGGTTATCTCCAACGCGCTCTCCTGACCCAGATGGTCCGCCATCTCGAACGTTTCGGCACCCAACTCGGCGCGCGAGGCGACGCATTGGCAGATGCCGGTACCGTCGCGCAGCAGCAGAAAATGAATCTTGCCGCTGGAGCGCCGATGGTACAGCCAGCCTTTCAGCGTCACCTCTTCGCCTACGTGACGGCCCAGTTGGTCGATATAAACCCAGCCCATGCCCTGCATTTAAGCACAAGTGCGCAACCGGTCCGAACAGGATTGATTTGCGCTTTGACGGTGTCCGCAACGGAGCGCAAAACTATCGATCGATGCATCGGCGATCGTGTAGGCTGCCACTGTACATGAATGCTCTGGACGTGGCGATTGTGGTGGTTGGCGGATTCGGAGTCCTGTCGGGCCTGGGGCGCGGGGTATTGCGGATGGCAACTTCGATCGTCGCGCTGGTCGTGGGGATCTATTTCGCCTCGCTCTACTATCCCGCCGCTCGTCAGTTAACCCTGAGGTACATTCCCGTCACCCCCACCTTGGCGGCGGTGATCGGCTACGCGATCGTATTTCTGCTGGTAGTGACGATTGTTCAAATGGCTGGCGGCGTGCTGATGCGGCTGGTGCGCACGGTCAACCTGGGATGGGTCGATCGGCTGGCCGGCGGCGTCGTCGGCGGGGCAATCGCCCTGGCGCTGACGGGGCTGGCGCTGATGCTGCTGACAGCGGCGCTGCCCTCCAGCAACACCGTGCTCAGGCATTCGCAGCTTGCGCCGCCGGTGCTGCGCTACACCGACGCGCTAATCGCCTTCATCCCGCCCGAGGTCAAGGTCGTTTACGAAAGCAAGCGCGCGCAACTGATGCGCTACTGGCTGCACGAAGAGTTGCGCGAAGAACCGTCGGCCAGCCCGACTCCGGACCGTTAGGCGCCCGGCAGTCAGGCGCCCACGTAGCGCTCGGGCTCCTGGTCGAATTTCTGTTTGCAGACCTTCGAACAGAAAAAATACTTGCGTCCCTTGTGCTCGCTGTGGCCGGCGGCCTTGTGCTCGTCGACCTCCATCTTGCACACCGGGTCTTGGGCTTTGGCCATAGCTGACTCCTGATACCGCGTGGCAATGACGACCGGGCCGCGAACGCGCCGCATGTGCGGCATCGTCGCGGCCCGCTTGTGCGTGTTATAATGCCAGGCGCCGGGCGCCTCCAACCTATGCCAAAGCCTGATCGACCGCGCGCACCAGATGGCCCTTGGGCACCGCGCCTACGATTTGATCCTTGACTTGACCGCCCTTGATAATCAGCAGGTTGGGGATGCCGCGCACGCCGTAGCGCGCCGGGGTTTCCGGATTCTCGTCCACGTTCATCTTGACGACCTTCAGCTTGCCGGCGTAATCGTCGGCCAACTCGTCAAGCACCGGTGCAATGGCCCGGCACGGTCCGCACCATGGCGCCCAGAAGTCAACCAGAACCGGAGTCGGTGATTTCAACACCTCGCCCTCGAAGGTGGAGTCGGTGACATGTTTGATATTGGCGCTGGCCATGGAACTTATCCTCTGCTTATTAGGTTACTAGGGGAAGTTAGGTACGCGCAACCGCCCCGTCAAGCCGTGCCTGTGCGGCGCGGTCTTCGACGGCTGATACACGCGCCGGCCGTCGCCGGCGGCGACTCCTGGCGATGAACAAAACGGCCACGGCCCTGGTTTCGATTGCGCTGGCGCTGGCGCTCGCCGCGGCCGCTGCCGCGCAAATCAACGAAGAGCAGACCCAGGCGCCGGAGATCGGCGCGGCGGCGTGGATCAACTCGCCCCCGCTGACGCTGGCCGGGCTGCGCGGCAAGGTAGTGTTGATCGATTTCTGGGACTACACCTGCATCAACTGTATCCGCACCTTGCCCTACCTGCGCCTGTGGCACCACCTCTACGCGCCGCTGGGACTGGTGATCATCGGGGTTCACACTCCGGAGTTCACCTTCGCCAAAAGTCCCCAGCGTGTGGCCGCCGCGGTGAAACGGTTGGGCCTTGAGTATCCGGTGGCAATGGACAACGACCGGCGCATCTGGCGGGCGTTTCACAACGAGGGATGGCCCTGCGAATACCTGATCGACAAGGACGGCCGCCTGGAGTATTCCCATTGCGGCGAGGGCGATTACGCAGCCTTCGAGCGCCTGATCCAGCAGTTGCTCAAGCAGGCCGACCCCAGACTCGATTTCAGCGCCGCCCGCTTCGCCCCTCGCCCCGATCTGTCGCGCTCGGGGGCGATGTGCCGCGAGCCGACGCCCGAAATCTACCTGGGATTTCTGCGCGCCGATGCCCTGGCCGGTTCCGAGAGCTATCAGCAGCTCGCGGCCAATACATATCGGCCGGTTGCCGGGCTTGCGCTCGATCGCTTCGACCTCTTGGGGCAATGGTTTGCGATGCCGGAGAACATCAAGAACGGCGATGCGTCCGCCGGCGGCTACGATCGCCTGCGGCTCCATTATCGGGCCAAATCAGTCTATCTTGTGGGTGGCACCGATGACGGCAGTGCGATTGCGGTTGTGGTGACGCAGGATGGCAAGCCGGTGGGAGCCAATTCACGCGGCGTCGATCTTAAGACGCAAGCCGGTGGACAGACCGTGCTGCCAATCACGCAAAAGCGCATCTACTACGTGCTCGACAACCACAGTTTCGGCGAACACGTGCTCGCGCTTGAGCCGGTTAAACGGGGTGTTTCGTTTTACTCCTTTACCTTCGGCGGCAGTTGCGAGCCGCCATTCGACCATCGCTAAGCTCTCGACATTCAAGGGCGGCTTTCCTCCGCCCGCAAAACTTTCTAGAATTCAATGGACCCTGATGAGCACCGCCAGCCTCACTGCCGATCTCTCGCCGCGCAGAAGCGCCGTTGCGGCGCATCGGCGCAAACCGCCGTTGCCGCTGCGCCCGTTGCATCGGCTGTGGCGCCGTACGATCGATGAGATCGA
>Ga0209581_1002888_pt1 | contig 15578 bp, 16 predicted proteins | sample Coa_R2_FD_187160 | JGI IMG/M metagenome (GOLD analysis project Ga0209581, IMG submission 187160) | Surface soil microbial communities from Centralia Pennsylvania, which are recovering from an underground coalmine fire - Coalmine... | ecosystem: Environmental > Terrestrial > Soil > Unclassified ...
AACTTTAAACATCATCACGCAATCAAGCGGCGGACGGCCGCCTTCCGTACCGTTCGCATAAGCCAGTGCCTTCTCAAGCTCCGGCCGGAATATCTCGAAATCAACCACCCGCGCGAAGCCCAGCAACAGGTCGCCAAGCCCCTCCAAACGCTTCAAACGCTCGTCAATATCAAACAACCCCGGCTCACCCCGCATCGAATCACCCTCAAATCCTACGCGGCCAGTGAATCACGTCCCCGCGCGGCACGCGAGGTTTTTAGAGGCGTCCAACTGTAGCGGGCGCGAAAGGGCCGCACCAATTGCCCGATGCCGGCCAGTCCCTTCCGTATCTGACAAATGCAAATGTCATTCACGTCGTGTGCGCTAGAGCACATCGGAAAAGCTCATTCTGATCTATCATTATTCACTGTTCAGATTTGATATCTGCATCATCGCAACATTCGCGCCCCTGGGACAAAGCTTTGGCCCAGGGCTCCTTGAAGAGAGCCGCAAAATGAAGACCGGCAAATCATTACAAAAATCAATTCGCCATACAAAACCAACTGCAGGAAAGGATGTGGACCAACCGGCACGCATTATGGCGCGCAGCAGCACGGCCAGCTACATCTCACAAATGGCTTGCGAGCTCGCTCAGTTAGCGCGTGCTGCCCAGATTCCGAGTTTGGCGGACATGCTGACGCGGGCCCAAATAGAAGCCGAGTTGTGGTCCCGCACGCAATGAGATTTCCATCGCGTACATATACTTGAGACTTCATCCTGCCGCCAGCAAGGCTGTTAGCAAGCACGAAATCGACTTCGGGCGAGGCTTCGCCCGAAGGAGAACAATGGGGCGGAGGTCTAGCCCTGATTTGAGGATGAGCTCCCGCTAAATTCGGTGATTGCATGGACACCATCCCAATCACGATTGAGTGGAATCTCCCGGAGCCTCCTTATCCGCTCAAGGAAGACATTATAATAGCCTGCAAGAGGCCTCATTTCCGCTCTGCGGCACTCCATGATGAGCGCTTCTGCGTCATCCCACCGCTGCTCACGATATGCTTGCAGAAATCTTTTTTGGAGCGCTATAAACGAGTGTATTTGAGCTGGGCGATCACATAAAAGCTGCGAGGGGGCAAAAACTCGAATCGGATGCTTCCGTCCCTTCACGCGAACCAGGTCAAGCTCTATGAAAGAAAAACTAGGCCACCGCGGAACAGCGCCCTCTGCTATTACAATGGGTACGCCATAAAGCTTCGTAAGATTTTCGAGCCGTGATGCTATGTTCACATTGTCGCCAATCGCCGAATAATCGAACCTTTGACTGCTGCCTAGGTTTCCGACGCAACATTCCCCCGTATTAATGCCAATCCCAATTTCAATAGGCTTAAATGACCGGCCGGCCTTATAGGCTTGCTGTTCCCAATGCCGGTTCAAGGCGGGCATTATATCAATCATCGCTATTGCAGAGCGGCAGGCGCGCTCGGCATGATCATTCACATCTAGTGGCGCATTCCAAAATGCCATAATGCCGTCGCCCATATATTTATCAATCGTCCCACGCTGCTGAAGAATGATATCGCTGAGCGGAGTCAGCAGCTCGTTGACTAGGGTCGTAACCTCGGCCGCTGTAAGCTCCTCAGAAAGGGATGCGAAATTCCGGACATCACAAAACATCACACTAAGTTCGCGCTTCTCGCCACCCAGGACAAGTCTGGTAGGATGTGCAATGATTTCTTCGACTACCGCTGGAGCAAGATAGCGGGCAAATGCGCTACGGATTGCGGATCGTTGCGCCGCGACCTGACGGTACATGTGAAAAGTGGCACCTGATGAAAGGAGCAGGAGCACGAGCGACGGGTATGCAGGGTCCAGCAATAAATCGAAATACTGGAAGCAGATCCAGCCACCGGCAATTATTGTTGCAGGCATCATGCCGCCGGCGATCGCTGCCTGTCCGGGGGTAAGGCGTAAGATCAAGACTGAGAACGCCAGACCAAAGAATACGAAAAGGAGTTGCTCGATTCCGGGCGCATAATCTGGACGGGTAAGCCTCTGGCCAGCAAGAACATTTTCGATAATTTGTGCCTGGACTTCAACTCCAGGCAAGGCGGCATCAAGCGGCGTCGTCCGAAGATCGAGCAGACCAGGGGTGCTTGTGCCGACGAGAACGACCTTGCCCGAGATTTGGTCTTCGTCGACTTCTCCGGCCAGGACTTTCCAGGCCGGAATAAAGGCCGATGGATTGCTCCGCCGGAATTTAAGCGTGTATTCACTTGCCGGGCCAGTGGCTACCTCAAAATTGCCGATCCGGACATGGTTTAGCCCGGTGTGCCGGCCGAGACCCGTCTCAGCGCTCGCGTTTGATAATTTAAGAACGTAAGTCGATGCATTTTGTGCCACCCGCAAGGCCTCCGCTGCGAACGATGGCACAATTTCATCTCCAATTCGGAAGAAGAGCGGGATCTTGCGTATCACTCCATCTTGATCAGGGACTAAATTAATTGAGCCGAGGCCCGTGGCGGCAGCATTTAATGGCGGCAGATTGCTATCTACCCCGGCAAATGCAGGGAGGAAGGGCTTCGGGTCATCCCCGGCAACTGCGAAACCAGCTTTTGAGGGTAGACTCGACGAGCCCGGCCGGCCCGTTAAGATGGCAGGCAGTACGCTAGGTGCGTCCCCAAGAGCCGCTGCGAAGGTTTCATCATTCGTCGGCCCACGAATCAAATTATGGAACGACGATGCCTCTTCAGACGGTAATCGTCTCACGACCTCTTCAAGGGAGGTACGATCTGCTTCTGCAAAAAGAATATCCAAAGCAACAACCGCGGCATTGCGCCGGGCAAGCTGCACAACGAGATCGCGCAAGACAGTCCGTGGCCAGGGCCACTGACCCAAGCGGGCAATTGATTCTTGATCAATATCAACTATGCGGACCGGCAGCTCCGGATCGTAGTACTGTGGCCTCAAACGCTGGTAGGTGTCGAAAGCAATAAGACGGAGTGCCTGTACAAAGAGTGGATCGGATGCGCGCACCAAAATTGCGAGCGCGAGAAAACCGCACACGAGCGGGAAATAAAAGCGGCTGGTTCGTACTGTTAGGCCTTCCAAGCTCTAATCCGGCAGTCAGCGACAAGGCGCATTCTAAACGATGTAAGACTGCGACGTGCCAATTAAGGGATCACGGCGGCGGAGGAGGCGGAGGTGGAGGTGGAGGAGGAGGTGGTGGAGGAGGAGGTGGAGGAGGTGGAGGAGGAGGTGGTGGAGGAGGTGGTGGAGGAGGTGGTGGAGGAGGTGGTGGAGGAGGTGGTGGAGGAGGTGGTGGAGGAGGTGGTGGTGGACTAGCGCTGGTACCAGCGCCCTCACTGCTCGCCGCTGATGACAGAGCGGGGCTAACCACGCGGACGGCAGCCTTCTGCACTGCCTGAAGCACAACATCGAAAATATTTTCAAACTGGGCGGCTTGCTGCTGTATGGGCGCAAGATTGACTGCAGGGGGGATGGACAGCTGTCCAATGCCAAACTGACTCACAAGTTCCTCAGTGGGAGCAGTTGTAGCTCCGCCGCTCTGGCCCGCCTTGCTCGTCAAAAGCAGCAAGGACTGATTAACCTCGGATTGAGAGGCGCGGCGGGGCTCGGATGGGCAACTATGCGAATCCGAAATGGTGACGGCAAAATCCGCACGGTGAATCACTACCGTGCCGCAGCCGTTTGTGATGGCAATCTCACCAAAATGGTGGATGACCCGCGTTCCAAACCGTCCGTGCGTGATCGTCGCTGTGCCGCCCCGAATCCCAATTGTGGCAACAGGCGTCCGCACGCTGGCAGCGCCCTGATGGCTGAGTTGGCCTCCAACGAACCGAAGGACGCCTTTGGTGAGCGAAGTCACTAGTTCGCCAGTTCCAGCAGAGGGGTTATAAACGAAGCTATCGATAACAAGATTGCTATTGGGGCCGATACTGAGGTTCGTTTTATCAATGAACAAAAGCTGAACTGTTCCGCTGGCGCTTGTCTGAATCCTTTCTTGGTGGACGATTTGCGCGCCGATATTCAGGAGCCTCATTTCGAGGCCTGGCGGGGCGCTTTGCGACAGTGGATTAGAAGCAGTGGCTGTTCCAACTTGTTGGGCCAGTCCCTGATGGCTGACGGTTAGGGCCGTTGGCAGCAAAGCTGCTAACCCCATTCCCAACCAGAATCTAATTCGCGCTTGCATAAGCCCTCAGAAATTAATCGTTGGACCCAACGTAACCGCAAAGTCTTTGATCGTGTTCGCAGGGACATTTGAATCGATTGCATGGTATTGAAGCAGGATTCCGAAACCTATTCTCGCCTCCATTGGAATATTCAGGCCGATCCCTGCCCGCCATTCGAGTGCATGTTCAGTGATTAGAGGAAAGTTGACAGGATCTGGCTGCCTGTAGATCCAGGGGGCTACCCCAATGCTCGGGGCCACAGTCCAACCGCGGCCTCCCCACGGTGAAGGAAACGTACAGGGGAACCAAAAATCAAATGCATAGCGGTTGTAGCTAAACCAGCTGAATGAGCTATCGCTATGGTTAAGTGCAAATCTTGCTTCCCAGCCACACCCCTCAACAAATTGCCCTGCCGCTTGCAAGGCAAATGTTGCCAGAGTGCCGTCCAAGCCTGAGGCCAGCGGATAAAGCGAAGAATTGCGGTAATCTAATCCGCGGACCTCGACATAGGAATTGAGTGCAATATTGGCCAAATTAAAACGAACCGAGATGCCCCCGCCGAAGGTCCCCAGGTACGGTGCGCCCGCGAGTATTGCTCCAGCGACTGCGACGTATGGCTTGAAAGATGCGCCACTCAATTCCTCACTGAAAAGATCGAAGCGGGGACCGAAACGGATATCGAGGAGCCCCACATCTACTTGACTTGCCATAAATTGCTGCGCATCATAGCCTTCAATATTTGCTTCAAATATGTCTCCATGGTCATTGCCGAAATCGTGAACGTAATTCAGCGCAAAGGCTGCGAACCAGTTCCAGTCAGGTCGGGCAGCGAAACGGCTATCGATAGGACGGGTCGCGCCAATTAGCGATTGCTGGTTCGGACCGAGACTCGCGTTCGTCTGATAACGAAAGCCGGACTGAAAATAGCCACTCCACTGATCCGATTGCAGCTTTGCATCGATGGCGTCCAAATAATCTTGTGCGAGCCGCTTCATCTCGGGCGTCACGCGTGCGCTAGATTGTACTATCTCAAAATATCCGCGGGACATTTCGTAAGAACCGAGACGAAAATACAGGGTCGCGAGCTCGAGCCGAACCTGAGGGAGCTCGGGGTTATAAAACAGGAGCTGTTCCAGAGCTCCTATAGAAGCCTCGACGTCGCCCTGCTGCTTGGCGCTGTTGGCGTACTTCAAAATCGCGTCGAAATTGGAAGGATTCCTCAGCATTACCTGAAACAAAGAGTCTTCACCGGATAACCCTGCGACCGTTTGAGCACGGAGGGGGGCTTCAAAAACGGCAGCGCCACCCGAAAGCGCAATTGCGGCGCCGGCAAAAGCAATGTGCTTAGGGGAAAGGAGGATCTGCCACCGTCCTCTCCGTCCTGTCGGCTCCCCGCTTTTTTGTAAATCTTCGCGCACTCTCATCGGGCAGCGTAGCAGTTAGAAGCCAACCTGACGGAATTGCACACGAGGTTACTAAATAGTCAAGATATGATTATCCGTTATTGATAAACTATTATTTGCCATGTGACCTACCTGCAACACCACTTTCTTTGGCCTGCCTGGCCTGGCAGCGTCGGCTCAACCGTGCCGCTAGGGCAGAAGCTAGAATTGGCCCCTGGGAGGAAAAGAGTTGCGCCGCAGAGGCCTTTGTTCCCGCGATTTTTCTGAGAATGCCCCATAGCAATCTGGCTAATTGCGCCGCTAAACGAAAGCTTATGGCTGATGCAATCAAAACTTGTTCTACTGGTACTTGCGGTAAAAGCACTTCACTTGATCCGGGCTCAATTTTCCAAGCTAGGAGCCTGTCTGCATTATCACGGCGACGCGTCGATTTGAAGTTCGGAACGTCGAGGGAGGGCTGACGCGGCGCGATTTTGGCCGATTGCGGTGGCTCACGCTGGTGCGAGCGTGGCCAGGAACGGAGTCCGCCCCTTGGCGAGCTTCAGCACATTGTGCGCGACGCAGACCAAGCCCCACTCGCTTTTGACCTTGTCGACGCCGCGCAGCAGAAACTGGCGAAAGCCGCGCGCCTGCTTGATCTGCCCGAACACCGGCTCCACCACCTTCTTGCGCAAGCGATAGGGCATTTCGTGACCGCCCGCCTTGATCTTCTCGCGCATCGCCGCAACGCGTTCGCCGCCGCCTTCGCCCTCGGCCGCGCGCTTGGCCCGTCCCGGCGCGACATAGCCGTCGATCTCGCGTTGCTCCAGCGCTTCGAGATTGGCGTTTGAGCAATAGCCGGCATCGGCCGACGCCTGTTCCGGCTTCTTGCCGAGGTTGCTCTCCACCGCATCGACGAGCGGCGTCAGCTGATGCTGATCGCTCTGCCTGGCGTCGAGATCGTGCGCGACGATCACCTGCGCCGTCGCGTCGACCGCCGCCTGCGCGTTGTAGCCCTGGATGTAGCCGTCCTTGGTCTTCATGATGCGGCTCTCGGGATCGGTGAAGTTCTTCTGGGCTTTGGGGTCCGGCGTATCTGAAGGCTTTGCGGGAGGCTTGCCTGTTCTCTTGTGTCCTTCGGCCTTCCGTTGCTCTTCGGCTTCGGCCTGCGATTTGGCCTTGGCTGCAGCGGCGGCTTTCGCCTCGGCCTCCAATTCCGCCTGCGCCGCCTTGATCTTTTCGGCGCGCTTCTTCTTGTCGGCGACCCAAGCCGGCATTTCTTCGCCGCTCTTGTCGCCGCCGAAAGCTCGGTCTTCCGCGGCGTCCGCCGCCGCCGCGGCGCCTATCCAGCGCGCGACCTCGGCCTCGAGTTCCGCCGCCCGCTCTTCCATGCGCGCGTAGCTCATCGCCTTGTGCCTGGAGGCGTTCGCCTTGATCTTCGTGCCGTCGAGCGCGATATGCCCGAGCTTGACCAGGCCGCCTGCTCGCAAAGCTTCAGAACCTGAACGAAAAGCCCCGGCAGCGCCTTCAGATGGCGCTTGCGGAAGTCGGAAACCGTCCGGAAGCCCGGCGCGTCGAGCGAGACGATGCTCATGAAGTCGACGCGCTCGCGCGACGCCTTCGCGATGCGGCGCGACGAGTAGACGCCGTTGCAATAGGCGTAAAGCAACAGCGGCGTCATCATCGCCGGATCATAGGGCGGCTGCCCGCGAGCGCTCGCGTAGCCGTCTCGATCTGCGAAAGATCGAGACGCTCGACGACAAGCTCCACCACGAAGCGCGCCAGATGAACCTCGCCGACGAAATCCTGCACCGTCACGGGCAGCAGCAACGGTTGGTCGATCTTCCAGGGGCGATAGGTCTTGCTCATAGGCAAGCAGAATCAGATTCGCATCCCCGAAGCCATCAAAATCCGCGATTTCCCGGACAGGCTCCTAGGGCGGCGATAACCATCGTATCTTCGTTTGGGCACATCTCGAGAATAAATGTGGATTATCATCAGCCGCGTTAAGCAGTTAAATCGCTTCACTTGGAGGTCAGCTGGTTGCTATGATCTCCCCGCGGCTGTTACCGAGCACGGCGGCAAACTCACTGGCTAACATCCCCGTTTTCTCGTCACCTTCAAGGGCTAATTGCGATTCTGTGACTTCGCGATTCCGCGCAACCCTAGGTCATCGACTCGTTAAAGCGCATCCAGATTCGCAGTGAAGCGAGCTTCACTCCGGCGAGGAAGTTTTCCGGCCGTTTGTCGTAGCGCGTCGCCATAGCGCGGTAGTGGCTGATCTTGTTGAAGAAGCGCTCGACCAGATTGCGGTACCGATAGAGATAGGAGCTGAACGAGGGAAATTTCTTGCGATTCGGCATCGGTTTGATGTTCGCCCAAGCCCCGCGCTCAGCCAAGCTCTTTCGCAAGGCGTCGCTGTCATAGGTGCGATCGGCGAGCAGAATTTGCCCTTCGACCAGGGCGTCGAGCATATCGTGCGCGCTCTTGCCGTCATGGGCCTGGCCTTCGGTGAGTTTCAGAGCGATCGGCAGCCCTTCGGCATCGACAAGGGCGTGGATCTTCGTCGTGAGCCCGCCGCGCGAACGGCCCATGCAACCGGAGCCGGCGTCTTTTTTTGGGTGTTGGCGGCGTGCTGGTGAACACGAATCGAGGACGAGTCGATCATCTGGATATCGCCGTCGTAAGCCTTTGACACGGTTTCGAGAAGACAATCCCACACGCCCGCCTTGCGCCACCGGTTGAAGCGGTTCACGCAGGTCGTGTGCGGGCCGTAGCGCTCGGGAATATCGGCCCAGGGCGCGCCCGTCCGCAGCCGCCAGAAAATCCCATTCAGAACGCGCCGATCATCGACCCGCCGAACTCCGCGTGGTTTGTTCGGCAGCAAAGGTTCCATCACCGACAATTCGAAATCCGTCAGATCAAAGCGCGCCATGCCAACCGCCATGATCCGAAGGTTGAATCACGCCCTTGCCGATTCGGGAATCCCCTTTATGAGATCGCGGCCTAATCTGGTTTTAAAGAGCTTCGCAACCTCGATTCGCAGCTAGGCTCAGGACTCATTGATTGAGCTAGAAGGCAACGGCTGCTGCGAGGCAGATCGCGGAGAAGAAGGTGTGGGCGCACCGATTGTAGCGGGCGGCGATACGCCGCCAGTCCTTCAGCTTGGCGCACATATTTTCGATTTTGTGGTGCTGCTGATAGAGCGTCCTGTCATAGGGCAACGGAATTTTCCGGCTCTGATAGAAGGCATGCAGGACTTGCAGCCTCTTTTGGCGAGAGCTTCTCTGAACCAATCGCTGTCATAACCCCGGTCATCGATCAAGGCGCAGGCGCGCGGCAGGGCGTCAACGATCAGCCGCGCGCCCTTGTGATCGCTCATTTCCCCCCCGCTGAGGAGGAAAACGACTGGTCTGCCCTCGCCGTCGCAGACGGCGTGGAGCTTCGAGTTCAGGCCGCCTTTCGTGCGCCCGATACGGCGGGGAACAGCCCCTTGTTCAAGAGGCTCGCCGCCGTCCGGTGCGCCTTCAGATGGGTGGCATCGATCATGATGCGCTCCGGAATTGCGGGAAGCCCTGAAAGGGAACCGGATTCGGAAATTCCGGCTCAACTGGGCAAAGCGGAATCCAAATGACCCCGGAGTTTGCCTACCGCTCTCGCGCTCCCCAATCAGTGGAAGCGGATTTCCGAGTTTCCTCTGGACCACCGCCCAATCGAGAAGCGCGTGCTCGAATTTCCTTCAGTGCATTGCGGTACGCTTCAAGACGTTTTTTGAGCCTATCCGCACGGCTCCCCTGCTCGCTAAGAGCTCCAAGCCCATTGCCGAAATCATTCTGCGTGGCAGCCCATTGGAAAAGCACGCGTTCGCGTATCCTTTCCTTCAGCACCTGGCGATAGGGCTCGACTGCTTTTTTGAATGTTTCCGTAGGGCTTTCGCCCGCACCAAGCCCATCGAGCGCGTTTGCGCAGTGATCCGTAGGTACGAACTCAGCTTTGTCTAATTCGGTTTGGCAGCGATCTCGGCACATTTTCATGGCCACCAACTTCTTTCGTACTGAGTGACGTACTCTCCCGAGGCTATCGGATTTTTTATCACAGGGACAGTTCACGGCAGAACTTGTCCTAGAGTTCTGTCGCGTTAATGTGTAAGAATTTGCCTGCAGCGGGCGAGCAGTCGCGCTGCAGTTCCATTGCGGGGCCGGATCTCGTTTTCGATGTACCACAACATTGCGATTATTGCCTCAATAGTGGCCGTCAGACCTGTTTGGGCGGTTCTGTTATTGTCAGAGTCCTTATCACTGACCACAGTAAAACCTTTTATTATGCTAGCCAAACGGTAACGATGCAATAGGATAGGCGTCCATTCTTTTTGGGGAAGCGCCGACCCGAGAGTTCAATATCGGAGCCGCCTTCTCACACAGTTTGTACTCGGCTCACGAGCCATGCGCGCGGTCGAAAGCTCCAGAACCCCAGGCCGGTCCCAATCACCTTCCGGACGCAGGAGCTCCATTGGCCCACACTCTAACGATATGCGGTCGGGAATTGGATCCAGATCTAATACCATTTCAGTGTAACGATAGTCGGAGAACACGAATTGCTCGCGGTTTGGCATTGGCTTAGCCCCAAATCTGGCCCAGAGCGCCTCCAAGCCTTCGCGAGAATGGCCGTAGATGCGATTAAACCCTTTGCGGCGACAAAAATCGATTCCCGTCCGAACGAGATCAAAAGCTAAAGAAGATCTCCGGTAATCTTTACGTACCGCAAGCCGCTCGAGCTTAGCGAAGCTGCCGAAAAACCGTGCTCTCAAGCACCCGGCGGGTTCTCCATCGACGAATCCTAAAAAGTGGTTGGCGCAATGATCATTACCGTCAAATTCTTCTGCAAATGGGCAGCCTTGTTCTGCCATATAGACGGCGGCACGAATGGTAAATACCATCAAAAGGTCGTCGAGAGTACGCGCAACTCGTATCTCAACCCTCCGATTGTTACGCCTGGCCGAACGATCCGCGCTCGCTGCTGTGGCCTCGTTTCCATTAATCGTCCTTACCAACTTTTTCATAGATATCCCCGGTTACAAAGTTCATTTTCGTGGGCAGGCGCCCATATAGATTTCGCTCAGCTCAGATCGGTTGGATGATTCATATAAGCGAAGCATGCGGAAGGGCGTGTAGAGGCACATTGCCTGTTTTATTCAATCTCTTCTGCCGATGATAAACCCAAAGTGGACTGCCACTATTTCCTATAATGGGATTAAAGCCCGTCCGAATTAAGAATGCCAAACCCTTGAGTGTAGCCGGGCGAGCATAGAAATCAGCATTTGCATAGAAGGGCTGCTCGAACCATTGTACGAGGTTTGCGGTCGCCGCCACGGCAACTCCTGGGAGACAAAGCGCCCATACATAAATTGCCGAAGCCTGTTCGCCGGGCCGTGCCAAATCGAGAGGGTTGGGGTCTCCTACGGACAGCTGACCGCTAAGCAGCTCCCGCAGACCTTTATGATTAAGCAGGAGCGCCGCAAGGCAACCGGCCAGCCCGCGCCGATTTCTGATCGCGAGAACGCTTCGAGAGTGCGCGTGAACCCTCTCCAAAGCTGACTGATCGGCGCGCAGGTTTGAAATTCGGCTCGCCAACATCGCACCGAGAGACGGGATGTCGCAGTCGTCCGCAGGGTTAATAAAAAATTTCGCCGCGGGGGATAGCTGCTCTAAATCCAAAATTCGCTTCGATTGGGAAAGGGATACTTTGGAACGCAACGACATTGCTTCTAGGTTGTGATTGCTGGCATTATTTATCACTCATAATCAGACACAAGTAAAGATCAAAAATGAATTGTTGTTGGCCAGCATGGCAGCCCATTGCAAAAATGCATCACCTCCGGCCCTGGACGTTCCGCCCACCAAAGCTAGAATCTTCGTTTGGCCGAAGTCTCCACCCAATCGACCTCCGATACGCCCCATCCATTCAAGTATTCTACACAACTGGATTAACCGTGGACGGATATCGCTGGTGAGAATGAGAACAAAAAGAAAGCCATGCGTAATAGATTGGGCATAGTCTGATAGGAATGACGAAATATTTCGTATGTTTAAGACACAAAACGGCCGCCATAGATTCCCGCAGGGGTTCTATTTTTCGGTTTTTGGCTCATTTGGAATCAGAGCGGATATTTTATAATTGCGGGAGGATAATCTGAGCATGTCAAGCGAGATTGGCATGTACGATGTAACATACATCGTGTTTCGACCCGTGACCTTTCGGGTTGCCGCGCCCTCTTTGGCAGCAGCCGCAGAAATAGCGATTGAGAAGGGCGACTCCATCGAGGTCGGCCCTGTAATCGATTATCGGCATGTCTCCACAAAACCAGTGGAGCGCCCGGGCGAGAGCGTTTCAACCAGTACATCAGATATTTCGGAGACACGGCTTAAGGAAGCTGCGCCCGACCTGCTCGTTGCGCTAAAGGAACTTGTTGAGCGCTCGCGAGTCGAAGCGGCAGCAAGAGGTTTCAGGGATGAGCAAATGACATGGCTTGACACCGCTCGACTGGCAATCGCGAAAGCAACAGGTCAGGGTTAAATGCAGACTCTCAGCCGAGGGGAAATCTCCGGGGCCGACAGTAGCTGCTAAATCCGCTATGGGGCTCAAGAGAAAGTAGCAGCTCATCGACCTCAGCTATCCCCATACCCGACGACCCGCTTCATTTCCGAAATCGCTAATACTTCTTCTTATTCTTGAGCGGAGCTCGCAGCTGTTGGGCGAGGCCGGTCCCCACGTCCTCTATGCGCGATAGCCATTTGGCAATGCCTTTTTGCAGCAGTCCCATATCTCTTCTCCTAACCGACATCGGACTTATTTCGGATTAATATCGCTAATCGGACCCCCCACCAGGAGCTAGTTTGCGTCCAGCAGCCTGCCTCATCGGCGCTGACAGCGAAAATAATGGTTTATTCCACTCCCGTCCGGCCAGTTGGGACGGTTTCTCCTAGAGAGTTGGCCGCACGCCAACCGACACAAAATTCGAAATCCGGATCCAGAACGGGCGCCGCAGAAGGGCTGCTATGTTTCTCCGAGAGCACCCATTCCGAACTTCGTTTTTCCCAGTCCTGCAGAAGTTTCCACAGATCGCCCCGATGCGATCGCCTCGCACCCATCATCAGCGCCAAGGGATTCGTAGGGCTCCACTCGGCAGGCAATTTGACAGCCAGTGGATTGAGCTAGGCTCAAGACTCATTGATTGAGATAGAAGGCGACGGCTGCTGCGAGGCAGATCGCGGAGAAGAAGGTGTGGGCGCACCGGTGCGCCTTCAGATGGGTGACATCGATCATGATGCGCTCCGGCTTTGGCCCTTCGCCGGCCAGCGCCGCGCCGCGCTGAAATTAATAACTGCTGAGGCGATGCAGCCCCAGGTCGAAAATTCTGCTCAAGGCGATGCGCAAAGGCAGCGCCTAAATCCCCGTCCAGCGAGGCCCAGGCATAGATTTAGCCCAAATCGGTTAAGCCGTTGCTTAAGAGAGCGAGTAGCCTCTGGTAATGCCGGTTTTTTGATGCAGTGCGTCATGAATGCTGCGGCGCGGAATGATACTGGCTTCGGGTGTTAGTTGCGTGAAAAACGTTTTGGGCGGTGGCGGAGGCCGGCGAGATCCATCTCAATAACGCCGAAACAGCTCAATTCGACGTTTTCTTCTATTGCGAGCCTGGAATTAATCCCGCGGCCTGTTACGTTGTTATAAACGTGCCGGATACCGTGGATTGATGTCAGCCCCTATGCCGGATCGCTGCCAGGAGCGGCTGTACACCGATGATGTTCATGACGCGCGTGAGATTATAGGCGAGTACGTGCAGGGACATCGCGGTCGCAACCTTCGGCAGGCGTTTCATCAGAAAATGCGTCGCGCCTATGCGCATTTTGAGGCCGAAGGGATGCTCAGCCGTCTCGCGGCGTAGGCATCGCCTGTAGGTTCTTATCGAGACGTTGTTGCACGGCTTCGAGCACAGGTTCGTGCTCCCATCGCCTGATTCGCCGCGCGGGTCCCGTGGGACATTGAGATTTGAGCAAGTAGCCCAGGCATGCCGTCGTCCAATAACGGCGCAGCGTCTTGCCATCCTCCGTTCGTATAATGATAGCTGAGCTTTTGACACGCCGGGCAGCGGTAACATCCTCCGTCGGCAGACAAACGAAATCCTGCTTGCCGAAGCGGCCTTCCGACTTCGCGCCCGATGTCATCGGATTCGGCAACATCACCATAATGTCAGCTTGTGCGCATGCCAAAATCTCAGTGCTGTTGAGTAGCGCGACCAGCGATGACATCAAGCTCGTTAGCACCAAGAACCTCCTTTGCCTGCAAGGCGACTTTGGCAAGTTGTGATCGATCCGAGCCGGTATTCGTTACCTCGTGCGTGACGATCAGACGATGCTCCCGTATCCACAGCGAACTGCACGGTGTAGCCGACAGCACCAGAGCCCCGCCAGCTGGTCACCATGGAACGCGTGTCGGGATCGGTCAGAGAAAACTGCTGATCAGGTGAGGCGAGCATCGTCTTCTCGATCGCTTTCCAGCGCGGCAGCTCGCTCGCGAGTTTGGCAAGCTTCTGTTAAGGTGCGCCACCTTCGCGGCAAGCGCTTCCAACGGCTCCTGCAAATCGGCGGTGTCAAGCTGGCTCAGATACCGCGCCACACTCCGATTGATCCGCGCAAGGCTGCGCTCCATCTTCGCGCGGGTATAGTTCTTATCGCGGTTTTTGACCGCTTTGAACTTGCTCCCGTCGATCCGATCGCAACGCTCGCTTTCGTCAACAGGCCCATCTGTCGGCAAAGCGCGACGAACTGGACGCAAACTTGCGGATCGCAGGCCCATTGTCTTTGCAGAAATCAGCAATTGTTTTGTGATCAGGGACAAGGTCGACCGGTGAGCCACATGACCTCGACGTTGCGCCGCTCTCGCGCTCAAGCCGTCGGCTCGACTGAACCCGATTGAGATAGCCGTAGATGTAGAGCCTGAGTAGCGTCGAGGGGATGGTACGAGGGCGGCCGGTTGCCTCGGTTCAACTCCGCAAAACTTCAATTCGGCCAGATCGAGCTCCTCAGCAAATGCGTCGAGGACGCGAACCGGATTATCCTCGCAAATCCAATCTTCCAGGCATTCAGGAACAAGTGTGCTCTGCCAGCATTCTATGCCCTCAACAAAGCGCTTCATCTGATCCCCATAAATCACGCACGGGAATCATAACGCGAGAATCAGTTCGACCCACTTTTTTGCAGAGCCGGAGTCAAACTCGACAAAACTCAAAGTGACCATAACATTTCGCTTTCGGGTGGATAGCCATCAAAAGCCTTTCGCTTCCGGACAAGCCGCATGGGACGACCGCTGTTTGCCGAACAGCATCTTTTGGGTCCTATGGTCAGGCGCACCTTGGCGCGATCTTCTGCACGAGTGCGGCCCTATGGCCTTTGGCTTTGCTGCAATCGCTTCGTTCGGGCAGGCGTTTGAGCGGAATTATGAACGCAGTGGCAGGCGCGCACGACGCGGCCGCGCAAATGATCGACACATCCGCTGTCCGCGCGCATCAGCACGGTGCCTACATCCTCGGAACAGTGCCAGTCGATGGGCCGTACAGGAGGCGGGCTGACAAGCAAGAATCACGCGGTGGTCGATACCAATGGCCTGCCGGTCCGAGTAGCGTTGACAGCCGGTGAGGTGCACGACAACCGGCTCGCAGGCAAGCTCCTATCTCGCTTGAAGTCGAAAACAATGCTGCTCGCCGACCGGGGTATGGTCCCGATACGATCAGAGCCCTTGCCGCCGAGAAGGGTGTTTGGGCCACTATCCTGCCGAGATGCAGTCGCAACGAGCCAATTTGTTTTAGGGCATCTTCGCTGTTGATGGAATCAGCCCAGGGATTCCGGCAAGGTGAGATTTTTGATTCCCTTTCGGCGTTGATTCGGCGGAGGGGAAGTGATGGGGAGAGCTTACTCGCAGGACCTGCGCGAGCGTGTCATGGCGGCGGTGGATTCCGGAACAGGCGCTTATG
>Ga0209581_1002891_pt1 | contig 15565 bp, 34 predicted proteins | sample Coa_R2_FD_187160 | JGI IMG/M metagenome (GOLD analysis project Ga0209581, IMG submission 187160) | Surface soil microbial communities from Centralia Pennsylvania, which are recovering from an underground coalmine fire - Coalmine... | ecosystem: Environmental > Terrestrial > Soil > Unclassified ...
GGCGCGCGCAAAATGCGGGGCGAGAGGGAGGGAGCGCCCGGCGCGATGCGAGTTTATTTATTTTTTACGAGGGATCGTCTAAGTAGTTCGCGCTTGCCTTTTTCGAGTGCTTCTTTTTTGGTTGTCCCGATGGCGATGCAAGACGCATCTGTCTTGTTTAAAAATGCTCCGTAATTCCAATCGCGTAATCTTTCGATAATAAGTTTCATAGTATATTGTCTGGGTTAATTCCGGTTTTCATTAGCAGAACATCTTGTTTGAGAAGCACGCGAGCAGTTTGAATTCCTAACATTACCCCGAGCAAAAACGAGCGATCTTGAGCGGGAAGTTTGTAATCCTGTTCAAGCGATCCCGCTGCACTGCGGAGTTCTTTCATTTGCGAAGCGATGATCACGGTGAGGTTGTTGTCCGGTTTTGTCAGCATTTCGGCTGCGCTGTAGTAGTTCATTGCGGCGGGTATGATCATTGTCCTACTCCCAAAGACGGCAAGCCGCCTTTTTTCGCTCCTGCGGGAGCGGGTAAAATGTAAGTGACTCCACCTAGAGAAAACGCGCTTGGGTTCGAAGTGCTCGTCCATTCAACGGCATGCACTCCCGCCGCGACAAGCGCAAATCCGATCCCCATACCAAACTGAGAAAACTCTTGCGTTTCAAAAAGATCGCTCACCGTAGGATCGGGAAATGCTCCGTCATCCGTTGCGATAGAGATACCGGAGAACAGCGCCTCTTGCACGTTGACTGAGTTCAGATTCATATCAAAGGGAGGCGCTTGCGAAGCGGGGCCACCGCCTGGAACGAGTTCGACATCATCCGTAGTGATCGGTTGCAATCCGTTGATAGGAATGATGAAAGCATCTATCTCGATTGGTACGGCGTTTGATCCGGTGAACGTAATGATGTAGGGAGACGCGCCGGCGAAGATATTTTGAGAGACGATGAAATTCTGGTAAGCATACGTCGCGTTGTCTGATCCGATAGGGGAATTTGTGACGAGCGCTCCTCCGAACGTCGAACCTGCGTTGTCAGAAATTCCGGTGACATTGGGTTTTATAAAGTTTGCCAGGTTCCTATACCGGAAACCTGCGATCAGGAAATCGCATGCGGGGACGTTTCCGAAGTTGAGGTCAACGGTAGTGCCTGCGCCTGCGGCGAGTGTTCCTGAAGCGGTAAGCGGTGATCCGACAATGACAGGCATGTTTTGGTGAAGGGGAAACCTGGGGCCTATTCTTTCCAGGCACCCCTTCGGTTTACTGGCCCGTCTCGACTAGCGATCTGCGGAGAATGACAGCGCTTTGCCGAGAACTTTTCGCGTGTGCGAAAATTACTTGGTTACCGGAGCCGTGGCCGGAGGAGTCAGCGTGTAACCGTAAACCCCTGCGATCTCTCCCGCAACTCCGAGGAGTTGTGTTTGGAGTGCGGCGGCGTGTGCCGGATTCTTTACCGTCGAGGTGACCACTGCAAGCATCATCGAAATTGCCATGTGTTCCAGAAGTGACATAGCTTCCTCCATTAAAATTTTCCCGCCTACTTCGAGCGCGAATCGAGTAAGCGGGAACTGTGCCAGACGAGAGTCAAACATACCTTAACCAAAAAGGAAAAGCAAGGTTCCGATTGCGATGAGTAGGAACGAAAATACCGCGATCTGCGAGTCCGTGACAGCGATACGATTCTCTGGATCGTTTTGCAGGATCGCATTTGCGCCGTCAGAAACGAAACATTGGAAACAAGGTAGGTAGTCGCCAATAGAAGGATTGAGTTTCTGGAAAATTGCCGGAGCGCTTTCCAGGTTCGATATGATCTGATCTGTGGCAAATCCGGCAATGCCAAACGCTCCTACTCCGATCAGGATACCGCCAATCGTCCGGTGCATAATTCCTCTTATGTAGTCGAGTCCGTGATCAATCCCAGGCTCGCAAGTTGCGTCAAAAGAGAAGTAAGCGCCGCGTTTCCGCCCTTAGCGCCGGTAACATTCGGTTTCGTAACAGGCGCGTGTCCGAAAAATCCAACCGTGTGATTTCCGCTTGCCTGAGATACTTCCATACCCCAGCCGCCGTCCGTAGCCCCTTCTGCTGCAATGAAAACCTGTCCACCTGTAGCGGCTAAAACCGTAGAGGTTCCCGCCGCTTGCAACGTTAAATTAGCTGTGTCCGCTTTAAGCGTAACGCTATTTCCTGCGTTAATCGAAAGCGAGGAACCTAGAACGCTGCTAACTGTCTTTCCGATTGACATACTCGTGGAAAGAAAATCGAAACCGCATCCGTTTGCGGCAGTACCGGCGTATGCTTTGTTTTCCGTAGCTGCTGCTAGTTGAATTTCACCGGCGTCAGATGCGAGGAAAATATCCCCTGTATCTGCCTCAAAAGAAATTCCCGCCGCTTCTACATCGAACGTGTCGGCAACCGTGCAATTAAATACACCTTCCGCGATCTGTAAATTTATCCCGTTCGGATCAATGTTCACGGATTGAGTTTTTGAACCGTCCGTGATCGAAAGGATTATCTCTGCCTGTGATCCTGTACCTCCTGAAAAGTCCATCAAAAGAAAACAGGACTCGTCTCCTGAAGTGTTTGACGGGTTCACGGAAAAACCCGCCGTATCTTTCGATGGAGTAAATTGCAAAGTCTGCGCGGTTTTATCGTAAAGGAAATCTGTTGCGCCGCCGAAATCTCCCGCATCGTTGAATTGAATTTCCATGTCCAGGCCGCCAGGAGTGGCCCCGCTTGCGATGGCAGAAAGCGGATGTTCGATTGTGCCGTCTCCGGTGATTGTGGTTTCGTCTACAAAGACAACGTTTTGCATGTTCTCTCCCGCTCTTAAACCAAAAGATTATATGTAACAGGGCCACCAGCTACGTTTCCGTCAGGAGTAGTCGTTACCGCTGCGACGATCCCGTTGATAAAATCGCGCACTGATCCGACAACGTTCGCGCCTGCGCCAGGAGGCAAGGGGATCACAAAGTCGGGAGTAGTAGTGCCAAGAGTTACGCTGGCCGGATCGTTTGTATCGAATAGCTGTACGTAAGCGGGATTGACTGTATCTTCATTCAAAACAGACCATCCGCGAAGCGTTACCGGAGTTTTAGAAACGAGGTCTTTCGTCCCTGTGCTCGACACTCCGACGGGAGCCGAATTAAAAGAGACGGGAGGAGTATTCAAGTTCAGTGTTCCGGCCTCAAAGCACTCATCCGGCAAAACGGCAAAAAGAAAAGTGCGAACCTGTGCCACCCCTTGCGGAAGGATCGAAAAATACCATTGCGTTTCGTTTTTCGAGAGTCTGAAATACTGCCCCGCCGTCAAAGGGATTCCATCGGCTGCGAGCGCTGGATAAAATCCCGCGTTGCCTGTCAAGATCGTCGGTTTGATCCCTGGGTGCACTCTGATTTGCGTATTGTTGAGTTGAGGGTCAGAGCTATCTGTTGAGGGAGTTGTATAACCCAGGAACATTAGGCCGCGTGCGGTTTGCTGGAACGGGCCATAGATTCCCCCATTCTCATTCGCAATTCCGTTGTCGTTGAACTTGAAAATTTGCAATCCCATGTCTACTTGCCTCTCGCGCTCTTGACGATCTCTTCAGACTGAGCGAGTCCGTCATAATCTTTTTGTTCAAGTTTCCAGTGTTCCTGGATGTGATCGGGACAAAACGTAACGAGAATTTCTGATCCTGTATCGTCTGTCCAGGTGTAGTTCGTAATCCAACGCTTGCGCGGGTTTTTGCGGTTCGGGAAAACGGTGAAACGAGTGCACGTGGTAAGCGTGCATTCATGGAGTTCCCTGCAAAGCGCGAGGCTCACGATTGACCAGAATGTTTTTCTCAGAAAACGAACCACGCGCATAAAACAACTCCCAATAAAATCAAACCTAACCCGATCCACACAAAACGAGAACGCATTTCACTTCGAGGCGGTAGCCTCTTTCCTTGCCGCCTTGTAACTCGCCACGCGATCCGCAAGGGAAATTGCCTTTGTGTTAGGCATCTTCGCAGCAAGTTTTCTTGCGGCCTTTTCCTCTGCGAGTTTCTGTGTTTCTTGTTCGATCACCGTTTTTTCATCTTCCGCATCTTTGAGACTGGATGCAGCATCGTGAGAAATGAGTTCGCACACTTCCACGTGAATTGCGTGCGCCTCTTCCGTAGTTAGCGGAGTGCCTACCGATGCGGCGGCCATGCGATCCCGCAAACGGCAAAGAAAATTCGCGCCTCTGCGAAGCAAGGAGGAGTGCTCTTTCTTGATGTGCTGTTCAAGGAGCGCTTGCGCTTGCTCTGGCGCATCGTCCCCGCCTTGTACCTGAAACGTGGTGCCGCATCCAGGTTCATTGCAAACTCGTTTTGCGATCATTTCGTTAACCCCCAAATTCCAAACACAATGGCGATCAGTACGATTAATCCTACAATGAGTTCTTGGGGACTCAAAGAGAAATTAACCGCATCATTCACAAATTGCGCTATTGTCGCGCCGCCTACCTGAATCACTCCCCCAGGAGTTGTGCCGTATGCGGACGGCGCTCCTCCTGGGGCGTGTGCGGATGCCTGCATCGGCGCAATGGCCGGATAGTAGACTTCCACAAAATCAGAGTGTGCTTGCAAAACGCCGATCCACACACACGCTGAATTGCATACTTTGTAAATCGTTTGAAGTCTCTCGGTAACTTGAGAGATGTACGTCTGCATTCCCGCATACGCCGTCGAAGGGGAAATTTCTCCCGATCTAACTTGCTGATCATAGTAGCGGAAAACCTGGTTCATAACTCTGAGCACGCTACAGATCGTTTGCTGTTCTTTCGCTACCGCCTGGGCATGATGCGCGAAGATGCTTTCAATCGCTTGAACCGCAACTCCGATTCCTGGAAGAGATGCTCCCGCCATTGAGGCAATCCCAGAGATCGCTCCTCCCACCTCGCCGGTGATTTGTGAGTTAGACAAATCCACACGCGAGGCAGTCCCACAATCTCCAGGATTGCTCTTCCAATAAATCATTCCGCGTGCAATAAGGCAAGCGGTCGCAAGAGTCACAAACCCCTTAGGAGCCTTTGCGGGAACGTTTCTTTGCGCGACAGTAGCGCAAGTGTCCCAGAGAGATTGAGGCACAAAATTATTTGACGGTAACCCGCACTGAGGGGCTACCGCCAAGTAATCCGATACCTCGAAATTTTTAGTGCTGACACTCATTAAGACTCCGAAGGATCGAAGGAATCACTCGGAAAGCTGGCCGCATCGCTTGTACTGAAATTTGCTCCGTAAGGATCGGCGTTTCCAGGATCATATTCCGCTCCTGCGGCGTAGTCCCCCGCCGTCGAGCCTTCTAGTCCAGGATCGTTTGACGATCCGCTATTCTGAAAGGCTCCGGCGAGCCAAGAGGAAATACCGCTCGCTCCTCCTGCGATGATTTGCGCGAGGCCCGTATCGGCCGCGTAGGCCGTTTGACTTGAATACATGAGGCCAGGTTGATTGAGGGCTGCGATACGTTGTGCATGCGCTCGTTTCGCGGCGGCAAATAGCAAAAGGGCTGCTACCGCCACTCCTCCACCAATGAGAATAACTTTTTCATTCTTTTGCATTTTTCCCTCAATTCACCACGCTTGACGATGAGAATGATCCTTCACCGGAAAAAGATTCCCCGCCAATCGAAACTCCTGGATTGGTGGGCAAAATGCTGGACGTAGAAGGAACCGATCCTCCGCATGGGCATGTTGCAAAGGAAACCGATCCCGTCGCACCCGATCCGTTTTCTTTGCTCTGGGCATTTGTCTTGCATCCGCACGATGATCCTTTGCGTGAACGATGCAGGAAGAGAAAAAGAAGCGCTGTCAAAACGATTCCCAGAGCGAACGCGCCTACTTTTGAATCGTTATCCATTGTTCAGCACCTCGTCGAGCGTATCGCTCTGATCCGCGCCCATGCTTTGCGCCAGGGAATCAGCGTACCCTTGCACTTCAGGAGAATCCGTATTGTTTGCATCTCCTGTAGTATACAGGGCTGCGAAATTCAAGATCGGTAACTGCAAAGAGAACACGGAAGATTGACCGCTTTTGATTCTTTCGATCTTCGCATAGAGCGCATTGACGCCGTGTTCGAGCGTGTCAATGTTAACCACCCCTGCGCTGTTGAACGTTCCGGTGATATATTCGCCAGGAACATCTCCCGCCGTCAAACTTCCAGGATTGTTTTGCGCTCCACTGTTCTCAGCCGCCGCGATAGCAAGCGCGAACGCTTTCACCGATTCGCTCGGTGCGGGAGGCCAGTTGTCTGAATTATAAGATGCCACGTTAAAAACCTCGTAGACCACAAATCCGGTAACTGCGAGCGCTAGTAAGAGAGTGATCATAGCAAGGCGAACGGTTTTACTGCGCTTGCAATGTGTTCCGTCCCTGGGCCGAACGCCAGAAGAGCGACGATCAAAACGATAAATCCTCCTACGATCAATAGAAGAGTATTCGCTTCAGACGTGATCGCGTTAGATGCGGAAGAAATCCAGCAAGCGGGGTTCAAGTTATCTGTCCATGTTCCAGAGCACTCAGAATCGCTTGAGTGCGTGGAGTTAATGACGAGATAGGCCCCGATTGCCACTACTCCGACCGCGCCGATGATAAGCGCTGTTTTCATGTAGCAGTTACGCCGTGGCCGATGCGCTAGGCCAGAAATACCAGAGGCCGAAAAGAACCGCCAGAATAACAAGTACCGTGATGATCCAATGATGCGCTTTCATAACCTCTCGCTTTCTCGGAGTTCCGGCGATGGACGTATCCACACCTGGAACGTTGGCCCCCTCCACTACGGGAGGCGAGTTTTCGCCTCCCGTAAGGGAGAGAACGTTATCTAATTGCCCCGCCACTGGGCAGAGCACGTGATCAAGCCAATTCGACACTAGCTTTGCGGAGTCCCTTGGAAGTATTCCTGGATCACTTCCGCATAGTTATTCGCGTTTGCGGAAATGATCTGAGAATCCACTTCGTACGTCGAACCACCGCTCACCTTGTCGCCGTCAAACGCCGTTCGAGGATTGAGCGAATCCACAAACGTCATGGGCAGGTAGCCTTGCGGCTGCGAGATCGCGTCAAAGGCATACGCGAGATAATCCTTGTACACAAGATTTCTCAGGTTGTTGCGAATCGGTTTATTGTCCACCCTGATCTGAGTTTGCTCGAAGATCGTATCAGAGAGGGAAGCGTAAACCTGGACGCCAGGAGACGTACCTGTCGCCTGGATACCCGACTTGAGAACCGCGTTAAGCGTCTTGTATTTCTGCAACTGCGCGAGTTTAACGAGGTTCGCGGAAGTGGCTGTGATATTTCCTTGCGGTACCTGCTGAATGGCCCGAACAGTTACCGCCGTGGTCAACTGATTGGCCAGAGCGCCAAGAATTTCGTAATTGGTGTAGACGTAGAATTGAGGCGAACCGGAATCGGAACCGAACGCGGAAAACGTGGCCGAACCGCCACCGCCCTGAGTTCCGAGAGAGGTTGCATCTCCCATCGTCAACTGCAAATTGAGCGTATCTGCCCAATCGCTCTGCATGTAGAGGAAAGGAACAGCGTTCAATTTCGCAGCAACGGGAAGAACGGGAACGAGAGGCAATTCCCAGAAAACGTCAATGTCGTACGATCCGGTATTCCCGAACGTGGTAGCAGGCAAACCATTCGGAACGCCGCAAGGATTGACTTCGACGCCGTTGATGATGATCCGGTTTCCGCGTGTTTTGAAACAAGATGGCCACGCGAAAATATCGGCACCTGTCAACTGAATCGGAACAAGTGCGCCAAATGTTTTGTGCTGGCCCTGCAACTGAACTTGCTGAATCAGCGATTGCAGCGCTTCAGGAAAAACGGACGCCATGTTCGCGCCTGCAATCGTGATCCGGCCGTGCCAGTTGATAATGATGCGCTCAAGAGGCCGATTGAGGTTTACGTTCTTGGGAATTTGAACAGTTTGGAGTGCTACCCAGGCTTGCTGCCAGAAAAATTCAGGGCCCTGGTTACGGCCTAAAAGTCTTTGAACCTGTCCAGGTGTTAGCTTGGCAGGAACGGGAGACGCTGCGGGCATCTTCGGTTCTCTTTTCTGCGAAGTGGTGTTTCGCGGTTCTTGCCGTGAGATACGCTCACGGACGGTTTTGGTTTAGCTACTTGTTGAGGATTTGCGACACGCCGATGAAAGAATCAATGAAAAGCGCGGCGAGCACGATAAGTGCGACAACTACGAAATTGATCGCGGCGGTTCCCATTACAATCCTTTCGTCCCTACCCATGAACGGGACTGCAAAAACCCGTACAGGAAGAGTCCCAGGAGAATCGCCAGAATTGCAACGACTACTCCCGTAGCGGAAATAGGTTCCATCTCTATTCCCCCTTAGATGAAAGTTGACTTCTTTTTTCCTGCCGCACCAGAACCCTTTAACGCCGATATTTCAGCATCCTTTGCGCTGATCGTTTTCTGCAAATCGGCAACCTGATCCTCTAGCGCTTTGCGCTGTTTGAGGAAATCCTCTTTGTGATCGCGGAAATCCCTTGCATCCTGGGAAATTTCGTAGACGTGGCCTTTTTTCGTAACCTTACAGTGACAGAAACCGCACTCAATATATGGGCCGCTCGAATCATCGGGCGTCCGTACGGGTTCCGGTTCCGGTTCCGTGGTACGCAACGTCGCGGGAGTTGGAGGAGTACTAGACATTTGGTTTCGATGCGCGTGATTGTTTCATTTCACCAGACCACTTGTCAAGTGATTTAAGAAACTTTTTCGCATCCTCCTTTACGTAATCGGGAGCGCCTGGAAATCCGGCGATTGCTCCGTCTAACTGAATCACTACAGAATCAATCAACTCTGGAGTTACTTCCATCCCTTTAGGCAACATGTATTTTCTCTCCGTTTAGATTCACAAACCACTTGGTGCGATCCGTGTATTTTTTCCAGGCTCTGATCGAATCGTTCCAGACGATATACTCGTAAGGCTGAAGTTTTTGTACTTCGAGCGCGATCTCATCCCCGCATCTCTCTCGCACTCTTTCAAGATCGGCCTCAAGTGTCAATTGAAAAAGCACCCAGAAATCAGCTACTCTGCGAAGATCAGTAGAAACATCCGTAACGCCGTGACAGGTTACGATCACGCAAACGTCTTTTGACGGCAAACAGCGCACGATCCAATCGAAAAACTGATCGTCAACCGCATCCTTTACGAAACGAAACTCGTCTACCAGTAAACAGATCGGTTCTCCTGGATTGTCTTTGAGCCACTGCGCCACGATCCGGCACGTATCCCTGAAACACTCGTCTACGTTAAACTCAGGGCGCACGATGATCTCTGAGCGCGTGTTCAGCATTTCGTAAAGAACATCATTCACAGACGTTCCAGGCAATATGTCCGAAGTAGTGTGAATCATGTGACGCGGATCAAAAGACACTCGCGTAGGGTAAGACCTGGATGTAGAGATAGCGAGAGTAGTCTTTCCTACTTCGCGCCGTCCGATGTTCAAAACTAGCAATTTGCGCTACCTCGTTACCGCCGTATCGAATCCTACATCCTCTAAAACGTCTTTGCCAATAGGTTTCTTTTCAGGATCAATGACAGGTTCTTTTTGCGCGACAGGCTTGGGAATTTCTTTGATTGGCGTAGGCTCTTTTTTCGCGGGAGGTTTCGCGGTTTCGTTCAACTGATACATGCGGCGCACTTGCGCTCCTGTAATCGAAAATAAAACCATTGCCGCGCCGATCTCGTCTTTCCACGTTTTGAGAATAAAAGGTGCCCACTTATTGAGAAGAGGAATCAGCGCTTCGCTTCCTTTTTCTCTATGGAGTTCCGAAAACTTAAACGCTTGCGATGTTATCTCCAAAGGTACTCCAAACACTTTCGAGGCAAGCGGAGGTTCGATCAATTCGAGCAAATCAAAGAGACCATTACATTCGAGTTTCCCAAATTCGAGGTTGCTACTGCCTGTTTTCTTTTCCGTGTCAATGCCTAGCTCTTTTTGTACGTCTTTCTTCAGTAATAGAGACTTTAATTGCTCCTTTGTTTTGGGAAGCATGCGATCCCAATCCGGCGTGTTTTCTGGAGTAAGGTTAAAACTGATCCGGTTCGGTTTTTCGGAGTTGTCAGAGGATGCTGAATGAGTCGCGTTTAGCGATGTTTCAACGCCAGGGATAGAGGAGGTGGATACAGGTTTCGCTTGCTCTAGCTTGTTCTTTTTGGTTCGCATGGGAGACACGCTATCACAGCGCGAGTGCACGCGCAAATAAAATCGCTTGACACGCGCCGCGCGAACTTATACCTTATCTCGAAAATGGAAGTGGCCCTGTACGTATGCCAAGAGGGTATTTTTCGATATGACGCCAAAGGGTAAGTTCACAAATATGGGCAAAGAGAAGTTAATCAAACTGGAACCAATCCTCTCTATTATCAGAGCCGCTATATGGACAGGAAAACTGGCAGACGAAAAACCCGTTTCCGTCATGCTGATCGCAGAGCAGGAAAGCGCGAAAACAGAAGCGCTAAAGTACTTTAGAGGAACCTCTACTCTAAAATATATGTCCGATTTGACATCCAGGGGTTTAGCCCCATACAAATCCGATATTCAGGACGGCAAAATGCGCCATATCGTTTTGCTAGACCTGGTGAGAATCCTCTCTCACGGAAAAGGAGTGAGCGAGCGCACGATCCAGACTCTCGCCTCGCTTATGGAGGAAGGGGAAAGCGAAACGTCAGACGCGGGAGGAAAAGAATCCTGGACAAATTTCCCGCGCATCGGCGCACTTATGGGAATCACTCCCTCATTTTTTAAATCGCGTCGGGGAAGATGGAGGCAGACAGGTTTCCTCTCGCGCTTCATTCCCGTAGCTTTCCGATACAAAGACTCCACCGTTGACTTGATCCACAATTCAATTGCTAATGGTCACAAAATACCCGAGGCACATCCCGAACCAATCGCGCAAACTCTCCCCGCGCAAATCTACTGCGATCCAAAGTACTCCGGCCAAATTTCCCTTAGAGCAAAGTCTCTCGGTACAACGATGAAAACTTACGGTTTCCGCTATCACCGAACGCTTAGAGCGCTCGCCAAAGCGCAAGCGCGAATCGAAGGTAAGGGATCAGTAGATCAGTCTCACGTTGATCAGGTCATGCGTTGGAGCGAATTTTTCACGGACAAGGAGATCGAACTTTGATTTTAAAACAAATGTGGGAATACAACGTTGCCATCGAAATTAAAGATGGGGAGAATCGGATGGAATACAAAGCGTTCAATATAATCTCTCCCGATTCCCCCGAAACCGGATGGGCAATTATTTTCAGCCTATTGTCGAAACGCGGAGATTTGAAAGATGTGACCAGGATCAATAATTGCTCTGCGTTTCAAAAGGAAATGACTTTCTTGGAAAGATGATCCCGCAACCTAAAGGATGGTTTTGCAAATGCGACGTATGCGAGCGCAAGGGAATCACCACAAAGTTTTTTCATGCTTCGCCGTACATTGTGATCAAAATGTTTAGAGATCACCTCGAAGCTGAACACGATCTTGAGTGCGCTTTTTGCTATCTCAAGTTTGCTGGCTTTAAAGAGCTAGCAGAGCACGTAAACGATGCACATGTTTGTCCAGAAGAGAGGAGAAGTAACAATGCTACTACCAGCACCAAGCGGGAAACGTTCGAGGAGTTCTGGCAGTCTGCCGGAACCAGGGGGAGACTTTGGCGACTATGCCCCGTTCTTGAACGCGGCAACAATAGGAAAAGTAGGCACTCGCGCAAAAATAAAAATAACCGCAGAACCGGATGCGCGGGAAACCGAATTTTCCGATGTTCAATTGCCAGTGATGTTCAAAGGAAAAGAGTACTCCTTTGGACTCAAATCAGATAAGCCCAATTACTCGCGCCTGTTTGATCGCTTCGGAAAGAACCCCAAAAAGTGGGTGGGGAAAACGTTCGAGGTGGAGATCAAACGGCACATGAAGAAGGATTACGTCGCCGTAGTCTGATCTTCGCGTTCTCTGATCACGGTGATACGATTACGCAATGCCAATAGACGAAAACAGCAAGCTAGTCGAAACCGTGATCGGGGAACACCGATCCAGTAAACTTGCACTGCGGCACCTCGCAGAATTGCGAAGAAAAAACCCTGAGCCGTTCTACACCGTTCTACTGGTAGCGAGGCGAAATGCACGCGGACAATTCAGCGCGCGCGGGAGGTCTTTTTATTTTGAAATATGGTCAAATGAAGTGGAAGAAGAAGAACCGGAATACGGAGGAGCATTTGATTCGCCATGAGTTACTATGATCTAGGGATGACCTGGTGGAAACTGTCCCCGAGACAAAGACAAGAACTTTTGAGAGCTACGCTGATCGTATCTCCGAGGGAGAATCTCGAAAAATTATCATGGGAACAGTTAAGAAATCCGGTAAAAGAAGCGTTGGCGAAAATAGATTGGGAATTTCAACTGGGGGTACGCTTTGGGTAAAAAGAAATTCAAATCAATGCCACGTCCCCGCATCGCAACGGTTCGCTTTCAGGTTTCCATGAAAGGAGTGGTTTTTAAATCACTCGCAGAAGCGCGAGAAGATTTCGAGGGTTGGCTCGATACCGGAGAAAGCGAGGCCGGAGCTACGATCAGGGTTCATATATGGGAACACAAAAAAGAAAGAGTCATCCAGGCAATAGATTCCTCGGATCGCGGCCAGGTACTACGCGAGACGATCAGGGGGGCGCTTCGATCAGGGAAACTTCAGATTCGAGAGACTCGGAAGAATCGAAAGTAAGTGCGGCGGGAGTGGGAAGATTCTCCTGTGCGATTATGACGAGGGAAGACTTGCTCCGAACTATAGAGGCATTTGCTCGGTGCTTAGAACGCTTGGACTCGTTCCCCGCGAAGTGCGATATAGTCGAACACGCAAAGGATGGCACATTCGCATTACACATTCTCGTACACTTTCCCCCATCGAGACGGTGTGTACGCAATTCGCACTCGGATCAGATCGCAAGCGAGAGACTTTAAATTTGATGCGCGTTCTCTGCCTCAAGAACGCGCCGCCATTTTGGAGGAGACGTTGGAACCTATTGTATGGAATGAAACTATGCTAGCCAAACGCTGGAAAGACCTGATCGCTTCTACGATTGCTGCGTTTCTTTGTGCCCTGGTAATCCGCTATGCGTGGCGCGACATTGCGCGTTTGTGGCATACGCCGATCACTTACGGATGGTTTCTCATCCTGGGAATCCCCTCGCTTCTCTACCGCCTCTTCCGCATCGCGAGCATGTTCTTTTCCTGGAAACGAGAACGCGAAGAGGTTGCAGAAAAGCTAGTCGAAGGAAAAACAGCGAAGATATACTGTACGGAAAAGGGCCATTGTCCCGTTTGTAGGAACCAGGGATCGAAGTTTTGCTGCGTTTGCATGCAATCGTTTGGAGGTGTGCATTGATCCTCGAATTGAAACGTGGTGAAAAGACGTTGCTACGCGTCCATCTCTGGTACCTGGTACTGGCCTACCTCGTTCGCACGGACAATCCTCTCGACAAATCCGGTGAAAAGCTATCTGAATTGCGTTTAAACCTCACGGAAACAGTTCGCATGGGAAGAGAAGCGGATTGTTTCGGAGAACGAGTTATAGAAGTACCGCAACCTCCTGAATTTACTAAGACTTAGCAAGGGAAAAGACTAGTACCGATGTACCATTGCAACGAACAAGAGAAACCGCGAAAATGGGTTTGCGCGAAGATCGTATCCCGTAGCAATGAGGAGAACCCGAAATGCACCATGCTCACTCAGGAATAGGACTCATTTTCATCGGCGCAATTTTCCTTTTCATCCTGATCGCGCTTCCGTCGCGCAGAGAGGAACGGTAAAAATGCGTTACAATCTCTTTTACCAGGAACGTCTTGAAAAGGGAGGATGCACCAAAAAGGTTTGCGTTCTTTATGAGGCTACGCTGGACGAGATCAGCGTTTACAAGAAAAAATTCGGATCACCGAACGCCGTGTGGAGCACGGAACCAGTGGGACAGGCGGTGATCCTGTGAGAAACGAAGTCAAAGACGCTATCATTCGCACGTTTGTAGAGATCGTCAGAGAGGCAGACGAAACGGAAATGGTTCCTCTTGTGATCGTCTACGGATTGCCAGGGGCCAGTATAGACAATCCCCTGAAAATCAAAACAGCTTTCGATTCAATGCCGGAAAAAGTATTTTCTGAACTTGCCAGGCTAAGAGCGATGAGAACCCTCGCGGAGTCTCTATGAGAATCCCGCGCATTGATCCATCCCTTGCCTGGAACACCACGCTCGTTTTCTTTGTGTGTATCGGGCTGATCAGCCTGATCGCATTTGTCGGAACACTGAAACCAGTTTACGCGATCCCCGCCGCGTTTCTTTGCATCGTTGCGTGGATCGTGCTCTACAAACTTATCGAAGGGATCAGAGCGCGGATGATCGCTCGCGCTTTGCAAAGGAACCTCTAATGGAATCATGCGAAATAAAACAAATCGCAGTAGCAGTCAAAAGAGGCTACGGTCTCACCAGAGCAGTTCAGGAAGTTCTGGAGAGTCTCGAAATAGACGCGGAAACGGATCGCGTAATGATCCAAGGGGACAAATTCAACGTAACGATAGACAGGAAACCTCGCGTTCCTGGGAACCTGTCTACCATACGATCACCGGAAAGCACGGCAAAGTAGTCCGCGCCTGGTGGATTTGCCCTCACTGCGAACTAGAGTTTAGATCGCGGCACGCGTGCAAGATGCACTGCCAAGGGAAAACGGGATCGTATGGGCCAACGTGTCCAGTTTTGAGAATCGAACACTAAAGGTAAATATGAAACGCGAAACAATCGGAACGTGCTCGAATTGCCGGAAAAAAGAAGTCGAGGTTCGCAAAGTGAAAGGATCGCAAACCTGCCGCGCATGTTTCAATCGTTTCGCTTCCTCTTCCAATGCAAAAGCATGGTTACAAAAACCGCCCTCGGAAGCGGATGTACGTGCCGAACGTTTGGCAACACTTAGGGAGATGATGTATGGCCCTCAACAAGAAAGACGCGGAAACGATCCTAACCAGAGCGATCAAACACCTGGAAAGCCTTTACCCAGAAAGCGTTGGTATGCACACGCGAAAGCCTTTCTCTTATCCAGACTACGCGGCCTATCGAATCCTTTTGGCGGCACGTGATCTTGTGAGGTATACGGGAAAATGAAAACAGAGCTTCGTATTTTCAAGCACAAGAAATTCCTGCTCCTGATCGCGGAAAACTCCATAGAACAAAAGGCACTCGATTTAATCGCGCATGGTAAATACGAAGCGGATAAATCACAACCGATCACCGGAGAACTTTGCTCTGACGATATGTTCAATCCGTATCTAAGGTTCGAGGTATGAACGGAATTTTCTTCTGTCCCTGGGCTAACGAGGGTTGCCGGTGGACTACTACCGATTACTATGCTCATGGTTGTCTAGTCCTTTCTTTACTTTGGGTAACTCACCCGAACCAAGAAAAATTCGACTATATAAACTACCATTATATTTCCCGCCCGTACAATTCTCTCGCTGAATTAGTTCTCGAATAAAATCCCGCACCGATCCCGCACGCCGCGAAAACTCGATCCATCCGCGCGCG
>Ga0209581_1002892_pt1 | contig 15564 bp, 12 predicted proteins | sample Coa_R2_FD_187160 | JGI IMG/M metagenome (GOLD analysis project Ga0209581, IMG submission 187160) | Surface soil microbial communities from Centralia Pennsylvania, which are recovering from an underground coalmine fire - Coalmine... | ecosystem: Environmental > Terrestrial > Soil > Unclassified ...
CCCGGACTATCGCGGGCGGCAGATCACGAATTATGTTGATGATGACGGGCAGGACATTGCCCAAATCGCCTGGATGCCGGATGGCCGCAGCCTGCTGTATGTGAAGGGCGGCGATTTCGAATTTCCAGATCGCGATAACCCGAACCCGCGCAGCCGTCCTGAGGGCGTCGAGCAGGCCATCTGGCTGATCTCGCTGGCGGACAGGTCGACTCGCAAGCTTGCCGACGGCAATTCTCCTGCGCCTTCGCCTTCCGGCGATCGAATCCTGTTTATTCACAACGCCCAGATTTGGTCGGCGGGCGTCAGTCCGGGTGAAAAGCCGGCGCAGTTGGCGCAATCGCGCGGCCGCTCATCCAATATTCAATGGGCGCCCGACGGCCGCATGGTCGCGTTTGTCAGCCAGCGCGGCGATCATGCCTTTATCGGGGTCTACGACATCTCGTCTAAGACCTTAAAGTATCTCGATCCAAGCGTTGACTCGGATATGTCGCCCGTATGGTCGCCGGATTCGAAACAGATCGCTTTCATCCGCATTCCGAGCAGCGGCCCCTTCCGCTTCGGCCCGCGGCGTGCGGCGGACCAGCCGTGGTCCATACGCATCGCTGACGCCGCGACCGGCGCTGGCCGCCAGATATGGCGAGCTCAGCCCGGACCCGGCAGCGTTTTTCATGCCACCGTCGGCGACGAGCAGGTGATGTGGACCAGCGCCGGGCGGCTCGTATTCCCGTGGGAGCGCGACGGGTGGTCGCATCTGTACTCCGTCTCCACCGATGGCGGCGACGCCGCGCTGCTCACACCCGGCGATTTTGAAGTCGAGCATGTCGCGCTGAGTCCGGATCGCCGCGCCATCCTCTACTCGTCTAATCAGGATGATATCGACCGCCGGCACATCTGGCGCGTTGGCCCTGCGCCTGGCGATCGTCCACAGTCCATCACCCGCGGGAACGGAATCGAGTGGTCGCCGGCAGCGCTGGAAAACGGAACAGTCGCATATCTCCATTCGGGCGCGCAAGCCCCGGCCCGCGCCGCCATCCAGAAGGGCTCAACCGTGCAGGATCTCGCCCCGCATTCCATCCCCACGGATTTTCCTGAGGGCCAGCTTGTTACACCCCAGCCCGTGACCCTTGCGGCCTCCGACGGCCTACTGATTCACGGGCAGCTCTTCCTGCCGCCAAACGCCGGCCCGGCAAAGCGACCCGCCCTGCTTTTCTTTCACGGCGGATCCCGCCGCCAGATGCTTCTCGGCTGGCACTATATGTACTATTACAACAACGCGTATGCGATGAATCAGTATCTTGCCAGCCAGGGCTATATTGTGCTGTCCGTGAATTACAGAAGCGGCATCGGCTATGGATTGAACTTTCGCGAAGCGCTTAACTATGGCGCCTCCGGAGCAAGCGAGTTCAACGACGTCATGGGCGCCGGATTGTATTTGCGCAACCGGCCTGATGTGGATCCGAAACGCATCGGCTTGTGGGGCGGCTCCTACGGTGGATATCTGACCGCGCTGGGCTTGGCGCGCGCTTCGGATCTGTTTGCGGCGGGCGTCGATTTCCACGGCGTACATGACTGGTCCAGGCTGAGAACCTTCGAGCCGAATTCGGCCGAGGCCCGCACCGCCTTCGAGTCCTCGCCGATGGCTTCGGTCAAGACCTGGCGATCGCCGGTGCTGTTGATTCACGGCGATGATGATCGCAACGTGCCCTTTTCCGAAACCGTGCGCCTGGTCGCCGCGCTTCGCGATCAACGCGTCGATTGCGAGCAGCTCATCTTCCCCGATGAGATTCACGACTTTCTGACCTGGAGCGCGTGGCATCGCGCCTACACGGCCGCTGCCGATTTCTTCGGACGCAAACTCAAGTAACCGGCTACATCCGGCAGCGCGCGACGGAGCGTTTCCAGCCTTCATACAATGCGTCGCGGCGCGCGCCTGAAATGGCCGGCTCAAAAACGCGCTCGGCGCGCCAGAACTCTCGCAGCTCACCCACGCCTTTGTAGAAACCGGTCGCGAGCCCGGCCAGATATGCGGCGCCCAGAGCCGTCGTTTCGATATCCGCCGGGCGCACGATCCGGCAGCCGAGAAGATCGGCCTGAAATTGCATCAGAAAGTTGTTGGCCGATGCGCCGCCGTCAACCCGCAGCTCGCGAACCCGCTCGCCCGTGTCGGCCTGCATGGCGTCGATCAGCTCGCGCGTTTGATAGGCGATGGACTCCAGCGTGGCGCGAACGATATGCGCCCGCGTCGTGCCAGCCGTAATCCCGGCGATCATGCCGCGCGCCGCCGGGTCCCAATGGGGAGCCCCCAGCCCCACAAATGCGGGCACAAAGTACACGCCGCCCGTATCTGGCACGGATGCGGCGATCGCATCCGAATCCGCGGCGGTCGCGATCAGCCCTAACTTGTCGCGCAGCCATTGCACCGCCGCGCCTGCAATAAATACGCTGCCTTCGATCGCAAACTGCGCAACCAAACTGGTCGCGGCCGCACGGGTCGCGATCAATCTGTGTTCCGATGTCGGTTCCCTTGCGCCGGTATGCATCAGCGCAAAGCAACCCGTGCCATAAGTATTTTTGATCAGCCCCGGCTCAAAGCATGCCTGTCCGAACAGCGCCGCCTGCTGGTCCCCGGCAATCCCCGCAATCGGTATCGCCGCGCCAAAGTGCTCCGCCGCCGCCTCGCCGCAGACCATGCTGGAAGGAATGATTTTCGGAAGCATGGATCGTGGTATGTCGAATATCCCCAGCAGTTCGTCATCCCATTGTCCGGCGCAGAGGTTCATCAACATGGTCCGGGACGCATTGGATACGTCCGTGACGTGAGCGGCGCCGTTGGTCATTTTCCAGATCAGCCACGTATCGACATTGCCGAACGCCAGGTCGCCGCAGCGGGCTTTGGTTCTGGCGTCTGCGACATTGTCAAGAATCCAGCGGATCTTGCTTGCGGAAAAATAGGCGTCAATCACGAGACCGGTTTTGCGCCGGATCAGATCGGCAATGGGCGACCTCGACAGCTCGGCGCAGTACTCAGCCGTGCGCCGGCACTGCCACACAATCGCAGGACCCACAGCCTCGCCCGTGCGGCGGTCCCATACCAGAGTCGTTTCCCGTTGATTTGTAATTCCAATGCCTGCGATCTCGCCCGCCGGGACGCGCGCTGACGCCAGCACAGCGTGGGCGGCTTCAAGCTGTGCGCGCCAGATGTCCTCCGGGTCTTGCTCAACCCAGCCCGGCTTGGGATACCTGCACGCAATGGCGCGGCTTTCCATCGCAATTCGTCGACCTTGCGAGTCGTAAAGCGCGGCGCGCGCGCTGGTTGTCCCTTCATCAAGCGAAAGGATGTAGGCCATCTCGGGCATTATAATAGGATCGAATGTTTTTCCGTCGCGAGAAGCCTCGCAACCCCAGCTTTGACGAGCGTATCGAGAATACGAAAAAATACGGCTTCACCGTAACTCATGAGAGCAGCGGCCGCGTCCGTGTGAGCCGGGATGGCTGCGCAGCCATCATTGAAGACCGCGCCGGCGATCGACCGCACGTAAGCAAGGCGGGGCTCGTGATTGGCGGCGAGATCGCCGTCGGCATGCACGCCGGATATCAAACCTTCTGGCGTACGCCCAGCGGGCGCATCGCCCCGGCGCTCGCAAAACAGCTCCAGGCGCTCCATAACTTTGAGGAAGACCTGAAAGAGGCGCTCGGGTTGACCAGCCTCTACAACGAGTCGCTGGGCACGACCTTCGATCAGCATATGTACGATCGGTTGCTCAGTCGCGATCGCGGGGGAGCGGCGCCGCCTTGGGAGCACAAGGCGCCAGCAAGGGCCTGAGCCGCCGGGGTCGCGCCTGCAACCTCACGTAACCCTCATGCATCTCTAAGAGTGGAAACGCTGGAAGGCGCTTCCGAAGGGAAACGCTGGTACGCGGTTCCGGACCCGCTCATCCTTCCTGGGTCCACAGACCTGAACTGAATTCGACATAACGACGAAAGGAGGTGCAGTGTATGTTCGATACCATGATCACTCGTGATATCCGGCAGACGCTGGACGACTTCCGTCGGTCTGTCGATCGTTTGTTCTCGGATTTCTATAATTCGACCCCAATGATCTCGTCTGAGTACGCGTTTACCCCGGCTGTTGAGTCGGCGTTCACCGGAAACGAGCTCTTCCTGCGCGTAATCCTGCCGGGCGTGACCGAGCAGGACGTGAAGGTGACCGCTCAGAGCGGCCGTCTCGTTATCGAAGGTGAACGCAAGGCTCCCGCTGCTTGGGGTGAGAATGCGTGGACCAAGATCCCATACGGAAAGTTCTACGCGGAAATCCCGGTAGCGACGGGGTACGACCTGGAGAAAGTCAATTGCCGGCTTCACGATGGCGTGCTCGACATCGCATTGCCCGTCTCTGAAGCCTTGAAACCTCGCCTGATCCCAATTCAGGCGGGCGAGTCTCCTCAGCCGGTGGCGGCATCTGCGTAAACTCGGCGGGTCGCCAAGGGGGTGTAGCGAGGGCGCCGCCTCGCTGCGCCCCTTCCTTTGAAGGGTTTTTGCCTATGAAATCAGCTCGTAAGGAGTAAGAACCATGCAGGCGAAACTGGTTGCATTGCTGCGCACAACCAACGATCGCATGCTTACTGTGGCGCGAATCATCCTTGGAAGCGTGATGTTCGCTCACGGCGCCCAAAAGGTCTTCGGCTGGTACGGCGGGGCGGGCTTCGGTCCCACCCTGGCTTACTTCGGCCACAACCTGGGCATCCCGGCGCCGCTGGCCGTGCTGGCCATCGCCGCTGAGTTCCTGGGCGGGCTGTTTCTGATTCTCGGTCTGCTCGGCCGCTTGAGCGCATTGGGCATTGCCGTGAATATGGCCGTCGCGGCTTTGCTGGTCCATTTGCGCTACGGCTTGTTTATGAACTGGTTCGGAACCAAGTCGGGCGAGGGCATAGAGTACCATCTGCTGGCATTAGCGCTGGCTTCGCTGATCGTCGTACGCGGTTCTGGCGCCCTGTCCCTGGATCGGCTCTTGTCTAATACGCTTCAAACGCGTTTGACAGGCGAACCTCTCCAGCCGGCAGTCGCTATGCCGCGAATGATCCGGGCATCCTGGATGTGGTTTGCGCAATACCACAGGAGGGGGTAAGCGATGCGGCTGTTCTCTCGGAGAAAGCCGGGGGTCAGGAACTCCACCGAACAAATTGGCGCGCGCTGTCCGGATTGTCGTTCCGAACTGCCGATTCTGTTTGAACAGGCGCTGCGGTTAGTGGATGGCGAGCCGGTCTGGCTGTTCTGTCCGCTGTGCAAGCGCATTGTATCGGCCGTAATGTTCGATCGAGAACAAATCGCGGCTCCCGTGAACGTGGTTGAAACGACGGCGGATCGCTTCCCTTCCCCAGCCGCTGGCGCCCTGCAACTGGCGCGCTGACGCCACGGCTCTTGCTGCGGGTGGTCGCGGGGATCTTCTCTATACGTATATTCCCAATCCCGCCTTGGACATGGTGAACCACCCCTGGCCGGCCGGTAGAATTGTGCCGCTCATCTTCTTGGTATCCAGCGGCAGGTTGACAGTGAATACCCTGAAGTCGCCGGGGTCGAGAAATTTCCATTCCAGGCGGCTTCCATTCACGGACCACCGCCCCGGATGTTTTCTCGACGCCTCGCTGTTCGCCCAGGAAACCCCTCCCCTTTCATCGAAATAAAACAGGCCGTTCCAGTCCCCGATCGAAACCTGCCACTTGCCGGAGAGCTGCCCGACATTGAGTAGCGCTGTTTTCCCCGACAGCGACGCGGTATTCCAACCGCTCGGGCTCAGGCTACCGCTGCTGTGTCGCGTCATTACGTCGGCGAGCTCACGGGTGATGGTCGGATTCGTCGCGAAGTCGGTCTCGGCTTCAGCGGTCCAGGTGATGGATTTCGCGATTTTCGGCTTCTGCTTCGGCGTCAGCTGAATCAATTGGCCCGATTTCAGACGTAGTGGAATGGAATTGATCGGCTCCAGCCACCGGACGTTGCTGGGATCATGCCAATCGATATGAATATGGTCCTCGTGCCCGCCTCCAGCGCTGACGCCGCCTGTTGGGCCGAACATGAGATTCGCATATATGATGCTTCGCCATTTCATCACTGCAACATTCCGCCGGAACAGATGGACCAGTTCTTGTCCCAGCGCGAATTCGGAAGTATTCCGTGAGTCCAGCATGATGTCGACAGCCAGACCTGCATGGTGCCGCGTGAATTCGTGAGTATTCGGACCTTTTACGTATAACGGTCCGGTCCCCTGCACTTTACCGCCAGCCAGGTAAGGGTGCGCCGTAAGCAGCTTCCGCAGTGAAGCGACCGCCGGACAAGGTTTATAATTCACCCCCTGTCCTTCGCGGAGTTCGTCCCCGATCTTGGCAACGCCAAAAACCTGCTCGTATGTGATCACCATAGCTTTTGATCCATGGTTAAACGGTCCTGCCCGTGGTTACATCGCGCTCTGACCCGTACGATCTTTAGTTACCGCCGCTAAGATCTTATAACATTGCGCTTGTAACTTGTCGGCGCTCTCTTGCATCTTTTGGGGCAGAAGCGCTTGCTACGCCGCGCTTCTCAGCGCCGTGCGCGGAATTACCCGGTCCGGGCGGCTTCGAGCCTGACTCCCTGCTCCCGGCCGGTAAAAACCGAGGTCAAGTGTAGTTCTGCGCACGAACCGTGATCGTTTGATGAGGTGACGAATGTTCGCGCGCGTATCTGAACTTATAGAGTATATTGCGAGGGCATGGTGTAAGGTCATGCACCCCGACCCCATGTGGCCCATCAAGGGATATTACCGATGTCCGCGTTGTTACCGCCGGTATCGAATTCCCTGGGAGTCTCCGAGAAGCCAAACAGAACTCGCTCCGGAGGCTAGCCGGTTGCGGCGGGGGCTTTCGACCGTTATTGCTGCCGGATAACTCAAATATTTCCCGGAAAGAGCGACGGCGTTCTCGCCAGCGCCTTTCCTGACTTGAAAGTTGCTATGGACTTGCAGCCGACACTCAGATACAGACTCCGGCGTGCTCTGCGTAAGCATCCGTGGATTGTGCCCGTTCTGTACTTGGGGCTGATGGCGCTCCTGGCGGTTATGCCCTATGTCTTGCCATTAGGACGCTGGGCGCCGCCGGCAAGCCCCAGGCGCGTCGCGTTCAGCGACTTTATTTCGGAAGTCCGTGCCGATCACATCAGCGAAGTCGAGATTCGAGCTACTGAGTTCGTAGGTACTATCAAGAACTCGCGCACTCAGCCGTCGGGTCCGAACGTTATCCTGGCGACGCGCTTGCCGGGCATTGACGAGAGCCCTGTCCTGAAAGAACTGGAGGCGCATCACGTAAAAATCGTCGGTCGTATTGACACGCCAAACCCTTTCTGGTCATGGCTGGTGGCGTGGGCGCCGTTTTTGATGCTGATCGGCTTGAGCGGCTGGGGCGCATGGAAGACCAGGCAGGCAGTGGGAGGTCCGCTGCAGTTCGGACGCAACCGCGCGAAGATTTACGACCGTTCGAGTCAGATGCCGGTTACGTTTGCGGATGTGGCCGGAATCGACGAGGCTAAAGCCGAGCTGCGGGAAATTGTCGACTTTCTCCGCAACCCCGCGAAATATCGCCGTTTGGGAGGCAGAATTCCGCGGGGCGTGCTGCTGATCGGTCCGCCGGGTACAGGCAAAACCCTGTTGGCGCGCGCGGTAGCGGGCGAGGCTCAGGTGCCATTCTTCTCGATCTCTGGTTCGGAATTCGTAGAGATGTTTGTCGGCGTCGGCGCAGCGCGGGTCCGCGAGCTCTTCGAGGAGGCTAAGAAGAAATCACCGTGCATCGTGTTCATCGACGAACTGGACGCGATCGGGAAATCGCGCAGTTCGGGCCGCGGCCTGATCCTGAGCCACGATGAACGGGAGCAGACGCTGAATCAGTTGCTGGTCGAAATGGACGGCTTCGACTCGACGAATAACGTCATCATCATGGCGGCGACAAATACGCCCGAGGTTCTCGATCCCGCCCTGTTGCGCGCCGGCCGGTTTGATCGCCAGGTGCTGGTGGACCGGCCCGATCTCGAGGGCCGGCTCGCGATTCTACAGGTGCACGCCAAGAAAATCCGGCTCGCGCCGGCAGTAGATCTGCGGACCATCGCCGCGAGGACGCCGGGCATGGTGGGCGCAGACTTGGCGAACGTAATCAACGAAGCCGCCTTGCTCGCGGCGCGGCGAAGCGCCAATGAAGTTGGGCAATCCGATCTTGAGGCCGCGATCGATCGCGTGATGCTCGGGCTGGAAAAGAAGAGCCGGGTGATGTCTGCGGAGGAAAAGCGGCGCGTCGCCTATCACGAAGCCGGACACGCCCTGGTCGCGCTGACGGTTCCGAACGCGGATCCAGTGCACCGGGTCTCCATCATTCCACGAACGACGGGCGCCCTGGGACACACGTTGCAACTGCCCACTCAGGAGCGCTACCTCATGACGCAACCACAGTTGGAAGACCAAATTGCGGTGATGCTCGGGGGTAGAGCCGCGGAAGATTCAGTCTTTCATGGCGTGATATCCACGGGGGCCGCAGATGACCTGCGGCGCGCAACGGAGCTGGCGCGTCAGATGGTCACGCGGTTCGGCATGAGCAAGCGCCTGGGAAATGTCACCTATGGACAGCCGGTCGAGTCCCGATTCCTCGGTTCCGCCTTTCACGTCGATGAGCGCGACTACAGCGAACGCACCGCCGAAGAGATTGATCACGAAGTCCGACGGATCATCGACGAACTCTACGAGCGCGTGAAAGCCATCCTCGAACAGCGGCGTGAGGACCTGGACCGCATCGTCAACCGGCTGATGGAGAAGGAGACTCTGAACGAAAGGGAGCTGGATGAGCTTCTGAATCAAAGCGCCTCGCAATCCCGCCCGGCGCGCGAAGCGGAAGCTGGGGCGGTTTACGGCCGCTGATCGGCGATGGTGGACAGCCGGTCGTCCGGTGCATTGGATATTCCCGGCGCGTCCCCTGCATACATTCTGAAAAGATGCAGATCCGCGCTCGAATTCAACACAGCCGCGCGCAGGGCCAGAAACCGGGGGAAAACCAGCGCCGAAAACACGGCATTGGGCGCGGCAGACAGCATCATCGGGTACTGTTGCACCAGGGGCTCGGCCTCGCGCAGCTTGCCGGATTCCACCAGCGCCCAGGCGTACAGGGTCCGGACGTCGCCATCCGCGACCGGGCTCGCGGCCGCGTACATTGGCTTCAAAACCTGCGCCGCAGAACCGAACTGGCGAGCATACAGCAATCCGTAGGCGAGCGCCGCCTGCTTGAGACCGGACGAGGCTGGATCCGAAAAGACCTGCTCAGCGGCGCGCTCCCAATCGGAAGCGCCCGCCCGTTGCTGCGCAATGAAACGGCAGATTGCGGCCAGCGCGGCCAGCGACTGGTTCGATGCATCGCGCGCCGCCCGCTGGGCGAACTCCGCGGCGCGCGCCCGGTCCCCGGCATCCAGCGCCCATACCGCCAGTTGCGCTTCCGCGTAGGAGCGCACGCTCGCCGGAACGTTTCCCAAGCCCGTTTCCAGCGCGGAGACAGCCTGCTTCCGCCGGCCCGTCATATACAGCCATTGCGCCTGTTCAATGGAGGCGGCAGCATCGCCGCCTTTCCGTCGGGCTTCGTTGTATTTCTGAAACAGCTCGTCAGCGCCGGACAGATTGCCTTGCATCAGCCGCGCCTCGGCAGCTTTCAAAAGATCCTGCCCGCCCAGAAATGTTGGATTCGTTCTGTACGCTTCGAGAAAGTATCGCTCGGCGTCGCCGAACTTGCCCAGTAAAAAATGCACTTCGGCGAGCGAGTCCAGCGGATTGGGCTGATTGGGGGCTGCCGTCTTGTACCGGTTCAGGGCGGAAATTGCTCCTTCCAGACTGCCACGGTATGCCTCGGCGTAGCCCAGCCCATTCATTGCCGAGGCATTGCCCGGCTCCATCGCCAGCACCGTTCGGTACGCATCGCTGGCTGCGTCGAAATGGCGCGACGCAAGCTCCACCTCGGCCAGCGTCTCAAGCAGTCTGGCGTCGGTCATTGCCAGTCGCGTCAACTCCCGGAGCGCCGTGCGCTGAGCATCCCGGCGATTATTGGCCGTCGCATCGAGCAGCGCAAGGCGCGCGCGATCGAAGTCCGAAAACAAGCCTGACCGTTGGCTGGCCCGGGCCAGTGTCCTTTGCGCGCCCGCGCGGTCGCCGCGTTGGAGTTCAAAAGCGGCCAGATCCACATAGGCGAGTCCAAAATTGGGATCGGCCGCGATCGCTTTCTCGAACCTCGCAGCGCGCTCGGCGGGATTTGCCTCAAGCTGCGCTTCGGCCCAGAATCGCAGAGCCGCAGCGTTCTGAGTCGGGAAAGGCCGCTGCCGCTTGTCGAGCGCCCGCGACATCTCGCGCGCTGCATCGGTGATGCCAGCCGAAAGACCGCTGCTTGCAGACAGCTCCCGTTGATCCCGGTGCGAGGCTGCATCCTCAACCACCGCCTGATACGCAAGTCCTGCGCCGGAGCGCGTGTAGTAGCCCTCGAGTATTCGCGTGGCGTTCGCGCCGATCGCGTCGCTAAGCGTGGCCGCTCGCACCGGGTAAATCCGCACAGAGGCCCCCAACTGGTAGGCCAGTACGCCAGAAATCGCCTCTCCTACCCAGTCCAGAGACCGGTCTCCCGTCAGATTTTCAAATGGAAGAATCGCGAGCCGTTCAACAGGCCGCCGTTCCTCCCGGCTGCAGCTTACGAGGATGACTGTCGCCGCCGCGCAGGCGGATGCCCAACGCCTCCTCAGAGCACCCTCGGGCGGTATGCAATTAGTTCTTTGAACTCCGGAAGATTCAGCATGTCCTTAAATTCGGGCTGCTCCGCGATTTTGTCGCGGTCTTTGTAGCCTTCCTCAAGGGCTTTGCGAAGACATAGCAGCGCGCGGTCGGTTATGCCCTGCTTGGCATACAGCTTCGCCTGATAGAAGTGGAATTTCGCGCGCTCTTCGATCGGGCGCTCCTGAAGTAGAACGCCCGCGGTGCTGCGATGCTCGAAGACCTCCGGGTCGAGCGCGAGCGCCTGCTCATAGGCTTTCATGGCCTGGTCGTATTTTTTGCGCGCCCAGTAGGCTGTGCCCAGGTTGCTGTAGATCGAAGCCGAGTCCGGCGCCAGCTTCAGCGCTTTTTTATATTGTCCGATGGCGCGCCGGTAGCTCTTTTTGGCGTAGTACACCGTGCCCAAGTTGTTGAGCGCTTCTGCGTACCGTGGGTTCATCTTGATGGCCCGCTCATACTGCTTTTTCGCGGCGTCGAGCTCCAGCATCTGATGGTATGCAATGCCGATTTTGTTTACGATGACCGCGCTCTGCGGGCACTGCTCATAGGCTTCAACGGCGTCGCGATATTGCTTGCGCGCCATATAGATATCGCCCCGCATTTCCTGCGTGACGTTGACTTTCGGTTGAGGATTGACCGGCGCTTCCACGCGTTTTGCATTCGCGAGCAACGGCGAATCGACCGGCGTTAATTGCAGCGCCAACGCGCAATTCGGCAGCAACAGCGCGACGGCTGCTGAGACGGGCGTCACCCAACCCATACTGTGACCTCTGCTTGTTTACTATAGCGCCGATTACAAAGCAGCGCACATACCGCAAGGCAAGGTGATCAACCCGCCCGCGAATCCCGGGCGGCTCCGCCAGAATTTCGCCACCGCGCCGAACTGGATAGAGCGCCGTCGCCTTTTACCGGCCGGCGCAGGGAGAGCTTTGTCCTGGAGCGCGTCTGTCATGTGAAGCCATGCGCTCCCGCATGCCCTGGTCAGGCGATCTATCGGAAGATGCCCTTTACGCGATCCCAAAACCCCTTTTTCCTGGGCGGATCGGCGGGCTGCGGAGGCGCGGGCCGGGGATTGATCGGGATCGCGCTGACCGAACTGGAGCCGCTGGACGCCTGCGCGCTGTTCGGATTCGCGGCTACAATAGGCGCCGGGGAGGGTTGCGACGGCGCAGGCGTATCCCAGCTTGCAACCCGCGTTCCGGCGCCGCCGTGCAGGTGGCAGAGCTCCACCGGCTGCGTGCCCGCGATGAAAACCTCCGCCCGGTATGTTGGGCACGCGCTCGTTGCCAGTTGTCCCGAATCCGGATCAATCTCGGCGCTCACGATGCCATCCGGCGCTGCAAATGGAACCACGTTCCGGTATTCCGGATGCTGATGCGCGCGCTTCATAAAATCCGTCCATATCGGCAGCGCCGCTTTCGCCCCCTCCAGCTTCACATCGCGATAATCGTCAAATCCCACCCACACGACGCACAGCAACTTCGAAGTGTACCCGGCAAACCACGCGTCGTGCGAACTTCCGGTCTTTCCGGCGGCGGGCAGCGTGAATCCCCGCGCCCGGACGCCCGCGCCTGTGCCGGTGCGCAGCACATCCTCCATCAGGTTGGTCATCAGGTACGCCACGCGGGGGTCAAGCACCTGCCTTCGCTCGATCTTGTTCGTATAGATCAGCGAGCCATGCTGATCGCGGATTTCTTCGATATAGTTCGGTTTCACCCAGACGCCCTGGTTAGCGAAGATCGTGTATGCGCCAGCGACATCGAGCGGCGGAACGCCGACCGATCCCAGCGCGATCGCCGGAGTCGGAGGCGCATCGATGTTTAAGCCTGCCGCGCGCGCCAGGTTCAACACATTGTCGTATCCTACCCGCTCGGCAATCTTTACTGTTGGAATGTTCAACGATTTGGTCAGCGCCTTGCGCAGCGTCACCGTGCCGTAGAACTGCTCATGGAAGTTGCTGGGCTGATAGGTGCGATCGTTGTCGTAGTAGAATGTCGTGGGCTCGTCCACGAACGTCGTGACTGGCGTGATCGCCGACGCGCCTTCGCTCAACCCGGTGGCGAGCGCGGCTGTATAAACGAAAGGCTTAAAGACAGAGCCCGGCGGCCGGCGCGAGAGCGCACGGTCCAGTTGGCTCGCCCCGTAGTTGCGGCCGCCGACCAGCGCCTTTACCTCTCCCGTGTGCGGATCAATGGCGATCAGCGCCGCCTGCACCAGCGGAACCGACTGGCCATAGCCCTTGAACCGGCGCTTGAGCAGGGGGTCCACTTCCGCCAGACCCGTCCGGATCGCAGCCACGGCATCGCGCTGGAGGTCGAGATCGAGCGATGTGTAGATCTTGTAGGAACTGCTCTGGAAATCGCGATCCTGAAACTGCGTCTGCAGGACGTCGTTCACCAGATCGACGAAATACGGAGCGTCCGACGACTCGGCCTCTTCGCCCACCACCTGGAGCGGCGCCGCGACGGCCTCTTCATACTGTTGCTGGGTAATGAAGTCGGCGTCGCGCATCATTCCCAGCACAACGTTTCTCCGCGATTTCGCCCGCTCCGGATACCGAAACGGGTTCCGCATATTCGGACTCTGGACCAGTCCCGCGAGCAGGGCCGCCTCCGGCAGCGTCAGCCGTTTCAGGTCCTTGCCGAAATAAACGTTGGCCCCTTCGCCGAATCCGTGAATGCTGAAGCTGCCATGCTGGCCCAAGTAGATCGTGTTGGCGTAATATTCAAAAATTTCGCGCTTGCTCAGCTTCCGCTCGAGCTGGGAGGTCAGGAAAATTTCCGGGATTTTACGATGCCAGCTCCGGTCGCTTGCGTCGAGAAGGAGCGACCGCGCCAGTTGCATCGTCAAAGTGGACGCGCCCTGCTCGCGCTTGCGTTCCTTCACGTCCACCCAGGCTGACCGGATGATGCCGATTGGATCAAACCCGCTGTGATTGAAAAAGCGCTTGTCCTCGGCCGCCAGAATCGCCTTCTTCATCACGTCCGGTATGTCGTCGAAATGCACGATCCGGCGTTTTTCACGCTTCTTATCGAACAGGTTTGTGATGAGCTGCGGCTCAAGCGGGTAGCGATCGATTTCGCTGTTGTCCTCCAGGGAAATAATCTCAGTGATTCTCCCCCCGCCGAACTTGATTACGCCGGGACGCCGACGGTTGTATGACTCCGGTCCAGGATAGATGTCGATCGCGTCGCGGCGCCGGATGTAGTAGCCCATTGCGCCGCCGCGCGATTCGGCATAGCCGCTCCGCCGCAACGCGGCGGCGACGCTCTCCGGAGTTCCGGCATCGCCGACCGATACCCAGCGGGGCGCTGCAAACAACATCGCCGTATTCGGATACGCCCCCGCCTTGAGCTTCTCTTCAAGCAGCCGGGAGTACTTGGAATCGTAGTAGATCAAAACGCCAAGAATTCCCGCACATGTGAAAAGGCTTGCGAATACAAGCACCTGACCCCACGGATTCAACAGAAACCGGGCTAGGAGGGCCTTGCGCGGAACGTGTACTTTAACCGCCACGATTCTCCACGATGGGACAATACATCAGGACTGGAACACCCTCATTTTCTCACGCCGGCAGCCGCCGCCTTAGCCGCCCGCGGAAGGGTGAAAATGCAGATCCACCGTATACAGCGGCAAGTCCACCCGTATCACATAGACGACCTCGACGCGGACGCCGTTCCCCTTTGGAATAATGCGAATGTCGCCCTCGCGCACCGGCAGTCCGAGCTGGCCGGCTTTATTCACAATCTCCGCCCGGAGCATGTCTGCCGGCCGGTGTTGGTACACCACCGTGTCCAGGTAGCGCTGGAATTGCACATTTTCGAAGTAGGGCGGGATCAGCATCACGCCGATCGCAACCAGGATCGCCAGCGCCGCGAGTGCGACGCCCACGCGCACCCGATGCGCCGTCGCAGTTATTTCTTGCTGTCCTCGAGCGAGATCAGCTCCTTCCACATGTCCTCATGAGGCTGCCAGTCCGACGCGTTCGCGCCGCTGACGTGTAGATCGGCGACGCGCAGCGTACCGTGCCCATATGGGCAAATATACTCCGTTCGCGGGGGCCCCAGAAGAACGTGCGTCCAGGAACCGGTGGCGATCGGCATCCTCAGGCGCCGCAGACACGTGCGGCACCGGTAGCGCTGATCGAGAATGATGAGACAGAACAGCCCGAGGCAAAACAGAAAATAGCCCAGCATCGTTAAAGTGTAGTAGAGGTCATGGGCGAAGGGATCCGGCCGGACCGCTACCGCCGCAGCGCCCCGTCCAAACAAGAACGGCTGGGGTTTGGGGTAAGATGCCTGAATAATCCACAGGACGCCCAGGGCAATCCCGGCGCCCGCCACGAGTTTCGCGGCGAGATAACCCCAATATTTCATACCTACAGATTGGACTCCGCAACCCTCCCAGGGGTTCCGGATCTTACCGTCCGCGACCTGAAAGGCTACTTCTTCAGATCTTCCGGGAAAACGGCGTAGCCCTCAGGCGGCGGGAAGAGGCCGCGCAAAATCTGAAGCCGTTTTCGCAAATACCGGCTCGGCAACTGTCGCGGGCCGGTTTCTACATCGATATCGCAACAAATTCCATGAAGATACAGCGTCAACGTGTCGATAAACGACTGTCGGGCATACTCTCGGAACAGCTTGCTGTCACGGCGCGGCAACGCTTTACGGCGCGTCAGCGACTGTTTCAGCCGCCAGCTCTCTTCATCCACTTCGCCGTGTACCTCGTTCGCCAGTTCATCCCGAAGAGCGGCGATA